>Ga0075419_10001069_pt1 | contig 17733 bp, 16 predicted proteins | sample SoiMetdeltSBSDD3_FD_76900 | JGI IMG/M metagenome (GOLD analysis project Ga0075419, IMG submission 76900) | Bulk soil microbial communities from a Populus tree surrounding site in Tennessee, USA - Soil MetaG P. deltoides SBSDD3 | ecosystem: Environmental > Terrestrial > Soil > Tree plantation... | reverse complement strand
TGCGGGATCAGCCCCGCGTACGTCAGGTTGATCCCCTCGACCTTGATCTTGGTCGGCTCCTTGTAGAGCAGGTCGTGCAGTTCCCTCTTGGTGTATTTGCGGATCGGCTTGTCCGGGTCGAAGAAGCCACTGCCCCGGAAGATGCGGCCGTACCAGCCGTCCATGCTGTAGCCGGGGATCGTGAGCGCGCCCTCGTTGAGCGACTTGCTGTCGTCGTACAGGGCGGTCAGGTCGAAGTCGCTGACCGAGCCCATGCCCTCGCAGCGCGGGCACATGCCCCCGAGGCGGGTGAAGGTCGCCCGCTCGGTCTTCGTCTTGCCGGCGCCCCGGTCGACGGTGATCGCACCGCTGGCCTTCACCGACGGGACGTTGAACGAGTACGCGTTGGGCGAGCCGACGTGCGGCTCCCCGAGCCGGCTGAAGAGGATGCGCAGCATCGCGTTGGCGTCCGTGACGGTGCCGACGGTGGAGCGGGCGTTGGCGCCCATCCGCTCCTGGTCGACGAGGATCGCGGTCGTCAGCCCGTCCAGGAGGTCGACCTCGGGCCGCGCCAGCGTCGGCATGAAGCCCTGCACGAACGCGCTGTAGGTCTCGTTGATCAGCCGCTGCGACTCCGCGGCGATCGTGCCGAACACCAGCGAGCTCTTGCCCGAGCCGGAGACGCCGGTGAACACCGTCAGCCGGCGCTTCGGGAGCTCGACGCTGACGTCCTTGAGGTTGTTCACGCGCGCGCCGTGCACGCGGATCATGTCGTGGCTGTCGGCGTCGTGCAGCGCCGGGGGTTTCGTGTCCGTTCTCGTGGCCTTGCTCATCGTGTCTCCCTGTCTGGCGCGGGCCGGCCTTGGCGTCAGACCAACCAGCGGCCCTCGCGCATCAGCTCGCGGTCGGGCAACTCGTTCACCTCGCGCCACGCCTGGATGCGGCGCGGGGAGATGCGGAACCAGCGGTACGGCGTGTCCTGCGCACGCGGGTCGAAGCCGGCGTGCGCGGCGAACCGGTCACCTCGCTCCTGCGGCAGCGAGTCGATCTCGAGGACCTCGACGTCCCCCTCGATCAGGAACACGTCGCGGGTGTGGCCCAGCCCCAGCCGAACGGCCCGGGTGGCGGCCAGGTTCCTGCCGGTCGGGCTGTCCGTCGGCGTGGCCATCAGCAGCGCCTCGCCGTCCCAGTCGAAGGACAGTGGCACCAGGTAGGGCGCACCGTCGGCCGAGGCACTTGCCACCCAGACATCGACGTCATGGGTCAGCCGATGCTCGGTGTCACGACGACGATGCTCACGGGAGCGGGGTTCGGCACTCATCGGTCTTGCGCTCGCGGGACGGGTCAGCGCAGTTCCTGGATGCGGATCATGTTGCCCGCGGGATCGCGCACGGCGCAGTCGCGGATCCCGTACGGCTGGTCGGTCGGCTCCTGTACGATCTCCGCGTCGCTCGACTGCAGCTGCTCGAACGCGCCGTTGAGGTCCTTGGTCGCCAGGTTGATGCCGGCGTAGGTGCCCTTGGCCATCATCTCGGCGATGGTGCGGCGCTCCTCGTCGGTGATGCCGGGGTCGGCCGCGGGCGGATGCAGGACGATGGACGTGTCGGGCTGGTTCGGGGGGCCGACCGTGATCCAGCGCATCCCTTCGTAGCCGACGTCGTTGCGGACCTCGAAGCCGAGGGTGTCGCGATAGAACGCGAGGGCGGCGTCCGGGTCGTCTTGCGGGAGGTAGGCCGAGTGAATGGTGATGTCCATGGAGGTGACCCTAAGTGCGGCTCGGCGACCGTGCTTCTCGATTCCTGACCGGTCTGGTGACCCGTTTCGCCACGCACGGCGGGATCCCCGCCGTCGCCCGCGCGGCGCGGTGCCGGTAGGTGCTGGGCGACATGCCGACCAGCTCGGTGAAGCGGGTGCTGAAGGTGCCCAGCGACGAGCAGCCGACCGCGAAGCAGACCTCGGTGACGTTGAGGTCGCCACGACGCAGCAGCGCCATCGCGCGCTCGATGCGCCGCGTCATCAGGTAGGAGTACGGCGACTCGCCGTAGGCGAGCCGGAATTGCCGGCTGAGGTGCCCGGCGGACATGTGCGCACCGCGGGCGAGCGCCTCGACGTCCAGCGGCTGCGCGTACTCGCGGTCGATCCGGTCGCGCACGCGTCGCAGCAGTGCGAGGTCGCGCAGCTGCTGCGGGGCGGCCGTCCTGCTGGTCACCCGCGCGATCGTGCCACGTCGCGCCCGGGGCCTGCGACCGGTGGTCGGCCACGACGTAGGCCCAGGTCAGTGACCTGGGCCTACGTGCGTTCGTCGGGCATCATCTGACCATGACGGCGAAACATGACTCCGACAGTGCGGCCTCGAAGAACATCACGACGAGGATCCAGGAGCTGGGGGACTGGAGGGGCGAGACGCTCGCCCGGGTTCGTCAACTCGTCCACGACGCCGACCCCGAGGTCGAGGAGGAGTGGAAGTGGGAGAAGGCCACGTCTCCCGGGACACCCGTCTGGTCCCATGACGGCGACATCTGTACCGGCGAGTCGTACAAGGAGGTCGTGAAGCTCACGTTCTTCCGAGGCGCCTCGCTCGAGGACCCCCGCAAGCTGTTCAACTCCAGCCTCGAGGGCAAGACGCGCCGAGCCATCGACATCCGCGAAGGCGAGAAGCTCGACGAGGCCGCCTTCAAGGACCTGATCCGGTCCGCGGTGGCCGCCAACTCGGCGGCTCGGGCCGCAGCGTCTCAGAAGAAGTAGCGCCCGACACCCCCGTCGGCGTTACGGATCATGACGTCTCGAACGCCGTTTCGTAGTGGCCGACGTGGTCGTCGAATCGGACGAGAACCTCGCGGGCCTCGTCCGCCACGACGGCGGTCTCGTAGTCAGGCCCCGCGAAGGCGCGGACGGCGTCGAGGTCTTCGAAGATCGTCAGGGACACGAACTCGGTCTCGTCGCCGGTCGTCCGCCGCAGCAGGCGCGCGCCCTCGAAACCGGCCACGCCCCGGAGCACGGACAGGACCTCGGAGCGGTAGTGCCGCTCGTACTCCTGGGCGCGATCAGCCGGCGCCCAGCCTCGCCACACCCGTGTTATCACGGAGCCTCCCTTTCTCACCGGACCGACGATAGGGCCCCTTGAGCCACGAGCTGCTGGTGGGCGCCCTGACGGCCGGACGATCACGCGGCGGCGTGGCTAGGCGTCTCGTACGCGCTCGTAGGCGAGGAAGGCGACGTCGCCATCGACGGTCTGGGTGTCCAGGAGGCGCAGGGGCCTCTTCTCGCTGGTCTCGCCGAAGAGGCGCTCGCCGGCGCCGAGCACGACCGGGTAGATCTTCAGCCGCAGCTCGTCGACGAGGTCGTGCTCTATCAGCGTGCGCGCGAGCTGGAAGCTGGCCCAGACCACGATCTCCCCGTCCAGCTCCTGCTTCAGCTTCGAGACCTCGTCCACCACGTCGCCCGTCAGCACCGTCGCGTTCCCGTCGGGATCTTCGAGGGTCGAGGACACGACGTACTTGCGCAGGCTGTTGATCCTGTCCGCCAGCTCCCCGCTCCGGGACGGCCACCGAGCGGCGAACCACTCGTAGCTCCGCCGGCCTAGCAGCAAGGCCTCGGCACCCAGCGCCTCGTCGAGCGTGAGCTTGTTGACCTGTTGGCGGTCCTTGATCTGGCCGACCCAGCCGCCGAGCCTGAAGCCCTCGTCACCGGCCGGGTCCTGGATGACTCCGTCAAGGGAGACGTTGTCGCCCACGACGATCTTTGCCATGTCGGTTCTCCTTAGCTGGCGTTGTCCCACTCATGTGGACACCGCGGCGGCGGGAGACTGGGCGCCACCTCCGGGGACCGGTCGTGATTCGCATCCCATCCAACTCCTGTGTCGCTGAACGTGTGCACGGCAGGGCATCGGTGGCACCGGTCCAGGTCAGCGGTGATCGGCGAGCATGTCCCGCCAGTCGTCCTCGGAGACCTCGCGGATGCCACCGGCGAAATCGGCGACGGTCGAACGGTCGACACCGCTGAGCGTCACGACCACCAGGGCCTGGCCGGTGTGGCGCCAGATGAGCGACCACTGGCCGTCATCGGGGTGCTCGACCGCCACGGCGGGGTGTTGCAGCACCGACGTCGCGTCCACCTCCCCGGCGGTCGCCAGCTGGTCGGCGAGCTCGACCTCGAAGGTCTTCTCGCCGCCTTCGTTGATGACGACGTCGGCGGTCCGCTCGCCCGCTTCGAGGACGAGCCGGCGGATTCCCGGTCGTTCCTCGTCCACCGGGTTCATCCGGACCTCCTCGATGCCTTGGGGGAGCGACGTGGCCACGAACCCGAGCTCGTCATCTGCGCTGGGGGGAGCTGATGTCGTCGTCCTTGCGCCGGAGGCCGTCGGCGAAGTCGACCAGTTGGTCCTCGCTGAGGCCCCACGCCTGTGCCCGGGCGTGTGAGCTGCCGTCATCGGCGTTCCAGCTCAGGGTGAGGCTCTGCTCGCCGGTCCGCCGCAGGTACGCCTCGGTGTCACCGACGGCCACCCTGAGGTCGCCCGGCTCCGCCACCACCGGATCGACGGCCGCTTGATGATGAAGGACCACGCTCGGTCCGGCGAGCTCGCCGGGGCGGCGGAACACCTGCAGCGTGGCCTCCAGAGCGGGGTCCTCGCTGCCAGCGACGTCCGGGGGCACACTCGTGTCCTCGACCGCGACGATCGCCCACCCGGCGAGGTCCACAGTGAGCGCCGGCAGCGACACGGACCCGCCACTGTCAGGCCGCCGGCCACGACGGCCAGAGCCAGCACCCCGCCGCCGATGGCGCCGCGGACCCGGCGCCTGCGGCGCAGCACCCCGGCCCGCCGGGCGATGGACTCCCGCGCCGACGGGGTGGGCGGCGCAGTCAACTGGTCGGCCAGGCGATGGAGGCGGTCATCCAGGGGAGACGTGTTCATCGCTCGATCACCTCACGGAGCTGGGCGAGTGCCAGGTGCAACATCGAGTTCACGGTCCTGGGGCGCACGCCCAGAACCTCGGCTATCTCCCGCTCATGCAGACCTGCGTAGCCGTCGGGGTTGTCGAGGCGGGTCCATCGGAGCTCCATGCGGGCGAACGCGTCCTGGACGACGTCCTCGGCCTCCGCACGCGCCCCCATGAGGAGGAAGGCCACCCGGACCATCGGCTCGTAGCGCCGCCGGAACAGGTCCTCGAACCCCGTCGGCCCGTCGACCGTCGCGTCGGCGCTCGTCCCCTCGCCCGCTCCCTCGCCTGCTCCGGGGGAAACTCCCACCACCGCCCCGCCAAACCTGCTCATGTCTCACTGACGGACGCCTCGGCGCAATGGTTCCGCCGATGTCCGTCATCCGGTACCGCGCCATCAGCGTCTCGGCTCGGCCCGCGACGCCCGATCCGGACGGTGACGCCCGAGGCCGGGCGCCCGTCCAGGGTAGGCGTGCAGGACGCCACAGAGCCTCCCCTCGACGAGCGGCACCCCGAACGGACAATCGCCATGAGGACAGACGCCAAGCGGCGGACGGCGTGGTCCTGGCGCCGTCCGCCGCTCCATGCTGTGCGCCAGCTACCGCACGATCAGCTGCACGGTCCCTGGCGCGAGGGCGGAGCTGTCGACGATGTCCCTGCCCTTGAGGGTGTCGATGTTCAGGAAGTCGTCCGGCGCCAGGAACTCCGGAGTGACCAGGGGCGTGAGCCCCGCCACCGTGACGTTCGACCCGAATCCCTTGACCACGATCCGGTCGCGGCGGTTCGTGCCCCGCACGGTGAGCGTGTCCGAGCTGTTGTTCGGCGCAGTGCTGCCCCTACCCGTGGCGCCGAAATTCGGGGTGAACCGGACGACGTCGGTGGTCGACAGGTCGTTCACCGCCACGGCGTCGCCGGACCCCGAGACGTCGAGCCCGCCGAACCCGAAGTAGGACACGTCCTCGACGTTGTCCGCGTCGACCCGATTCCGGAACGCATGGTCGACGATGAGGTGACCGGCGCCGGCCGACAGGCCCATGCTCTCGCTCGCAAAGGTGCCGGTGATCTCCAGCGCATCCTGACCGGTCCCGGCGTCGAGTGTGTCGCTGACCTCGCCGCTGTCGCGGTCGAGCGTGATCCGGAAGACGTCGTTGCCGTCGCCGAGCGAGACGGTCTCGCGGGCGTTGCCGGTCCCGCCGCCGTCGGCGACGTCGTCACCGGGCCCGCCGTCGATCGTGGCCGGCCCCGGGGTCGACGAATCGAGGGAGTCGTTCCCGTCCTCGCCGATGAGCGTGGTCGGGGCGTCGCCCGCACCCGTCGAGAAGAAGTCGCCGAGGGCGCCGACGAAATCGTCGCCGAGCCCACCGTTGATGCTGACCGGCAACGGACCGGTGCCGAAGACGCTCATGCCGTCGTTGCCCCCGTTCCCGAACACCTGCACGCGCTGGACCTCGGCGCGGGGGAACTCGGCGTCGACGGTGTCGTCGAAGCCGACGTCCAGCGTGACCCGGTCGGCTTCGATCCGGACGAGCAAGACGTCACGTTCGGCCGTGCCGTCGACGGTGAGGGTGCCGTCGGTCAGGGTTGCGGTGGGGCCGGTGGCGGCGTCTGCCGGGGTGGCGAACGCCGTGACCATCGCGGTGACGGCGACGAGCACGGCCCATCGACCCGGGTTCATACCTGTGTGCATGTCGCTTCTCCTTCGATGTGTCGACGCTGGCGAGAGGTACGGAAGGCCTGCGCGTTCCGTTCGCCGGCGACGCCCGGGCGGCGTGGCCGTCGCATCACATCCCGGGGCACAGGCTGTATTTCGGCGGCCGGCCGCCTCTCCTCCAGAGCGACACCAGAGGAGGCAGTCATGGGCGTTTCGACCAACATCCAGCCCTGGCCCCTGGTCCGCCAGGGCCATCCCGTCGACCATCCCGTGAGGACCCTGCAGCGCCTGCTGCGCCAGCGCGGCCACACCGTCGTGGTCGACGGCATCTTCGGGCCGAAGACGGACGCGGCCGTTCGTGCGTTCCAGTCAGCGGGCCACCTGGCGGTGGACGGCATCGTCGGTCCACGGACGTGGGGCGCCATCGTCGTGACCGTGCGCCGCGGCAGCCGGGGCGAGGCGGTCCAGGGGGTTCAGGAGGAAGCCGCGTTCCGCGACCTCAGCGACAACCCGCCGACTCTGGCGATCGACGGGATCTTCGGGCCGAAGACCGAGGCCTTCGTGCGTGGTATCCAGCAAGCCGTCCAGATCGCCGTCGACGGCGTCGTGGGCCCGGTCACCTGGCAGGCCCTGATCAGCGGGATGTCGTCCTTCTGAGGAAGCAGGGTCTAGGGCTGGTTGCCGTCGGTGGGGGCGGCGGCGAGGACGCTGCGCAGCGTCTGGGCCGCCCCGAGCAGCCCGGCGCTCTCGAACGGGACGACGATCTTGGCGTTGTCGCTGTCGGCGAACTTGGCCAGCGCGTCGAGCTGGAGGATCGCCACCAGCGTCGGGTCGGGCTCTCCCTCCTTGATCGCCGAGTACACCGTGGTGATGGCCTGCGATCGCCCCTCGGCCTCGAGGATCGCCGACTGCCGGGCCCCCTCGGCCCGCAGGATCGCCGCCTGCCGGGCGCCTTCGGCCTTGCGGACCGACGCTTGCGCCTCCCCTTCGGCGACGTTGATCGCTGACCGCTGCTGACCCTCGGACTGCAGGATCTTGGCCCGCTTCTCCTGGTCGGCCTGCTTCTCCAGCGCGAGGGCCTCGAGGATCTTGGGCGGCGGAGAGATCGCGATGATCTCGATGCGGCTGATCCGGATCCCCCACTTGTCCGTGACCACCTCCATCTGCTCCTGGACGTCGGTGTTGATCCGCTCGCGTTCGGACAGCGCCTGGTCGAGGGTCATGGTGCCGATGACCGACCGCAGCGCCGTACGTGCGAGTGCGTCGATGGCCACGTCGAACTTGGCGATGCTGAACAGCGCCTGCCGGGCGTCGACCACCTGGGTGAAGATCGTGGCGTTGACCGTGACGACCACGTTGTCCTTGGTGATGACGTCCTGGCGGTCACCGGGCCGGGGGATCTCGCGCATGTCGACCCGCTGGAGCGATTCGATGAACGGTTGGATGATGACCAGGCCGGGCTCGTGGGTCTTGCGGTACTCGCCGAGGTGCTTCACGACCCCGACCTCGCCCTGTTGGACGATGTTGACCATCTGACGCAGCGATACGAGCAACACGACCACCACCAGCCCGACCACGGCGAGGCCAACGACACCCACGGCACCGATGTCTGCGATCACGGCTCCTCCAGTTCTCCGGTGTCTTCTCCGTCGCCCGAACGGGCACTCTCGCCCGCCGACATCTCCCCGGCCGGCCCATACGGCAGCACGTGCCCGTCGACCGGCCACACCGTGAGCGTCGTGCCCCGTACGGCGGTGACCAGGACCGTCGTGCCCGCAGGGATCGGGGCATCGCTCCCACTGACGGCGCGCCAGCGCTCGCCGGCGAGCCGAACGTGGCCGACCTCGTCGAGGCCCCCGACCCGGTCGAGGGTGAGAACCTCCTGCCCGATCAGGCCACCGTGGACGCCGGGGACATGCTCGCCTTCGTAGCGGTGGGCGAAGGCAGCGCTCACCCGGCCGCGGACCAACACGATCCCGGCTGCGGCGACGACGACGGCAGTTGCGACCTGCGCCGCAACGGCCCCTGGCGCGACCGAGGACACAGCGGCGGCAGCGAAGCATCCCAGAGCGGCAAACAAGGCATAGAACGCCATGTGGTGGAGCTCGACGGCGATGAGCACCACACCAACGGCGATCCATACGAGGGTCAATCGGGCCTCTCTTCTATGAGGAAGTCTACGGCCCCCGCACCGGCGCTCGGCAGTCGGCATCGTTCCAGCCCGGTCCGGCTCGGCCGTGACTTCGGGCCACGACGGCCACGGGAGCGTGGTCAGCAGCCCGCTGATGCCTTCGGTTCGGACATCGGCGGTCGCCCGTGACGCGGTCGCTGACGGGGTTTAATGTCGCCACGTGGTGTTCAGCGGGGGCTGCTGGGGCCGTGGCCGGCGTGCAGGCATGCTCGGCTCGGGACTAGCGGCTCTCATGTTCCTCGTCGCATGTGACCCCGTGCTGCACCCGGATTTCGTGGTACGGGAGGCACCGACGTCGGCTGTGAGCTTCCAGCTCCTGTCGGGGAACGGCAACTTCAGCGTCGTTCGGTCGACCGGCCACGGCAAGACAGTGCCGAGGCCCGGCTTGTGGCGTGTCGACCGGGGCACCGGAAGGAGGGTCCGGCTGCCGGACGGCGATCGGGCGTCGAAGATCAGCCGGGACGGCCAGCGCGTGTTGGTCACCACCGGCGACGCCTCCACCGGCCTCACCGCCGTGCTGTGGGCGGCCGGCACCGTGGTCTCGCCGCCGGCCGGCACCCAGTTTTCCGAGGACCTCACCTTCGGTGTGTTCGTCGACACCGACGGCGCCGTAAAGACGTGGGAGACGGCCACGCAGTCGATCGGGCTTGTCGAAGCCGGGGCCCCTCGGCCGCCGGGGACGGTGAGCGCGACCCCCAAGGGCATTTCCGATGACGGTCGCACCGTCCAGTACGAGCTGCGGGGGAGCCAGCCGATCGAGCGTTTCGTCGACCTCGACACCGCGCAGGCCGTCGACCGACCGAACCTCGACGGCACGGGAGGCGACGTCGGCTACGTCATCGATCGTTTTGTCCTGGCTGCCAGTGGCAACTCTTTTGTTCATGCGCACGAGGTCGGCCATTTCGACTTCACGGGCTGCGTTTGCAGCATCGTCGACGAATCGTGGGCGGAGCTGGTCGCTCTCCCAGCCGGCACGCCCGGGCGGCGCTACACGAACACAACGGGCCAGTCGATCGACCCGCAGGCGTTCATTGCCACCGACGGCAACGCCGCATGGATCTACCAGTCACGTCTCGCACCCTGTCCGAACATACCTACAACCTCGTTCTGCGTCGTGGCCTCCACGGCCGTCGTTGTGACGCAGAACGGCTTTCGCGCGTTCGACATGGGTCCATCCGCGCTCGGTGCGATCGACATCTCCTCGAACGGTCGGATGCTCCTCATCGACACGGGCGCGCCTGGACTGCCGCTGGGTGGCTCGCTTCTATTGCGCGGTCCCGTGCAGGTGATCGACTGGATCACGGGAAGCGTCGAGTCGCTCGCCCGCGCAGAGACATACGAGGAGACGCGGGATTTCATCTGTCGCCTCGTCCTGCAGCAAGCGCCCTGCATCCTGTCCGCCTCGTCGAGCGGCGCACAGGTGAGTGACGACCTCCAGGTGGTGGGGACCACGACGAGTACCGGCGCAGGCTGGTACGAGTACGCGGTGGCGCCCCCCTCCCCCATCAGCAGCACGCCAGCTTCACCGAGCTAGGCACTATCAGCACACCACTCGAGGCGGGATTCGTCTTCACGGCCGAGAACGGCGTGCCCGGACGGCTCCGGGGCTTCGGACGGCAAGAGGCCCGGTCGCTCGGACCGGGCCTGACCTGCGTCTCTGTTGGTGGCGGGGGCGGGATTTGAACCCGCGACCTTCGGGTTATGAGCCCGACGAGCTACCAGACTGCTCCACCCCGCGTCGGTGGGAGAGACACCATAGCCCGCTCGGCGGCCGACACCAACCCGAGGTGCCGGCCGGGTGTCATGGCGGGTGCGGGCGGGCGAAGCCGGCGCTGGCGGAGGCGCTGGTCGTCGTGGTGGTGGACGGCGCGGTCGTCGTCGTGTCCGAGCCCGAGTCGGTCGAACCGGCCTCGACGTCGGCCAGGAGGTTCTGCGCCTGCTCGACCTTGGCCCGGGCCTCGTCGACCTTGTCCTGGTATTCGCCGATGTTGCCCTCGCGCAGCGCGTTGTCCGCGTCGGCGAACAGCCCGTCGGCCTCCGCCAGCAGGGTCGCGGCGCGCTCGGCGGCGGTGCCGGTCGCCGGTGGCTCCTCGGTGCCCTCCTCGCCCGTCGGCGGTGTGGGCTCGGCGCCCGGTTGCTCCTGGGTCGCGACCCGCTCGCCGAACAGCGCCTCGAGCGCATCGGTCAGCGTGTCCTCGATGACCACCTGATCGCCGAACGCGGCGATCACCTTGGTGAGCTGCGGCAGCCGCCGGGCCTCGTTCTCCGACACCACGTAGAACGGCTGCACGTACAGCAGCGCGTTGTCCACCGGGATCAGCAGCAGGTTGCCGTACAGCACCTCCGAGCTGCCGAGGCCCAGCTCCGTGTCGGCCTGCGACACCGCCTCGTCGCCCCGGATGTTGGCCGCGGCGATGCCAGGGCCGGGTGGCAGCTCCCCGGACGGCATCTGGTACACGACCAGCTCGCCGTAGTGGTCCCCGTCCATCCGGGCAGCCATGAACGCCGTCAGCAGCTGCTGGCGGTCGTCGTCGCTCTGGGGCACGAACGGCCGCATCAGCACCATCTCGGCCTCGCCCGTGGCGACCTGTTCCCCGTTCTCCGGCGTCTGGGTGCTCGGCAGCTGGAGCAGCTGGTAGTAGGGAGCGATCCTCGGCGACCGCTGCTCGCCCGTGGCCTGGCCGGCCGTGTCGGTCACGGGGGTCGACGGATCGGCACCCGCCGTGCCCGGGTCCCGGGCCACCCGCCACGCGTCCTCCTGCGTGTAGAAGTTGTCGGGATCGGTCAGGTGGTAGCGGCCGTAGGCCGCGGTCTGCACCCGGAACAGGTCCTCGGGGTAGCGGACGTGCTCCCGCAGCGACGACGACATCTCGTCCTCGGGTGTGAACAGGTCGGGGAACGCCTTCTGGTACGCCCGGATGATCGGGTCCTCGGGGTCGACGACGTACAGGGTCACGGTCCCGTCGTAGGCATCCACCGTGGCCTTCACCGAGTTGCGGACGTAGTTGAAGTCGTGGCGCAGGCCGCTCGCGTCCGACAGCTGCTCGGTGTCCGCCTCCTGCGCGTACGGGTACCGGGACGTCGTCGTGTACAGGTCGACCATCCACACGATGCGACCCTCGACCGCCACCGGGTACGGGTCGGCGTCGGCGTCCAGGAACGGGGCCAGCGACCGCACCCGGTCGACCACGTCCCGCACGAAGATGACCTTGGAGTCGTCGGTCATGAAGTCGGAGATGAGCGGGTTGAGGTCGCCGAAGCGCAGGGCGAACGCCGCCCGCCGCACCGCCGAGTCGGCGCGCACGCCGTCGTCGCCCTCGTAGGTGGTGAACCGGGTGTCCTCGGCGTCCTGGTAGTCGATCTCGTCGCGGTTGGTGCCGACCACCACGTAGCCGTCGAGGTTCTCGCCGAAGTAGACGCCCGCCCGGTCGAGCGTGACGCCCTCCAGCCGGGGGTCGACCTCGGGCGGAACGTTGCCGACCAGGAAGTCGGGCTCCCGACCCCGCGACGCGTTCGACGGCGCCAGGGCCACCCCGTAGCCGTGGGTGTAGGCCAGGTGGATCGACTCCCACGAGTCGCCGGGCACACCCTCGGGGTTGATCGTCCGGGCGCCCAGGTTCACCTGCGTCGGCTGGCCGTCGATCATGTAGCGGTCCACGTCGATGTCGTCGATCCGGTAGTAGTTCCTGATCCGCTGGAGCTGCTCGAACGTGGCCCCCGACACCCGCGCGGCCGGGTCCCACAGGCGGATGTTGCGGATCGTCTGCTCCGAGCCGGCCAGCGTCACCTCGTCGGGATTGGACGTCGGCGTGTACCGGGCCGTGCGCACGTCACGCAGGTCGAGGGCCGACCGCGTGGCCTCGATGTTCCGGTCGATGTAGGGCCGCTCCTTGGCCGACTCGTTGGGCTGCACCCGGAAGCGCTGCACGTACTGCGGGTAGATGCCGCCAACGGCCACGGCCACGAACACCCACAGGCCCACGGCCAGCACCGGCAGCGTCCAGCCGCGCCGGAAGATGTTGGCCACGAACAGCGCCGCCGCGGCCAGCGAGATGAGCACCAGCAGGTTCAGCGCGGGCAGTTGCGCCTTCACGTCGGTGTAGGTGGCGCCGTCGACCACGCCCCTGCTCGACACCGTCAGCTCGAACCGCTGGAGCCAGTAGTCGGCGGCCTTGACCACGGCCAGCGCCGCCAGCAGGACCGACAGGTGCGCCTTCACCTGGGGCGCGACCCGGGGCGACGGCGGCTGCACGCGGATGCCGCCGTTCAGGTAGTGGGCCACCGTGACCACGATGAGGATGATCAGCAGGGAGGCGAACAGCCAGTCGACCACGAACGACAGGAAGGGCAGCTTGAACACGTAGAAGCCCACGTCCCGCCCGAACTGCTCGTCCCTGATGCCGAAGTCGCCCCCGTTGGTGAACAGCAGCCACGAGTTCCACTCGGACGACACGCCCGTCCCGGCGATCAGCGCCAGGACGCCGGCGACGACGCCCCGCACCCATCCGGTGCGCTCGGCCACGAGGTCGTGGTACCGCTCGAGCAGCTCGTCCTCCGGGCCCGCGAGCCGGTACGGCGGGGCGATGCGGTCGGCGATGAACAGGTTGCCCCAGCACAGGGCGAAGAACATGGCGACGAAGATGACGGCCAGGATCACCTTGGCGCCGAGCACGCCCCGCCACACGCCGCTCTGGCCGAGCGAGTCGTACCAGAGGAAGTCCGTGTAGAACCGGGCGATCCCGCGCAGCGACGTGAGCAACACGAACGCGGCGATCACCGCCACGATGAGCACGACCCGCCCGCGGTTGCCCCGGCCGGGCTTCCGCGGCCGTCGCGGCAGGTCGTCAGGCGCTCGCATCGCCGGGGAGCCTATCGACCGCCCGTACGGACCCGGGTACCGGCTCTCAGGTACCGGCGGGCGGGACGCTCACCCGGCCGCTCCCCGAGATGCCCGCCCGGCCCTCCGTTCGGCAGCCGGTCAGCGGTCGGCAACGAGGTCCGCCGGCACCACCAGGCACCGGCACCCGGGGTGCGCGGGCGCGCACCGGTCGCCCGTCGGGAACGGGGTGGCCTTGGCCACGGGTCCGGCCAAGGCGTTGTCGTCGGCGTCCGGGCAGGCCTCGCCGGACCGGTCGACCAGCCACCGCAGCTTGGCGCCGTCCGGGGCCGCCTCGTAGGCGCCCCACGCGTACGCCGCCGCCGTGAAGTGCCGCACCGCGGCCCCGATGTGCTGGCCCTTCCACTCCCGGTACAGCGCCCGCAGCCGCTCGGACACCTCCTCGAGGTCGCCGTCGCAGTCGTCGAACGACCGCTGGATGCGGTGCCGCAGCGGATCGACCAACGTGTGACCCAACGCTCCGGCCAGCTCGTCGCACGACTCGGCCAGCTCGCCGCCGATGCTGGCGGCACCGTGGGAGGCCGCCGTGTCCAGGTCGGACATCGCCGCGATGGCGAACCGGTCGGCGTGCTCGTCCCGGGCCGGGACCACGTCGTCGAACGTGACCGACTTCCCCCGCCGCAGCAGGTCGAGCACTTCGTTCTGCTCGTCGGCGAGCACCCGCTTCAGCCGCCGGCCCAGCTCGCGCTCGACGCCGGCCAGGACCGTGTCGCGGTCCCGGATCGCCACCGCCTCGGGATCGAGGTCGTCCTCCCCGTCGGCTTCGTCGGCCTCGTCGAACGCGGGCTCCGGCTCGGGCTCCGCCGTCGCCACCGGCGCCGTCGGGGCCGGAGCCGCAGGGGCCGCGGCCTCGCCCTCGGACGGTCGGGGGTTCTCGGCGCGGATGCGGGCGAACAGCTCGTCGACGTAGGGGCCGGCCTCGCCCTCCTCCGGGGCGGGCGCCACCTCGGCCCGGACCGCCGGCTCCTCGACCGCGGCCGACGGCACGACATGCAGGTCGGGACGCCCGTCCCCCGGCGGCGGCAGCGGCTCGTCGCCGGCGGTCGCGTCGCGGGCGAGCTCCTCGCGGGCCTCCGCCTCCTCCGCCTCCTCCGCCTCGCGCTCGAGCTCTGCGGCCGCCTCGGCTGCAGCCGCCGCCGCGGCCGCCTCCTCCTCCTGCTCGGCCAGCTCCTCCAGCATCTCGTCCAGCTCGTCGTCCGACACCGCCGTGGCGCCCGCGTCGTCGACCAGTCCCGCCATGCGGGCCACCGACAGCTCGGCCTCGATGACCTCGACCGTCTCCTCGGGCTCGTCGCTGACCCGGCGCATGGCCACCTCGCTGGCGACCTTGGCCTCGGGCAGCGCCACCGTCAGCTCGGACGTGGCCTCCTCGACCGTGCGCCTGACCACCTCGTACGCGGCCAGCAACCGTTCCCGGGCGGCGTTCAGCCGCTCCAGCTGCTCGCGGGCCGTCCGCCGGCGGCGGGCCAGGTCGGCCAGCATCCGCTCGCGGACGGTCTGGGCCTCGCCGACCAGCCGGCGGCCCTGCTCGCGGGCGGCGGCCCGGATCTGCTCGGCCGCCGCCTCCGCCTCGGCCCGGGCCCGCTCGCCGTCGGCCAGCATGGCCTCCCGTTCGGCCTCGGCCTCCCGCCGCATGGCCTCGACGACGTCCCGGCCCTCGGCCCGGCGCAGCTCGACCTCGGTCTCGGCCTCCCGCCGCAACTCGTCGGCCTCCGCGAGGATGTCCAGGCGGCGGGCATTGGCATCACGATCCGCCGCCTCGACGATGCCGCGGGCCTCGACCTGGGACTCCCGGACCATGCGGGCCGCGGCGTCCTCCGCCTTGCCCCGGATGTCGGTGCCGGCCTCGCGGGCCGCCTCCAGCACGCGGGCGGTCTCCTCGCCCAGCAGCTCCACCAGGCGGTGCTGGTCCAGCTTCTCGGCCAGCTCGGCCCGCGACTCGGCCCGCACCGCCCGTTCGCGCTCGTGCGCTTCCCCGCGTTGCAACCGGCCGACCAGGTCGGACAGCTCGTGCAGGTAGCCGCGGACTTCGTCCGGATCGAGGCCCTTCCGCACGCTGGAGAAGTGCCGGCGGGCGATGCCCGTCGCATCGAGGGGAGGCTCGGCCGACATGGGTCCCGATCGTATGACCCTCGGAGGGCGCGCGCCGAGGGTCAATTTTCCGACCTCTCAGCGTGGCATTGTCCGTCAGTTGGCGGGATGGGCCGAGGCTGCGCCGACCTGCGGGAGATCGTCCGCGTTGCCACCGAGGTCGGCGAGGGCGGCCAGCGCGTCGTCGAGGTCGTCGACGGCGACGACCTGCAGGTCGTCGCCGGCGTGCTCGACCGCGTCCTTGTAGTCCTTGGTCGGGACCAGGAACAGCTCGACGTCCTTCTCGCGCACGGCGGCCGCCTTCTGGCCGGTGCCGCCCACCGGGCCGACCGTGCTGTCGCCGGAGATGGTGCCCGTGGCGGCGACGTTGTGGCCGCCGGTCAGGTCACCGGGCGTGAGGTCGTCGATGAGGGCCAGGGTGAACGCCAGCCCCGCCGACGGCCCGCCGACGTCGCCGGTGTCGATCTCCACGTCGATCGGGAAGTCGTAGGCCAGCACCACCTGGATCACAGACACGCCCATGATCCCCCGGTCGGGGTCGTCGGGCGCCGGAGCCAGGGTGATGGCGACGTCCTTCTCCTCGCCGGCCAAGGGCAGGACCGTCACGGTCACGGTGTCGCCGGGGGGGTGCTCCCCCAGCAGCCGGCTCATGTCCTCACCGTCGTCGAAGCGCTCGCCGTCGACAGCCACGATCGTGTCGTTGCGCTCGAGCACGCCGTCGGCCGGCGAGCCGGGCTCGACCGCCTGGACGACCTGGCCGACCGTGACGTCGACGTCGTAGCCGAGCCGCTCCAGGGCGACCTGGGTGGCGACCTGCTTGGAGTTGTCCATCATCTGCAGGTTGACCTCGCGGTTCTCCTGGACCCCCCGGCCCTGGAGCACGCGGCTGCGGCTGTAGATGTCAATGTCGTCGTCGACCCAGCCCTGCATCAGCCCGAGCAGGGAGGCCTGGCGCAGCGACACGGTGGTGTACGAGATCGAGCCGTCGGACGGGTAGATCGGAGTGCCCTCGACGCTGATGAGCGGCTCGGTGTCGCGGACCGAGCCCGGCTTGAACAGGTAGTACGGCAGCGGGACGAAGGTCGCGCCCAGCAGGAACGCGGTCAGCAGGAAGCCGACGACCCACAGCGCGACCCGGCGCGGGTTGCGCCGGCGGGCGGGGCGGCGCTCGGTCGGCGTCGCCGGCGTTGTCGGGCCGTCGCCGTCAGCACCGTCCGTCGTGATCGTCGTGCCGTGGCTGTCGGACCCGGCGGCGCCGTCGGAGCGCGACGAGGGTCGCGGGGAGGGAGTCACCGGCGGGGTCGACGACCCGGTCTGGAGGTCGGCCTTCAGACCGTGGGAGATCGCGTCGGCCCCTTCGGGATCGGGGTCGGTGGGCGTTACCATCCGTGGCGGCGTGTTCTCGTTGATGCTCGGCGTACTTGCATGTGTTCTCGGCGCGACGGCCGTCACGGCCGTGCGACGCTCAGCGTCGCGCGACAAGCCTGCCACGGAGACGACCGAACACCGCACCGGAGGCACCGAAGTTCGCCCTCGGCGGTTGGCCCTCGGCGTCGACCGCCTCCGGGACTTGGCCGCCGGCGACCGAGGTGGCACCCTGCCCCGACCCCGGATTCCCCGCACGATCCGTGGTCGGACGTCCGGGCCTGGGCGGCCCGCACGTGGGCGTCCCTGCGCCGCACGGCGGACCGGGCCTGGGCCTGGTCCCGCGACCACGGTCCCCGCGCCTGGGCGTCGGTGCGCCGGCGGTCCGCCCACGTGTGGACGAAGGCCCGCGAGGGAAGGGCAGTCGCCATGACTCGCAGCGGTGGCGCCCGCGCCTGGGACGCGATCCGGCGCCACTCGGCGCGCGCGTGGGCGCTGATGCTGGTCTGGTCACACCGGGCCTGGGCCGCCACCCGCCGCGGCACCGCCAGAGCCGCGGCCGCCACCCGCCGCGGCACCGCCAGAGCCTGGGCCGCCACCGCGCTGTGGTCACGCCGAGCCT
>Ga0075419_10001067_pt1 | contig 17736 bp, 17 predicted proteins | sample SoiMetdeltSBSDD3_FD_76900 | JGI IMG/M metagenome (GOLD analysis project Ga0075419, IMG submission 76900) | Bulk soil microbial communities from a Populus tree surrounding site in Tennessee, USA - Soil MetaG P. deltoides SBSDD3 | ecosystem: Environmental > Terrestrial > Soil > Tree plantation... | reverse complement strand
AGGTCGGGCATGAAGACCTCCTCCATCGTTCGGAAGGAAAATCGGGAGTCAGCAATTCACCTCTACGCTTTCTTAGGAAACGTGTCAACCAAGGAGATTCCCTGGTCTAGATCTTAGACTCACGTCGTACCAGACTGGCACGAAGACACCTGCAGTCACAGTCAATTTAGTCGCCGACGGCCAGCGACTTCACGCCGCCGCTTGCACGACTGAAATCCAACGGAGGAACGCGCGCGCTCATACAGAGAAAACCACAGATGATTTCGCGGGCTGGAGAGAATCATGGAGACGCTGGAGGCACCGAAGAAGTCAGGCGCCTCCACGCGGGAAGAGAATCCGAATCGTCAACGTTCGGGACGGTCCATTGCGCTTTGGGACGTTTGGCCTTGGGTCGCGCCTTGTCCTCCACCAGACCGCTCCATTGTGCTCTGCGTTTGCCCAGTCCCCTGTTCACCGATACCGGAAGGAAGCGGAGATTGATTTTGCGCGCTGCTCTGTCCAAGCCCAGACCGCTCCATCGTGCTTTGCGTCTGTCCGGTACCTTTTTCTCCAATTCCTGTTGGTTCAGAAGACATTCCTTTCTGGGCAGGAACTCCGGATCGCTCGAGCGTGCTCTGGGTTTGCCCAGTTCCTCGCTCACCGATACCAGCCGGTTCAGACGCGAGACCCTGAGAGGTCATGCCGCTTCCGCTTGGCCCGCTGGAACCCGAACCTCCGGATCCTGCTTGAGCAAGCGCATAATTCGAAGCAACCAGGCATGCGCTGGCGATCAAAAACGCACTGAATGACAAGGTCTTCATAATTCGTCCCTCCTTGGGTTAGCGATACCAGCCTTCTCTAAAAATGATACGGTCTGATTTCGTTACCCCCTACTAGGGATTCTCCTAAGTCGCCGGCTGATTAATTACTGCTTCGTGGTTTGGTTTCCTGTATTGAGCCTCAAACCCTATGCGGGCTTATCGAGGCCAGAGACGCCTTTCGTCGCCTCCGGAGCATGGACTGCCAAGCTGATCACAGCATGTCCTCCATACCATGTCCTTTGAAGGGATAACGGGATCTTGCCCTCACCCGCTATGCCCGAATGCCGATGACTTCCAAATATTCCGCGTAGACGGTGGTCCGGTCTATCCCTGCACAGTTGTGAGCAGCCCACAACTCTTCGAGCTCTCCGCGAAGCCTGTCACGCCCCGACGCGTCAAGCGCTCCAAATGCTTGGTTGATTGGTCCATAGTAAAGCTTAAACAGCTCCACCACGGCCGCCGGTGAAAAATCATACGTGAAGGTATAGTGACGCCTGGTCATGCGCAGTTCCGTGAGCCCTTGCCCCAACCGCTCACGCACCGTTGCTTCGTCGCCCCACAACACGGGGGATGGCATGCCGGATGGCGCAATGAATTTCGCGACTGCTTTGAACATGTGTCCCACGAACCCCTGTGGAGTCCAATTGGCCATCGCAATCGTTCCACCGGGCTTGCAGACACGCAGCAGTTCCCGGGCGACCGACTCGGGCTGCGGTGCGAACATCGCACCGATGAGGCTTGCCACGACGTCAAAACTTTCGTCCTCGAAGGGCAGGGCCTCCGCATCGGCTTCTTCGAATCGAGCCTGCAACCCTTCGGCTTGGGCCCGGATCCTGGCCCGTTCAATGAGATTGGTCGCGATGTCGACACCGGTCACGTCAAATCCATCCCTTGCTGCTATCAGCGCGAGCTGACCCGAGCCACAGCCGACATCCAGAAACGTACAGCCCGGGGAAAGAGGAAGCCGGTTGTAGAATTCCCTCGCGCTGCCTTCCATATAGCGAGAAAATCGATCGTAGTCGCCCGCCATCCACATCGTCCTCAGACGCGCCTTTAATGTCTCCACTTCCGGTATGAGCGAACTGGTCGCCATGGTAACCTCCTGTTTTGTGTGATCCCCTCGAAGCCCCGTTGCTGCCGCTACTCCTTATGTGTGGCCACTATAGGGTGATCCCTTGCGTTATGCTTATCCGAGAGTCTGGTTCTCTTGACACGGGCGTGCTAGGCTGCGCATCACTTGACCGACCGTCCGGTTTCGTTTGCCGGACGCGCTGAAGAGGCAAATCCGTGGATGTGTTGTCCGAAGTCCTCAAGGCCGTCAAACTCGACGGGGCCATCTTCTACACCGCTGAATGTTCTGCACCGTGGGGCTTTCGCTCACCTCCCTCACGCGTCATGGCCTCCTATCTGTCGCCGGAACCTAAACACGTAATCGTCTATCATTTGGTGACCGAGGGCCGCGGTTATGCACACATCGAAGATGACACAAAGCCGGTGCCTCTCGAGGCCGGAGAAATCGTGGTCTTCCCACACGGTCATCCGCACATCCTCGGCAACGGTGCGCCCATCGTGCCGGTCGACAGCGCAAAAGAGCTGCAACGCATTCTGTCTGAGGACCTGAAGATCTATCGGCACGGGGGAGGCGGAGAATTAACGAGAATCATCTGCGGATATTTGGCCTGCGAGCCGCAGCTGAGCAAGATTCTTCTCAGCGGACTGCCGCCCATCTTGAAGGTCAGTATCCGGAATGACGCCTCGGGCGAATGGTTGGAAAACTCTCTCCGTTATTCGGTTGACAATTCCGATGCGTCCAGACCAGGTGGTGAGACCGTGCTGGCGAAGTTGTCTGAGGTCTTGTTTATCGAAACCCTGCGACGGTACATCGAGCAACTCCCGAAGAAACAGGCTGGCTGGCTGGCCGGTGTTCGCGATCCCGAAATCGGGAAAGCCCTGGCGTTCCTGCATCGTCAACCTGCCCATCCATGGACAATCGCCGCACTCGCGGCGGAGGTTGGGATGTCGCGGTCCGTACTGGCAGAGCGCTTTCGGCAATATCTATCGGAAACGCCGATGGCCTACCTCGCCCGCTGGCGCCTTCAGCTTGGCGCGCAAATGCTCCATGCCACGAGCCGGAGTGTTGCGGAGGTCGCTGGTGAAGTGGGCTACGAGTCGGAACCATCCTTCAATCGTGCCTTCAAACGGGAGTTCGGCCTGCCGCCGGCCCGATTCCGCAGTCAATCGAGAGCCGTCCACAGCACACCCGCCGCCCACACCCCGACGGATAGCCGGCCACGCATGACACGATAGAAGCGTCCGGCCACGAGAGTTCACGCCACTTCGCTTCCTTGACAGTGCAAAGTTCGGCTCGTATGCTCCTGCCGATTTGTCTGTTTCCGACCCTTGTCTGGTGGGAGGGACGCGTTCATGCCGGTACAGGGGCGCCGTCCGCTGCAGTTCCATCGGCTTTTATTCAGCCTCGTGATGGCCCTCGCGGCCATTCTTTCTGCCCAGGCCACCAACGCCGCCGAGCCCTTTGTCATCCTTGCCACATACGACGGCGTCATTAATCCGGTGTCAGCAGAGTACCTGCACGATGCGTTGGCCACGGCCGAAGCGAGCCGTGCCCAGGCATTAATTATTGCGCTCAATACGCCAGGTGGATTGGACAGCTCGATGCGCCTGATCATCAAAGACATTACCGGAGCGACCATACCGGTCATCGTCTACGTGTCACCATCCAGTGCACGTGCCGCCTCTGCCGGCGTCTTCATCACCATGGCCGCCCATGTGGCCGCGATGGCTCCGGGCACGAACATCGGGGCCGCGCACCCCGTGAACATGGGCGGTGGTGAAATGGACAAGACGATGAAGGATAAGGTGGAGAACGATTCGGTGGCGTACATTAAGTCGATCGCCCAACAACGGGAGCGCAATGCAGCCTGGGGGGAAGACGCCGTCCGCAAAAGCGTGTCCGTCACAGAGCGGGAGGCCTTAAAGCTCAAAGTCGTGGACCTCGTCGCGGAGGGACTGCCGGCGTTACTCCAGCAATTGGACGGCCGCCGCGTCACTTTGACGTCGGGACCCACGGTGCTCAATACAGCCGGAGCCAGGATACAGGAGTTTCCCATGGGGTTCCGTCTCGAGTGGCTCAAAACAATCAGCGATCCGAACATTGCTTACTTGCTCATGACGATCGGCACAATCGGCATCATCGCGGAACTCTACAGCCCAGGGGCGATCCTTCCTGGCATCGTCGGTGCAATAAGCCTCATCCTCGCCTTCTATTCCTTCCAATCGCTCCCCGTCAATTACGCCGGAGTCCTGCTCTTCCTGCTCGGTATCGTCTTTTTTGTGTTAGAAGCGAGCGTGACCAGCTACGGCTTGCTGGCGATCGGCGGCGTGTTGGCAATGGTGATTGGATCGGTGATGCTGATCAAGAGCGATGCCGAGTTCTTGCAGATTTCGTGGTCTGTCATACTGCCGGTCGTGACGCTGGCCTCGGCGTTTTCACTCCTCAGCATCGGTATGGGGTTAAGAGCGATGCGCCGGCGGCCGGCGACCGGCCGCGAAGAGATGGTCGGCCTCGTGGGTATCGTCAAGACGGCGCTCTCGCCGCAGGGGCAATTGGCCGTCCACGGGGAACTCTGGGAAGCGGTCAGCGAGCAGCCGTTGTCGCCTGGCGACGAAGCCGAAGTCACCGGCGTCGACGGCTTGCGACTACGCGTCAAACCTTACTTGAGGAAGAAAGAGGTCCCCACATGATTCTCCCCATCAGTCCTTTTGCGATTCTCGTCCTTGTCCTCGTGCTGATGCTGATGGGCTTTAACGTGCTGCGAGAGTACGAACGGGCCGTCATCTTCCGCTGGGGCCGTCTGGCCCGCGGGCTGGTGGGCGGCAATGGTCCAGGCGTCGTCATTATCATCCCGTTCATCGACAAGCTGGTCCGCGTCAGTTTGCGAACCGTCACCATGGATGTCCCGCCTCAGGACGTCATTACGAAGGACAACGTCACCGTCAAGGTCAACGCCGTGATCTACTTTCGTGTTGTCGATCAGGAACGAGCCATCATCCAAGTCGAAGACTACCTGTACGCGACGTCGATGATGTCGCAGACGACGCTTCGCAGCGTGTTGGGGCAGAGCCAGCTCGACGACTTGCTGTCTAAGCGGGAGCAGATCAATGCCGATCTGCAGCGGATCATCGACCAGCAGACAGAACCCTGGGGCGTGAAAGTCACCGCCGTCGAGGTGAAGAACGTGGACCTGCCGCAGGAAATGCAGCGGGCAATTGCCCGTCAAGCGGAAGCGGAACGGGAGCGGCGGGCGAAGGTCATTCATGCGGAAGGCGAATTCGAGGCCTCACAACGGTTGGCCGATGCGGCCAACGTCATCAGCCAGAATCCTGCGGCGTTGCAACTCCGCTACCTGCAGACGCTAGTGGAGATCGCCGCTGAGAAAAACTCCACCACAATCTTTCCGATTCCAATCGACACCATCGCACCGTTCTTCAAGCATTGGACCAAGCCTGCAGACGCCACCTGACCGGCAATCATCGTCGCCCCTCTTGCGGCGCTCGATCGAGCCGCAACAGCCGCGTCATCCAAGGAATCGGCGGCCCTTGCAGTAAAACAGACGTCAGGGCGATGAAAAAAACGAGGTGAAAGATCGTGTCGGCCTTTTGGATGCCGGCCAGGACTGGAAACGTCGCCAAGACGATCGGCACCGCGCCCCGCAGACCCACCCATGCCACCAGCGTTTGCTCGCGGAACGGGAGCCTGGACAATGCCAGCGACGTGTATACGCTGACCGGGCGGGCGATGAAAATCAGGAAAAGGGACACGAGGAGACCGACGCCCACAATGGGAATCAGGCGGGCGGGAAAGACTTGCAATCCGAGTATCAGGAACATCGTAATTTGCATCAGCCAGGCCAGACCCTCGTGAAACTGGACCAGGTTCCGCTGGTGGACGATTGAGTGCCGCCGCATGAACAGTCCCGCCAAATACACCGCCAGGAATCCACTGCCATGCAACTCGGCGGTCAGGCCATAGGTCAAGAGCGCAAAGGCCACTGACAACACCGGGTAGATGCCGCGTAATTCCAACTTCAACGTATTAAGCGTCCATCGGATGAGTTCGCCCATCGCCACGCCGGCCACCGCCCCGACTGTCATTTGTATAAGAAAAAACCAGAGGAGGTCCCACAAGTTCGTATTCGGATTGGTCATGAGTTGAATCAAGGCCACCGTCAGCACCACGGCCATCGGATCGTTGCTGCCGGACTCCAATTCCAGTAGATGCGCCAACGGTCGCGGCAGCTTCACATTTCTCGCCCTCAGCACCATAAAAACGGCGGCCGCATCCGTTGAGGCGACAATCGCCCCGAGCAGCAGTCCCTCCATAAACGAAAAACCCTGCACCCAGGACACAAACCAGCCAACCAGCAGAGCCGTGAGCACGACGCCGATGGTGGAGAGCGCGAGGCCGTTCCATAGCACCGGCCGCACACCGGTCCATTCGGTATCCAATCCGCCGGAAAACAGGATCAAGACGAGTGCGATGACGCCCAACGTCTGGACAAGAGCGGGATTGTCGAAGTACAGGCCGCCCACCCCATCGGAGCCCGCCAGCATGCCGATCACCAAAAAGAGGGTCAGCGACGGAATCCCCAGCCTGACGGACAACTTGATTGTGAGAATACTGAGAATGACTAATGTGGAAAAGATGACGATCAACAGCTCTATCGATGTCGGCATAGCTTGTGCTGGCATCACACTCGGTCAGGCACTGCCTTGCATGATTTCCTGATAATAGGTATGAAGCATGGCGGCTTTCGCCGGCTCGACGATCACCAACTGGCGCTGGTCGAATGTGTTAGCGCAGTATAAGTAGCGATAGCCTTCGACGGCGCCCAGTTCGACATGAAGTTGACGGCCGTCGGATTCTTCGGCGGTCGCTTCTTTGATCACTGCCCTATCGTTGAGCTTTTCCCACACCCTCTGCGCCGACGGCCAGTGGTTTTCATACAGCGGCGCCTCCGGGCTTGAAGAACGGGATGTCAGGCCCACGCGATCGAAGGGCAGCCCCTCGTCTGGCTCGGGATCTTCATTCCAGGCACATGCACTTTCCTCCCCGAGCGCGAGCACAAAGAGCGGCCCGTCGTCTGAAACCTCTTCGATCAATGAATAGCAGAGCGGGAGCGGTTGCTCGAACGGCTTCAGGCCGCGAGCCGCAAACGCGCGCTGCAGTGGAATCCGCCGCGATAGTTGGCGCGTCTTTTCGAATACGACGAGACGCCCGGTAGGCACCATCACGGCAACCAACCGATCCAGACGCCGACCAAGCCCTGTTCGCTCCTCAAACGCCGCTTGCGCTTGGGCATCATGCGCCCGCTCGAATGTCCTCCAGCTGCAGCTCGGGAGTCCGGGATCCTGCTCCGATTGCACGAGTGCATGGGTGACCACAACCCGTTCGTATCCTCCGATGGCTGGTCCTTCGACGAGATCGGCACGTACAAACCGAACGTTCTTCAGACCCATTTCGCCGGCCTTGTGGTGCGCTTGTGCGATGCAGGCGGCTGACCGATCGACCCCGGTGACTTCAGCATGCGGAAACCGCTTGGCATAAAATGTTGTAAGGATTCCGGGACCGCATCCGAAATCAAGAATCGTCTTGGCACCGCCCAACTGAGCGTCCACGCCCGTCGCAATCACGACATAATACTCGTACCGCTGGCTGTAAAGGACCGGAAGAATGCGTGGCGCGGCGGTGAGATCGTAGAAGGCCGTTTCCTCGGCAGAAGAACCATGCCGCTTTCGTTCGACATGCTGATGCAATGTTGAAAGTTCGTCGGGAGACAACTCCTGGCGCTGCCAGCGAGCGTACGCCTCGTCGCTCGAAAACCGTCGCAATCCCCATTGAGCAAGATGCTCGCGAAGCGCTTCTTGCAAAGGTGAGTGGGCCAAGAGACCTCTGAGCAGGACCAAGTGAAAAGAATATTCAACACACCTGCCCGCTAGGCCGCAGCGAGGTCCGCAACGCGAAGAAGAATGAGCGCCACGTTTGCGGACGGGCGCGTGTTGGTGAGCGCCCGGGTTCTTAAGTCCGAGGCGTACGCCATCTCACCGCCACCCACCGCCTGTAGGAACAGGCGTTTGCCCAAGTGAAACGTCGAAGAGCCGAACAATGGGAGAACGGCGCGGGCGGGCGTTTTCAACATCTCTTACGGGCGTTTGAGCATGATGGCGTCAAAATACGTCTCTGGGACCGGATGAGGCATCCGTAGCTGACCGTTTCCGAATACGACGTATTTCTCACAGGTCAACTGCTCTAACCCGATCGGACCCTTGGCATGGAGCCGCGCACTGCTGAGCCCGATGTCGCTACCGAATCCGAATCCTTCCGCATCGTGAAGACGCGATGAGGCGTTCACAAACACGGCACTGGCATCCACTTCGCGCGTGAAGCGCAGAGCGGACGAGTAGTTAGAGGTGGCAATCACGGCCGTCATACACAGACCGTGCTCTGCAATATGTGTCATCGCTTCGTCCATATCGGCAACCATTTTCACGGCCAGCGTGGGTGACTGGAACTGACGTGACCAATCTTCCTCGGCGGCTGGAATGATGGACGTGTGGCCGCTGATCGGCATTTGACCCATCAGTGCCAGCGTCTTAGGACACCCGCGTACGTCGATTTTGAACTCGACGAGCAGACGGTTGATTAAGGCGGGCAGGAATTGCCGTGCGACGCCCTGCTGGACCAGCAACGTATCCAGCGCATTGGTGGCGACCGGTCGCTGCACTTTTGAATTGATCACAACGTTCTGCACCAAGGGCAGATCCACGTCGGCATCGACATATAGGTACGTCTGACCACCGTCATGGCAAAGGACCGGCATCCGGGCTCCTTCAAGCACCGCCTTGCGCAGCCCGGCGCCCCCCCGTGGAATGATGGCATCCAGCGCCCTGCCGGACCTGATCAGTTCCACCGCCACGTCTTTCTCTGGCCGGTCGATGAATACCCAGGCGTCTGGAGGAATGCCCTGCTGTCCGGCTGCTTCCCGTAATCCCTTGCCGATGACTTCGTGTGTCTGGCTCCAATCGGGTGCGCCGCGAAAAACGCTCACATTACCGGACTTGAGGCACAGGGCGATCGACTCGACCGTGACCAGCGGGGGCAATTCGGAAATGATGCCGATAACCCCGATGGAAACCCGCACACGCGATACTTGAAGCCCGTCAGGACGTTCCCATCGTCCTGTCACGGCCCCCACCGGATCGGGCTGATCGGCGATGGCTCGAAGCCGCTCGGCCATTTCTTTGACGTCGTCCGGCGTCATACGCACCCGGGCGACGGCAGCCTTCAGCCGGTCCTTACTGACTTCACTTCCAAACGATTTGCCGAGCGCGTCCACATCTCTCTCGTTCGCCGAGAGAATGGCTGCCTCATCCTGGGCCACTCGATCGGCCATGGCGCGCAAAGCTCGGTCCTTGACGGGGGCGGGTATCACGGAAACCTTTCGCACAGCATTTCTACAGATCTTCAATATCTTGTCTAAGTAAAGCTTAACTGGAACTTCAGGCATTACGGCCTCGTGATGTGTGCGAAGGATTTTTCCTCAGACGCGTAGGTGCGGGACTATAACATGCCATTTTTCGGACAGTAAACAGCATTATCCGTTGGATTTCGCGATGCGTATGTGTTCCTCCTGCTTGGCGAGCGACCAACCAAGCCATGCCCACAAACCGGCGAGGGGGATCAATACCAAAACCATCTGTGTGACCCCGACGCCGAGAGTTTTTACCATGCTGACTATCCAACCGGTCGCCGCGTCCCCGCCTCGGGAGACCGCTGTGTCGATAAAGTTTTTTGCCTTGTACTTCTCTTCGCGGGTCAGCACGGTGAACAGTACCTCCCGTGCCGGCTTGGCAATCGCATATTCCCCCACACGGCGGGCAACCGTAAAAAGGATGAACACCAGCAACCACGGCAGGAGGCCGATCATTGTGAAACCGGCTACGCTCACAGCCGGCAACACCACCAGCGCTGAGACCAACCCGAACCTTTTGATCATGGGGCCGGTGATAAAGAACTGCGTAACAAATGTCAGCACATTCACCGCAAGGTCCATCACTGCAAACAGTCTCGTCCGACCTTGGGGCGAGACAACCTGCTCTCCAATCAGTCTCGTCTGCTCCATATAAAGAAACGTGGCCGTCGTGGTGAGGCAAAACAGATAACCGCAGATACCAAGGAGATAGGGCGAGGAAAGGGCCAAGCGCATCCCTGCCCATGTGCCTCCTCCAATGGCTTCGCCGCCTCGGTCGATATTTTGTGCAGGCCGTTGTTTCGACCAACAATCGAGCCCCCGTATACAGAACCAGCAGATGGCCAGGAATCCCGTCGACACCAGCATGAGCACAGGAATGGGCACGGCATAGGTCAGCACGGTCGTGAGCAGGGGGCCCACCACGGCACCGGTGCTTCCGCCTGCCGCAATGACACTGAACAACCGGCTACCCTGGTCGGGCGTAAAAATATCGGCCATGAAACTCCAGAAGACAGAAACCACAAACAGGTTGAACACCGACAGCCAGACGAAGAACAGGCGGGCGATCCACTGGGGTGCGACATGACTGTTCATGATGAGAAAGAATCCGATCAAGTGGCTGCCAAAAAACGCATAGACGGCCAGCAGCAATCGTTCGCGCGGCAAGCGGGCTGACAGATAACCGAAGACTGGTGTCGCCGTCAGCAGTGTGACGAAGGTGGCGGTCATCATCCAGGGTAAATGCTGGACGCCGCCCTGAATCGCCATTTCATCTCGAACGGGGCGCAGCATGTAATAGCCGCAGAGAAGGCAGAAAAAATACAGAAACGACCAACAGAGCGGCACAAGTTCTTCCGACTCGGCACCGGTGAGCGAGGCAAGGGTCGTGCGGGCCACAGCGGCATCCTGACCGGCTCTTCGCGCGTTCGCAAGCAAAATGCGCGGGGAGAGTTTTGGACTTTTTTACTGTAGCCCGTTATGGTAGGGGTTCATGAGAATCATCGACTTACGCAGCGACACGGTGACTAAACCGACGGAGGCGATGCGGGAGGCCATGGCGCGCGCCGAGGTGGGCGACGACGTGTACGGCGAGGACCCCACCGTCAACCGGCTCCAGGAAATGGTCGCGGGGCTGCTCGGCAAAAAGGCCGCATTGTTCGTGCCCTCAGGCACGATGGCAAACCAACTCGCCATCCGCATTCAGACCCAACCCGGTCAGGAAGTCATCGCCGAGAGCAAGGCACATATAGTTCGGTATGAACAGGGTGCGGCCGGCGCTCTCGCCGGCGTGCAACTACATTGGGTGACCGGGGATCGTGGCCTCATGGGGCCCGAACACATCGAAGCCGCAATCCGTCCCAAAGACCAGCACAGCATTCAAACCGCGCTCATCTGCCTCGAGAACACGCACAATGCCGGCGGCGGGACCATCTATCCGCTGTCGACAATCGAACGCATCCGTGCTGTGGCGTCCGCCCACGGTGTCCCCATGCATTTGGACGGTGCGAGGCTGTTCAACGCCGTCGCTGCGACGACCTTGCCTCCGGCGGCTTACGCGCAACACTTTGAAACCGTGTCCGTCTGCCTCTCGAAAGGGCTGGGAGCACCCGCCGGCTCTCTGCTCCTTACGAATGATCCCGCGTTGATCGACAAAGCGAGACGGTTTCGCCGCATGTACGGCGGCGCCATGCGGCAGGCCGGCATCCTCGCCGCGGCCGGCATCTATGCGCTCGATCACCATATCGGACGACTGAAGGACGACCACGATAATGCGAAGCGCCTGGCCAGAAAACTTCAGCAGATTCCAGCAATCACGATCAATCCACAGCATGTCGAGAGCAACATCGTCATCTTCGATATTATCGGACATCGGCTCTCTCCTCCCGAGCTTGTGGCAGCGTTACGAAGGGAGCACGTGCTGATCAACGCCGTTGGTGGCACAAGTTTCCGAGCGGTCACTCATCTCGATGTCTCGACCAGGCAGATCGACGCCGCGGCCGACGCCTTTGCGCGGATTCTCGGCTGATTGCCTCCATCATATGATTGCACCCTGGCAGATTTTTCAGGCATCCTGCTAGAATGGCACGAGCCGTGGAGGCGCCAACTGATGGACGCAGTCACTTTTGCACAGATCAATCGGATTTTGGAATTGACCGACTCGCTTGGGCTGAATCGCGAATGGGTGGAGATCCCCTTGTCTCCCTCCCGTCCGGGACTGGTCAAGCGACTGACTAACGGCAAACTGGAAATCATCGTCGACGCGGATCGCCCGTTTGAGGAGTGGCTGGAATCGCTGCCAGCACAAATTCAATCGGCGCAAGGGACGTAATCATGGATGCCGAGGGTACGAATACTCTTCCAACAAAGGAAGAACTGCAGTCAGAGCTAGTTCCCCTGCCGGAACTGCCTGAGGCACCGGAGCCGCCCAATGAACCAGCCTATGAAGAGATCGTAGGCCTCGCCCTGCGCCACGCGAAAGGCCGCCGAGGCGGCGACCTCGTGAGCGTTCTGTTGGTAGGGTCAGGCGCCCGGCGGGCCGTGACCCCGCACAGCGACATTGATTTGGTCGTGCTCGTCAAAGGTCAGGCGGACGGCCATGAAATTATCCGCGTCGCTGATCGCTTGGCGGACATCCGGTACTGGGGACACAAGGACGTCGAAGAGGAGCTGGCTTATTCAGCCCGCCTCCCCTCGTTGCTCCGCAAGGCCCGCATTCTCCATGATCATGATGCCATCGGAGCCAAACTGATCGAACGAGCCAGCCACCGTTTCCGCCAAGGCCCTCCTCCCCTGAACATGAACGAACAAATCCGGCTGAAGGCGGAATGTTTCCACTGGTTGGGCAAGGCCCAAGACTTCGCCGACAAGCCCGCTACGGCCCAGTACATCTTGATGAACTTTTTCGAGGATTTCGTCACTGCATTCTTCCGTCTGCGCGGTCTCTGGCTGACCGCACCGGTCGACGTCCCGCGGTTCATCTCCTCACGCGACGGCGCCCTGGGCGAGCTGGCGGGTCACTTTCTCGCGGCCTCGACGTTGCCCGAGCGCCTGAATTGCGGAAGAGACATGGCCAATCTGTTGTTTAAGGACGTGCCCAATCCGGCCCGCATCGACTGAGAGGGTCCGCTTCGTTACTGCTCCGCTTCTTATCATAGAAAGTCGCGTTGATCACAACTCGCTTCCTGTAGAAGGTGTGTCATGGACATTGGATTCATCGGACTTGGAAAGATGGGCTTGAACATGGTGACCCGCTTGCAGCAGGCCGGGCATCACGTGACGGCCTACGACCGCTCTCCCGAAGCACTCACTCAGGCGACGGCCGCCGGGTGCAGCGCTGCGACTTCGTTGGCTGATTTGGTGCAACGACTGAAGGCCCCCCGTGCTGTGTGGATTATGGTTCCGTCAGGGCCACCGACGGAAGAGACCGTCCAAGCCGTCGCAGTCCTGCTGGAGGCCGGTGATGTCGTCATCGACGGGGGCAACACGCGCTTTCACGACGACGTGAGGCGGGCCAAGGAGCTGGCGGCAAAGAAGATTCAATATATCGACGCAGGAACGAGCGGCGGAATCTGGGGACTCAAGAACGGTTACTGCCTGATGATCGGCGGCGAGAGAGACCCGGTCAACCGACTGGCTCCCGTCTTCACCTCGCTGGCCCCGCCGAACGGCTGGGCACATGTGGGAGCCGCGGGCGCCGGCCATTATGTCAAAATGGTTCACAATGGCATCGAGTACAGCCTGATGCAGGCCTACGCCGAAGGCTTCGAGCTGATGTCAAAAAGCGACTATCGCCTCGATCTTCCCCGGATTGCGGACCTCTGGATGCAGGGCAGCGTCGTCCGCTCGTGGCTTTTGGAGCTCGCGGCAAGCGCCTTGCGGGAGGACCCGCGCCTGGAGCGCCTGAAAGGCTACGTGCAAGACTCGGGCGAAGGGCGCTGGATGATCGCCGATGCCATTGAGAAGGACGTTCCCGTGCCGACGTTGACCCTGGCCCTGTTCAACCGGTTTCGCTCGAGGCAAACAGAATCCTTCGCCGAGAAAATGCTGGCTGCCTTGCGCAACGCGTTTGGCGGTCACGCTGTAAAGCGGTAAGATCGGCCATGCCACCCGTCAAAGCGATCGAGATCAAACCGGGGCACGAAGCCATTCCACCGGTCGAACCCTGTACGTTGGTGATCTTCGGGGGATCCGGTGACCTGGCCCGCCGCCGCTTGATTCCAGCGCTCTACAACCTGCTGCTCGACGGTCTGCTGCCCGCAAACTTCGCCGTGCTCGGTCTCGGCCGCAAACAGATGACGGACGAAGATTTCAGGGCCAGCCTTCGTGAAGGGGTCCTGGCCCATTCTCGTCAAGCGCTGGTGGAAGACCAGTGGCGCACTTTCGCGGATCGCCTGTTCTATTTGTCCGGTGGAAACGAGGATGCCCAGACCTACCGGGCGTTGAAGCAGCGCGCCGAAGAGCTCGAGCGGCAGCTGGGTCTCCCCGGCAATCGCATTTTTTATCTCAGCATCCCACCCAGTTCCTTTACCGCCGTGTGCGAGGGACTCGAGCATGCAGGTCTCGCCGTCCGCACCGCTCAGCCGTACGCACGCATCATCGTCGAAAAGCCAGTGGGCCGCGACCTTGGTACTGCCCAGCAGATCAACGCGGTGACCGGTCGGGTGTTCGACGAATCCCAAATTTTCCGGATCGACCACTATCTCGGGAAAGAAACCGTCCAGAACTTGATGGTCGTGCGATTCGCCAACAGCATTTTTGAGCCGATTTGGAACCACAAGTACATCGACCATGTCCAGATCACCGTCAGCGAAGCGGAAGGCGTCGGCACCAGAGCGTCGTATTATGAAGAGGCCGGCGCGCTCCGCGACATGATCCAGAACCATCTGCTCCAGTTACTCTGCCTCGTCGCCATGGAACCGCCCTACTCGCTCGACCCCGACGTCGTCAGAAATGCCAAGATGGAGGTCCTCCGCTGCTTGCGGCCGATCACGGGGAAGGACGCTGAGATCTACACAGTACGCGCCCAATATGCCGGAGGTACAGCGGGCGACAAACCGGTACCCGGCTATCGACGGGAAACCGGTGTGAAGCCCGACTCGACGACGGAGACCTACGTGGCCGTCAAATGTTTCGTAGAGAACTGGCGCTGGTCGGGCGTGCCGTTTTATTTGAGAACCGGCAAAGCACTGTCGCGGCGCGCCAGCGAGGTGTCGGTGCAGTTCAAAGATATTCCGCAGATTCTGTTCAACGCCAATCCACAGCAGCCGCAGCCCGCCAACGTCCTGGCTCTTCGGATCCAACCGGAGGAAGGATTATCGCTGCGGATTGCTTCACGCGTGCCCGGCACGAGAACGCTCACCCATCCAGTGGAGATGGAGTTCCAATACAGCAAGGTGTTCGGACGTCCTTCGCCCGAAGCGTATGAACGGCTATTACTCGATGTCATGGCCGGCGATGCGTCGCGCTTCATGCGGCGGGATGCCGTCGAGGCATCGTGGGCGTGGATCACACAAATCCTGGAGGCTTGGCAGCAGCAAGGAGCCAGATGGTTGCCGGAATATCCAGCCGGAACTCATGGACCCGTCGAAGCGGATCGCCTGATTCAGCAGGATGGCCGAACCTGGCGTCCCCTGTAGGCGCTCACAAGACAAGCTGCTTGAGAATTTCGTCCTTCGTTCCCATCCCGCCGATAAATCGCTCGAAATGCCCTTGGCGGTAGAGCGCCAAAGCCGGCAGCGAGCTGATTTCCAACTCCGACGGGATCTGGAAATTCTCCTCGACGTTCATCGTGAGGATGAGCACCTTTCCCCTGACTTCCGTTTGCAGCTGTTCCAGTTGACGGGTGAGCGCACGGCATCCGCCACAGCCGGGTTTCCAGAATTGGATGAGCACCGGCACCGCCGACCGGGCGATGACCGTGTCGAACTCGCGATCCGAGACCTTCGCGATCACAGGGTCGGTCCAGGGTGAGTGACAAACAGTTTGGCGAATAGCTGATCGTACAGTAACTGGGCCAACAGCCGGTAGCCGGCGGTCGTCAGATGCAGACCATCATTCGAGTATGGAGCCGACAACTGGCGTGTACCGTCTTCTGCAGTCGCTGCAAACAGATCGATCCAGACCAGGCCTTTCGACTTGGCATACTCGGCGATTAACTCATTCAGGACCAGTCGCCGCTCAAGATGCTGTTCGATCCAGGCAGCGGCATCTGGTCCGGCTCCGACCACATCGACTCGAACGGACGGGACCGTCACAGGAACGGGTGTGATCTGCGCGGCCCGGGCCTGTTCATACATCTTCACTAAATTCCGCATAATGTCGGCTGGCTGGGCGTTCCAGCCCAGGTCATTCGTTCCACCCAACAGGACGAGGTGGCTGGGCTGATGCTGGATGGCGTCGCGGCGGAACCGCGTCATCATTTCGCCGGTCAATTCTCCGCATATTCCACTGATGCGAACCTCGACAGACGGTCCCAGCCACTCCTGCAGGAAATCACCATAGGGCGTCTGTTGACCAGTAGGATTCTCGGAAGTGGGAGACTGAAATCCTGCGGTCAAACTATCGCCGAAGCATAGGATCACTGCCCGGATCCTCCCCGTGTTTTTCGTCCTTGGACTACGACGTCCCCTGACCTCGAGCGATTGTACTGACGAGTGTTCCTATAGGACAACCACGCGCCTTCAGGAAGAATGCTGAGAATTCCAAAACTTTTGAAATTCTTGACGAAATGCCGGCTTACCGGTACGACTGACAGTAATGTCGGAACTCAAGAACGCACAGGACATGATGGCGGCTGCGATGGCCGCGAAGCCCACTGTCGACCCTGAAATGGGATCGGTGGTCCAGTTGCTGAAATCTCTCGATCGGGCTTCAAAGAATGTCCGCACGTTCGGCCACCAGAATATCGTGGCTAAAAAGTTCTTCGACCAGTTCTACACGGAATTGCACACCCACCTCGAGCAGTACAGCGTCCTGGCATTCATCATTCAGCGAGAAGGCCTCTTTTTCAAGGAAGGGTGCGTGTACAACTCGCAGGCAGGCGAGTCGAGTGAGAACTTCGCGTTCAAGCTCTATAGCGATGGCATCCGCGAGATTACCTTTCATCAAGGCATTGAGCAGGAAGACGTGCTCTTCTTTTTTGACGCGCTGTGGGACACAGGGGGTTCCACGGGCACAGAAGACGATGACATCGTCACCCGCCTGTGGTCACGAAATTTACCCTCGATCACGATTGTCACCGCGGACGATGTGATGAAGATCTCAGAGGTCGACGATGTACTGACCCCTCAGGGGAAAGTGCCACCGCAGCAAGCGCTGCGCGAAATTTTGGCCGAAATCAACTCGAAAGGCGGGCGGGAGGCCAAAGGAGATCAGCCGCGGAAACCGAGGCTTTCGACAAGCGTGATGGGCTATGAGGTCACCGAAACTGAAATGGCGGCCCTGGCCCGTGATATTGAAAATGAATCCAAACGCGACAGCATCCTGTACCTGCTCGATATTCTCACGGCTGTGCTGTCATCCGAACGGTCGCCGGACTTACTGAATAAACTGTTTGATATTTATGAAGGCATACTCAAGTCCCTCTTTCAGGGCGGACACTGGACGATTGTGGAGCACGTGCTCGGCTTGTTGACGGAAGCGGAGGAAGTACGCCCGGACCTCAACGAGGCCCATAAGCAAAAACTGCACAACATGTTCGATCAGCTGGGTAGCCCCGAATTAGTCGCGCTCATCAAGCAGTATCTGAACAGTGCTGACAAGCCCAGGACGGAAGGTCTGGAGACTGTGCTGCTAATGATGAAGCCCTCGGCCATGCCCGCGCTCTGCAGTCTTCTAGGGGACCTGGAACATGCGGCTCATCAGGCCCTGATTGCCAACGCCCTGGT
>Ga0075419_10001065_pt1 | contig 17746 bp, 28 predicted proteins | sample SoiMetdeltSBSDD3_FD_76900 | JGI IMG/M metagenome (GOLD analysis project Ga0075419, IMG submission 76900) | Bulk soil microbial communities from a Populus tree surrounding site in Tennessee, USA - Soil MetaG P. deltoides SBSDD3 | ecosystem: Environmental > Terrestrial > Soil > Tree plantation... | reverse complement strand
CGCTGCCGAGCCACTTCGAGGAGGCGGCGGCGATGGTCTCCGAGGACGACGTGGCCGAGCGTGTCGTCTGCGGGCCGGACGCCGCTCGACACCTCGCGGGCATCCAGGAGCTCGCCGACGCGGGCTTCGACCACGTCTACGTCCACCAGGTCGGCCCCGACCAGGACGGCTTCTTCGACTTCTACGCGCGCGAGGTGCTCCCCGAGACGGCCGGGATCGAGCCGCGGGAGGGCATCGCGCAACGCGCGCGCGCCTGAGCCGCTCGCTCGTCCGGCTCCCGGCCTTCTAGGGCCGGAGGGTGGAGAGGATCGACTCGGCCTCGAGGGAAGACTGCGCCGGGAACGAGCGGAAGAGAAGGCCGTCGCGGAACTCGAGGGCCCAGGCGACCGGCGTGTCCCTCATCACGTGGTCCTCGTCGGTCCAGCGCATGCGTCCCTCGACGACGATCCGATGCTCGTCGAGCGGCCGGTAGACCTCGGCGACGGCCTGGTAGAAGCGGTCGGCGATCGCCCGGACGAACTCTTCGACAGCCTCGCGGCCACGCAGCACCTCGCCCTGCTGCGACCGGAGGACGAGCTCGACGTCGGGGTGCACGACGTCGAGCATGCGCTCGTCGACGCCGTTCCCGAACAGGTCGAAGTAGCGGCGGGCGAGCCGCTCGCTCTCGAAGACCTCCCCCTCGGCGGCGCCGGCGATGCAGAGAGACTACGTCCCTGCGGCTGGGCGCGCCAGTGTGCGCCGCAGGCGAGCGGTCCCCCACCGCCCGCCCGCAGCCTGGTGCGGCACAGGGTCTGGGCTCGCGACGCTGCCTCAGGTGGTGGACCGGCCGAAGACGCCGAACAGAGCCAGCGCCAGCGCGACCACGAGGATCAGGAACAGCAGCTTCGAGACGACGACTCCGCCCCCGATCGCCAGGAGCAGGAGGAGCAGCACGAGCAGCCAGATCACGTCACACCTCCCATTCGCTCGGGCGGTGGGTACCCGCTCCGCGACGGCCCCAATCCCACTGGCCTGCACCGGCGGTTTCGGACGGGCTCACGAGGGTAGGAAGCGGGGCACACACTCTCACCACAGGAGGCCCAGATGCCCCAGATCACGAAGCCCGAGGAGCTCTTCGTCCACGAGCTCCAGGACATGTACTACGCCGAGCAGACACTGACGAAGGTGCTGCCGAAGCTCGCGAGCCAGTCCACCGACCGCGAGCTCTCGAAGGCGTTCACCAGCCACCTGGCTGAGACGAAGGAGCAGATCGAGAACCTCGAGCAGGTGTTCCAGAACATCGGTAAGCCCGCCAAGGGCGAGCGCTGCCCGGGGATCGAGGGGATCAAGGAGGAGCACGAGAGCTTCATGCAGGAGAACGATCCCACTCCGGCGCTGCTCGACATGCACCTGACCGGTGCGGCGGCGCGCGCGGAGCACTACGAGATCGCGGCCTACACCGGGCTCATCGAGAAGGCTCGAGCGCTCGGCGAGCGCGACTCGGTCAAGCTTCTGCAGGAGAACCTTCGCCAGGAGAAGGAAGCCGCGAAGAAGGTCGAGTCGATCTCGAAGCGGATGCTGAAGGCGACGAACGGCAGCTCCTCCAGGAAGCGGTCGACGGGAAGCTCGTCGACGAGGAAGCGGACCGGCAGCACGACGAGGAAGCGGTCGAGCGGGAGCACGTCGAGGACGCGCTGAGCGAGGCGCCGGCACCGACCGGCCCTCGCCGGGCGCCGCCGAAGGGAGAACATGCGGAACTGGCTGCGCGATCGGGGTCTCGGCGTCCTCTTCGTCTCCATCTTCCTCGTGACCTGGGCGGGGCAGCTCGTGTTCGAGTGGCTCGACTACGCGAACGACGAGAGGGCGCACGGGGCGGACCCGAGGTTCTGGTCGGAGGGCTTCTGGGCGTCGTTCTGGCAGTCCACGCTCGAGAACTGGCAGTCGGAGTTCCTCCAGCTGTCGGCGTTCACGATCGCCTGCGCGTACCTCGTGTACAAGGGCTCGAGCGAGTCGGCCGACGGCGGCGAGCGGGCCGAGGCCAAGCTCGACGCGCTGCTCGAGCTCCAGGGGATCGATCCCCAGGAGGTCGAGCAGCGGCTCCCGCCCAAGTTCCGCAAGACCCGATGAGCCCGCGCGCTCCCTCTCTCGCCGCGCTGCGGCGCGAGGCGGCCGACTGCCGGCGGTGCCCGCTGTACGCGCGGGCGACGCAGACCGTCTTCGGGGAGGGGGGACGTGGCGGGCTCATGCTCGTCGGCGAGCAGCCCGGCGACGTCGAGGATCGCGAGGGCCGTCCGTTCGTCGGCCCGGCCGGGCGGCTTCTCCGGGAGCTCCTCGTCGAGGCCGGTGTCGCCGAGGAGCCGCTCTACGTCACGAACGCCGTCAAGCACTTCAAGTGGCGGCCTTCGGGCAAGCGCCGGATCCACGACAAGCCGAGCTGGTCGGAGGTGAAGGCGTGCGGCCACTGGCTCGGCCTCGAGCTCGCGTCCGCGCGGCCGGCGCTCGTCGTCTGCCTCGGGGCGACGGCTGCCCAGGCGCTCTTCGGCCGCGAAGCGCGCGTCGGGCGGCTTCGCAGCAAGCGGCTCGAGCTCGAGGGCGGCCAGCCGGCGCTCGTAACCATGCATCCGTCGGCGATCCTGCGCGCGGACGCGGACCGCGAGGCCCGCCGCAGGGAGCTCGTGCGCGACCTCGAGCTCGCCCGGGAGCTGCTGCGTGACGTCAAGGGCGGCAAGGCCGCCGCGTAGCGGCACTCAGATCTCGAAGGTCACGAAGTCCTGGCCCGTCACGTGCACCGCGACGTTGTGGACCGGCACCTCGCCGACCGACCCACGAGCCGTCCCGTGGTGGGCGTGCCCGTGCACGACGAGGTCCGGCCGGTGCATCCCGATCGGCGCGGCCAGGCGCCCGGAGCCGAGGAAAGCCCAGATCGGCTCGGGCTCGCCGACGAGCGTCTCCGAGGTCGGCGCGTAGTGGAGCAGGACGATCCGCTTGTGACAGCCGGCTACCGCTTCGAGACCGAGCTCGAGCGCCTCGACCTCGAGCGACGTCTCGGCGTAGACCTGACGGAGCAGGCTCTCGCCGAAGTCCGCGATCTCGGCGCCGGGGAACCCGCCGACGAAGCCCTTGGTGCCGACGATCCCGACCTCGAGCTCGCCGATCTCGACGATCGTGTGGCCGCGCTCGAGGACGACGACCCCGGCGCCCTCGAGGACGGCGGTGAGCTCCTCGCAGAGGCCGGAGTGGTGGTCGTGGTTCCCGAGCACCGCCACGACCGGGACGTGGACACCGCGGCAGGCGTCCGCGAGGACTTCCGCCTGCTCGGGCAGGCCGTGCGTCGTCAGGTCGCCGGCCAGGAGCACGAGCTGCGTCTCTCCGACGAGGGCGGAGAACGCGCGCGCGAGGCGCTCGCGCAAGGGCTCCGAGGCATGGATGTCGGCCGCGGCGGCGATGCGGATGTGCTCGGTCACGCCCTCGGTGTACCCGGCAGTGGCGTTCCGGCAACGCGCGAACCGGGTATCCATGCCGGCGATGACGTCTTCGACCCGAGAGAGCGTCGGACAGCTCGTGACGACGATGAAGCACGCTGCCGCGGCACTGCGCGACGCCGAGATCGACTTCATGCTCGGCGGCGGGCTCGCGATCTGGGCTCGCGGCGGGCCGCCGACGGACCACGACGTCGACTTCTTCGTCCGCGAGGAGGACGCCGACCGGGCGCTCGAGGCGCTCGAGGCGGCGGGCATGCGCACGGAGAAGCCACCCGAGGAGTGGCTGTACAAGGCGCACGACGGCCCCGTCCTCGTCGACCTCATCTTCCGTCCCGCCGGCGGCGAGATCGTCGACGAGCACTTCGCGCGCGCGACGGAGCTCGAGGTCGGGTCGCAGACGGTCCTCGTGGCCTCGATCGACGACGTGCTGGTGACGAAGCTCCTCGCGCTGACCGAGCAGGAGCCGGACTTCCAGGCCGTGCTCGAGACCGCCCGTGCCCTCCGCGAGCAGATCGACTGGGCGTTCGTCGAGGAGCGCTCGAGCGCCTCGCCCTTCGCCAGGGCGTTCTTCACCCTCGTCGAGGGTCTCGGGATCGTCGAGCGTTCGAGCATGCTCGCCGCGGGCGGCGACGGCTGACGCCGCGCCAAGGATGTCGGCCCACAGGCCCGAACAGCACGTCCATGGACGCGGCACGCCTGCGCCAGGCCCGGCGACGCATGGGGACGAGACGGTGAGCACGCCCGAGGTGCGTGTCATCGCGGTCAGGCCGCGGACGGTGCTCGTCGTCCTCGGGATCACGGTTCTCGTCGGCTGTGTGCTCCTGCTCGGCTACCTCGCCTGGCACGTCCTCACGTGGATCCTGATCGCGGCGCTGCTCGCGGCTGCGCTCAACCCGGCCGTCGAGGCATTCGAGCGGCGCGGGATGAGCCGCGTCACGGCGGCCAGCCTCGTATTCGTCCTCGCGCTCGGCGCGGTCGTCGGGCTCGGCTTCCTCGTCGTGCCGCCGCTCATCACCCAGGTCGGGAATTTCATCGAGGCCGTGCCGGACTTCATCGACGACGTCACCGCCGGCCGCGGGCCGTTCGGCTTCCTCCAGGAGGACTACCAGATCGTCGACCGCATCCGGGAGGCGATCGAGAGGGAGGGGCCGGCCGGCGTCCTCGGGCTGAGCGAGCCGGTGCTCGACGTGGTCCGCAGCGTCGTGACCGCCGTCGTGGGCACGATCACGGTCATCTTCCTGACCTTCTTCATGCTGCTCGAGGGGCCGCGGACGATCGAGCGCACCCTGTCTCTCCTCCCGCCCGGCACGCGCGTGCGCTACGAGCGCGTCGGCCGGGAGGTGTACCGCACGATCAGCGGCTACGTCACCGGAAACCTGCTCCTCAGCCTCGTCGCCGGCACTGCCGCCACGATCGTCCTCTTCGCCGTGGGCAGCGACTACGCGATCGCGCTCGGTCTCGTCGTCGCGATCCTCGACCTCGTCCCGCTCGCCGGGGCGACGCTCGCCGCCCTCATCGTCTCCACCGTCGTCCTGATCGAGACGGACTGGCTGCGCTGCGTCATCGTCGTCGCATTCCTGATCGCCTACCAGCAGTTCGAGAACCACGTGCTGCAGCCGCTCGTGTACGGGAGGACGGTCGAGCTGTCACCCCTGGCCGTGCTCTGTGCGGTCATCATCGGGGCAGAGCTCGCCGGGATCCTGGGCGCGCTCGTGGCCATCCCGGTCGCCGGATCACTCCTGGCCGTCGGCCGGGAGGTGCTCCAGTACCGGCGCGAGTCGGCGATCGAGGCGCCCGCCGGGGCCGAGCTCGGCTCCGGGCCGGGCGACGACTAGGACGTGTGCGAAGGCCGGCCGTCGAACGGCCGGCCTTCGCGAGGAGCTTCCCGCGTTGCTAGTCCCAGTCGCGGTAGCCCTGGCCGCCCTGGCCGTAGTACGAGCCGAGGCGGCTGCGATACGACTCGTCGTCCAGCATCGAGTCGTCGTACTCCGGCGAGTCCTTGATCTGGTCCTTCGTGCGGTTCACGAAGATGCGCTTGTCGGTCTCATCGACTGAGCGGACCACGCCCGCCGGGAGCATGACCTTCTTGCCGAAGATCCAGGGGCCGGTGTCGACCACGAGGAAGCTCCGGCCGGTCTCGTACGTCGCCTCGTCGACCTTGCCGATCGAGCCGTCGGTCGCCTCGACCTCGTAGCCGGTCAGGTCGACCGTGGGGTCGATCGAGGCCCCGAGCTGCGACGCCTCACGGTACGTCCAGACATCGGTCTGCATCCCTTCTCCTTTCGTCGTTCCACGCTTCGGTCGGCTCCTACCCGGTCGACTGCTTCGGAAACCCGGTCCTGCCGTCCGCAGCCCGGGCGATACTCGACGCGCGTGGACTGGCGCGACATGGACCCCGGCCCGCTCTTCGACGCGATTCGCGCTCGCGGCCCGGCTGCGGATGCCGAGCAGGCGGTGTGGGCGTTCGAAGAGGCGCTCGGCGTCGCCCGCATCGACGGCCGGCTGGTCGAGCATCTTCTCGTCGCCTGCGCGTGCCTGCGCGCGGTCGAGGAGGACGTATCGCCGCGCACCATCCTCGAGCAGACGTTCCGCCGCTCCGTTCCCGACGCGGAATGGCACGAACGCTTCGCGCCCCTGCTCGTCTGACCGTCCCGCCGCCCCGACGCGTTTCCGTCGACGGCCGGAGGGGTATCCCTCGCCGGTGAGCCGTATGTCGCGCCACGAGTGGACGGAGAGCGCCGCGCCGGAGGCCGAGAGCCCCGAGGTCCGCTCGACGGAGCAGGAGGTCGCGTCCGGGCGAACCGCGGCGACGCCCGTCAGCGTGCTCGGGGGCGTCGTCGGGGTGGTCGCACTGGCGGTGGCCGTCGTGCTCGTCCTGGTCGTCGTCGCGTACGCGCTCGCGTAAGCGGGACGGCGTGGCGGAAGACGGCACCGGAGCGACGGCACTCCTCTTCGACCGGGACGACGTCGAGGAGGTCGACGACTGGGCGGACCTGCTCGGGCGGCTCGGCCGCTCGTCGATCCTGTGGATCGACCTTCCGAGCCCCGACGACCACCGGGCACGCGAGCTCGCGGACACGCTCGAGCTCGCTCCCGCGAGCGCGGCGCGTCTGGCGGACTCGAAGGGCAAGCCGTTCTTCGGAGACTTCGGGACCTACGTACACGTCACGGCGTACGCCCCTGGCGCGGACGACGCGCGCGAGGACCTCGTTCGCGTCGCGTGTCTGGTCTCCAAGCGCTGGGTGCTGACGGTCCACGACGGAGAGGTGCCGGTCCTCGACTCGTTCCGCGAGCGTGCGGAGGGCGGCACCGGCGACACCGGGCGGATCGAGGGGATGCAGTTCCTGGCGGGGCTGCTCGAGTGGGTGGTGGAGGGCTACCTGGAGGCGTTCGAGGAGATCGAGGTCGACCTCGAGGAGTTCGACGCACGTGCGATGAAGGGGCGCGTCGACGAGCCGGAGAAGCTCGTCGAGCAGCTGGTTCGGCACCGCCAGCGCATCGGCCTGCTGCGTCGCGCCCTCGTCTCGCACCGCACGATGCTTCTCGCCCTCGCCCATCCCGAGCTCGGCGGCATTGCGAGCGACGAGGACGCGGAGCGGTTCGCCGAGCTGCGCGCCCGCCTGGAGGAGGCCGTGCAGGCCGCCCGTGACAGCCGCGACTCGGTGGTCGGCTCGTTCGACGTCCTCATCGCCCAGACCGGCTACCGGACGAACGAGATCATGAAGGTGCTCACCCTCGCGTCGGTGCTGCTTCTGCCGGGTGCGCTGGTCGCCGGCGTGCTGGGCATGAACTTCCGCGTCGGGCTCTTCGAGCACTCGAACCTCTTCTGGGTGGTCCTGGCGCTGATCGCCCTGTTCGCGCTTGCGACGCTCGCGGCCGCGCGCGCACGACGTTGGATCTAGGCAAGCTGTTCGGGTGAGCACGCCTGTGCGCCGCACGGGATCGGGCGGAGCGACGCCCGGTCGATCGACCCGGGAGCGGTACGGCTTCGCGGTGCTCGCCGCGCTGATCGGCGTCAGCGGGGACCTTCTCATCAGCACTGCGATCTCGGATGCCCCGCTGTACGTGATCCTCGTCGGCGTCGTCGTCGCCAGCGCCGCCTACGGAGGCCTCGGACCGGGGCTCCTCACGACGGCGCTCTCCTGGGTGCTCGGCCTGTGGCTCGTCGTCGAGCCGCGAGGGGACCTCGGGATCGGTGGTGCCGGGCAGCTGACGCGCTGGGCCGCGGCGCTGGCTGTGGCCGTGCTCCTGCTGCTGTTGATGGAGGTCCTGCGGAGAGAGCGCCAACGCACCGAGACGGCTGTCGTGGCCGCCGAGGAGACGATCCGGGACCTGGAGGCGCTGCAGGATCTGGCGGCGGCGTGCTCGGCGGCCGTCACGCAGGCCGACGTCGCACATGCCATCGTGGAGCGGCTGCCTCGACTGCTCGGTGCCCGTGGTGGGGCGTTGGCGCTCGTCGACGGCGACCATCTCGTCGTGGTCGACCCCGATACCGACGCAGTCCAGACGCACCGTCCCGGGTCGCGCATTCCTCTGACCGCGAGAGCTCCGATCGCACGCGCCGCCTCGAGGGGCGAGACCGTCGTGGTGCGAAGCCATGCGGAGTTCGAGCAGTCCTACCCGGACGGCATCAGGCTCACGTCCTACGCGCGCGCAGGGGTCGCGGTGCCGCTTCGCGTGGTCGGAGAGACCGTCGGTGCGATCAGCTTCCTGTACGACGACGAGGCCGCGATGGTGGAGGACGCGCACGCGCTCGCCCAGATCGCGGCCGACCTCGGCGGTCAGGCGCTCGAGCGCGCCGGCTTCTACGAGCGCGAGCTCGAGTCCCGGCAGGCGCTCGATCGCATCCTCCGCATGTCGCCCACCTTCCATGCGGACACACCCGAAGCCGTCACGCGGGCCGTTTGTCGCGAGGGGCGGATGGCCTTCGGGGCCGATCTGGGCATGGTCTGGCGGCTCCGGGGTCGTACGCTCGAGCTGCTGCGCAGCGATCCGGCGCTCGAGCTCCTGCAGCCGGGCCTCCTCGCGAGGCTCGACGACTTCCCGGACCTCCTCGACGCCGTCGGCAACCTGCGGGTCTCGTTCGTCCAGGACGTGCAGCAGGAGGCGACCGGGGAGGGCCTCGAACGGGTGAGCGTCCTGGGGCTGCGCTCGAGCCTGCGCCTCCCTCTCGTCGTCGGGGGCAGGACGGAGCATCTGATCACGATCTCGTGGGAGACCGTCGTCACGGAGCCGGATCCGTCGACGATCGTGCTCGCCAGGCGCTTCGCGGACCAGGCCGGCCTCGCGTTCGAGCAGCTCGAGCGGCGTCGAGCCGAGGCGGAGGCGACGGCGTACGCGGACGAGACGCGGCGGCTCCAGGAGGTCGCGAGCGCGCTCTCGCTCGCCGCCTCGGCCGGCGAGGTCGGCGACACGTGCCTCGAGCATGCGATGTCCGCGGTGGGCGCCGATGCCGGCTTCGTCCTCGTGGCGCGCGTTCCGGGTCAGCTCGAGATCGTCTCGAGCACCGGCTACTCGGATGCCGAGCTCGAGCTCTGGGGGGGCTACGACCAGCGGGCCGACGTGCCGACGTCGCGCACGTTCTCGAGCGGCGAGCCCGTGTGGGCACTGACGAGGAGCGAGATGGATGCCTTCGTCGATGCCACCCCGGGCCAGGACGCGGGCTGGATCGCCCTGCCGCTGAGGACCCAGGGAGGCGTGCGCGCCGTGCTCCAGCTCGCCTTCCGCCGGCCGAGGCAGGTGAGCGACGGCGAGCGCCGCTGGCTCGTTGCCGTCGTCTCCCAGTGTGCGCAGGCCCTCGAGCGGAGCCTCCTCTTCGACGAGGAGCAGCGGCTGCGCGAGCGCTCCGAGCGCCTGCAGGCGACGACGGCGGCACTCTCGAACGCCATCACCCGAGTCGACGTCGCCGAGGTCGTCGTCGACGCCGTTGGCGGAGCGCTGGAGGCGGACGCGGCGACCTTCGCGATCGTGGTCCAGGAGCGAGGCCTGCTCCGCACCCTCGCGTCCACGGGCCTGGACGACGGAGGGGCCGGCGAGAAGCTCGAGACCGAGCTCGCCACGGACCTGCCGGGACCGAATGCACTCAGGCGCCGCGTCCCCGACTTCTTCCCGTCCCGAGACGAGCTGCACGAGGCCTTCCCCGAGATCGCCGACGAGCTCGCGGATCACCAGTCCTTCTTCTTCGTGCCGCTCGTGGTCGGCGGTCACTCGAACGGCCTCCTCACGCTCTCGTGGGCTGAGCCGCGGACGCTCTCCGCGGACGACCGCCGCTTCGCGCTGCTCGTGGCCGCGACCGCTGCGCACGCTCTCGACCGCGCCGGGACGTTCGAGACCGAGCAGACGATCGCTGCGACGCTGCAGCGGAGTGTCCTGCCCTCGACGCTCCCGCGGGTCGAGGGAATCCAGATCGCCGCGCGCTACCTGCCCGGGTCGGTCGACCTGAACGTGGGTGGCGACTGGTTCGACGCGATCCCGCTGCGCGACGGCAGGATCGGCGTCGTCGTCGGCGACGTCGTCGGCAAGGGCGTCCAGGCGGCGGCGACGATGGCCCAGCTACGCAACGGGCTGCGCGCGTTCTCGCTCGACCGGATGAAGCCGTCGTCGACCGTGGCCAGGCTCGACCGGCTCGCGGAGGAGGTCCTGGAGACGGCGTTCGCGACCGTCCTCTACGCGGTGGTCGATCCCGAGACGCTCACATGCCGGTACACGTCCGCGGGGCACCCGCCTGCCGTCGTCGCGCACGCCGATGGACGCGTCGAGCTCCTCGAGGGCGGCCGCGGCCTCCCGCTCGGGACCGGGGCGGGTGCTCGCTATCGGCAGGATGTGGTGGAGCTGGCCCCGGGGAGCGTCCTCGTCCTGTACACGGACGGGCTCGTCGAACGGCGCGGGAGCTCGATCGACGAGGGGCTCGGGCAGCTGCTGTCGGCGGTCGCCGACGGCCCGCGTGATCCGGAGCCGCTGGTCGAGCACATCCTCGAGCGCATCGTCGGCGACCACTGGCGCGACGATGACATCGCGGTGCTGGCGACGCGGGTGTTCGCGCTGGCGCCGCAGCCCTTCGAGCTCCGGCTACCGGGCGACGTCGGCTCTCTCGCTATCGTCCGGGATGCGCTCAGGGCCTGGCTCGAGGGCACGCCCGCCGATCGGGCCGAGTCGGAGCAGATCGTCCTCGCCGTCTGGGAGACCTGCGCGAACGCAGTCGAGCACGGGCACGCCGACAACGCGCACGCGCTCAGCGTCCAGGCGACGCTCGAGGATCACCGCGTCGAGGTCGTCGTCGAGGACGGGGGGCGATGGAAGGAGTCCGTGCAGCTGCCGGACCGCGGACTGGGCCTGAAGCTGATCCGCTCGGTGTCCACGTCCGTCGACGTCGCGGTGGGCGAGGCGGGGACACGGGTGACGATCGAGAAGCTGCTCGCCGGCGCGGAGGCCGGCGAGCCCTCCGCCGCGGGCTAGAAGAGCCAGATGAGCAGCAGGATGATGATGATGAGCGCGAGAACGCCGCCTCCGATGTACATGTCTCCTCCTTCCGCGTCGGGGACCGTTGCGGCGTAGCTGATACCCGCCGAGGTCGCTGATCCAAACCCGCGGGTTTGCCGTGCCGCGGCCCCGGGCATCCGACGGGCAGGTCACGCACCGGAACAGGAGGCGACGATGCCGCCACGCGGAGTGAAGAAGGGGTCGAAGCGCGCCAGGCAGTACGAACACATCAAGGACTCGTTGCGCGAGCGCGGGTCGTCGGAGGACACGGCGGAGGAGATCGCGGCCAGAACGGTGAACAAGGAGCGGGCGCGGAGCGGCGAGGCGAAGGAGTCCTCGCGGCTCTCCCGGACGGACATCTCCTCGGGACGCAGAGGAGGCATCCGCAGCCATCGCAAGGGCCCGAGAGGACGCACGCGCGACCAGCTGTACGAGGAGGCGCGAGAGCGCAACATCGAGGGCCGGTCGAAGATGACGAAGGCGGAGCTCGAGCGCGCGCTCGGCGGGCGCTCGTGACGCCGACATGCCGCCTGGAGGACGTGCTCGGGAGGGCGGTGCGTGCGCACGACCTCCGGCTGGGGACGGTGACGGGCGTGGTCTTCGACGCGGGTCGCGAACGCGTGCTGGGTCTCGAGGTGGCCGGTAGGGACGGCGTGCGCCGGTTCTTGCCCTGGGTCGCCGTGGAGCTCGTGGGCAACGCCACCGCGATCGCCTCGCCGCTGGTTCTCGTCGACACGGGGGAGCTCGACGGGTACGCGCGGCTGGGTGCAGTCGTCGTGCAGGACCCGCTGCAGCTCGCCGGCGTCGGCGTGGGGCGGGATGGCGCGATCATGCATGCCGAGAGCGATCCGCGAGAGCGATCCGGGCGTTTCGCCCTTGGCGAGCTCGGGTATCCGAAACCGGTGATGGCCCGCCCGGACCAGGCGACAGCGCACGAGAGCGGAGGAGCTGGACGAGACCTCCGGGTCGGCGACGGCGTAGTGTCCCGGCTCGTGAACAGCGAGTCCTCGCCAGCCCCGCGACCTCACGCGCGCGCCTGATCGGCGAGAGCCGATGGGCCCTGTCATGGAACGCGGCGTCGATGCCCTCCTCGTGGCGTATCACCGGGAGGGCGACCGGGACGCGCGCGAGCGCGCGCTCGTCGAGCTGATGCCGCTCGTCCGCGCGCTCGCATCGCGCTACGCGGGGCGTGGGGAGCCGCTCGAGGATCTCGTCCAGGTCGGCGCGCTCGGGCTCGTCAAGGCGGTGGACCGGTTCGACGTCGATCGCGGGGTCGAGTTCTCGAGCTACGCGGTGCCAACGATCGTCGGCGAGATCCGGCGGCACTTCCGCGACAAGGCGTGGGCGATGCACGTCCCGAGGCGCGTGAAGGAGCTCAGCGTGCGGCTGTCGCGCGTCCTCGACGAGCTGACGACCGACCTCGGACGCTCGCCGACGGTCGCGGAGCTGGCGGAGGCAGCGGGAGCCGAGGAGGAAGAGGTCATCGACGCGCTCGACTCCGCGCACGCGTACTCGACCCGCTCGCTGCACGCGCCCTTCGACGACGGGGGCGACGACAGCCTCGCGGAGAAGCTCGGCGAGGAGGAGCTGGGCTATCGCGACGTCGAGGACGGCTCGCTGATCGCGACCGGGCTCGACGCGCTGGACGACCGCGAGCGGCGGATCGTGGAGCTGCGGTTCTTCGACGAGATGACGCAGTCGCAGATCGCGGCGGAGATCGGCATCTCGCAGATGCACGTCTCGAGGCTCCTCCGTCGCGCTCTCTCCAAGATGCGCGGAAGGATCGAGGAGGTCTCGGAGGAGTGAGCGCTGCGCGCACCGAGCACGTCGTGCGTCTCGACTTCCCGGCGAAGCCCGAGTACCTCCTGCTCGCCCGCCTGGCCCTGGCCGGCGTCGCCCGGGCCCTTCCACTGGACGAAGAGGCCGTCGCCGACCTCAAGCTGGCGGTGACGGAGGCCTGCGGGAACGCGGTCCGCCACGCCTACGAGGACGACGGAGGCATCGTGGCGGTCTCGTACGTCGTCGGCCGGACCACGCTCGAGCTCATCGTCGAGGACCGCGGCACGGGCATCACCGAGGAGGACGACGTCTCGGGCGAGAGCGCTCCCGAGCCGCTCGAAGGTGGTATGGGGATGGCGATCATCCGGGCGGTGGTAGACGCAGTGGAGGTTCGCGACGGCGCGGACGGGCGCGGCACCGTCGTCCGCATGACGAAGTACCTCCCGGACTGACTACTGCAGCTCGGCGACGGCCTCGGCGGCGGTCGCCGCGACCGGCAGCACGCGGTCGAGCGTCGTGATCTCGAAGATCCGCCTCGCCGAGCCGTCGGGCAGGACCACACGCACCGACGTTTCGAGTCCCTGGACGCGCCGCACCTCGTGGACCAGCGTTCCGAGCGCGGTCGAGTCCAGGAACGACACGGCCGCGAGATCGACGACCACCCTGTCGAGCCCGCGGACCTCGGCGAACGCGCTCTCGAGGTCGGGCGCCGCGAATGCGTCGAGCTCGCCCGTGGCATGGACGACGCCGACCGCCCCCGGCCCGTCACGCTCGACGCGGATACGGTGGACGCGCACGAGCGAAGCGAATCAGATCCGGGGCCCGGGAGAGGTCCCGGGCCCCTGCCGCCGCTGCCTCATGTCCGCTCGCGGATGGCGTTCCATCCGAAGAGGATGACCAGCGAGCCGGCGACCGCAGCGACCCACGTGCTGAGATCGAAGAACTCGTCGATCGGGTCGCCGAGGCCGAGCGCCGTCGCCAGGAATCCTCCGAGAACGGCGCCCGCGACGCCCAGAAGCAGCGTCATGAAGAACCCGCCCCGCCCCTCGCCGGGCATGATCGCCTTTGGCGATCACGCCCGCGAGGAAGCCGAGCAGGATCCAAGCGATGATCCCCACGCGCTAGTCGTCCTTGACGATGTTCGTCTGCGGGCCACCGCCACCACCGGACGCTTCACGCCCGCCGAACCCACCCCAGCTCGACCAGAACACGAGCGAGACGAGAAGCCCGATCGCGCCGACGATCATGAGGATGACGCCGACGGCGGTGATGTCGAGACCGGACACCTCTGCGGACACTGCCCAGGTGAGGACTGCGCCCACTGCCAGAAGCAGGATGCTGAGGCTGATACCCATGTCGGTGCACTCCCCTTTCGCATGTACCGACCCTTGTGGGCCGGCGCCTCCTGATACCCCTCGCGGGCCTGACGAAAACGTCAGCGCGCGCTGATCCCCGTCAGGACGTCGTCGACGGACTCGGCCACGACCGCCGCCCCGGAGAGGCCGACGATCTCGACGGTGCGGGCGATCGGCGCGGCAGGAGAGAGGACGATCCCGATGCGGCCGGTCCGCGCGGTCCGGAAGAGGACGTGCAGCGCCGCGCTGTCGATGAAGACGACGCGGTTCAGGTCGAGCACGACGAGCGAGCGGGCTCCGGCTGCGAGATCCGCGAGGCGCTCCTCGAGCTCGCGGGCATTCGTCAGGTCGAGCTCGCCCGAGATGCAGACGTGCTGCACGTCCGGGTCGTCGGTCTCCTGGGGATCGAACTCGAACGGCGGCATGGCGCGAGCGGAGGATACGGGACCCGGGTGCTCCCGTTTCGAAAACGAGGGCCTCGGACATCCACGAGCATGAGCACGTCTGATCCGGCCGGCGAGCTCGAGGAGGAGCGCGAGCCCGTGTTCGACTCCTTCGCCCATCCGATCGAGCGAGAGCTTGCACGGGTGTTCGACGAGCACGGGATCCGCTGGCTCTACGAGCCGCACACCTTCGTGTTGGAGCGAGCGTCTGACGGGTCGGTACGAGAGGCGTTCACTCCCGACTTCTTCCTGCCCGAGCTGGGCCTCTACGTCGAGTGCACGGTGATGCGCCAGTCGCTCACGAACCGAAAGCGCCGCAAGGCGCTGAAGGCGCGGGCGACGAGCGGCGTCACCGTTGAGATCCTCTTCAGACGGGACTTCGAGCGGCTCGCACGCCGGTGGAGGCTGCCGGCGCTCGCGCAGGCGTTGCGGCCGGGGCCGCCGGAGGGGGGCGTTTGAGCAGTGTGCGCGCGGGGAAACGTTCTCAGGATGCGCAGTCATGCGAGCGAGAGTGTCGACGACTTCCGCATAGACGAGGAGCGGGCGGGGGACGGAGCGGTCGTGCTCGTGCTGCACGGGGAGGCGGATCTCCACTCGGCCCCGCTGCTCAGCAACCGGCTCGACGGGATGATCGACAGCGACGCGCCCGGGGTCGTGGTCGACCTGTCCGACGTACCGTTCTTCGACTCGACTGCCCTGGGCGTTCTCGTGGCCGGCATGAAGCGGCTTCGTGCCACGAGACGACCTCTGCGGCTGGTCGCTCCTCGCGGCGAGGTGCGGCGCCTCCTGGAGCTCACGCTGCTCGACCGCGTGCTCGCCGTCGACGCGACCCGGGGCGACGCGCTCGCGAACGTCGTTCGCCTGGGCGGGTCGGCCTAGAGTGCCGCGTCGAGGTTGTCGTGCACGGGGATCATCGTGTCGATGCCCGAGATCTCGAGCACGCGCAGGATCCCCGGATCGGTGACCACGAGCGCCAAGCTTCCGCCCGCCGCCTCGGAGTCGCGGACGGAGGACACGAGCACGCGCACCGCCGAGGAGTCGAGGAAGGTGCATTGCGAGAGGTCGAGGACCAGACGCTTGGCGAAGCCGGCATCCGCAAGCTCGTCCTCGAGGGTCGGCGCAGTCGCCATGTCGAGATCGCCCTCGACGCGCAGGACTGCGCCACCGTCCGGGAGCTCGGCCCGGCCCACCTCGAACTCCCCGACCTTTGCCACGAGGACGAGTGTAGGGGATCATGGTCGCCCGGGGCCGGCCCCCGGGCGAACGCGATGACGGCGATCTCACTCACGCTGCCGACGGCACCCGAGTACCGCGGGGTGGCGACGCTGGTCCTCGGCGGCATCGGGACCCGGCTCGATCTCCCCTACGAGCGGATGGACGAGCTCCAGCTCGCGGTCCTCAGCGTGCTCGACGCCGGAGTCGGGCCGGACGTCTCCCTCGTCGTCGACTCGGACGGCGCGGACGTGACCGTCGTCGTCGGACCGCTCGTCGACGGCAGTGCGTCCGATGGCGGCCTGACGACCGTGCTCGACCGGCTCGTCGACGCCGTCGAGCGCAAGCAGCGCGACGGCGAGGAGTGGCTCGCGTTGCGGCTGACCGGCGTCAGGTCCCAGCCGGGGTCCTAGCGCCGGGGGCTCGCCTCCGAGATCTCCTCGACCATCCGGCCGGTCTCCGACGCCTGCGAGACGCGGGCGACGTCCGCCTGGGCGAGGATGCCCACGAGTCGGCCTCCGTCATCGACGACCGGGAGACGCCGCACCTGCTTCTGCGCCATGCGCTGCAACGCCGCTTCCAGGGACTCGGAGGCTGACGCGACCTCGGGGTCCTCGGTGCAGGCGTCCGCGACCACGGTCTTGTGCGGGTCGAGGTCCTTGGCGAGGACGCGAAGGACGAGATCGCGGTCGGTCACCATCCCGACGAGTTGGTCGCCCTCGACGACCGGCAGCGAGCCGACGTCCTCGGATGTCAGCAGACGCGCCGCGTCGATGACGGAGGCGTCGCTCTCGATCGACTTCGGAGACGGTGTCATCGCCTCCTGGACGGTCGTGTTGCCCATCGAACTCCTCCTCGTCTCGGGTTCGCCCTCGTCTCGGGTTCGCCGCGAGCGTTCCCGCTCGGCGACGGGGCGAAACGGCGAGCCGTTTCGAGACGGGGGGCCGGGGGCACCCTCTGGTGTGAGGACCGCAGCGACCGGCGGCGAGATCGACGAGGCGACGCGCCTTCCCGCGCTCGTCTTCGTGTCGAAACGCCACGATGGCGCCTCGCGGAAGATGGAGAGCCTCGTCGCCTGGGTGAAGGTGACGCAGAAGAAGCGGCTGCAGGTGATCGAGGTCGACGCCGATCGACAGCCCTCGCTCGCGCGCTCGCTGTCGGTGAGGCGCATCCCCTCCCTCGTCATGGTCAAGGACCGGCAGGTCGTGGGCAGGCTCGAGGGGCGTGCGACGGGCAGGCAGATCGAGGAGCTGATCCGGCCGCACCTCGGCTGAGCACCTCGCCGGGCGGCTGTCCCTCGATCGAGGGAATTCGCGCGTGCGCGCAAGTCTTGGCCCGATTCGGCGTCATCTGGGATGAGGGCACACGACCACCGAGACCGGAGGGCGACCGATGAAAGCAAAGGCAGTACTGGCGACCCTCGTAGTCGCCTGTCTCGCCGCCTCGGCGGCGATCGCGGCCCCGCCGCCGGGCAAGGGTAAGCCGGCCGCGACCGGGCAGGGCTGCAAGCCGAAGGTCACCGTCGTCCTCAAGGGCTCGCTCGCCGCGACCCCGGGGGCGTCCGCGACGTCGCTGAGCGTCACCGTCAAGAGTGGGAACCGCCACGGCCGCGCCTACGTCACGGCGACCCAGCCGACCTCCGTCCTCGTCGACGAGGACACGAAGGTTCGCCGGCAGGGCAAGAAGACCGTCGGCGACCTGCTCACCGGCGACCGCGTTCTCGTCCAGGCGAGGGTCTGCAAGGCAGACCTCGGCCAGGACGCGACGCCGCAGCTGACGGCCACGCGCGTGGTGGCGCACCCGGCCAAGTAGCGCGCCGAAGAGCTGCCCTCCTCGCGAGGGCGCACCCGGGACGGGCGGCGGCTGCCTGGCGGCGGCTGTGCCGCCGCCCCACCCGGATCCTCAGAGCTCCTCGAGCGCGGCCCGTGCCGCGTCGACGGCCTTCTTCGCCGCGTCCCGCTCGCGCTCGGCGCGCACGACCGTGCGCTCCGCCTCCGTGAGCGCCCGCTCGGCGCGG
>Ga0075419_10001063_pt1 | contig 17758 bp, 7 predicted proteins | sample SoiMetdeltSBSDD3_FD_76900 | JGI IMG/M metagenome (GOLD analysis project Ga0075419, IMG submission 76900) | Bulk soil microbial communities from a Populus tree surrounding site in Tennessee, USA - Soil MetaG P. deltoides SBSDD3 | ecosystem: Environmental > Terrestrial > Soil > Tree plantation... | reverse complement strand
CCCATGAACGTCCTCCTCCTGCGATGGGACACCAAGCCCGACAAGCGCATCAGGAGGACGTTCCCACGCCCCGCATCGACACGCACAAACGTCTTTCTATGCCGATGAGCGGACGTTCTTTCGGCTCGTCTTTCGGGCGCCGCGGGCGATCATCTGCCGCCCTTCCTGACTTCAGTCGCAAGAGGGAGGCCGGCCCTCGGACGTACGCACTGCCGGCCGTCGAGCATCTGCCCGTCACCGTCACCCGGCCAGACCCAGCCGCCGCTGGGAGCGCAGGTGTCGGCCGCGGAGGTCGGCTCGTACGGGGGCCGCCGGCCGGGGCTCGCCCGCCGTGGCGGCCTGGACCACGCCGGAACCCGCCCCAGGCGCCGCACCGATGGCAAGGCTTCCACCACCACGCCGGGCAAGTTGCCGAGCGAAGCCGGCGATGGTCTGTCCCGGGTTGTCCATGAGGTGAGCGGCGGCGGCGCGCAGGGCCAGCGGCAGGCGACCGCAGAGGGTGACCAGCTCGCCCAGCGCCGCGAGGTCCTCCGCCACCCGCTCGGCGCCGAGCATCAGCTCGATCAGGTGCCACGATTCGCCGGCGGTCAGCACATCAAGGGGCATCCGCTGGATGCCGTTGGTGGTCACCAGCCCGGTGAGCGGGTTCCGGCTGGTGATCAGGACGGCGGTGCCGGGCGAACCGGGCAGCAGCGGCCGGACCTGTTCGGCGGCGGCCGCGTCGTCGAGCACGACCAGGGCCTGCTGGCCGGCTAGGGCCGAGCGGTACATCGCGGCCGCCTCGCCGAGATCGACGGGTATGCACTCGGCCGGAACCTTCAGTGCGCGCAACAGCTGGGCGGCCGCGTCGACGGGGCGCAGCGGCGAGTCGCCCGGCTTCCCGCACAGGTCGACGTACAGCTGCCCGTCCGGGAAGGCGTGCAGGCGCCGGCGCGCCCAGTGCACCGCGAGCCCGGTCTTGCCGACGCCGGCCGGGCCCGTGATGGCGGTAGCGGGCACCGGGGTCCGGTCGAGATGCGCGGTGCTGATCATCTCGTCGAGCCCGGCCAGCTGGTCCACGCGGCCGACGAACCCGGGGACGTCCGGGGGCAGCTGTGCCGGCGGCCGGGGAGTGACCGAGCGGACGGCGGCGACACCCCGCGGCGCCCCGCCATCGAGCACTTCGTGGTGGAGGCGCCGGAGCTCCTCGTCGGGCTCGAGACCGAGCTCGGCCGCGAGCAGGTGGCGCAGCGTACGGTAGACTTCGAGCGCTTCGGCCCGGCGCCCGCAGCGCTGCAGCACCCGCATCAGCTGCCCGTGAAGGCGCTCCCGCAACGGGTGCTCGGCGATCAGCGTGCGCAGCTCGGCGACGAGTTCGGCGTGCCGGCCGAGCGCGAGGTCCGCCTCGACCCGGGCCTCCAGCGCGTCGAGATACCGCTCGGTGAGCCGCGGGATCATCTCGCTCCGCAGCCGTTCCGCGGTGATCCCGGCGAGCACCGGGCTGCGCCACAGCGCCAGCGCCGCGCGGAGGATGTCGGACGCGAGGTCGGGCCGCCGGTTGGCCAGGGCCTCCCGGCCGTGCCGCGCCAGCGCCTCGAAGCTCAGCAAGTCGAGGGTGTCGGGATCGGCATTGACGAGGTAGCCGACCGGGCCCGCCTGGATGACCTGCCAACCGCCCCGACCGGCGGGGGGTGGCTCGAGCACCCGCCGCAGCCGGAGCACGAGCGACTGAAGGGTGGTGCGGGCGGTCGGCGGCGGGCGGTCGTCCCAGACGTACTCGACGAGCCGGTCGGTCTCGACGACCCGGTTCGCGTGCGTCAGGAGCGCGAGGAGCACCGCCCGTTGGCGCGCCGCGCCGATGCGGACGACCGCCCCCTCCCGCCGCACCTCCAGCGGGCCGAGCACGCGGAACTCCACGAGCGACACGTCGCTTCCCCCGAGAACCGTCAGTGCCCTCGAGATCACGCAGAGCACTCTCCCGAAGGACAACCTAGTGCTTCGATGTCCGCAGGGGAAGCGGCGCCGGGTCGAAAGCTGTCGTCAGGCCCCGACATGCGGGGCCATCTGTTGAACCGTGCCGCCCGTGACGGTGGTGACCTTCGCCGAGTCCGAGCAGTCGGTGCCCGTGCCGATGATGTTCACCGCGCTGGACGATCGGACCGCGCCGTTGTTGGCCGTCGGGAACTCCCACAACGCCTTGGCGACCGGCACCGCATCGCAGGAGGGCAGATCACCGCCGAAGTACTCGATCCACGACACCCGCGAGTCCAGCAGGGTCGTGAACGGCACGAACACCGCGCCGACGTGGCGGTCCACGCCGGTGGTCGTGTCCTGGACCCAGGCGCCCCACCACCGCCCCGTGCCCTCCGTCTCCAACGCCCAGACCCGCAGCCGGTACGCCCGGTTGATCGACCAGTTGTACCCGGTGATCCGGCAGGAGTGCCCGGCACCGCCCTCGAAGAACGGCCCGCACTCCGCGCCCCGACTGGCCGTGGCGCCCCAGATCGAGAACAGCGCCAGCTTCGTCGACCCGTACACCTGAAGGCCCAGGTAGCCGCCCTCCGACATGCCGACGAAACCGATCTGGTGCGCCCAGAACAGCGTCGACGACGCGGTGTGTTTCTTGATCGTGAGCCGCTGGTCCAGGTTCCAGTAGCCCGCGTTCAACCCCTGCCACCACGAGTACGGGCCGACCGGCCGGATGGCCGCGTACGCCGCCGTGGCGGGCAGCACCGCCGCGATCAGCGCCAGGACGGCGACCAGCACCATGGATCTCTTGCGCATCGTCCTCACCAACTCCCTAGGCCGCCGCCCCCGGCGCCCGTGGACCCGCTCTCGGCCGAGCCATGCTTGTCGGTGAACGGCAGCGGCAGCAGGCCGCGGTCGGAGTTCCAGGCGGCGTCTTCATTCACGAGCGTCTCCACCTGACCCGGCCGGGGGAAGTGGTAGACCTCCAGCGCCGGGTACGCGTCACGGTCCCACTCGACCTGCACCCGGTTGCCCTCCACCGGACGAACCTTGAAGCTGGCGTCGATCGCGGGCGCCGCGGTGCGCTTGTCGCTGTTGATGATCGCGTACCGCAGCGACACCTCCCCGTTCTCGCCTTCGCTGATCTTGACTCGGTTTGAGTCGTCGACGACCAGGGGGATGCGCTGGAACCACCGGGCCACGGTGCCGAAGTCATCGGTGACCGGCAGCGGGGCGTGGCAGTCGTCCGCCCCGCCCGTGCCGCAGCTCGGGTTGATCTGGACGGTGACCTTGCCGGCCTCGTAGTCGACCCGGGCCCAGGCGCGGCTGCGCGAGCGGGCGGCGTACGGGTCGGGCCCGCGGGCGTCGCCGCTGCTGCGCAGCGGGTTCCAGCCGCCCGGGGGCAGGCCCGACGACTCGGTGGGGATGTAGAGGACGATGTTGACCGCGCCGAGCCCGGGGCGCCGCCGGATGCGTTCGGTCAGCACGATGGGGTCGGGCTTCTCGTCCCGCTCCGCCATGGACCGGTGCTCCATCTGGCGGAACCGCTGCATCGCCTCGCTGGGGGTGTTGTTGTTGGTCGTGGTTCTCGTCGGGCTCGTCGAGGTGCTCGTGCCGCCGCCGCCGTTGGCGATCAGGAAGTGGCCGTCGTACTCGATCCAGCTGGTCGGGTTCCCGCCGGCCAGGGCGTAGCGGTTCTGGGACAGCGGGTCGACGGTGAGGCCGAGGTCGGCTAGCGCGCCGCGGTACAGGTCCTGTTGCAGGAACCGGGTGCTCGTCGGGTCGTAACGCCGGGTTCCGGTGTCCAGGGTCTGGCTGCCGGAGTCGAAGCGGTGGCCCGTGTAGCGATACGGATTGAACGGCTTGAGCTTGTCCGTATCGCCGTCGGTCAGCGCGTCGTCGGTGTCGCCGTACGCCGTGTAACCGTACGCCGCCTTGGCGTTGCCCGTACTGGGCCCCTCGTCATGCAGCAGCAGCGTGATCGAGGAGTGCGGGTCGTAGCCGTAGTTGACCGACGTCGGCGTGCCGGCGAGCCAGGTGCCGTCGGTCTGCTTGGTGCTCTCGGTGTCGGTCAGGTGGAACCGGTTGCCGTACGCGTCGTAGCTGTAGGCCTTCGTCGTCCGGGTGTCGGCGCCCGCGGTGCCGCTCGTGGCACCGCTCGTGGTGACGGTCTCGGCCGCGGGGAGGCGGCTGGCTCCCAGGTAGCTGAAGTCGGTGCGGCGGGTCATGGTGCCGGTCCGCTTGTGGGTTTCGGTCTCGGTGGTCACCCGGTCCAGCGCGTCGTGCTGGTAGATCGCCTCGTCGATCACCTGCCCGCTGTTGTACGAGCGCACCGCCTCGAGACGGTCGAGATAGTCGTACGCGTAGTCGGTCACGAGGCCAGCCGGCACGGTGGCCGCGGGCGAGCAGTCGGCGGCGTTGCCCGCGGTGGTCGTGATGCAGTCGAGCCGCCCCAGGTCGTCGTACCAGTACTTGGTCTGGAAGCCGTTGACCGTCTGCGCCTCCAACCGGTTTCCGACATAGGTGCGGTCGACGGTACGGGTCGGTGCGGACTCGCGGGTCACGTTGCCGGCCCGTACCGCGGCGTCGCGCTGGGCGGAAGCGGCGTCGAGGGTGAACGTCGTGACCCCGCCGTGCCCGTCGTCGTGCCGCGTCACCTTGTAGCGCGCGTCGTACGTCCACGTCTCGGTGCAGGCGGTGGTCTGGCAGGGCTTACCGGCGGTCGGTCCGACCCGCCGGTACGTGTCGCGGGTGCGGCTGCCCACGAACGCGCTGTCCTGCTCGTACGTCAGGATGTGGGACTCCTTCACCGCCCCGGCGCCGTTGGTGGTCTGCATGGTCTGCAGCAGGCCGTTGTCGAAGTACGTCTTCGACTGGGTCTGGGTGACCTGCCACGCCCCGCTGGCGGTCGACATCTCGACCGTGCACGACGTGGTCGCCTTTGCGGTCTGCTGACTGGACATCCAGTTGGTGGGCAGCCAGGTCGTGGTGAGCCGCCGGTCGCCGGTGCACGTCGTGTCCCGGCCGAGCTCGTACTGCGTGGTGAGCCGGTCGGCCGCGTCGTACGCGAACACGTTGCGCTTGACCGCGGCTGTCTCGAACCCGGCCTTGCCCTCGTCGCCGCGCGAGATCTGGTTGCCGTCCCGGTCGTAGCCGAACGTGGTGAACTGCTCGACCCGCTTGGTCGCGTCGTCGAGGAGCCTCGTCGTCCCGGAGCGGGTCAGCTCGCCGAACCCGTTGTAGGTCATTGTGGTGGCGACCGGGCGTTCGGCCGGGTTCGTCACGCCGCCGGAGACGGTGACCTTCGTGAGGTTGTTGTCGCGGTCGTACTCGTAGGTCGTCGGGAAGCCGCCGTGGTCCACACGGGACGCCAGCGTTCCGTCGGCGTTGTGGCGCCACCGGGTCTGGCTCGACAGGTTCGGCGGGCTCGCGTTGTTGTCGGAGCTGCGTGGCGTCTGCGTCTGCTGCCAGCCCTCGGCCGTGTACTCGAAGATCACCTGCGGGCCGCCCGGGTCGTCGCTGGTGGCGATCCAGCTGGTATCGAAGTACGTCAGGCTGGTGCGGGCGTTCGGCCCCACCGTGCCGATCGTCGTGTCCGTGACCGGCAGCGTCTTGACGGTCATCCGCCCGTCGGCGTCGTACCCGTAGTGCTCGTGGGCGGCGTCCGTGACGGCGTCCTTCGGCAGCGCCACCCGGGTCGGTCGGTTGATCTTGTCGTACGTGTAGCCGGTGACGTAGTCGACCGTCGTTCCCTTGTCGACGGCCCGCGCGCTGATCTGCTTGGTGCGGTTGCCGTTGCCGTCGTACTCGAACCTGGTCGTCACCGACCGGCCGGACGGCACGTAGGGCGCGATGCTCTCGACCAGCAGCCCGCGGGGGTCATAGCGCATGGTCGTGGTCTTGCCGCGCTGGTCGGTTGTGGAGATGACCCGACCGTTGCGGTCGTACACCTGGCTGGCGGCGTTGCCGACGGGGTCGGTGATCTTGGAACGCCGGTGCGCGAGGTCGTACTCGACGCGGGTCACGTGGCTGACGGTGCTCGCGACCGGGCACGTCGGTGCGGCGGTCAGCCCGGCGTTCGGTGCGACGACGGCCACCTGGTTGCCCACGTTGTCGTAGCAGACGCCGGTCGTGCGGGATGTCTCCCCGGCCGCGCCGGCCCGCGTGATGCGGCTCATGCGGTCGGCAGCGTCGTAGGCGTACGTGGTGGTGAAGTCGCCGGCGGTCGTCGTGGCGTTGCCGCGCGGCGCGGTCTGGGTCACCAGGCGCCCGGCCGCGTCGTACACCATCGTGATGAGCTCGCCACCGGCCAGCGAGCGGTCCGGGCCCAGCTTGCTGGTCGGGCGATCCATCGCGTCGAACGCGGTCTCCGTCTGCGCCGCCTGGCCCGGCTCGTCCCGCCCGTACACCGGGTTGCCGGCGGCGACCGGGTTGTTGTTGGGGTCGTAGCGCAGGCCGCGCCAGACCAGCAGGCCCCGGTCGCCGCTGGTGGTCTTGGGCTCGGACCGCCGGACCTGGCGCCGGAACGGGTCGTAGTCGACGTAGGTGCGGTAGGACCGCGCGTCACTCTGCCCGGTGTACTGCTCGTGGATCGGCGTCTGGCTGAAGCGCAGCAGCCCGTCCGCGGTGTAGCCGAACCGAGCCACGCCACCCTCGCCGTCGACGACCTTCTGCGGGAAGCCGTTGGCGTCGAAATCGCTCATCGTCGTGACGCCGCCGCGCGGGTCGGTGATCGACGTAACCGTCCCCGGCGCGGTCGAGCCCGGTCCGTTCCATGCATACCTGGTCTCGAAGCCGGCCGGGTCGATCCGGGAGATCGGGTTGCCGGCGGCGTCGTAGCCGAACCGGTGCTCGAAGTCGCCGACGGTGGCGCTGGCCACGCCCTCGGGCAGGGTCACCTTGGACAGCAGGCTCCAGTGGGTGCCCGGGTCGGCGGCGTCTATCTTGCGGTTCTCGTAGTCCAGCCGGGTGGTGTTCCCGACCTGGTCCGTGCGGCTGGTCAGGTAGCCGTTGTCGTTGTAGCCGAACGTCGTGAACGCGCCGTTGTTCTCGGTGATCTTCTCGATCTTGAAATCGGGGTTCCACGAGTAGGAGGTCGTCTCCCCCACCGGGTTCACCACAGAGGTCACCTTGCCGGCCGTATCGTAGCGGTACCGGATCGTCCGGCTCAGCGGCGCGGTGACCGCGGTCTCCCGGGCCACGAGATCGTACGCGAAGGTGGTGACGTCGCCGGTGCGGTTGCGCCGCGACTGGAGCTTCCACCGCAGCTGCGGCCCCTCGCTCGGCCCGTAGTAGTCGAACGTCGTCTCCTGGCCGCGCGGGTCCCGGATGCTGTATAGGCGGGTCGACTCGCTCGGCGTGCGCGGGTCCGGGTTCGCCCGTGCCGCCGGGTCGACGATGGCCGGGCCGTCGCCGCTGGGCACCGTGTAGGTGAACACGAACGACCGGTCCGGCGTGAGTCGACCGTCGTCGCCCACCCCACCGACCTGGTTTATCCGCAACAGGTTGCCGTCCTCGTAGTAGTCGAACACGAGAAGGCGGCCGGAGTGGTCGGTGATGCGCTCGATCTTCCCCCGGACGTGCGCCTTCTTCACCTCGTCCTTGGAGTAATAGTCGATCAGGTAGGGCCGGCCGCCGGCGTCCACGACCTGCGTGATGCGCTTCTTCGGGCCGCCCGGGTCCTCCCCGGCCGGCGTGACCTCCGAGACGAACGCGATCTGGTTGCCGTTACGGTCCTGGATCGCGGTCGGGAACCCGTCGACGTCGAAGTAGAACGTGACGTTGTCCGGACGCGACAGGGCCCAGTACCGGGGGTTGGCCGGGTCCGTGGACACCGGGCGCAGGAACAGGTGTACGCCCGGCGGGCGCGACCAGCTGCCGTCGGTGTTGCCGGTGAACCGGTGGACCGTGCCGTCGCCGTCGGTGAAGACGATGTACTTGTTCGACCGGCCGGAGATCTGGTCGGCCTTGTTGGGGTGGATGTCCAGCGGCTCGCCGAGGCGGGTCAGCCCGGAGATGGCCAGCGAGAAGTTGTCGCCCAACGGGCTGCGGGAGTGGTCCTCCAGCGCGTTGTAGGTCAACGACAGCACCGTAGACAGGCCCTGGCCGGGCGAATTCCACGGGTCCCAGCGCCACAGCAGGTTGCCGTTCGCTACGTTCGCGAGCGTCACCGACCCGGCCCCGGTCTGCTCACCCTCGAAGGTCCAGAACTTCTCCAGCCCCAGCGCGGTGTTCAGGCTCTTGGCCACGACGACCGGGTTGTCGACCGGCTTGTTGCCGGCCAGCCCGAACCACCGTCCGGCGGCGTGGTCGTACATGTCGATGAGCAGGCGGTACTCGCCGACGTCCGCGCCAGTGGTGGGCGCCGGCGGCGCGATCAGCAGCGGCACGGTCGCGCTGCCGCTGGGGGCGACCGTGGTGGGCAGGCCGGTGCGGGCCTTGCCCTCGGCGACCAGCAGCCCACTCGGCGTGTACCAGCGGAACCACACCCTGACCGCGGTGCCGTCCCACGTCTGGGCGCTCACGTTCTTCACGGTGATCGAGGGGCAGTACGCGTCGGCCGGGCAGCCGGTGGCCGGCGGGACGGGGAGCGTGTCGTCCGGGGCCGACGCGATCGTGCGCGGGCTCGTGCCGCCGTACGGGTCGGTGGACGCGGTGCCCGGCGCCGCCGCCATCATCGGCGGCACGATGTCGTCGTCGGGGCCCGCGGCGTTCAGGTCGAACGTAGCCTGGTACTTCGTGCCCACCGCGTTGGCCACGGTGACCGTGCGGGCGGCCGAGGTCGTGACCAGCCCCTCGAAGTCGTACGCCTTGGCGGTCAGCGCGTGCTGGCCGTCGAACGCGGGCGCCGACCAGGCCAGCGTGTTCCACGAGGCGGTGAACGGGGCGACGTCGTCGGTGCCGATCCGCTGGCCGTCCACATAGAACTCCACGTAGGCCACGCCCCCGTCGTCGCTGGCGGTGGCCGTCACCGGTACCGTGCCGGTGACCGTCGTGCCCACTCCCGGTGCGGTGAGGCTCACCGACGGCGCCGCGGTGTTGGCGACCTTGACGGCCACGCCGATGGATGTGGTCGCGTTGCCGGCGTCGTCGGTCGCCTTCGCGGTGACGGTGTGCTGCCCGTTCGCGACGAGCGTCGAGTTCCATGTTCCCTGGAACGGAGGCACCGTGTCGGTCGCCACCACCGCGTTGTCGACGAGGAAGTCCACCCGGTCGACCCGCCGGTCGTCGCCGCTACCCGCGGCCAGCGGCACCATCGTGCCGCGGACGGTGGCCCCGGCGGCCGGGGACGTGACCACCGCCCACGGCGCCTGGCCGGTGCCGCCGTCGCTGAACGTGACCGTGAGCTGCGGTCGGCGGGCCTGGTCGGCGGCGTTGTCCGACTGGTAGTCGAAGTACGGGTTGTCGGACGGGATGGCCTCGTCGGCCAGCCGCAGCAGCATCCCGTGGTTGGGCGCGACCCCGCTGACCCACTCCTGTGCCAGCGACGTCACCGTGAACGTATCGGCACCGTCCGCGCCGCGCGCCTTGGGCCCGATCGACGCGTCGGCGACGGTGTCCATGTCCCCACCCGGCGTCGTCCAGGCTATGCCGCCCTGGGTCTGGTTCCAGCTGGCGCCGCTGCCGGTGCAGGCGTTGGAGAACAGGCCCTTGCCCTCCAGCCACGCGCGGGTCACGCGGTGCACGTTGATGCCGCGGCCGGTCAGCGTCATGGGCGCCCCGGTGGCGTTGTACGACAGCTTGAGCGTCGCCGCCGACACCGTGGCGGCCGCCGGCACGTCGCGGAGGTCGAACCAGAGCAGCGGCCGGTGCACCACACCGTTGGCCGCCGTGCCGACCCGCAGCACTGTCTCGCCGCCGTAGTTCGACGAGTCGTAGCACGGCGCCGGCGACATGCGGTCACGGGCGATGTACGTCGCCCGGCCCTCCGTCGGCGTCGGCTGCAGGGTCAGCTTCGCCTGCCCGGCCGCCGGCGTCGTCACCGCCTGCTCGTTCGACGGGGCAGAGTTCCCGAGCACCTTGTAGTAGAACGCTCGGCCCGGTGCCGCCGTGGTGTCCCGCCACGACGTGACGTCCTGCTCGCGAATGGTGGTCAGCAGCGTCGTCGCGGACGCGGCGAAGCCCGCCGACGTGGACCGGTGCACCTCGTACCGGTCGAAGGGCGCGCCCACCAGGCGCGTCCAGGCCAGCTCCGCGCCGTACGCCCGCACCAGCTTCGGCGCGTGCAACTCGACCGAGCCGGGGGAACGCCCCATCTCCTGCACGTCCCCGGCCGACACGTCCGTGACCCGGGCGTACTCGGGACAGTCGCCGGTCGTGCTGATGTTGTGGCGGTGCGACCCCACCGCGACCGTCCCGGCGTTCGCGGTCGGCGAGTCGAACTGCGCCTTCCCCCACGGCAGGTCGTCGCAGGTCGCGGGCGGAGCGCCGAAGTAGGACGTCCAGGAGGTCGACCACGCGCCGAGCCAGCCCCACGTCAGCGGCACCCGGATGGTGCCGATGTGGCTGTCCACCCCCGTCACGGTGTCCTGGACCCAGGCGCCCCACCACTCCCCCGTCGTGTCCTTGCTCAGCGTCCAGATCCGCAGCCGGTACGCCCGTCCGGTGACCCAGGCGAACGGGTCGATGCGGCAGGTGTAGCCGGTCGCCGTACCCTCCGTGAATGGCCCGCACGCGCCGCCGGTGGCACCGGTGGCGCCGTAGATCGAAAACAGGGCGATCTTGGTGTTGTTCGGGCTCGAGCCCGCCTGGAGGCCGAGGTAGCCGCCGTCGCCGTTCACGTACGCGAACTGATGCGCCCAGAAGTGGTGCGCCCCCGCGCCGTGGCCGAGCACCGTCATCCGCTGATCCATGTTGTAGTAGCCGTCCGGGTTGTCCGGCCAGTACCAGTTGGAGTACGTCCCGGTGGGCGCCACGTTAGCGCGGGCCGCCGGGGCCGACACCACCACGGCCATGGCCGACACCAGGAGCATTGGCGCGAGCCAGGCAATCAGGTATCTCCAGGCCGCGCGCCCCCGCCGCGGTGCGGACAGCGTGGATGCGTCGGCGCCGAGCGCCCAGGACCGCGACATGTCGCCCTCCCTGGTGAAGACCGTCGTCACAGGCTCGCACCGCCGGCTGGCGGCGCAATGGCGCGGAAATGGCGCCGCAATGGCGGCCCTCGTGGCGGGTCGCGATCCGCCCCGAGCGTGTTGCTTGGCACGGTGGTCGGTAGTCCTCGACGAGGACGCAGAGGCTCGGTGCAAGCGTCGTGTGGAGGGTGTGCCCTAGCCAATCAGCGACGGAGTCTGTGAACCGGTGGCGAGCAGCGTCGAGCCAGTTGTTCCCGCTGGGCTGCGTCGGCCCGGTCAGGGCCTGTTACGTTAGTCGTCGAAGCCAGTGGTCGATGACCGGCGATGTGGATGGTCGCGGCGTAGCGGCCGGCGAGTGCCGCTCTGGCTCCCACTCGGACTGGGCCGGCTTGACTCCGCGGTGATCGGCATCTGGTCCTACCGCAGAGGACGCATGCACTGACCCACCGAGTACCGAAAGGAGCACCAGCCATGTCACTCGTCCGCGTCCACAACTTTCTCCATCTCACTAGACGGCTTCGGTACCGGTGAGAGTCAAAGCGCCGACGCACATTTCGGTCACGCCGGGGATAGGCTGCACCAATGGTTGTCCGCCACCCGGTGGTGGCGCGGGCTCGACGAGCCAGGTGGTAGCGGCGGCGTCGACGACGTCCCTGAGATTAACGGATCTGCCGATGAGCGGGCGTGGCAGCAACCGAGATTCAGTCCGTCGTCTTGAGCAGTCTCCGCTCTCCGCCTGGCTCTCGGACCCTGGAGCCGCGGGCGAACACGGCGACGACCTGGTGTAGCGCGGCGAGGTCGTCAAGGGGGTTGCCGGCAACGACGAGGACGTCGGCATCCTTGCCTGGCTCGAGAGTCCCGGTGATGTCCGCGATCCCGCATACGTCGGCGGCGGTCGCGGTCGTCGCGATGAGCGCCTCCGCGTTCGACATGCCGATCCGGGGCAGGAATGTCGATACGCCATAGGGCAGGACATCGTGGGGCTTGTTCGGCCCTACGCCGGCGTCGCTGCTGCAGACGACTCGGGCACCTGAGGCTCGCAACGTCGTGTGGTTGGTGATGACCGCCTCGACTCGTTGGCGCATGGCGGGGTAGGGCGCGTCGACCCCGGGAAGGTTCGCTGCGGTCATCGAGATCGCCGTGCCACTGCGGGCCAGTCGCGCGAGGACCTCGGGGTCGGCCTGGACGCCGTCAGTCGTGAAGAACGTGCAGTGCTCGATGGAGTCGACACCTACCTCCAGGGCGTCGGCAACGGCCTGAGCGCCGTGGGCGTGCACGGCCAGCTTCTTGCCGTGTGCATGCGCCTCCTCGAGCGCTGCGGCCAGCTCAGCCGTACCGTATTGGGACTCGTGCGGCGCGCGGGTTGGCGTCATGTTCCCTCCGCTGGCCATGACCTTGATCACGTCGACGCCGCGGGCGATCCGCTCGCGAACCGCGCGTCGGACGCCGTCGACCCCGTCCGCCTCGCCGCCGAGGAACCAGCAGTGGCCGCCGGTGATGGTGATCGGCGGGCCGGACGCGAGAATCCGCGGGCCGTTCTCGTAACCCGCACGGAACCAGTCGCGAAGCGCGAGCGAGACGTAGCCCCGGTCGCCGAGGTCTCGAATCGTGGTGATGCCAGCCGCAAGTGCACGTTGGGCGGCGAGGCGCATGCGCAACAGGAGAGTGGCGTCGTCATCCACGTCGAGCTGGCTGACGGGGTCGGCGGACGCATCGAAGGCGAGGTGCTGGTGCACGTCGATGAGCCCGGGAAGGAGCGTGACCTCGCCGAGGTCGACGATGTCATCCCGGGATGACGCCTCGGCACACGGGCAGACCGCGACGATGCGGCCGTCTGCGATCTCGACTGCCCAGTCTTCGACGACTCCGTCGGTAAGGCCGGTGAAGAGGCGTCGACCGGTTAGCAACATGGCGGCCTCCAACTCGATTAGTGATAGTCCACCTATCACGATGATAGTTGTACTATCAGCAATATGACCGAGGCTGTCAAGCGGCGCTACGACAACTCCCGTCGCCAAGCGCAGGCGCGCGCAACCCGGGCACGGGTCATCGACACTGCGCGAACTCTGTTCATCGAGCGGGGCTACCCCGCAACGACTCTGGAGATCGTCGCCGAGGCCGCCGACGTTCCACTGCCGACGCTCTACCGACTCTTCGGGTCCAAACGGAGCGTGCTGAAAGCGGTGCTGGACAACACATTCGGAGGTGACGACGAGCCGGTGGCCTTCGTCGACCGCCCGCAGGTACGTGCCGCGTTGGCCGAGCCCGACCCGGGGGCGCTCCTCGATCGGTTCGCCCGCATCTGTCGGGAGTTCGTGCAGCGGTCAGCCGACATCCAACACGTCCTCGCCACGGCCGCAATCGTTGACAGCGAGGTCGCGAGTCTGCTCTCCGAGATCCGCCGGCAACGGCACCGGGGCCAGTCGCGCATCGTTGCCGCACTCATCGAACGTCGCGCGCTTGACCCCAACCTCAAACGAGCCGAGGCGGAGGACATCGTCTACACCGTCCTCTCGCCCGAGGTGCATCGGATCCTCACCATCGAGCGGAGATGGAGCGCGGATCGCTACGAACGCTGGCTCGCTCGGTCGTTCCGGGGCCTGATGGTCACGCCCGGCTGACCGCGGCTGAGGAGACCCCGCCAACTGCGCGGGACGACCGCTCGCGTTTATGCCGCAGACACCGCCATCAGCCGTCACTACACCTCCATGGGGAACGTCCGCTCTTGCCGCGCTGCGCGCGATTACTGTCCGTGTCGGGGCGGGGTTTCGGGCTCTGCGGTTGATCAGTGGGCTGGGGCGTCTGGCGAGGCTTGGTCAGCCCTCGTCGCCATGCTGGAGCGCGTTCTGGCTGCTCAGCGCCGCTGCACCCGCTCAGCGACGGCCGAAAGGGGTGAAAGGCCGCCCCTGGCCGCCCGGCATCCATGGCTGAGCGATCTTGGGAGCGAGCTGGGAACGCTGCACCGGTCGCGGTTGGCGCTTCTTGTCGCCACGTTCGGGATCATTGCGTCGTCTGGTTGTTGGGCGGGGGGAGGCTTGCGAGCTTGGTGCGGATGTGAACGGCGTCGGGATGGTCTAGGTCGTCGAGGATGACCAGGGCGTGTTGCCAGACGTCGTGGGCGGCGTGGAAGTCGCCGGCGGCGTGGTAGGTGTCGCCGAGGTGGCTGAGGGTGTTGGCCTCGCCGTATCGGGCGCCGAGGCCGCGGTTCAGGGTGAGGGCGTGCTGGTAGCAGGTGACGGCCTGGGGGTGCTGGCCGAGGTGGTGGTGGGCGTATCCGAGGTTGTCCCAGGCGGTGGTCTGCCCGTCGCGGTGGCCAAGCTGCTGGTGCAGGGTGAGGGCCTGTTGGCAGTAGGTGAGGGCCTGCTGGTGTTCGCCGAGCAGGGCGTGGTACCAGCCGATGGCGCTGAGCGCGTCGGCCTGCCCGACTTCGTGGCCAGTGGCCTGGAACAGGTGAAGGGCCTGCCGGGCGTGAGGCAGGGCTTGCGCGGGTTGGCCCTGCCTCACCCACAGTACGGCGAGGTGGCGGTGGGTGTGGGCTTGCTGGGTCTGATCACCGATGCCGGTGGCCAGGTCCAGGCTGTTGCACAGTTGGGTGAACGCGTCCTCGAAGCGACCCAGCTGGATGTAGGCGTGCGCGAGATAGCGGTGAGTGCGGGTCTGGGCGGTGGCGTCGGCCAACCGCTGCGCGGCGGCCACGGCAGCCTGCCCCACTGTCACCCAGTCGTGCCAGTGTCCGCGCCGGTCTAGGAAGGCCCACAGGGTCCGGGCTAGCTGCCAGGTGTGGGTGTCGAAGCTGGTGGCCGCTGCGCGGTCCACGACGGCTAACAGCACCGGCCGTTCTGCGGTGAACCAGCCCACCGCCTGGGAATAGTCGTTGAACTGCTGTGGGATGACGCCAGTCCGGGGCGGGGCAAGTGGCACTGGGTCGCGGCCTGGGTCCATCAGCCGGTCGGCGGCATCCGCGCTGTGCAGGTAGTGGTCCAGGATCCGGCCGATCGCGGCATGCCGCTGGTCGTTGGTGTCAACGGTGTGGGCGAGGAGCGTGGCGTAGGCGCGTAGCAGGTCGTGGAAGGTGTACCGGCCGGGCGTTGGTTCGGTGAGCAGGCTGGCCCGGATCAGCTCGGCCAGCAGGGCCCCCATCGCATCGGGGACCAAGCCGGCGAGGCTAGCGGCGGCTGGGGCACTGATGTCCGGACCGGGGTGCAGCCCGAGCTGGCGGAACAGCTGGGCCGCCGATGGGGTCAGCGCCTGGTAGGACCAGGAGAACACCGCCTGCACATCGCTGTGTGGGTCGTCGCCGGTCAGCGCTTGCCAGCGCTGCCGGGCACCGGCCAGCTCACCGGCCAGCACGTGCAGTGCCACCTGCGGGCGAGCGGCAGCACGGGCGGCGACCAGCGCCAGCGCCAAGGGCAGTCGAGCGCTGCGGGTGATGATTTCGTCGACCGCGTCCGGTTCGGCCGCGACCCGGCGCATACCGAGGCGCTGGGTGAGCAGTTGTTGCGCCTCCTCCATGGACAGCAGGTCGACATGGATCAGGTGGGCGCCCTCGGCGGCGACCAAGCCGGTCAGCTGGTTGCGGCTGGTCACCAGCACCAGACAGGTGGAGGTGGCCGGCAGCAGCGGACGGACCTGGGCGGAGTCCCGGGCGTTGTCCAGCACGATGAGCATTCGTCGCCCCGCAATCTGGCTGCGATACAACGCCGCCTGCGCGTCCAGGTCGGCAGGGATCCGCTGCGGCGGCACGTCCAAGGCATCAAGAAAACGGCGTACCGCCTCGGCCGGCGTCACCACCTGCCCGCTTGGGCCGAACCCGCGCAGGTCGATATACAGCTGCCCATCGGGAAACCGCGTGGCTACCCGGTGCGCCCAATACACCGCGAGCGCGGTCTTGCCCACCCCGGCCGTGCCGCCGATCGCGGAAATCACCACAGTACCCGCCATCTCGGCTCGCCTGCGCAGCAACCCGGTCAGGGCAGCCAGCTCACCCATGCGCCCAGCCAGTTGTGCGACTGCGGTGGGCAGCTGCCGTGGCACCACACGCTCGCCCACACCGGACCGCGTGCCGGACCGATCCATCGCGGCGCGCTCGGCATAGTCGCGGACCCGGTGCTGCTCGGCGACTGTGGCCTTCAACGCTCGGGCAATCGCCACAGCCACATCCGGGCTGGGCAGCGCCTTACCGGTAAAGACACCGCTGAGATGGCCCACCGACACAGCCGCGGACCTGCTGATCGTCCTCAGCGACGGATTGTTGCTGCGTGCGCGCAACTCCACCAGCAGATCGTGCAGTTCCCGGTGGAACCCCACGGGACCGCTACCTCGAGTGGTCATATAGACACCCTCGAGCCCATGGGGGCAGCGTATAGACCCCGCTCGACCCGTTCCGTCCGTTCACCGACAATCCCCGACGTCGGCCTATACAGCCAGGTCACCGCCGGCCTCCCGAGCCTGTGTTCACCGATACCCGAGTGAACACCGCTACGCAGGTTCTGCTGGTCCCATCAGCAAACCGCCCGGGTGAGCACCGCCACCGCTTCTGGCCAGATCGGCATCGGCTCTCGTGAATAGGAGAAACCATGGCACCCAAAAGATCAATGCAAAGATCAATGCTTCGCGCTCTGACCTCGTCAACGGTCTGCGCCCTGGCCACGGTGCTGCTCGCTACGCCAGCGGCAGCCGCGGCCACGGAAGTAACCGGTTTCGCCACCGGTACCGTCTACCGGGCGTTCAGCTCGTCCGGAACGGCGCTGCTCGACCACTTCTACTACCGCTACAGCGACGGCGACGAACACCTGCGCCACATTTCAGCGTTGCCGCAATCCAACGGCACGATCCAGATCGCATTCCACGACATCAACGCGGACAACAAGTACTTCTACCGCGTCGCGCACCAGCACACCGGCTCGACCAGCATCACACACGGCTCGTTCACCGACACCTGCATCGGCACCTGCACCCGTACGGTGACCCGCCCGTCGCCCGACCACGTCTTCGTCCTGGTCGGATTCCGGTTCTACTTCACCGGCGACGACCACCACATCGACGAGATCAGCGTGTTCGAAAACTCCGGCCAGGTCACCACATCCTTCAACGACCAGAACGACGACGACACATTCGTCACCAACATCCGGTACGCCTGGGTGCCGCGGACGCGCTTCTCAAGCATGAACGAAATCTCCGGTACGGTGGCGGACACCAGCGGAGTACGACGCAACGTCACCGCCGGCACAGCCGTCATCCGCGGATTCTCATTCAACAACAACGGTACCGGCGGATCCGGCGACGACCACATCCGCGAACTCGGCATCATGACCAACTCAACAAGCATCGACATCTACTACGGTGACGATGACCCAACCGACTCTTCGCCGTGGACCTACCGGGTCCGCTACGCCAATCTTCCGTAACTCACACGAATGCGGGACGGTAGGCGACCAAACCGCCCACCGTCCCGCACTGGGTTGGCGTTAGACCCGAGCGTTCCGATCCGCCGCGCGACGCTGGCGCACCAGAACGTTCGTGGTCGCCGGTCGGACGACGACGCCGTTGGTTCCTGCCGGATCAACCTGCCTTCCGCCCACCGCATGTCAGGTACCTGAACGATTGATCTTGGCATCCTCATCTGGCTCCCCTCTTTGTCAAGGGCTTCGGGGAGATCGTCTCGTCTGCGGGTCGGTTCGGGTGGCGGATGTGCTGGTCAATGGCATTGCTTGGGCACTGCGACAGGGCCGGCGAGCCGT
>Ga0075419_10001061_pt1 | contig 17767 bp, 21 predicted proteins | sample SoiMetdeltSBSDD3_FD_76900 | JGI IMG/M metagenome (GOLD analysis project Ga0075419, IMG submission 76900) | Bulk soil microbial communities from a Populus tree surrounding site in Tennessee, USA - Soil MetaG P. deltoides SBSDD3 | ecosystem: Environmental > Terrestrial > Soil > Tree plantation... | reverse complement strand
GCGAGTGGGCCGCTTGCCGATCTCCGTCACGAACTCCCGCTGCATCGCGTCTCCCCAGGTGGTGAGTCTCGCGGCAGCGATCATAGCCATCGCCGGCGCCGAGTCCATCCGGATTGCACAACTTTGCAGTGACCCTAGCTAGGGCTAGAACGAACCCCGAGCCTCAGCCGTGCGCCGGTTGCATTCCGCCTTCGAGCATCGCGGCGCGTGTCGCTTCTGAAGTGAGCAAATTCACAAGCTCGAAGGCGGCCTGCGGATTTTTCGCGCGTGCCGCGATTCCCGCCGAGAAATAGGTCAGCCTCTGCAGCGGCGGCGGCAGCGGCCCGACGATGTCGATGCCGCCCACAGGCGCGAGCTCGCAGAGCTGTTGCACGCCGATCTCCGCTTCGCCTGCGGCGACCGCGAGTCCCACCGGCCCCTTCTCCACCACGATGCGCTTTTTCAGCCTGCCGGCGATGCCGAGCCGCTCGAGCAGCTCGGAAAAGTAGATTCCGCTCGCGCCCACTTTCGAGTGCGCGACCGAATCCGCGGAGAGCAGCGCGCGCACGAGCGCTTCGGTCGAGCCGATATCGGGCTTCGCCGCCCCGGCGCGCACGGCGAGCCCGACGCCCGAGCTGCCCAATGCGCGCACCTGCGTCACTTCACCCTTTCTGCGCAGCTCCTCCAGCGCGTCGGAAGTGAGGATCAGGAGATCGGCGCGCGCGCCTTGCGCCAGGCGCTCGAGAATCGACCGCGTGGCATCGAAGCCGAGCTCGAGCGGGCCGAGCGCGCTTTCGAATGCGGAGCGCGAGTTTTCCAGCACGCCCTTCAGCGCGAGCGAGCTCAGGACGGCGGTCGCCGGGCGCGCCGCAACCATGCGGCTACTCGGCCTTGATCCCCGCGGCCTTGCCGATCTTGGTGAACTTGGCGATCTCGCTCTTGATGTGCGCGGCGAATTCGCCGGGCGTGCCCGCCTTGACTTCGAGCCCCTGGTTGGCGAGCGCGGCCTGCACGTCGGATCGGCCGAGGACCTTCACGGTCTCCGCGTTCAGCCTGGCGACGATCGGGGCCGGCGTGCCCGCCGGAGCCAGGAGCCCGAACCACGACAGGATCTCGAATCCGGGCAGGCCGGCTTCCGCCATCGTCGGCACGCCGGGCAGCGACGGCGCGCGTTTCTCGGAAGTGACGGCAAGGGGCCGCACCTTCGCGTTCTTGATCTGCGATCCGATGTCGGCGACGTTGGCGAACATGAACGAGACCTCGCCGCCGAGGAGTCCCGCGACGGCCGGCGGCGAGCCCTTGTACGGGACATGCTGGACGTCGATGCCCGACATCGACTTCAGCAGCTCGCCGCAGAACTGGTGCGTGCTGCCGTTGCCCGCCGAGGCGTAGTTCATCTTGCCCGGGCGCGACTTCGCCAGCGCGACGAGCTCCTGGACGCTCTTCGCCGGCAGCGACGGATCGATCACCAGCACGTAAGGCACGGAGGCGACAAAGGCGATCGGCGCGAAATCGTTGATCGCGTCGTAGGGCAGCTTCGCGTACACGGCAGGGTTGGAGCCGTGAGTGGAATTGTTGGCCATGAACAGCGTATAGCCGTCGGGCGCGGAGCGCGCGGCCGCCTCGGTTCCGACCACGCCGCCGGCGCCCGGCCGCGCCTCGATCACGACCGGCTGGCCGAGGCCCTCCGAGAGCCGGTTGCCGACCACGCGGCTGATGACGTCGGTCGCGCTCCCCGGCGCCTGCGCGATCAGGATACGGATCGGCTTGCTCGGATAGTTCTGCGCAAGCACGGGCGCGACCGCCAATGCGGACAGCAGCAGGATTGCAGCTTTCATCTTTGGATTCTCGCGATAAGGCAGAATGCGATCCTACCTCGCCATGAAGCGCCCGTTTACGTGGTTCGCCGCGGTTCTCGCGGCGGCGTGCCAGTCCACCCTTCCCGCGTCCGCCCCGATCACGAGCGAGCGCATTGCCGAGATCGTCGCGAGCCCGGACCGCAGCGATGCCGACCGCGCCAACGACCGCCGCCGCAAGCCCGAGCTCATGCTCGCCTTCATCGGCGTGCGTCCCGGCATGGTGGCGATGGACCTGAGCGCGGGCGGCGGCTACACCACCGAGCTCCTCGCGCGCGCGGTCGGCCCGACCGGCAAGGTGTACGGGCAGAGCGCGCCGCCCGACCCGAACCGCCCCAAACCCGCCGCGCCCGAGGGCGGCGCGGCGCCTGCTTCTTCGGGACCTCGTCTCACCAGCGCGCAGCGCCTCGCCGAAAGGATGAAGAATCCGGCGGCGGGGAACATCGTCCCGGTCGTGCGTCCCTTCGAGGACCCGGCGCCGGCGGAGGTTGCCGCGGGGGCGCTCGACCTGGTCACGCTGATGTTCAATTACCACGACCTGGGCTATCTCGGCGTGGACCGCGCGCGCATGAACCGCGCCGCCTTCGCCGCGCTGAAGCCCGGAGGGTCGTATGTGATCGCCGACCACTCCGGCCGTCCCGGCACGGGGATTTCCGAAGGCGGCACCTTGCACCGAGTCGAGGAAGCGCTGGTGCGCCGCGAGATCGAGGCCGCCGGCTTCCGTTTGGCCGAGGAGGGTCAGTTCCTGCGCAATCCGGCCGACCCGCGCGACCGGAACACGCCCGACCCGCCCATGCCCAAGGACGAGTTCGTCCTCAAGTTCGTGAAGCCTTAGGGCTAGGGACGCTCGAGCTGGCGGCTACAGGGAGCTCAGCCAGCCGACCACGCCCACGATGGCGAGCAGCGTGCAGATGATCAGCGGGATCTTGTTCCGCTCGACCGACTCCCGGACCCGCATGACTTCGGTGCTGTCTTTTTTCTTCATCCCCGTCCCCTATTGCGCCGATGATGCACCGAGGCGACGGGCGGCCCTAAGGACGTAGTTCCGATTTGCCGGGTCAGCCGGGGGGCTTCGGGGTGAAAGCAAGGCAATACCCGTGCGGGCTGATCGATCCGGCGACGACCTTGCACGACCCTGCCGCCTCGGACGTCGGCCCCGGAACAAACTGGATGCAGTCGTCGCAGTCCTTGCCGCCGTTCGGCCGGTCCCGGTATTGCACTTCGTCCTTGGACAGTTTCGCCGCCCAAGCCCAGCCTGGGGCTGCGAGCAGCGCTACCAGGCCCGCGCGGCAGATGAAGACGCGGCGCCCGTTCATTCGATTACCGTCAGCCGGCCGTTCATCTCCTCGTGCTTGCTGCCGCAGAAGACGTCGCAGAGGAAGGTGAAGCTGCCGGTCTTGTCGGGCACGAAGCGGACGCGCGTGACCTTGTCCGGCACCATGTCGGCGCGCAGGTTGAAGTCCGGAAGGTTGAACCCCATCAGCACGTCTCGCGACGTGAGCTCGAGGATGACGGCCTCGCCTTTCTTCAGCGTCAGCTCGCCGGGCGTGTAATCGAAGCGCTTGGCGTCGATGCGAATGACTTTTTCCTTCGGCTGGGCGGGCTGGGCCGCGACGTAGCCCGCGAGCGAGGCGAGCGCGAGGGTGGCGGCGCCGGCGGCGATCCGCAACAGTTTCTTGTCGAGCTTCATGTCAGGCCTTCACTACCGGGTATTCCGTGATCTTGTACGCCGCCTCCTTGAGCTCCGCGTCGACGCTGCGGAAGCCGAGGCCCTTGTACGGCTGCGCGGGATCCCAGGGCAGCGGGGCGCGGTTGGGCTGCGAGCCCGGCGCGGGCAGCGGAAACATCAGGCCTTTCGCCGCGTGGTGCGCGATATGCCCGGTCATGTGGTGATGCTCCTGGTGGATGTGGCCGTAGAACACGGTCACGTTCCTGAACGGCATCAGGAGCTCGACCGCCTTGGCGCCGTCGCGCGTCGCCCAGTCCCACTGCGGCGCGAGGTCGAAGAGCGGGCGGTGCGTGAGGACCACGATCGGAGCGTCGGCCCGCTGCTGCCTGAGATCCGCGGCGAGCCAGGCGAGCTGCTCGTCGCCGATCAGCGCCCTCGGGTCGGACACGTTGTCGAGGGCGATGAAATGCACGCCCTTGTGGTCGAAGGTGTAGTTGGTCGCGCCGAAGAATTCCCTGAACGCCTTGCCTGCGTCGAGCGACGCGTCGTGCTCGCCGGGCATGAAGCGGACGTTCTTGACCCGCAGGCCGCCGACGATGTCCTTGAATTCGGCCATGCGGCGCCTGCGCTCCACCGGGTCGTCGGTCGTGTGCGTGAGGTCGCCGGTGAACACGATGAAATCGGGCTGCTCGCCCAGGGCGTTGACCGAGGCGACCGCCTTCCGCAGCGTGCCCTTGGCGTCGGGGTTCGGCGGTCCCTCGAATCCCCAGTGCGTGTCGGAAAGCTGCACGAAGTAGAAGTCGTCCTGGCCGGCCGCGTGCACCACGCCCGGCAGGGCTGAGGCGAACACCACGCCCACGCCGCCGAGGCCGGCGAGCTGCAGGAACTGCCGCCTGTTGATTGCGCTTGTCATCTGCTGCTCCTTGTCGGGGATCGATGAAGTAAAGTAGGCCGCTTTGGCCCACCGCCCTAAGTACCGGGTCCCGGGTGCGGAAATTCCCGGGAATAAACAGCCGAGAGCTCCGGTATAGGACGCATGGCCTTAATACGAGCTTTTGCCCGAGCCTCGCCAGGAGGAGAGGCTGCAGGGCGGAATGGCGGCGCGCGAGGCCCCAGGGAGGCCTTGAGCTTGGACGATCAAACGCGGATCAGTCGCTTCGAGCGCTTCTTCGTGCCCCATCTCGATGCGGCCTACAACTTCGCACGCTGGCTCACCCGCGACGAGCGCAATGCCGAAGACGTGGTGCAGGAGGCCAGCCTGCGGGCCTTCAAGTTCATCGACAGCTTCCACGGCGACGACGGGCGCGCCTGGCTGCTCGGGATCGTGCGCAACACCTATTACACCTGGCTCAAGCGGAACAAGGTCGCCATGCTGGCCGTGCCTTTCGACGAAGAGTCGTTCGACTCGGGCGAGCTCGAGGCGAGCGGCGATCGCTGCGCGAGCCCGATCGACCAGCTCCTGCAGGAGAAGGACGCGAAGCGGCTCGTCGACGCGGCGCTCGAGCGGCTGCCGGAGGAGTTCCGCGAGGCGGTCGTCCTGCGTGAGCTCGAAGGCCTGTCGTACAAGGAGATCGCCGCCATCGCGGGCATTCCGCTCGGAACGGTGATGTCGCGCCTCGCGCGCGCACGCAAGCTCCTGCTGCAGTACCTGCGGCAGGCGCAGGAGTCATGAACATGGACTGCTCGGATATCCGCAACCGGCTGTACGCCTACCTGGACCAGGAGCTCGAGCTGCCGAGCGCGATGGAAGTCGACCGGCACCTGGCATCGTGCGAGGACTGCAAGCGCGCCTATGCAGAGCAAACGGCGCTCCGCTCCGCGCTTCGCAGCCACGCCACCTACCACAATGCTCCATCAGGGCTCGCGCAGCGAATCCGCGCGCGCGTCGCGCCGAAGGATGAGAGGAAGCCCTGGTTCCGCTGGCACCAGTGGTTCCCGATGGGCGCCGCGGTCGCTGCGACCGCGCTCCTTTCGTGGACCGCGGCAATCCAATACGCCTCCGTGGGCGAGGAAGAATTAACCGGCGAGCGCGTGATCGCGGGCCATGCGCGCTCGGTGCTCACGGGCCATCTCGCCGACGTTGCGAGCTCGGACCAGCACTCGGTCAAGCCCTGGCTCAGCAGCCGGCTCGACTATTCGCCGCCCGTCACCGACCTGACCGGCGCCGGCTTTCCGCTGGTGGGCGGCCGCCTGGATTACCTGGATCAGCGGCCAGTCGCGGTGCTCGTCTACCGCCACCGCGAGCACATGATCAACCTCTTCGTGTGGCCGCTGCAGGAAGGCGCACGCGCGCAGGCAGTGCACAGCCTGGCGAAGCGCGGCTACAACGTCCTGCACTGGCAGGACGGCGGGATGGCGTTCTGGGCGGTGTCCGACCTGAACGCCGCCGAGATGCGCGACTTCGCCGCCGCCTACGCCGCCGCCAAGTAGGGCGCTTCCTCAGAAAAACCTGAAGCCGAGCAGCGCCGCGGCGCCGAGCGCGCCGAAGAGCGCCGAAGCGGCAAGGCGAACCGCGCGGAACGGAATGGCGAACGGCGCGGCGGCTCCGAGCGCCACCGCGGGTGCGTCCGCGCAGAGCATGCCGAGCGTGCTGCCGCCTACCACCGCGACGAGGTCGTCGTAGCGTGCGGCGAGCATCAGCGTCGCCACCTGCGTCTTGTCGCCGAACTCGGCGAAGAAAAATGCCACGAGCGTGACGAGGAACGCGTTGCGGCCGTCGGCCGGAGCCCGATCCTCGTCCATTCGGTCCGGCACGAGGGCCCACGCGGCGATCGCGAGAAAGCTGATGCCGACGAGCCAGCGCAGGAGCTCCGCGCTCAGGAGGCCGCGTAGCCACGCGCCCGCGAACCCGGCGCAGGCGTGGTTTGCGACCGTGGCGCAGAGGATGCCGAGAATCACGGCGAGCGGCCGGCGAAACCGCGCCGCGAGAATGAGCGCGAGCAGCTGAGTCTTGTCGCCGAGCTCGCCGACGGCGACCGAGAGGGTCGAGATCAGAAACGCTTCCATCACGCTCCGTCCGCAGAAAAAAGGGCGGCGCCCGAAGGCGCCGCCCGAGGAAGCGACGCAAGGGGAGGGAGGAGCGTCGCTTCTTGTTCCGATGTACCGCGGGAAACCACGCCCTATTCCCGAGGGGCGCAGCCGTTTCGCGTCGGGATGCAAATCGCTCCGCGCGCGGTAAGGCAGCGCATCAGCCCAACTCTCAAGGAGCCCGATCTTGAAACGCATCCTCAAAGCCGGCGCGCCGCTCGCGCTCGCTGCCTCGCTCGGCGGATTCGGCGCCGCCGTTCACGCTGAAAGCAAGGGAACCTTCCGTCTCCCCGGAAGCGACACGGCGGTCACGCTGGGCGGCTACGTCAAGCTCGACGCCATCCTGAGCGACAAGAGCGCCGGCGTCGACAGCGTCGGCGACCAGATGCTCAACCCGAACCTCATCCCGGTGGGCCCGGACGCGGGCGCGCACAAGAAGAACCAGGTGACGTTCCACGCCCGCCAGACGCGCCTCTCGCTTGCGACGAGCACGCCGACCAGCCGCGGCGATCTGACCACGTACGTCGAGGGCGACTTCTTCGGCGACCTGCCGAACGGCAATGAAACCTCCACCAACTCGAGCGGCTTTCGCCTGCGCCACGCTTACGGCGCGCTCGGCGGCTTCTCCGCCGGGCAATACTGGACGAACCTCTTCAACCAGGAGGCTTATCCCGAGACGCTCGACTTCGGCGGCGCCCTCGGCGAGCTGTTCGTGCGGCAGGCTCAGGTGCGCTGGACGCAGCAGTTCGGCGCCGGCGAGTGGTCCGTGTCGGCTGAGAACCCGGAGTCGGTGCTCGCCGTCCCGGGCAAGTCGACGACGTTCCGCTCCGACAGCGATCGCGTGCCCGACCTCGTCGGCCGGGTGAAGATCGCGGCCGCGCGCGGCGTCTACAGCGTCGGGGTGCTCGCGCGCGAGGTCCACGTCGATTCTGCGGCGGCACCGGCCGCGTCAAGCGGCAAATGGGGCGGCGCCGTCGCGCTCACCGGCATCGTGCCGATGATCGGGAAGGACGACCTGCGCCTGGATCTCAACTTCGGAAATGCGATCGGCCGCTACCAGGTCGGCGGCTTCTTCCCCGACGGCTACGTCGATGCGGCGGGCGAGCTGCACCTCGCCCGTCAGACGAGCGGTTACATTGCCTACCGCCATTTCTGGTCGCCGACGCTGCGCTCGACGCTCGAGGTGTCGGCCGCGGATTCCGCTCCGCCCGCGGCTACGTTCGCCGGCATCAACCAGGCCGACCGCTCCCAGCACCTGAACCTGATCTGGCGGCCGGTGGCCAACTTCGACGTCGGCGCGGAGCTGATCCACGCTCGGCGCGTGGTCACCGGAGGCGATTCCGGCAGCCTGAACCGGGTCCAGTTCTCCGCGCAGTACAGCTTCCTGTGAACGCGCGGCGCGCCGTTCTTTCGGTGCTCGCGCTGGCGGCGGTTGCGGCAGTTGCGGCCGCCGCCTACTTTTCAAGTGGTGGCGAGAACATCGAGTTCGAGGCGACCGACGTCGGCGGCGTGAGCTGGGGGCGCGATTTTCACCTGACCGGCGACGACGGCGCGCCGCGCGAGCTGGCGGACTTCCGCGGCAAGGTCGTCGCGCTCTATTTCGGGTATACGCGCTGCCCGGACGTCTGCCCGCTCACCATGGCGACGCTCGGCGAATCCGTCCGGCTGTTAGGTGAGGAGGGCAAACGCGTCCAGGTGATTTTCGTGAGCGTGGATCCGAAGCACGACAAGCCCAAGGTCCTGGCCCAGTATGTGCGCTCGTTCCACGAAGGCTTCCTCGCGCTGTACGGCGACGCCGCAGCGACGGCGCGAACCGCCGCCGAATTCAAGGTCGAAGGCGGCGAGCACCACTCGACGCCGGTGTTTCTCTTCGATCCCAGCGGGAGGCTTCGGCTCGTCGCGCATCCCGAGGCGAGTGCCGAGTCGATCGCTCATGACATTCGAGGGCTTTTGCCTCGTGCTTGAGGAATCTGTCCTGGCGTGCTCGGCTCGAGCCGTATCCGGTGCCGTCCTTGTGCAGCACGCGATGGCAGGGTACGGCGAAGGCAAAGCGGTTCGCGGCGCAGGTGTTTGCGACCGCTCTGATCGCCTTCGGCGCATCGATGCGCTCGGCGATGCGCGAATAGGTGGAGGTCTCGCCGATCGGGATCTTGCGGACCTCTTCCCAGACGCGCTTCTGGAATGGCGTGCCGCGGAGGTCGAGCGGGAGATCCAGCATCCCGATCGGCGACTCGACGTAGCTCAGCACGCGCGAAACGACCTGCTTCATCTCGTTCTCGTTCCGGATGAGGTTCGCTTGCGGAAAGCGCTCGCCCAGATTCCGGATCAGGTCCGGACCCTTGCTGCCGAGAAGGATCGACACGATCCCCTTGACGCTGGCAGCGACCACCACGGGCCCGAGCGACGACCTGCCCGTGCCGAAGGTGATGTCCTCGCGCCGCTTGAACGTGAGCGGGCCGTCCCTTCGCACGCGCATCGATGGGACTACGCCGGCGCGCGCAAGCTGTGGGTCAGCTCGCGGATGTCGGCGACGGTCTCGAGCTTGCCGGTGAGCGCGATGATGCGCTTGACCGTGGCGTCCGGCAGGAAGCCCGCGGCGGAGGTCCGAAGCTTCTCCTCGATCTCGGCGCGCGTCAGCGGGTCGGACGGATCGCCCTTCGGTGCTGCGCGCCGGGCGGCATGGACCGCGCCCTCGGTCGTGCGGATCTCGATCGCCGCGCCGGTGCCGTCCACCCGCGGATCGATCTCCACCTTGACCTTGTCGCGCGCGAAAGCCCCGACCGCGGGATCCTGGTAGCGCCGCGCCTCGAACTGCTCGAGCCAGCAGCGCCGGTCGTGCAGCACCACGGCGGTGACGTATGGCGTCGAGAGCAGCGCCTTGAACTTGCCGTCCCAGGCAAGCGTGCCATGCATGTCGTAGACGGTCTTCGACAGGCCGACGCGGACGCTCGCAATGCATTCCGGCGTGAGCTCGTGTTTCTGAATCAGATAAAGCAAACCGGTGATGAGCGTTTGAAGCGAGCTCGCCGCGGGCCACAGGCGAAGCCCGATGGCCTCGAGCTCCCATCGCTCGCCGAGGCCCGCGGTGACCGCTTCCGGATTGCCGCCGTCGGAATAGGCGTTGAAGAGGCCGCCGTCCTTGTGGGCGAGGATCTCGTTCGAGGACGGAAATCCCTGCTCCGCGAGCAGCGCGGCGAGCAGTCCGGACAGCGCCCCGCGCGACTGGTGGAACTTGATCGTCGGCGTGCCCCATTGCGCGAAGGTCCCCGCGGACTGGCTGCCGGCGAGGCCGAAGGCATTGCGCTGGCGCTCGGCGTCGAGGCCGAGGAGCTTGCCGGCAGCGGCGGCGCCGCCGAACGGACCGATCACGCCGGGCGAGTGCCATCCCTTCGCGCGGAACGCCGGATATTTGGTGCCGAGGCCCACGCGCACCGTGGTCTCCAGGCCCGCGGCCACTGCGGCGATGAACGTGCGGCCGCTCGCGCCGTCACGCTCGGCGATCGCAAGCGCCGGAGGGACGACCACCGGCGTGGTGTGGCAAAGCGTCGGCCGGTGCACGTCGCACACCGTGACGGCGGTAACGAGGTAGCCGTTCAGAAGCGTCGCGCCGGCGAGCGACAGCGGCTCGCCGCCGATCACCGTCGCTTCGCGCGAGTTCCCCAATGCCGCGGCGAGCGCGCGAACCTGCTTCGTCTCGTCGCCCTGGCGGCCCGCGATGGCGCTGGCGAGCGCATCGAGGACGATGTCCTTGACGCGCTCGCGCGCGCGCTCCGGAATCGCTTCGTAGCTCAGGCCCGCGACAAAGCGCGCGAGCTCGGTGGTTGGCGTCGCCGTCATTCGAGCTTCGCGCCGGAGTCCTTCACGGCCTGCGCCCATTTGCCGAGCTCGGACTTGACCAGCGCCGTGAACTCCTCGGGTGTCGAGATCGCCGGCTCGGCGGCGAGGCCGATCAGCCGCTCGCGCATGTCGGGCATGGCGTAGATCTTCGACACCGCGTCGTGGATCTTGTCGACGATCGGCTTCGGAATGCCCGCCGGCCCGACGAGCCCGTTCCAGCCGACCGCGACGTATCCGGGGAGCGCCGCCTCGTTCAGGGTCGGCACGTCCGGCAGCGCGCCCACGCGCTCGGCGCTGGTCACCGCGATGGCGCGAGCCTGCTTGTTCTTGACGAGCGGCACCGCCGCCGGCGCGGTGGCGAAGGTCACCCCGACTTCGCCGCTGATCAGCGCCAGGAGCTGCGGCCCGGCGCCCTTGTAAGGCACGTGCAGCAAATCGACCCCGGCCCTGCTCTTGAACATCTCCGCGGTCAGGTGCGGCTGCGAGCCGCTGCCGGCGGAGCTGTACTGCAGCGCGCCCGGCTTTCCTTTCGCGAGCGCGATCAGCTCCTGCGCGTTCGTCGCCTGCACCGAGGGATGGACGATGAGCAGGCTCGGCAGGTTGACGAGGTTGGTGATCAGGGTGAAATCCCTGAGCGGATCGAACGGCAGATTCGGGTAGATCGCGGGATTGATGGCGTGGGTGCCGACGGTGTTGATGAGCAGCGTGTGCGGGTCGCCCTTCTGCTTGGCAACGAACTCGCACGCGACGTTGCCGGCGGCGCCGGGGCGGTTCTCGGCGATCACCTGCTGTCCCCACGCCTCGGTGAGCTTCTGCGCCAGCGTGCGCGCCAGGATGTCGGAGGTGCCCCCGGGCGGAAACGGGATGACGATACGGACCGTGCGCGTCGGAAAGGCCTGCGGCCAGGCAAGGCCGTGGAGGCACAGGACCGCGAGCAGCGCGATGCGCACGAGGGATCGGATCGTGGTTTCGTTTAGCATTGGCCGCATGGTCCTGAGACAGCGCGATTATGCGCCGCGTGCGCCGGGCACCCTAGACGGCATCCGGGTGCTCGACCTCTCGCGCCTGTTCGCGGGCAACCTCCTCACCCAGATCCTAGGCGACTTCGGCGCCGAGGTCATCAAGGTCGAGCCGCCCGCCGGCGACACGCTGCGCGCGTGGCGCACGAACGGCGTCTCGACCCACTGGAAGGCCTACGCGCGCAACAAGAAGAGCCTGTGCCTCGAGCTGCGCAAGCCGCGCGCCCGCGAGCTGCTGCTCGACCTCGTGCCGGGTGCTGCGCTCTTCATCGAGAGCTTCAGGCCGGGGACGCTCGAGGCGATGGGACTCGGGCCCGACGTTCTCATGAAGAGAAACGAGCGGCTGGTCATGGTGCGCATCTCGGGCTGGGGACAGGACGGGCCGTACCGCCGCCGGCCGGGTTTCGGCTCGCTGGTGGAGGGAATGTCCGGCTTCGCCGCGATCAACGGCTTCGCCGATCGCGAGCCGGTGCTGCCGCCGATGTATCTCGCCGACGCGGTCGCGGGTCTCTACGGCGCCTCGGCGGCGATGATCGCGTTGCGCGAGGTGGAGAAGAACGGGGGCCGCGGCCAGGTGATCGATCTGGCGCTCCTCGACCCGCTGTTCGCGGTCCTCGGCCCGCAGGCGGCGCATTATCGCCTCACCGGCAAGGTGAAGCCCCGCACCGGGAGCCGCTCGACCAATACCGCGCCGCGCAACGTCTACCGCTGCAAGGACGGGCGCTTCGTCGCGCTTTCGGCGTCGACGCAGAAAATGGCCGAGCGCACCTTCCGGGCGATCGGTCGCGGCGACCTCGTCGCCGATCCGCGCTACCGCGCGAACGCCGGGCGCGTCGAGCACGCCGCCGAGCTCGACGCGATCATCGGCGCCTTCATCGCCGAGCGCACCCAGGCCGAGAACGTGGCTTTCTTCGAGCAGGCCGAGGTCACCATCGGCCCGATTTACGATACCGCGCAGATCCTCGAGGACCCGCACGTCATCGAGCGCGAGCTGCTTGCCGAGTATCCCGACGACGACATGGGCGCCTTCCCAATGCAGCACGTCGTGCCGCGCCTCCTCGGCACCCCGGGCTCGATCCGCACGCGGGCGCCGAAGCTCGGCGAGCATAACCGCGAGCTGCTTGGGCTTGACCGCGAGGCCTACGCGGAGCTCGCGCGCGCCTGCGTCGTCGCAGAAGGAGAAGTGAAAGCGGGAGCAGAAGAATGAAGGAGCTGCCGGTATGGCGCTCGCTCCTCTACGTGCCGGTCAACGTCGAAAAGTACGTCGAGAAAGCGCATACGCGCGGCGCCGATTGCATCCAGCTCGACCTCGAGGACAGCGTCCCGGCGGCGCAGAAGGCGCACGCCCGAACCCTGGTCGCGGATGCGGCGAAGCGGGTGCGCCGTGGCGGCGCGGACGTGGTGGTGCGCATCAACAGTCCTCTCGAGAACGCCCTGCTGGATCTTGAAAGCTGCATTTGCGGCGAAGTCGACGCCATCGCGATCACCAAGACCGAGAATGCTTCGTACGTGCAAAGGATCGACGAGGCGGTCTCGCGGCTGGAGAGCACGCGCGGCCTGCCCGAGCGGCACATCAAGCTGATCGCCATGGTGGAGACGCTGGCCGCGTTTTTCGAAATGCCTGCCATCGCGCGCTCGAGCGCGCGCCTGGTGGCGATGAATATCGGGGGCGAGGACTTCGCGCTCGCCGCCGGCATGGAGCCCACCGAGGAGACGCTGCTCATGCCGAAGCAGCAGATGATCTTCGCCGCGCGCGCCGCCGGCCTGATGCCGCTCGGCTTCATCGCGAGCGTCGCGGGTTTCGGCGATTGGGAGGCGTTCCGCCGGATGGTGCGTCGCTCCCGCCAGTTCGGCTTCATGGGCGCGGGCTGCATCCATCCCGGCCAGGTGCCGATCGTCAACGAGGAGTATTCGCCGTCCGCCCAGGAGCTCGAGCTGGCAAGGAAGATCGTCTCGGAAAATGCGAAGGCGGAGGCCGCCGGCCGAGCCTCCTTTGCCATCGACGGCAAGATGATCGACGTCCCGGTCGTCGAGCGGGCGCGCAGGCTCCTCGAGCGCGCGGCGGCGATTTCGGCGCGCGAGGCGCGAATGCTCCGACCTCCCCCATTTGCAGGGGATGCCAAGTCATAACGCAAAACAGCGGTTGAGATTGCGCTGGCGCCGCCCTAGTGTGCGCCTGGTGACACAACGAGGAGGAACGCCATGAAGCTCCCTGCCAAAGCGCTCGCCGTGGCCCTGACCGCGGCGCTTACTCTCCCTGCGGCCGCCCAGCCATCCGCTCCGAAGGTGGTCAAGATGCAGTCATCTTGGCCGGCGGGCATCGCGGCGCAGGACCACTTCCGCATGTTCGCCGAGCGCCTGGACAAGATCAGCGGCGGCCAGGTGAAGGTTGAGGTCATGGCAGGCGGGCAGGTGGTGCCGCCGTTCGAGGTCCTCGACGCGGCAAACAAGAAGGTGATCGACGGCTTTCATTCGATCCCGTACTACTGGGTGAACAAGAATCGCGCGGCGGTGCTCTTCGCCGGCCCGCCGGGCGGACCGTTCGGCATGGACCACACCGACTACCTGGGCTGGATGTGGGAAGGCGGCGGTCAGCAGCTTTGGGTCGAGCTCTATCAGACCGAGATGAAGCTCAACCTGATGCCTTTCTCGGCCCATCCGACGAGCCCGCAGGCCTTCGGCTGGTTCAAGCGGCCGATCAAGAACCTCGCCGACTTCAAGGGCATGAAATGCCGCCAGACGGGTATCAACGCGGAAGTCTTTCAGCGCATGGGGATGAACACCGTCAACATGCCGGGCGGCGAGATCGTTCCCGCGGCCCAGCGCGGCGTGATCGATTGCGCCGAATGGGTCGGCGGCATCGAGGACCTGCGGCTCGGGCTGCACAATGTCTACAAGTACCACTACACCCCCGGCATGCACGAGAACAACACGATCGGCGAGCTCACTTTCAACCTCGATGTGTGGAAGAGCCTCTCGCCGCTCGCCCAGGAGCAGGTGCGCTCGGCGCTGCGCGACACGTTTATCAGCTGGCTCGCGCGCAATCAGAAGGAAAATGCGGACGCGCTCAAGGAGTTTCGGGAGAAGCACGGCGTGCAGGTCCTGCGCACGCCGCCGGACATCCTGATCGCCTACCTGAAGGCCTGGGACGACCTCGCCGCCGAGGAAGCCGGCCGCAATGCGTTCTTCAAGAAGGTGTGGGACTCCCAGCGCGCCTGGGCCGCGGTCTCCGTACCGGCCAAGCGCTTCATGCAGCCGCCCTATTCCTTCGCGGCGAACTACTACTGGCCCGAGGGCAAGCCGGCGGCGAAGGCGGCCAACAAATGAGGCAGGAGTTTCTCGTCGAAGGCCTGGCCCCTCCCATCAGCCACTACTGCGATGCAGTGCGCTTTGGGGATCTCCTGTTCATCTCCGGGATCGCGCCCACCGACCGGGCCGGCCAGGTCGTGGGCGGCAACGACGTCGCCGCCCAGACGCGCCAGGTGTTCGGCAACATGAAACGGGTGCTGGACGCGGTCGGCGCAGGCTTCGCCGACATTCTCAAAGTCACGGTCTACCTCCTCGACGTGAATGACCGCGCCACGATCAACCCGGTGCGCCAGGAGTTCTTCGGCGCCGCCCGCCCCGCGAGCACCCTGATCGGGGTCAAGGAGCTCGCCATCCCCGGGATGAAGGTGGAGGTCGAGGCGGTGGTCGGACTGCGGCGCTGAAGCGGCCGGCGTTCAGCGCAACAGCGGCACGGCGTATTCTGCGAGGGTACGGTTGATTTCCATCCGCCGGGCCGCGATGAACGCGTCGAGCTCGTCGCGCAGCGCCGTTTCGCCGGCCTTGACGCCGATCGAAATCGAGTACGCGAACGGCAGCGGAACGCCGGCGGGCGCGCTGGCCGGCGCGACCTCGAGATGGCGCTGCCGCGCGAAGAAGGCTCCCTGCGGTCCCCACACCACGCCGGCGTCGAGGCGGCCCTCGGCAATCGCGTCGATGATCCTCTCCGCCGAGGTGCCCTTGCCCAGGACCGTGAACGCGGCCACGTTGTCCACCGCGCCGCGCGAGGCGAGCGCGTAGCCGGGCGGAGTAGCCACCAGGTCGTCCCCGGGAATCTGCAGTCCGATCCTGAGCTCCTTCAGGTTGGGCTGATCGAAGGAGACCAGCGGCTTCCGGTCGGAGAACACGAAGACGTAGGTCGACCGGTAATACGGCTTTGTGGTGAGCATCCGCTCGAGGCCGGCCGGGACGCCCATCCAGACATCGCAGCGGTTCGCCTCGAAGCTGGTGCGGACGAAGCCGCGGTGCTGCGGATGCCACGTGTAGACGAGGGTGGCGCCGAGCGCCTCGGCGGCGAGCGCGGCAATGCGGTTTTCGAAGCCGCTCTCGTCCTGCCGCGAGTAGGGCATGCTGTCCGGATCCGCGCAGACCCGAAGCTCCTTGCCGAAAACCGGAAGCGCCGCAGCGGCGCAAAGAACGAAACTAACGAGGCGCAGAGACATGAAACCCCCCGCTTTTCGCGGTTGTTTTGCAGAGATGCTGCATGGGACTAACCAAGCTGTCATGGAACTACGGCATAGCTTCCGCGAACCCGTGCAATAACCGCACCGCGCTCCCTCCGCCGCATGACGCAAGTCACAGCCTTACGGGAAATTTGTGTCCCATGGTCACACTTGACCATGGGTCACGCTCTTGCTGCTATCAGGTCCGCTGCTTGGTCGACTGGAAAGGAATGCGGTGGCGCTCGAGAAAGCGCTCGACGGTGGGGAGCCAGAGCTCGACCCCCTTCCCGTCGGCGAAAACGAAGTGTCCGTTGCTTCCAAAAGGCGGCTGGAGCACGTATTCCGCTTCCACGCCGGCGCCCTGCAAGCGCTGAAACCATGAGCGAGACGCAGCCGGGCCGAAGTAGAGGTCATTCTCGGCGTAATACATCAGGACGGGGACACGGACGGACGTGCCGAGGTCCTGGAAGAGCGCTGCAAGCGCCTCGGCCGCGCACGGGATGCCGGGATGGAGCGCGGGATTCCCGCCGCGCCCGGCCGCGAAGGCGAGCACGGCGACGAGGCCCTTGGGCTGCTGCGCGGCGGCGTAGAGCGACGCCACGCCGCCGGCGGATTGCCCCGCGAGGATCATCCGTTCAGGATCCACGTAGGGGAGCTTGCGGGTGAACTCGTAGGCGGCGAGGACGTCCCTCGCGGCGGCGCGCTCGCCGCGCCCGTAGTGCGGGCTGCCGCACTCGCCCGCGTCTTCGGCAAACTCGCCGCCCGTTTCGCCGAACCCGCGGCGCAGCGGCATGACCACGGCGTAGCCTCGCGACACGAAGGCGCTCGCCGCCTGGATGAAGAGCGTGGGCGACTCCAGAAAGCGATCGCGCGCGCCTTCGCCGACGCCGTGATTGAGAACGATCGCCCCGAACGGACCGTCGCCGCGCGGTCGAAGGATGGTCAGCGCAAGCGAGTAATGCCCGTCGGCCACTGGGATCCTGACGTCCTCGCGCACATAGGGTGAAGCGTCGTGTGTCGGTGCGAGAACAAGGCTGCCGAGTGCTGCGTACAACAGCACCAGGACCAGCCCGGCCCAGCCCGTTCGCCGTGCGGCGGTCCGCAGCCGATGCCAGAGGTGGTTCATCATCGAACGCATTAACGCACGAATCGGTGCTTCGGCTTACCGCGACGAAATATCGCCGAAACACCTACATCGATGCCGCCAGTCACTCCGCCTTGATGCCGCGCTCCTTGATGACGCGTCCCCACTTCTTCTGCTCGCTCTCCAGGTGCGCGGCGGCCTCCTCGGGCGTGCTCGCGATGACCGTCAGCCCGCGCTCCTCGTAGAACTTCACCTGGTCGGGCGCGGTGAGCGCCTTGCGGATGTGCGTGTTCAGCGTGTCGACCACCGCGCGCGGCGTGCCCTTCGGCGCCGCGACGACGAACCAGGTATCGAACTCGTAGCCGGGCACGCCCGACTCGGCGACGGTCGGCAGCTCCGGCATGGCGGGATTGCGCCTGGCGCTGGTCACGGCCAGGGCCCGCATGCGACCGGCTTTCACGAAGCCGATCTCCTGCGAGATGTTGCCGAACGTGACCGCCACCTCGCCGGCGATGAGCGCCGTGTCCGCAGGGCCGCCGCCCTTGAACTGCACCGCCACGATGTTGACGTCCGCGAGCAGGTTGAACAACTCGCCGGCGATATGCGGATTGGTGCCGGTGCCGGCCGCCGAGTAGAACAACTGGCCCGGCTTCGCCTTGGCGAGCGCGATCAGCTCCCGGATCGAGCGCACCGGCAGCGACGGATGCACGGTGACGAACGAGGGCGAGGACGCCACGAGCGAGATCGAAACGAAGTCCCGCAGCGGGTCGTAGGGCGCGCGAGGAAGCAGGAACTGGTTGGTGACGAAG
>Ga0075419_10001060_pt1 | contig 17771 bp, 9 predicted proteins | sample SoiMetdeltSBSDD3_FD_76900 | JGI IMG/M metagenome (GOLD analysis project Ga0075419, IMG submission 76900) | Bulk soil microbial communities from a Populus tree surrounding site in Tennessee, USA - Soil MetaG P. deltoides SBSDD3 | ecosystem: Environmental > Terrestrial > Soil > Tree plantation... | reverse complement strand
ACTCGCACGTCGTCCTGCAGGAAACCGGCGACGACCCATTGACGGTATCGCCTGATTGGATCGATCTTCCCCGGCACCGCAAAATCGACGTTCGATGGCCGGCCCGTCAGAAACAACTCCAGATTATTGAACGTCACGATGCCGCCGGCCTGACTGGTCGTGTCTTGATTGAACTGCAGGTATTGCACCTGCGCACCCAGTCGGAACAGGTGCCGTCCACGCGTCGAGATCAGCATGTCGCCGATCTGCCAGTTGTTCAGCCGATCGTTGCGAGGCAGTCTGAAGTCCCCAGCCATTTCCGTCACGAGTCCCTGGATCGTGAGGTAGCCGAACTTCTCGCCCGGCAACCACGACAGGTCGGGCGGGATGTCAATCGTCCGGCGGTTGTCTGCAAGCGAAACTGATCGATTCAGGCCGAGCCGGAGTTGGTTCAGGGTGTTGTTCGAGAACGTATGTTGGTATTCGCCGGTCAGATATGTATTTCGTGTCGCTTCGTCCACAGTCGCGATCGGCGGTTTGTTCGGCGGGATCCGAATCACGTCGGCACGGTCGTGCGATATGCGCACGAACACACTGTTGTCGGCCGACGGCCGGTGGTCGATGCGGAGCTGATAGAAGTGCTCGTCGGTCGGTTGTGTTTGCGAGAAGAGGTACTCGGCGCCACCGTTACCAAGCGAGCGGCCATTGGCATGAGGAAACAGCGTATCCAGATATCTGGGTACTGCAGGATGCAAGGTGATTGCGCGTCCTTCGATGATGCCGCGCCGCGCATCATCATCGGGAACTGCGGTCACACCTGTGACGCCAAGACGCTCGACGAGCCCTTCGTACGCGCCGAAAAAGAACGTGCGGTCGCGCTGCAGCGGTCCGCCAAGAACACCGCCGAACTGATGGCGCGTGAACCCCGGCTTGGGCTGTGAGGCCGGATCGAAGAAGTTCCGCGCGTCGAGCGCCGAGTTGCGATGAAACTCGAAAAGGGAGCCACTGTAGCGATTGGCCCCCGAACGCGTCACCGCGTTGAAAACGCCGCCAGCCGATCGACCGAACTCGGCCGAGTACGCGTTAGTCAAGACCTGAAACTCGAGGACAGCTTCGACGCCGAGCAGAACGCCCGCGGCCGATCCAGGCGTCTTGTTGTAGACATTGTTGATGTCCGTACCGTCGAGCAGGAAGCTGTTCATCTCAGGGCGCGCGCCGTTGATCGAAATCTTCGGCGTGCGGCCTCCGACGACATCGTCGCCGGCCGCCAGTGCGGCCTGCACACCGGGTTGCAGCAGGGCGAGTTGTTGAAACGAGCGCCCGTTCAGGGGAAGGTCGCGGATTTCTCGTTCGCCGACGAGACCGCTGACCGCGCCTGTTGCGAGATTCACCGACGATGCGTCTGCGCGCACCTCAATCTGTTCCGCCACGGTTCCGATCTCGAGCACGCTGTCGATGACAGCGGTCTGCCCGACAGTCAACCGAATCCCGCGATGTGCGATGGCGCGGAAGCCGGTGAGTGAGACGCTAACTTCATATTCTCCAGGAGGTAATGCGAGCACCTGGTAGTGCCCGCTTTGATCCGTCGACTGTTCGTTGGTCGCTCCGGTGCCGACGTTGCGAACAACGATAGATGCGCCAGGCAGCACGGCGCCTTGTGGATCCTTCACCGTGCCTTGAATGGCTCCGCCGACGAGTTGAGCGGAGCACACGGTTGCGATGCTGAAGAGAAGCAGAAGGCAGAGACTGACTGAGCCCGTGCAACGGATGACATAATGCATGGTGTCCTCCGAAGAAACAAGGGCCGATTCGAGACTGTTTTTATACTCCACAAGAGCAGCGACCCGTCAAAGCCGGAACTTGCCCTTCGGATCCTCGAGCGGCCATCGTCTCTATTCACGCCGGGGACCACTGGACACTGATCCCCACATCCCATCGTGATCAGGAACGACGCCTTGGCCGCGACCTCTGCCGTGAGCTTCGTCGTCGGCGCCACCGACAGGTCGACGCCGACCTCGCCCATGTAACCAGAGCAACAACCTATCCCGAACGACCGCTCATTGCCGGACTCCGCTCGACGACGTCACGCCGCCCCAGCCGACGCTTGAGCACGATACTTGGTTCGCGCGGACGATGTTATTGGTAGGGACAGGGTAATCGGATTCCGAGCGGAGAGGGTAACGGACGGCTGGTTTCAGAGCGGTGGGCGGAGCACGGTAAAAGAACTGGCGGTAGGGTAACTTAGGTCTCCAGGTGTAGTCTCGTGTGTAGTCCGATGGCCAAAACGGAATCCCAGGTGAACAACCCGTGAACTTCGAGAGGTCTTGCGCCAGGATGGTCCTTCTCACGATGTTCACGGTCGCCTGTTCCGGTGGTACTGATTCGCCCTTGGCGGTTTCTCCAAGCCTGCTGCGATGGCAGTTGTCGGGCACGGTCAGGTGCGATGGCGGCGATCCAATTGCCGGCGCCACGCTCGAGGTCACGGACGGACCGGATTCGGGGCAGCGAACGACCAGTGACGTGAATGGGCGGTTTGTGTTCTCGGCGCTTAAGCAGGCTGTGGTGTCGGTGCGGGCCTCCGCCGCTGATCATGAGTCGGTGACCCGGAGCGTCAGCCTGACGTCGAATGCCGTCCTGGACTTCAATCTACCGGTGAGTCCCGGATCATAATGTCCGGGAACTCAGCCCGCGGCTCGGCGCAGTCCTATGCGGCGGCATCCGGCGCCTCCAGCTAGTTCGATCGGCACGACATTGCGGGACAAGCGGCGTTTTATCACGTGACACGTCTCCATCCAGACGACGGAGCGAACCTGATGCCGCTTGATTGGAGCGCTCAGGGTGGCACGCTTCAACTCAAATTTGTACTGATTGACTGTTCGACGCGTGTCTTCAGACCGAAGGCCGAAGCAGCGCTCGGCCGCGGTTCGACGTCCGGCGGTTCCACGATGCCGTGCTGGGGTCCGGTTCCGTGCCGATGCCCGTGCTGGATCAGATCATTGCCGACTTCATCGCCGCTGAAGCGCAACGGCGGTGAGGATCGCCGCCGACGTCCTCGCCAAGCGCGCCGCCCTTGACGAGGCGCTCCATATCACGAAGCAACGCGGCAAGATCAGAAGTCGACCTGCGCGCTGATCCGGGCGTACCGCGCCGGCTGAATGGTGGTTGGAATCAGCCACGCCCCACCCGGTACGAACGCCTGGTTATAGTCCTCGACGACGTCCGTGTTCATCAGGTTGTAGATGTCGACCCCAATCTGGGTCCGCGTCCCCCGGTACCGGAGAATCTTCGCAGCGCGGAGATCGATGTTGTTGCGCCGATCGGCATAGAACGTATGCGGCGGAATCAGGTTCACCGTGACGTTGGCGGCCCCTGAGAGATTCCGGCCGAGGGGCTGCGGCCCGGCGGCGATCCATGCGTTGGTCGCCACGAAGTTTGCCGCCAGGGAGTCCCCTGGGATGCTCGTCCACGTCGCGGCCACCTGGACGTCCACTTTCGGGACGATGTAGGTGGCGAGGCCGCGGAAGTCCGTTCTGTAGGGCTCGGCGATGCGGCAATAGGGGTTCGTCACCCGAAGGGCGTTTTGGCCGTCGCCTGTCACGGAGTTGTTGGTGACACCCGTCGGGCCCGCGCCCAGCTCCGGCATCTTTGCCCGCACGTCACAACCGTCCGCGAGCTGGCGCCCGGTGCTCGTGCCCCCCTGCACCGTGAGCCCGTTCTGCAGCCGAGCCACCACCGAGACATCCACGCCTTGCCAGTTCTCTGTCTGATCCCCGATGTTCTTGTAGGACTGCGCGAGCTCGTCCACCTGCCCGACTTTGCTCGGCACGAGGTCATACAAGCCGCTGATCGTGTGACCGCCGCCGCCCGGCAGCCGTGGATCGACCGGCGCCTGGATGCTGAACGGTGTGTAGTCCTGGAGGCTCGTCGCCCGGTTGTCCACGACATACCAGTTGTCCCACCAGTTGCGAAAGTAGCCGACGGTCACCGAGACACGAGGCGCGACTTCCTGCTGGACCGCCAGGCCGAGCCCCCAGTTGTACGGCCGGGTGCCCCATCCACTAACGTAGTTGGGATCGAAGGACCGGGTGAACACCGGCTGTCCCAGGTTCTGGTTGTCCATCGCCGCGCATTCGCCGTTGGCTGCCGGGTTGTCGAGATCGCAATTCGGCACGTAGTCTCTGTTCGAGTCGGTCCACCCGCGTGTCGTGTTCGTGGCCGTCCGAACGATCGGGTTCATGTCCAGATCGGTGTTGGTCGCCGTGATGGCTTCCAGATACTTGCCGAGGTTGAACCGGACGGCCGTCTTCCCGTTCCCGAAGAGGTCGTAGGCCACGCCCAATCGTGGCGTAACGTCCTTCCAGTCGTACCCAGGCGTCGATCGGCTCGGATAGAAAATTTCCACCGGCGCGAACGGAAAGCCGGGGCCGCCAACGCGCTGGTCGGGATAGTTGGAGACCAGGGAGTCGTATCGCACGCCGCCCTGCAGGGTCAGTCGAGCGCGGGTCCACTGATCCTGCGCGTAGAAATTCGTGGGGATGAGATTGCGGACGTACTTGGTGTCGGCCCCCACGGAGATGGTCTGCGTGAGCCGATTCGGCACGCCGTTTCTCGTCCGGATTTGAACCACCTGAGTGAAGTTCGTGTAAGTCTGAGACGGATTGTTGAACCCGCCCTGGTATCCGAACTTCATGTTGTGCGCGCCGGTGACATACGTCAGCGACGCCCGCAGGTTGGCCAGCGTGCCGATCAGATGATGCGCGAATCCGCCTTGCCCGGGCGCTCGGGGCATCCGCGAGACCAGGTTAGGAATCTCGCCCGCTTGCTCCAACTGCTGGATCATCGCCGGGTTGTGCGTGCCGTCGTTCCGTGGCCAGAAGCGGTACCGGGCCTGATACATGCCCCAGCCGGCCTCGGCCAGCAACCGACCCGAGATGGGCGACTGCCACGACGCATGAGGCTGACGCGAGGGGATGTAGTACGTCCGCGTCGTCGCTTCCGGGGTGGTCGTTGCGGAGCCCCCTCCCTTTTCGTAGTTCGAGTCGTTGTACTGCTCGGACCAGTGGCCACTGAACTTGTTGCGCGGTGTGGCCTGCCACGTCAGCCGGAGTGTCCCCTGGCGCTGCACGGTATTGGTAAACGCCTGCCGGGACCTGTCGAAGTCCACGGTCCAGGCATTCGGGTTGCCGGCGTTCCTGTTCCACCACATGCCAGGCACCGTCCGCTCGGAACCGGTCTGGCGATAGGTCGAGTAGAACCACAGTCTGTCGCGCACGATCGGACCGCCGGCCATCGGGTTGACGTCGTAGACCATGATGAGCTCGGCAGGCGCTTGCAGGCCCGCATCTTTCAGCGCCTGTGTGTAGTTGCTGCCCTGGAGCGCGCCGTTCGAGACGCTGAAATTGAACTGGTTGCTGAAGGTGTTCGACCCCTCGCGCGGGATGACATTCACAATCACGCCGCCCGTCTCTGCTTCGGCGAGCCCCCCCGAGGTGGTCATGGCCACCTCCTGCGACGTGGCCACCTGCGGCATGTTTCCGCCGCCGCCGCTTCCGCCGGCCCACCCCATGTTGTTGCCGTCCGCTAGGATCCTCGAATCAGATCCGCGGCCGCCGTGGATGGCCGAGGCGCCCCCCTGCAGCGACCCTGAGATGCCGCCGGAATCCCCATCCGCGTTCATGCCGGGAATCAGGGCCTGGACGCCGCCGACGTTCCGCGAAGAGGGAATTGCGGAGAGCACGTCCCGGTCGATGATCTGCTGCACGCGAGTGCTCTGCACGTCGACCACGGGCGACTCCCCGGTCACCGTGATCGTTTCTTCGAGCGTGCCGACCTTGAGGTCGCCGTTCACGGTTGCCACGAAGTTCCCCGACAGCTCGATGCCTTCGCGCCTGACCGTGCTGAAGCCCGGCACCGACATCGTCACCGAGTACGTGCCGGGCCGCAGGTCGACGATGCGGTACTGGCCGGTGTCGTCGGTGAGGACCGAGCGGACCTTTTCAATCAGGACGGGACTGGCGGCTTCCACCGTCGCGCCAGGCAACACGCTGCCCGAATCGTCCTTCACGACGCCGGTGATCGCAGCTTGTGCATGAGCAGCCGACGGCAGAAGCAACGAAACCAACACCACCACGAGGGCCCGCGAGGATCGCCGGAATAGGTTCCGCATCGCTGTCCTCCTCACCTGTTAAAGCAAGTTGATGAAGCCAGCGAACGAGGATGAAACGCTGCGGAATACCTTACAAACCGAGCAGGCTAGACCTGTCGCGCGAGCATGTCAAGCGAACCTTCCAGCCGAACCTGGGGATAGCGTTCAGACAGGGGAACATCGAAATTCAATCCGCCCTGGGGCACTCTGTATCCGGCGCTCTATCGCCTGGAACGGCAGGACTTCATCCGCTCCGAGTGGCGCGTCACCGACAACAACCGGCGCGCGCGCGACTACTCATTGACCGCACGCGGGCGGCGCCATCTTAACGAGTCGCTGGTTGGATCGACGATGCGGCACGTGCGCGAGCCATGTACGAGAAGGTGGGGCCGTGAATCAGTCTGCGTGCTCTGTCGTGGTGGTGATAGTGGCCTTCGGGATCGCCATCGCGGCCGTCGTCAACGGGCAGACGCCTAGCGAGGCTCTGTCTCAGACCGCCTCGCTAGACGCAGCGTCTTCTGGCCCCGCTTTCGCGGGGCGAGCCGTCTTGACCGGGGAAAACTTGAGTCAATTGTCAGCAACCGAGCCGGTCAAGCCGGCAGCGGAACAGTCTCAGCGGCTAGAGCAGCCGTGCGATTCACCGAGATCAGCCATGAAGCCGGTGTGGACTTCCGGCACGTCAATGGAGCGAGTGCGGACAAGCACCTGGTCGAACCGTGGCGCGCGTCGGATCGTCGTCGTGGAGCACGCGCTGCGCGTTCGCGGATCTCGACCGGGATGGGGACCTCGACCTGTTCGTCACGAACTACATGGCCACCGAACCGAAGCACATAGTCCGTTCTGTGGTAATGCCAGCTCGAAGAAGCGGTTCTATAGTCACCCGCTCAATTTTGAGCCGTTGGCGAACGTCGTTCTCCGCAACAACGAGAACAGCACCTTCTCGGACGTCAGCGCGGCGTCCGGCATCGGCGCCTATCGCGGGAACGTCGGCGGTTGACGGACTAACGAAACAGGCGTAGCCTGCGCGCACATCGTCGCTTACAGGAGGGTTCGATGTCGAGAACACTCGCCGCGGCGTTGCTTCTTGTCCCCTGGGTGCTCCTGGTTCCTGCCACTGCGTTTGCTCAGAGCGTGATCGCCGGCACGGTGCGAGACACCTCTGGCGCAGTCCTCCCCGGCGTGACCGTCGAGGCCGCCAGCCCGGTTCTGATCGAAAAGTTGCGCACGGTTTCGACGAACGAGCAGGGTCAATTCACGATCGTGGATTTGCGCCCTGGCGCGTACACGGTCACGTTCACGATGTCCGGGTTCAACACGTTCAAGCGCGAGCGGCTCGAGCTCCCAACCGACTTCACCGCGACGATCGACGTGGAGATGCGGATCGGCACGCTCGAGGAGACCGTCACCGTCACCGGGGAGTCGCCGGTGGTGGATGTCTCCAGCACCGCGCGGGTCCAGGTGTTGGACCGGGAGATGCTCGATTCGATTCCGACCGGGCGCAGCATCTACTCGATGGCGCAGCTCATCACGGGCGTGACGCTAAACCAGCCCGACACGGGAGGCTCCCGCGCGATGCAGCAGGTCTACATGTCGACGCGCGGGTTGACCTCGGCGAACAACATCGTCCTGGTCGACGGTTTGATGATCAACGGCCTCGATGGCGACGGCGCGGTTCAGCAGTACGTCAACAACGCCATGATCCAGGAGATGAGCTACCAGACCGCCGGCGCGGGCGCCGACCTCTCGCCCGGAGGTGTCCGCGTCAACATCATTCCGCGAGATGGCGGCAACAGCTTCAGCGGCTCGTTCTTTGGCGCATGGACCGACGGTGCCTGGCAGTCGGACAACTTCACGCAGGACTTGCGGACGCGCGGCCTGCGCGCTGCCGACCGGATCGAGCGCATTTACGACTTCAACGGCGCCGAAGGCGGCCCGCTCATGCGCGACAAGCTCTGGTTCTTCGGCTCGGCCAGGGCCTGGTCGGTGAACGCACCGATTGCCGACACGTTTTACGTTCCAGCGGGGGCGACACAGGCACAGTGCCAGCAGGGGTTGATCAGCTGCGAGCAGGGGATCGATGACCAGAAGATCAAAAGCGTCCTGCTGCGTCTGACTTGGCAAGTGAGCCCCCGCAACAAGCTGAGTGCGTACTTCGACGAGATCGACAAGTACCGGGGCCATGGGATGAATGCGGGCGACGATCCGCGTACGGCCTCGCAGGTGTGGACCTCGCCGCTCTACAACGACGCCGTGTTGAAGTGGACCAGCCCCGCGACGAACCGGCTCCTGTTCGAGGCTGGCTACTCGTTCAATTACGAGCAGTATGTGATCACGAATCAGGACGGGATCAACAAAGAACGAGGGACGCCGGAGTGGTTTGCGGGCGCCAGCCGGAGAGACGCCGCGTTGGTCACGCTCTGGAACGGTCTCGCGAACTGGGGCGGGCGCTATCCAGACCGCTACAACGCGCAAGGCTCGGTCTCGTATGTGACCGGCTCGCACAACGTCAAGACCGGCATCCAAGTGAATTGGGGACCGTACGAGAATACGCGCGAGACGAACGCGGACCTGCAGCAGGTCTATCAAAATGGGCGTCCCGACACGGTGACGATCTACAACACACCGGTGCGGTATCTGGACAAGTTGAACCGCGACGTCGGCATCTACGCTCAGGACACGTGGACCCTCAACCAGCTCACGATTAACGGCGGGCTGCGATGGGAATATCTCAACTCCGAAGTGGCCGACCAGTTCTCGGGAGCCGGACGCTTCGTCGGAGAACGTCGCTTCTCACGCATTCAGATGCCCATCTGGAAGGACTGGGCGCCACGCTTTGGTCTCGTGTACGACCTGTTTGGCAACGCCAAGACGGCACTGAAGTTTGGCCTCAATCGGTATAACGAATCCCGCACCACCTTTTTCGCCAATCGCTACAACCCGATGGGGCTCACCAACGCTTCGCTGGCCTGGACCGATCTCAACGGCGACGACATCGCGCAGGGCGCGTTGGGCTGCGTGTACCAGACACCCGGATGCGAAATCAACTTCGCGCAGATGCCGGCTAACTTCGGGCGGCTCTCGCTCAACCGCGTGGACCCGAATTTCAAGCGGACCTACAACGTCGAAACCACTGCGGGCGTGCAGCACGAGTTGATTCCTCGAGTCTCGGTGAGCGCGAACTGGTATCGACGCACGTTCCACCGGTTGCGCGTCATCGACAACACGCTGAGAACAATGAGCGATTACGCGCCGATCAGCGTGTTCGATCCGCGCACCGGCCAACCGCTCACTATCTGGGACGTGACTCCTGCGGCGCTGGCGCGCGTGGACAACTACGACACGAACGCCGGGTCGGACCGCAAGCAGATCTACAACGCCTTCGATGTCAACTTCAACGCACGCATGCCGGGAGGTGCAGTGATCTTCGGGGGATTCGTCACCGAACGGACGCTGCGCGTGACGTGCGACGAGCCCGATGACCCGAACTTGCTCCTGTTCTGCGACGATCGCGACAACGACATCCCCTACAGGCCCCAGCTGAAACTGTCGGGAACCTACCCGGCGCGGTGGGGCATTCAGGTGAGCGCGTCGCTGCAGAGCGTGGCAGGCCGTCCCATCGGCGGCTTCCCTTCGCCGCCCACCGTCGGCGTTGCCCCCAACAAGATCACCGGGCCGGGTTACGGCGACACGGGCAGCCCGCTGGGCACGCAGTGGCTGCTCACGCGCACGACGCGGTACCCCGCAAACTGCCCGGCGCCTTGCCCGGCCGGCGCGCTCGCGGCGCCGACCCTGACTTCGGCGGCGCTGTACATACCGTTGGTCGCCCCGGGGACAGAGTTCTTGCCACGCCTCACTCAGCTCGACCTCAGCCTCGGCAAGTCGTTCCGAGTGGGCCGGACGCGTCTCGAGGGTCAAGTGGACATCTTCAACGCGTTCAACGCGAGCACGGAGCTGGTCTATCGCTCGACCAACTTCGGGACCGTGGCGCACTTGCAGCCGTCGAGCATCGTTCAGGGCCGCATGGTTCGACTGGGTGTGCAAGCGAAATGGTAGGAGTCGGCGGGTCCGGGAGCAGGACCCGCCGAAGGAAGCGGCGTGACGCTTGCCCGGAATCCGATCCCTGGGAGCACGATCGCCACAGAATCAGCGCGTTCTCACGTGTGAGGACGAGACCGCCAAGCGCAAGGCCAAGACAGAGCCACATGCGCATCGGCGCCGCGCGATCGACGAGGCGACTCGAGATCCAAAGAACGAGACACACGAAGAAGACGTCGAGCACCGTCTTCTGGATCAGCCCGTCAAAGAAAATGACAGGGGCGTAGAACGCGAGTCCCAGACCGGCGAGCAGACCAACGCGCCTGCCGAACAGTCGAGCCGCGGCCAGGCCGAGGATCGTGCACGCAGCTGCGCCAACGATCGCCTGGATCATGCGGACGACGGTGAGATCGCGCCCGAACGTCGCGTAGATGGCGCCAAGGAAATATGGATACAGCGGCGCCTGGTAGAAGACATCGGTCCCCACCAATTGCCCCCGGCGACCGCCTGCGCCCATGTATCGTAGCTGCGGGCATCGCCCATCAATACGGAAAACACCGGCGCCCGGCGCATCTGCCACCGATGGATCAGGCGCACGATCAGCGCGACGACAACGATCGAAGCCGCCATGCTGGTGAATTCCGAGCGTATGCTAGCATCCGCCCAAGCGATCGAGCCGAGAATGCTGCGCTGCCTGGCGACTGCTCTTTTGGCGACGACCCTGATAGCGGCTTCACGGGTTGAGCTTCGCCTGACTGGGTTGAGCGGCGACCAGGTCGATCCTCTCGCCGCCCCACAGGGCACGCGCGCCATCGTGCTTCTCTTCCTCAGCGTCGACTGCCCCATCTCGAACAAGTACGCGCCTGAAGTGCGCCGGCTGCACGACGCGTTCGCGCCACAGGGCGTCGTCTTCCGTCTGATCTATCCGAACCCCGCGGAATCCGCCGAGAGCATCCGCGTGCATCTAAGTCAGTACGGATATCGGGGCCAGGCGCTTCGCGACCCGCGACACGAGCTCGTGAAGGTGTCGCAGGCGACCATCACACCCGAGGCCGTCGTGTATGACGCGACAGGTCGACTGCTCTATCGCGGACGAATAGACGATCGGTTTGTGAGTCCCGGGCTGCAACGGCCTCGGCCGACTCGTCGCGATCTCGACGACGCGCTCTCGGCGCTCCTCGCGGGAAGGCCGGTGCCACAGGCATCGGCGCCGGCGGTCGGCTGTTTCATCGCTGATTTCGCGCCATGAATCCTTGGCCATTGGGGCTCGCGCTCGCGGTAGTCACCAGTGCCATACAGACTGTAGGGCCGGGCGCGCCGACGTTCACGAAGGACGTCGCGCCGATCGTCTTCGCTCGCTGCGCCGCTTGTCATCATCCCGGTGGACCCGCGCCATTCAGCCTCTTGACGTACCGCGAGGCGAGGCAGCGCGTGACGCTCATCGCCGCCGTTACACGAAGCCGTTTCATGCCGCCATGGAAAGCCTCGCCAGGCTCGGGCCCGTTCATCGGACAAAGCCCGCTGACCGAGGACGAGATCGACGTCCTTCAGCGATGGGCAGCCGGAGGTGCGCCCGAGGGAAACGCTCGCGACCTTCGCCGCGCGCCGCGGTTCCCCGATGGCTGGCAGCTCGGCACGCCCGATCTCGTCCTCGCCCCACCGCACGCGTTCACACTACCCGCCGAGGGGACGGATGTCTTTCGCATTTTCGTCATGCCTGTGCCCACGAGCGGCGCGCGCTTTGTCCGCGGCGTCGAGTTTCGTCCGGGTAACGCCAAGGTCGTCCATCATGCAAACATCCGTCTCGATCGAACGGACGCCTCGCGCCGGTACGATGCCGAGGATCCCGCGCCCGGTTATGACGGACTCATCGCGCACTCTGCGACGTATCCAGACGGCCACTTCCTCGGCTGGACTCCCGGACAAGTGGCGCCGCTCTTGCCAAAAGGGATGGCTTGGCGTCTCCAGCCGGGCTCCGACCTGGTGGTCGAAGTGCACATGCAGCCGAGCGGCAAACCCGAGAGTGTGCAACCGTCGATCGGCATCTATTTCGCCGACGATCCTCCCGAGCGGACGCCCGTGATGCTCAGGCTCGGGCGTCAGAACATCGACATCGCTCCCGGCCAGGCCAGTTACACGGTGACAGATTCGTTCACGCTGCCCGTTGATGTCGAGGTGCACGCGGTGCAGCCTCATGCCCATCACCGCGCGCGTCAGATCGATGGCGTCGCGACACTGCCGGGCGGCGCAACGAAGACATTGATCGAGATCGACGACTGGGACTTCCGGTGGCAGCACGTCTATCGCTTCACGTCGCCCCTTCGCCTGCCCAAGGACACGACGATCTCGATGCGCTACACATTCGACAATTCGGCCTCTAATCCGCGGAACCCGATGCTCCCACCCCAGCGTGTGTTCTGGGGTCAGCGCTCGGCTGACGAAATGGGTGACTTGTGGATTCAGGTGCTCACGAGGAACCCGCGCGATCTCGCAATACTTGTCGGGCAGTTTCGACCGAAAGTGCTCGCTGAAGACGCCATCGGCTACGAACGGATGATCGCGTCAGATCCACGCAGCGCCGCCTTGCATGACGACATGGCGCAGATCTATCTCGAGCTGGGGCGCGCGAGCGAGGCAGCGACGCACTTCGCGGCTTCGGCGAAACTGAAACCCGAGTCCGCCGCCACGCATTTCAATCTCGGCACGGCGCTGGCAGTGTCTGGACGCGTCGACGAGGCGGTGGCGGAGCTTCGCGCGGCGCTGAGACTCGACCCCGGCTATGCACGCGCCCACAACAATCTCGGCGGCATTCTCCTGCATCTTGGAAGAACGGCCGAGGCGATCGAGCACGTCCGCGAAGCCGTTCGACTCGACCCGACCAACGTTGAGGCGCATACCAATCTGGCGGCGGCGCACGCCGCGCTCGGGGAGTTCCACCGAGCCGTCGACATCATCGAGAACGCACTGAAGCTGAATCTCTCCGATCCGGTCGCCGCGGTTCTTCGAGCTCGCCTCGAAGCCTATCGGCGATCCTCACGAGAGCTGCTTCGATGAAACGAACGCCGACAATGCGGACGCGTCGGAGCCTTTCGCAGTGGTCGCGGCCGTGGGGCTCGCGCTGCCGGACGTCGAAGCAGCCACGAGGTACGATCTTGTTCTGATCGATTGGTAAATTCAGCTCGGGATCAAGGTTATGTTCTGAGACCTCGCATCTGGATTCGGGCTCGGCCACCGTCACGCAGGAGGTAGTTATGAAAACCTTCGGCCTGGTGATCGTTTTGTCCATGCTGTCGACGCCGCTCGAAGTGCAGTGGCTGAAGCATCCCACGCCCGGCATCCCACGCACACCCGACGGCAAACCGAATATCACTGCCCCCGCACCGCGAACGCCCGACGGCAAGGTGGACCTATCGGGCTTGTGGCAAAGGATTTCGCCCAATTACCGCCGTAACATCGCGGCGGACCTCAAGCCTGACGAGATCCAGCCTGAGGCCCGAGCTCTTGTCCAGCAGCGCATGGAGAACTTCGGCAAAGATCACATGGCTGTCCGTTGCCTGCCGTGGGGTCCGAGCTACAGCACCAGCGAGCGCCTGGTCAAGATCGTTCAGACTACCGGTTTGATCCTGATGTTGGACGAGGGTCTCGCCTATCGTCAGATTTTCATGGACGGGCGCGCGTTGGAGACCGACCCCAATCCCAGTTGGTTGGGGTATTCGATTGGGCGCTGGGAAGCCGACACCCTCGTAGTGGAGAGCTTCGGATTCAATGACCGGACGTGGCTGGATGCAGCCGGGCATCCCCACACGGAAGCGCTGCGCATGACCGAGCGCTACCGTCGCCGGGACTTCGGTCACATGGACATCGAAGTGACGTTCGAAGACCGGGCAGTGTACGCCCGGCCGTTCACGGTCGCACTTCGTGCGGAGTTGCGCGCGGACACGGAATTGCTTGAGTCCGTTTGCAACGAGGGGGGCGACAAGAGCCTCGAACATTGGGTAGGCAAGGCCTCCGACGCGAAACCGTCCGACGTGAGGATCGCTCCAGAAACTCTGGCGAAATACACAGGCACGTTCGCGGAGCAAGACCTCTGGGGACCCGGACCCCACCCGAGGACCATCCAAATCACGGCCTCTGGTGACGCTCTGTTCGCCGAATTGAGCAACAGGGGAAAAGTACAGCTGTCGCCGCAGTCGGAGAGCACCTTTAACGGGTTTTTTGGATGGGGAATCAGGTTCGTCACGGACAGCCAGGGTGTGGTGACACACCTTTTCGAAATGCACGTATCAGGCGACTACCGATTCGCAAAGACGAAGTAGCCACGACGCCTGATGCGGCGAGTCGCTAAGGCGTTCCGAGAAACAGGAAGCGGGAAGCCGGAGGCTTCCCGCCTAGAACGTAACGCGGAACCCCAACTGCAGCATGCGCGGCTGGTAGACGAGGCTCAAGATCGGAATCGGTTGCCCGTAGTTCGCGTTGCTTTCACGCACTTCGTAGTTTCCGTAGTTTTCGTGGTTGAACAGGTTGTACGACTCCAGGATGCCGTCGAGGGTGACGCGTCCACCAAGCCGAACCCGCTGCTGCAATCGAAGGTCGACGCGGTGGAGCGGGTCGCCGACGAAGGCGTTCCGCGGCACGATCGTGCCGTCCGGACGCAGGCGGTCGCACCCCTGGCCGCACAGGCGCACGTCACCGCCATACGTCGTGTTGAAGCGCTGCCCCGACCCGTAGAAGTACAGCCCGCTCAGTTGGAAACCGCGGCCCACTTCCCAGATGCCGTTGAGCGTCGCCCGATGGCGCTGGTCGTTTGCCGAGAGCCCGTAGTCGCCCCCAAGATCCGCCGCCACGGGGAACGGCACTGGCTGAGTGCCACTGAAAGCCGGCGCCGACATGTCGTAGAGCCACGACAGTGTATAGGTGCCTGACGCCTGCCAGCGGTTACTCAACCGTTTGGTGAACGCGGTCTGAAGGCTATGCGAATTGGAGCGGCCTCCCATCACGTTCATGTAGATCGGACCCCAGTCCGGGAATGGGCGCCGGCTGATGTCCGTGTAGGGGTAGTTGGCGCCGGTGACTGGATCGTAGGTCAGGTTGACGTTGTTTCGTTGTGCCCCCTGGTTGGACCGCTCCTCCCGACCCCCGACATAGACGTAATCCGCTTCGACGCTCAACGTGGTGCTCACCTGACGCTGCACTCCGATCGAGGCCTGATGGCTGTAGGGCATCTTCGTGAATTCCGCGGGAGGCGACACGGAGTTCTCGCCGGTATCACGCCGGATGCAGCCGGGCACGCGAGCGGTGGAGCAGAACCGCTGTTCGAGCTGCTCCTTGGTCGGCCACGGCCCGTTGAACGGGTTGACGGGGAAATCGGGCCGGCCGTCGTTCGGAATTTCCACGACCGCCGTGTTCGCCAGGGCGTTCATCTGGCCGGCGGGTCCCGTGATGAGGTCGCCGTAGTAGCGCCCGTAGCCGCCGCGCATGACGGTGCGATCGGTCAGCGCATACGCAAAGCCGAGCCGCGGCTGGAAGTTGTTGGTGTCGTTCGGACGCGGCTCGTTGATGATCGGCGGCAGGATGACCTCGTTCGCGAACACGTTCATCGCGAGGTCGTACCGCAGGCCGAGATTCAGCGTCAGCCGCGAGGTGATCTGCCAGTCGTCCTGCACCCAGCCGGCTGTGTTGTACTCGGACAGGGAATTCTGGAACTGTCCGGTGCCGAACGTATAACGGCGGACAATGGGCGCCAGCGCCGCCAGATTCCACGTCGACACGTCGTTCCAGACCGGGAACAGATCCTCGATGTTGGCCGGAATTGCACCGCCCTGGGCGTCGATGGCGCCCATGCAGTAGAGACAGCCGAACGCGGCGTTGATCGCGTACAGGTATTCCCCGCCCAGCTTCATATCGTGCCGCCCGATTTTGTTGAACGACAGAGTCACGTCGTCGCGAAGCTGATAGACGTTCGCGCTGCTGTCCTGTGGCGTCCGGACGTTGCCGCCGATCTGGAAGCCTCGGAACGTAATGCGCGGATGCCCGGCCACGATGCCGGCCTCTGCCTGCGGATGATCAGGACGGGACGTGTAGTTGCCGGTCCGGTAGTAGTGACTGTTGAAGCCTACTCTGATCTCGTTCAGCATCCGATCGCTCAGGACCTGAGTCAGGGTCGCGAACAGCTCCTCGCTGTGCCGCCTGAAGCTCTCCACGCTGGCCGGGTGACCTCCGACTTGCTGCCCCGTCTGCTGCGCCTCGTACGGGTTCGTATAGCTGAACACGTTGCCTCGTGTCATCAGGCGCGTGTGTGACGACAGTTGATAGTCGAACCGCACCCCGGCCATGTCCGTTCGCCGCTCTCCGGTGAGCTGGATGTTGAACCGGGGATAGGGCGTATTGAAGGTTTGCGTCCCCGGCTCGCGCTCGTACTCGTAGTTGGCGAAGTAGTGCAGCCGGTCCCGGAGAATCGGCGCGCCGTGCGTCACGCTGATCTGCTGATTCGAATACGGAAGGACGTTCCCAGCCAGGAAGTCGGCGGCGTTGAAGGCGTCGTCGCGGAAATAGCCGGAAAACGAACCGGTCGGTCTGTTGGTCCCCGACTTCGTGATGGCGTTCACCATCAGGCCAGTCGAGCGCCCCTGCGTGGCGTCGAAGCGACTCGACAGGTACTGAAATTCCCCGATCGCGTCGCGGCTGAAGCGCGGCTGGCCGCGGTTGCCTCCCTGCGCGACCGACACTTCCTGGCCGTCGATGTTGAGCTGGAATTCGCGGTTCCCCATCCGCTCACCAGCCGTCGGCCCCAGGTCGGTGGCGTTGGCGCGCATGCCAGGCGCCAGCGTCGTCAGCGCCAGCCAGTCACGACCGTTGACCGGCAATTCCTGTACTTGCCGCGGGTCGACGTTGCCGCCTAAGCTCGATGTGGTGAGATCGAGGAGCGGCGCCCCACCCGTCACTGTTATCGACTCCTGCACCGCTGCGGGAGAGAGCTCGAAATTCACGACCGCCTGCTGCCCCACCAGAAGCTCGATTCCGGCTTGAGTCACGACCGAGAAACCCGGCAGCATCGCCGTCAGTCGGTACGTCCCCGTGCGGGCGGCGATTCGATAGGTGCCGCGCTCGTCGGTCACGCCTTCAAATCTGTTTCCCGTCGCTTGGTGCAGGGCAGTGACGGTTACTCCGGGCAGAACGCCGCCAGTGGAATCGGTCACCGTGCCACCGAACGTCGCTTCCTGCGCAGATCCGGCGGCCGGCAGGGCCAGGATCGCGCCAACGACGACCAGCCATCGAACGACTGAGGCTGTCATAGATCCTCCTCATGTCAACGAGTGTGGCCGAGTGATTTTGCTGGGAGCGGCAGAATGCCGCCAAGGAGGGAACCGGACGCCGAGACCGTGAGCCCAAGGGTGAAGTACATGGGCGCGACATGACCTCGTGTGGGCGGGGAGCGTAGCAGAAGCGCCGGGCGTTGACAACAATCAATGCGCTGTCGTGTCAATCAATGCGCTGTCGTTAACAGGGTCCTCCCACGACGCCCGGTAGGGTCGGGAACTGGCGCGGTAATCCGTAGGCCGCTCCTTGGCTGTGGCCAGGGTTTCCCCCTTCGTGCCCGTGTAGAAGCCGCCGT
>Ga0075419_10001059_pt1 | contig 17782 bp, 16 predicted proteins | sample SoiMetdeltSBSDD3_FD_76900 | JGI IMG/M metagenome (GOLD analysis project Ga0075419, IMG submission 76900) | Bulk soil microbial communities from a Populus tree surrounding site in Tennessee, USA - Soil MetaG P. deltoides SBSDD3 | ecosystem: Environmental > Terrestrial > Soil > Tree plantation... | reverse complement strand
CGCGCGGCCGGGGCTCGACCGCCTCGACAGGGGCCGCGAGCTGCTCGGTGCCGCCCTCCATCTCGAGGTTCATGTTGATCTTGAACATCGTGAGGGTGGGGAGCTTGCGGATCGACTCCGCGCCGCTGAGGCGCTTCAGCACGTCCAGCGTGCCGTCCACCCCGAGCGTGGAGTCGGGCGCGGTGGCGATCGTGAACCACAGGTTGAAGTCGTGGTTGCGCAGATAGTTGTGCGACACGCCGGGGTGCTCGTTGATCACCGCGGCGGCGCGGTGCGGGTGCTCGCCGTCGACGCGCGCCGCGACCAGCATGGAGCTGTAGCCGAGCGCGGTCGTGTCGAAGATCGGCGTGACCTCGCGGATGATCCGGTCCTCGAGCAGCTGCTGCGTGCGCTCCATCGCCTCGGCCTCGGTCATCTCGGCATCGCGCGCGACCGCTTCGAACGGGCGCGGAGCGAGCGGAAAGCGCGACTGCAGCGCGTTCAGCAGGCGCTTGTCGGTCTCGTCCAGCGGGACTGCGGCTCCCTGGGCGCGGGAGCGCAGCTTGGGCACGGCGCGTGTCAGTCCTGAAGCCAGCGGGCCACATCCTTTGCGTGGTAGGTGACGATCACGTCTGCGCCGGCGCGGCGGATCGCGGTGAGCGACTCCAGCACCGCACCGCGCTCGTCCAGCCAGCCGTTCGCGGCGGCGGCCTTCAGCGCCGCGTACTCGCCCGACACGTTGTAGGCGGCGACCGGGACGTCGACTTCCTCGCGCACGCGGCGGATGACGTCGAGATACGGCAGGGCCGGCTTCACCATCACCATGTCGGCTCCCTCCGCGACGTCGATCTTGGCCTCGCGCACGGCCTCGCGCCCGTTGGCCGGGTCCATCTGGTACCCGCGCCGGTCGCCGAACTCGGGCGTCGACTCGGCGGCCTCGCGAAACGGCCCGTAGAAGGCGGACGCGAACTTGGCGCTGTACGCCAGGATCGGCACTTCGCTGTGGCCCTCGCTGTCGAGCTGCGCGCGAATCGCGCCCACGCGCCCGTCCATCATGTCGGACGGCGCCACGGCGTCGGCCCCCGCGGCCGCATGGGAGATCGCGGTCTTCGCGAGCAGTTCCAGCGTGACGTCGTTGTCGACCTCACCGTCGTCGCGCACCACTCCGCAGTGGCCGTGCGACGTGTACTCGCACAGGCACACGTCGGTGATCACCGTGAGGTCGGGCTGCGCCTGTTTCAGCGCCCGCACGGCGAGCTGCACGATGCCCTCGTCGTCGTAGGCGCCGGAGGCTGCCGTGTCCTTGTCGGCGGGAATGCCGAACAGCAGCACTGCCGGCACGCCGAGCTGTGCGATCTGGCCGGCCTCCTCCGCGAGGTGGGAGATCGTGAGCCGCTCGATGCCCGGCATCGAGGCGACCGGCTCGCGCCGGTCCTGGCCGTGGGTGACGAACAGCGGGTAGACGAGATGGTCGACCGACAGGTCGGTCTCGCGCACCAAACCGCGCAACGCACCGGTGCGGCGCAACCTTCTCAGCCGCGTGGCGGGAAAAGACATGCCGGAACAGGATATCCAGGGGCCTCGCCCCGCCACGGGTCGCGCCTCAGCCGAAGCGCCGGATCGCAAGGCGGGATGCGAGCCCGTAGGCCACCGCCAGTGCGGCCAGGTGCAGGAGCGGCCCACCCAGGCTGCCGCTGGAGTAGAGCGCCGCGCGCATGGCGTCGACGGTCGCGTCGAACGGGAACACGAAGGACACGACCTCGGTGATGTCGTGCACCAGCGGGCCGACCGCCCCCGACGGGACGAGCGCCAGGAAGGCGACGGGCAGCAGGAGGGTGAAGGCGAGCAGCGAGGCCGCCTGCACCTCGCGCGCCAGCGCTCCGATCAGGGTGCCCATGGCTGCGAAGGCAGTCGCGGCCATCGCGATCGCCAACAGCCAGAGGTGAAAGCGGTCCCACTCCACGGTCGCAAACGTGGCCACCACCAGGAGCATCAAGAGAGTCACGGGTAACGCGCCGGCCAGGGCGAACAGTCCCTTCTCGGCCAGCAGCGTCGTGCGGGACACCGGTCCCCGGACGAGCCGGTCGAAGGTGTTCTGCTCCCGTTCGAGCGCCAGCGCACCCGATGCCAGCAGCACCGTCACGAACATCAGCGACACCGCGACCGCGACCGCCGCCGCGAAGGTGGTGAGCGGCACGCGCGCGCCGCTGACGACCTGCTTGTCCACGCGGATGGGCTCGCTGAGCGCGGTCAGCACCTGGCTCGACAGCCCGAAGTTCGCCTGAGCGATGCGCGTGAACCGCACGACGCGGTCGAGGTCGCGGCGCTCGCGCGAGCCGCGCGGCAGCCGCCGGCGAGCGGCCTCGACCGACTCGCCGATGCGCCGCAGCCCCAGCACGTTGAACCGCTCACCGAACACCGTCACGTTGCCGCCGTTCAGCAGCAGGTCGAGGTAGCGCACGTTGGCCTGCGTGAGGGCGCGCGCGACCTGGCGGTTGGCCTCCGAGACGGCGGCGGCGATCGCGTCGTCCACCAGCCGTGCCTTCACCGGGTCCTCCTCGCTCACGATCACCTCGAGCTGCGGCTGCTCCACGCGCGACTCGATCTGCCGGAACGTGTCCTCCGGGATGATCAGGGCGCCCACGACGTCGCCGTCACGCACCAGCCGCTCTGCCTCCTCGCGCGTCGAGACCTGCACCGGCTCGATGTGGTCGCGCACCTGATCGCCCGAGATCCCGAGTCGCAGCGGCCCGGTGCCGACGTCCAGCGACTGCCCCCGCGGCACCTCGTTCACGAGCGCGACGCGCGGCTTGTCCGACTCGCGGCTGAGCGTCAGGCCGATGAGCAGCGCCACCACCAGGGGATAGAGCACGAGCAGCGCGAGGAGCAGCGGCGAGCGCCACAGGATGCGCAGGTCCTTGACGAGCAGGCTGCGCATCTAGTGGCCCTGTTCCCGGAGGAACGCGACGAATGCCGACTCCAGGTCACCGTCGGCGCGGACGCGCTGCTGCAGCTCATGCGGAGGGCCCCAGAACAGCGCCTCCCCGTCTGCCAGCACCAGCACGCGGCCGGCGTAGCGCTCGGCCTCCGAGACCGTGTGCGTCGCGAAGACGACCGTCGTGCCGTCGTCGGAAAGCCGGCCCAGGTACTCCCACAGGCGCTCGCGCTGGCGCGGGTCGAGCGCGGCGCTGGGCTCGTCCAGCAGCAGCACCGGCGGGCTCGAGAGCAGCCCGATCGCCACGTTGAGGCGCTGGCGGTTGCCGCCCGACAGCTCGCCGACCTGGTCCCCCGCGCGCTCGCTCAGCCCGGTCTGGTCGAGCATGCGCTCGACGCTCGCCCGCACGTCGTCGACGTGTTCGAGCTCGGCAAACAGGCGCAGGTTCTCCGCCGCCGTGAGCTTGTCGTAGACCGCGGGCGCCTGTGGCACCCAGCCGACCCGGCCGTCCGCGCGGACCGTCCCGGCGTCCGGGGCCTGGATCCCGGCGAGGATGGTCAACAGGGTCGTCTTGCCGGCCCCGTTGGGGCCGATGCAGGCCACCCGCTCCCCGGCCGTTACCTCCAGCGAGACGCCCTTCAGCGCGGCCCGTGCGCCAAAGCTCTTGCGCAGTCCCTCCGCTGCAAGCACGACGGGCGGAGGAGCATGCATCCTGCGAGGGTAACGTCCCATCCGGTATACACGTGCCATGTCGGGCAAGCGCGTGCTCTTCCTGGGGGACATCGTCGGCGAGCCCGGCCGGATGGCCGTCACGACCACGCTGCCTGCGCTGGTCGAGCGCCATGCCCCCGACCTCGTGGTCGCGAACGGCGAGAACGTCGCCGGCGGGCTGGGGATCACCCCGCGCACCGCGGACAAGCTGCTCGAGGCCGGCATCGACGTGCTGACCACCGGCAACCACGTCTACCGGCACCGCGACATCTACGAGTACCTCGACGCCAGCGACCGCATCGTGCGGCCGGCGAACTACCTCGAGTCGAACCCGGGAAAGGGCTACACCGTCGTGGAGCGCAACGGGACCCGCTGGGGCGTCGTGAACCTGAGCGGCAACGTCTTCATGGACGCGGCCTACTCACCGTTCCACGTCGCGGACCGCATCCTCGCGAAGCTGAAGGGCGACGCCGACTACGTGATCGTCGACCTGCACGCGGAGGCGACCAGCGAGAAGGTCGCGATGGGCTGGCACCTCGACGGCCGCGCGCTGGCGGTGGTGGGCACGCACACGCACGTCCCGACGGCCGACGGCCGCGTGCTGCCGGGCGGGACGGCCTTCCTCTCGGACCTCGGCATGACGGGCGCCCGCGGGGGAGTCATCGGCGTGAAGAAGGAGCAGATCCTGGAGCGGTTCATGACCCACATGCCGATCAAGTTCGAAACGGCCACAGACGACGTATGGGTGATGGGCGCTCTGATCGAGACGAAAGAGAACGGGCTGGCGCAGTCGTTCGAACAGGTGATGGTTCCGGCCGAGGGCTAGCCGTCGTTCCCAGCAGGGCGATGACCGCCAGCGGGAGCCACCACACCACGTAGAGATAGAACCAGTGCGAGAGGCTGAGCTGCATCGCGATCAGCACGGCCGCGCCGAAGGCCGCCACTTGTAGCTTGGACTTCTCCTTCGGGACGAAGAAGAGCGCAGCGGCCAGCAGCAACGCGGCGCCCTTCACCATGTCCTGGAGCGGGCCCAGGTCCTCCTGGCCCCAGATGCTGAACGGCGAGTCCCGGCCGAGCTGGAATCCGATCGTGCGGTCCCACAGCTCCCGCACCCCGCCGTCCGGCACGACGAGCGCGAACGCAAGCACCACGGTGGCGCCGAATGCAAGCGAGAACGCGATCGCGTCGCGCAGCCGCCTGCGGTCATAGCTCGCCCACAGCGGCACCAGTGCGAGCGGCGCGAACTTCGCCGAGGCGGCGAGCGCCAGCGCGGCGCCGCGCGCACGCGGATGTGCGAGCAGCAGGAACGCGACCGTGACGAGCAGCGCGATCAGCGAGTCGTTCGCGTTCGAGTTGAGCACGAACAGCGTGTAGGGGAACGCGGCCCACGCGTAGGCGAACACGAGCCCGAGGACGTTGCCCTCCCTCCCCGCGCGCAGCATCCGGCCGGCGAAGAACAGGGCCACCATCGTGAGCAGATCGAAAGCGAGCGCCGCCGCATGGGCTGCCGGGAGGTCGTCCCACGACCCCGACCAGGGGAAGATCTGCTCGAACGGGGTGTACGCGTAGTAGTTCACGGGGCCGTACGTGTCGCCCGCGCGGTTGTCCTCCGGGAACGCGCCGTAGAGGTCGGACCCGTCCGTGATCCGGTCGGCGCCGATCACTCCCGAGTACCCGACGTCGATCACGTTGGAGTTCGTGAGGTTGAGGCCGACCCGGAAGCCGATCAGGAAGATCAGGCCGAGCAGCAGCCAAGTCGCGGGAACGAGCAGGAACGGCGGCGGGCGGGGTGCGCGGTGGGCCCGCCCCAGCATCAGCATGCGCACCAGGAGGTAGGCCAGCACCGGGTAGACGAGCGGCACAGACGTGAAGATCTCGCCGCGGTTGAAGTAGACGTGCGAGATCGAGAACGACAGCAGCACCAGCAGGTCGAGGTGCACGAGGCGCAGCGGCCGGCGCGGGTCGAAGAACGGGATGAAGAACGCCAGCGCCAGCGGTATCCAGACCTGCGGGGCGTTGACCTTGCGGCCGAAGGCGCCCTCGGTGCCGCGCGCCATCTGCCAGGCGACCTGCGGACCGGTCCACACCTCGACCGCGCGTCCCTGCCGCTCGTCGACGATCACCTGCGCGACCTCGTCGCCGCCCGCGTACCAGCTCACCTGCCACCGGCCGGGGCCCTTCGCGAAGGTCTGCCTCCGCACGCTGTCGTGCCGGCGTAGCTCGTCCCGCAGCTTGGCGGAGCGCACCGCGATCCGCGCGGCCTGGACGGCGTTCAGGAAATGGTCGCGCGGCGGCCGCGTCGGTGACGAGGGGCGAGTGAGGGTCGCGTCGGGACGGACAGCCTGGCTGCGGGTCTCCGCTTCCTGCGCCGAGACCGGTGCCGGCGCGGCGGCGAGCAGCCCGCAGGCAAGCGCTACAGCGAGCGCCGCGGTGCGGGCTTGCCGAAGCTCCAAAGCTTGTTGCCGATGAAGTTGAGCGGGGTTGCGGCGAGGATCGCGATCGCCTGCGCGACGACCTTGTCCACGTCGGCGGCGCTCACGAGCAGCTGGAGCACGATCAGGTTGAGGCCGAGCGCCATCACGCTGACGGTGAAGAACCGCGCAGCCTGGAAGCCCATGTGACCGTCGGTCGCGCGGAACGTCCAGTGGCGGTTCCACAGGAAGTTGTTCGTCACCGCGACGCAGAAGGCGAGCACCGCGGCGAGGATGTAGTGGACGCCAAGGCCCTTCACCAGCGTCGTGTAGACCGCCAGGTTGACGACGTACCCGCTCGCGCCGACGGCCGAGAACTTGACCAGCTGCATCCAATTGGCGGGCTTCCTGAGGCCGCGGCCCACCCGCAGCGCGTGGTGGCGGGCGGCAAGGGGGGCTTCTCGCTGCACCGACCCCAAGATAGCCGACCTTCCGGTGCGCTCGGCCGGTGGACGGCTCATCCCACGGTGAATCCGTGATCCCCGCGCGGGTCCTCCTCCGTCACCTCGACGGACTCGACGTGCGCGCCGCGCGGCCCGGTGCGGCAGAACCCCACGAGCGCCTCCACGGCCTCGGCCTCCCCCTCGAAGGCCGCCTCTACGCTGCCGTCGGGGCAGTTGCGCACCCAACCGGCGACCGCGCCCTGCGCCGCGCGCCGCCGCACGGAGTCGCGGAAGAACACTCCTTGCACGTGACCGCGCACGACGACCCGGCGGCGGATCACCGGCGCTCGAAGTGAGACAGCACGATCGGCGCGACGTCGGTGATCGACCACTGCGCCGGCCAGTCGCCGTCGGGCTGCACGTCGGGGCCGCAGTTGACGAACGCGAGGGTCGCCAGCGAGTCGCCGTGTCGCAGGGAGCCGTGGCTCCCCCCGCCGACGTGATCGGCTCCGCCCCAGTCGGTGAACTCGTAGCCGGGCGCCGCGGACACGAGCACGTCGCCGGCGCCTCCGCACGACAGGGCTGACCACACCCGCCGCAGGGCGTCCGGATACGTGCGGCTGACCGCGATGCCGTCGCCGGTCTCGAGCTCCAGGGCGGCCAGCTCACCCTCCACGTCCCACCCCATCCCGCGACGGTCGCGGAGCGTGTCACCGGGCCGGAATCGCAGCTCGCCCTGCGCGCTCCACACGCACGCGCCGCCGTCCTCCTTCCAGGCCAGGACCTCGACGCCCTCGATGGCGCGCATTTGCTTCAACAGCCGCTGCATGCCGCGCGCACCGAAGCGCTCCGGGTCCGTCAGGTACACCATCGCCGACCGGGCGCCCGGGGCCACCGCCAGCTCGGCGGCGTCGGCATCGGGATCGTTCGGCTGCAGCACCTGCCAGTCGGACAGCGCAGCGGCCAGGTGCACGCGCTTCGACACCGCGACCTGGGCGTGGTCGGACATCAGCACCACGGCGTGGTCGTCCAGGAAGCGCTCGATGCCACCCGCGGGCTCGGCCAGCTCGGCCAGGTGGTGATCGGCGCGCGCGATCGACTCCACCGTCGCCTGAGGCCCGAAGCGGTGGGAGTGATGGTCGTTGTCGGGCAGCGAGAAGAGCATGAAGTCGTACAGGTCGTGGCGCTCGACGTACGCGCCGACGCATCCGGAATAGGGATCGCGCGTGCCCGGGCGCGCGAGGGTGGGACGGCAGTCGACCGCCTGCGAGGAGTACAGCTCGCCGTAGAACAGCTCCGAGGGCCCGTAGACCGGGTGCCGGAAGTTCGCGGCCTGCGCGACCCGCCGCAACCATCCCTGCACGCCCAGCTCGTGGCGGGTGCGGCCGCGGAAGATCAGGAAAGGCGTGCACGCCGTGCGCACTCCCATGTCGTCCAGCTGCTCGAACACCGTCAGCGTGCGTCGCTGGAGGTGGTCGAAGTTCATGTTGTAGACCGTGTCGGTGAGCGCGCGCAGCACGCCGAACGTGCGGACCGCCTCACCCGACGAGCCGTAGTCGACGTAGCGCTTCTCTCCCCGGTGGTACCAGCAGATCGACGGCACCCCGTGGACGTCCGGCATCGTGCCGGTGGTGATCGACCCGGCGGCGGCGGGCGTGACCGACGGGAACACGCTCACGCAGTCGGGGTAGTACGTGCCGCGGCGCAGGATCTCGGCGAACGCGGGCGCGCGGCCCTCCGCCACGGCGCGCTCCAGCATGGCCGGCTTCAATGCGTCCACCATGACCAAGACGAGCTTGGTCATGAACATCTACGCCGGATCTGCAAGCAGATCCGGCGGTTTGCGATGGGACGACCGGTGCGAGTCACCGCAAGATGCGGAGGCCTTCGTACTTCTGTCCCGCGCGCTGCCGCCGCGCGAGCAGCACCCAGAGGCAGAACGCGACTGCAGCCAGCGACACGGGCGGCAGCAACACCGCGAGCGCGGCGACCGCGAGCGCGGCGACGTCACCCAGCGCGTTGATGGTCCCCCCGCTCTCGCCGCGCGCGGCCAGCCGGTCGACCGCGCCGCCGAGGAACGCGCGCGCGGCCAGGAAGCCGAGCAGCGCGCAGGCCATGCCGGGCACGATGCCCGCCTCGCCGAAGTAGTTCTCGTCCTCCAGGGCGCCGGCGAACAGCATGCCGCCGAGGCCCATCGCGACCACCGCCCAGACACCCTCGGGGACGTCGATGTCCGAGCGGTCGACCAGCCACGCGGCCACGACCAGCGCCGCGAGCAGCGCCAGCCACCACACGGCCTCGAGCCATTCGAAGCCCGTGCGCTCGAAGTCGATGCCCACGTTGAGGCGTGCCATCACGCCGACGAACAGGGGGACGAGCAGCGCGCGGATGCCGGTCGCGAGCGACGTTCCGATTCCCTGCGAGATTGCCAGAAAGAGGTCCATGTCTATCCTCTATGTTCCATTGTCGCCGCCTCGAGCGGCTCGTGGCCGGACCACACTATGCACAGTCCCGAGCACCAACAGGTTCGCCAGCCGGGAGGACGAAGCTCTCACCAGTGAAGGACAGGCACCAGACCACGAGCCACGAGATCGAGCGCTACGCCGGTCTCTTCGCCAAGCGGACGCGCCACATGCGCTCGTCCGCGATGCGCGACCTGATGGAGATCACGGCCCGGCCCGAGGTCATCTCGCTCGCCGGGGGACTCCCCGACACGTCTTCGTTCCCGCCCGAGTCCTTTGCCGCGATCACCGACAAGATCGCGCGCCAGTCCTGCGCGAGCGCGCTCCAGTACGGGCCCACCGAGGGCTCCACGCGGACGAAGGAATGCATCGTCGAGGTGATGGCCGCGGAGGGCATGCGCGCCGACGCCGACGACATCGTCGTGACCACCGGCGGCCAGCAGGTGATCGACCTCGTGACCAAGACGCTGATCGACCCCGGCGACGTGGTGATCTGCGAGGCGCCCACCTATCCGGGCGCCGTGCCCACCTTCTCGAGCTACGAGGCGGACGTGATCCAGATCGAGATGGACTCGGACGGGATGCGCGTCGACCTGCTGGAGGAGACCCTCGCGCGGCTCGACGGCGAGCAGCGCCGGCCGAAGTTCATCTACACGGTGCCGACGTTCCAGAACCCGGCCGGCGTGACGCTGTCGGCGCCCCGCCGCCGGCGCCTGGTCGAGATCGCCCGGGAGCGCGAGCTACTGGTGCTGGAGGACAACCCCTACGGCCTGCTGCGCTACGAGGGCGAGCCGCTGCCGCCGCTGTACGCGCTCGACGGCGGCGAGTACGTGATCTACCTCGGGACCTTCTCGAAGATCCTGTCGCCGGGCATCCGGCTCGGCTGGGTGACCGCGCCCGGCCCGGTGCTCTCGAAGATCAAGCTCGGCAAGCAGGCGGCCGACCTGTGCAGCTCCTCCCTCACGCAGCAGTTCGTCGAGATCTACTTCCAGGAATCGAACTGGCGCCGCTACGTGCAGGACCTGTGCGGCGTCTACCGGCAGCGGCGCGACGCGATGCTCGATGCGCTGGCGGAGTTCTTCCCGCGCGAGGCCGAGTGGACCCAGCCCGGCGGCGGGCTGTTCATCTGGGCGACGCTGCCCGACTTCATCGACACCGGCGACCTGCTCGCCAAGGCGCTGCGCGAGGAGCGCGTGGCCTTCGTGCCCGGGTCGGCCGCGTACGTCGACGGCCGCGGCGGCAGCTCCATGCGACTCAACTTCTCCGGCGCCGACGTCGACGGGATCGTCGAGGGAGTGCGGCGCATCGGGAAGGTCGTGGACGAGCAGATCTCCCTGTTCTCCACATTCGCCGGCCGGAGCTCGGAAGCGTCGTCGCGTGACGAGCCCGAGGATCGGCCCGCAGATCCTCCGCCCGACGTTCGTCTCGCGGATGTCGTCGAGCTGCCGCGCCGCGGCGGCGAGCGGCGCGCGCAGGGCTCATGACCCCGCGGCGCGTCGCGCTGCTGAAGGGAGGCCCGTCGCTCGAACGCCAGGTGTCGCTGCGCTCCGCGGCGCGGGTCGAGGACGCGCTCGAGCGGCTCGGCATCGAGTTCGTATCGATCGACGTCGGCCGGACGCTGGTGGACGACCTGCGCGCGAGCGATGCAGATGTGGCGTTCGTGGCTCTGCACGGCCGCGGCGGTGAGGACGGGACGGTGCAGGAGCTGCTGGAGATCGTGGGCATTCCCTACACCGGCTCAGGCGTGCTCGCCTGCATGCGGTGCATGGACAAGGTGCTGACGAAGCACATGCTCCTGGAGGAGGGGCTGCCGACCCCGGACTTCTTCGCGTTCAGCGAGATCGCCTTCAAGGAGCTCGGTGCCGGCGAGGCGCTGCCGGCGATCGAGGAACGGCTCGGCTTCCCGGTGGTGGTGAAGCCCGCCGCCCAGGGGTCCGCCCTGGGGATCAAGTTCGCGCGCGCCGCGGAGGACGTGCCCGAGGCCCTGATCGCGGCCTTCAGCTACGACGACCGCGTGCTGCTCGAGCGGCACGTCGAGGGCCGCGAGCTGGCGGTCTCGGTGCTCGAGGACGAAGGTGAGCCACGCGCGCTGCCGGTGGTCGAGGCAAAGCCGGAGCAGCAGTACTTCTACGACTTCGAGGCGCGCTACGAGATCGGCAAGACCGAGTTCCTGTGTCCCGCCGACCTGCCGGGCGACGTCGCGGCACGCGCGCACGAGCTCGCCGTCGCGGTCTACCGGCTGCTCGGCTGCTACGGCTTCGCGCGCGTCGACATGATCCTCGGCGACGACGGCCTGCAGGTGCTCGAGGCGCAGGCGATCCCCGGCCTCACCGACACCAGCCTGCTCCCGCAGGCGGCCGAGGCGGCGGACATCACGTTCGAGCAGCTCGTCGAGAAGATGCTGGAGCAGGCGCTGGCGCGGACGCCCGCGTCCGCGACCGCCGGCTAGCCCGATCCCGCGGCGAAGTCCTCCGGCGTCACCTCGTCGAGGAACTGCTTGAACTTGTCGACGACCTCTTCGGTGTCCTCGGCCTCCTGCTCGAACTCGATCGCGCTCTCCTGGATCACGTCCTCGGCGGCGAAGATGGGAGCGGAGGTGCGGACGGCCACGGCAAGCGCGTCCGAGGGACGCGAGTCGATCTCGATCTCCTGGCCGTTGACCCGCAGGGTGATCGAGGCATAGAAGGTGTTCTCCTTCAGCTCGGTCACCGAGACGCGCGTGCACTGGGCGTCGAGCTCGTTGATCATCTCGCTGATCAGGTCGTGCGTCATGGGCCGCGGCGTGGAAGCGCCCTGCAGCTTCATCAGGATGGCGGCAGCCTCCGGATGGCCGATCCAGATCGGCAGGAACTTGTTGCCATCGATTGTCTTCAGCAGCACGATCGGCTGCTTGCCGACCATGTCGAAGCTGACTCCATAGATGACCATTTCCTGCACTGCGGTCACTCCTGACCCTCGCGACGGCTGGGCCGCCCATTATAGGAACGCCCCCCGGGAAGGCTCCCGGCGATCGGCGGCAGATCCCGGTTATTGCCCGACTGCGGCGCGCGCCCTGGCGATTGCGCGCTCCGCCGGCAGCGGCTCGGCGTGCTTTGCGTCATTGAGGAGCCACCCGAAGGTCTCCCACACCTCGGTCTGCGTGATGCTCGCGAGCTCGGCAACCTCCTCCACGGAGCACCCCTGGCTGATCAGGAGGGCACAGAAGACGTTGCGCAAGGTCCCGGGGGCCAGGTCGTCGAGCCCGGCCGCGCGTGCAACCTCCGGATATGTCTCGAGCCGCCAGACGCGCATGTCGACCGCCCAGGGCCGGCCGGGAACCGAGAAGACCCGTCGCCCGCCGTCGCCGTCCGACTCCCGCCGCCAGGCTTCGAGGTCCTCCGCGAGGGGCCGCCACAGCGGCACTCGGCGTGGGCCGGCCCCGTCGGCCTCCATGCGCGGCAGCGGCTGGACGACGATCGAATCGGCGTCGATGTCGGACCAGCGCAGCGCCATCGCCTCGGCCGGCCGCAGCCCCGCGTACGCGATCACGCTCACCAGCGCCGCATCGCGCACGCGCTCCTCTCTCAGCAGCCGCGCGCGCATCAGCTCCACAGGGCCGGCGGACATGATGCTCGGCCACATCCAATACAGGACCGGTGGCCGGACTCGCTCGTAGGCGCGCTTATCCTGCTCGCGCTCCTTCATCGTGGGCCCGCTCGGGTCGTGCGGCACGGCGACCAGGAAGCGCTCGGCGACCATCGTCACGGCGATGTCCGGCTGGAGGGCGTCCACCACGCCCGAGTCGAGCGTGGGCGCGTGTATCAACGCGAAGCGGCGCCAGCACTCCGACAGGAACGGTGCGAGGAAGTACGCGTAGGAGTCGCCGAGCAGGAGACACGTCGTCGGGGGCGCGACCACGCAATTCGTGAGCACGATCGCGCCCGTCCCGTCCACGCAGTTGTCGTAGACGAGGCGTGCATACCGGTTGCGCATTCGCGCGATGTCCTGAATCGCCTTGCGCGGAGGGTCGAGCTTCTCGCCGAGGTCACCATCCACCTCCGCTTCGATGAAGACCACGTCCTCGTCGTCGATCATCCGCGTCGGCACGAGCGTGCCCGCGTCCTCCATCAACTTCTGGAACGCCAGGAAGGCCCCGCGGTCGGTCCAGTGGCTGTCGACGCGCGAGCAGATCTGATGCTTCTCCTTCGCCGCCACGAGCTCGTCCAGCGGATAGATGATGTTCACCGCCGACCCGACCGACTGGAGATGGGCCATCAACTGGTGCACCGGCCGCTCGGGCGCCGACTCGACGTCGGCGGGGAGCTTCTCGGGATACACCGAGTGGTTGTTCGGGACGACCATCACGAGGTGCGCGCAGCCACGGCCGGCGAGGAGCTCGGTGCGCTCCTCCAGGACGCGGCGCCACCCGTCGAGCTGCACGTCGTTGAGACGCCGCTCGCCGGAGTGCTGCGCCATGACCTCGTTGTTGTCGTCGGCCATGAACAGGTAGCCGTCGCGGCCTTCGACGACCTTTGCGTCGTAGACGATGCGCTGCGGCAAGCGTGTCCGCCAGGCATCGTCGTGAACCTCGCCCACGATTCGATCGTAACGGCCGCGGTCGCCGGGCCGACCGCCGTGGGGCGCCGAGCCGAGCTTCCGCGTATACGCGGCGGACATGAGCCGGCCCGCAGCTGCTTCTCGCGCTCGGCTTTCAGCGGAATCAGCATCGAGCGACGGAGTTCCTCGGTGGGCGAGAACCGGCCCCTGCGTCGGGTGCGTCGGCCCTGTCACGGCCGACGCATCTTCGTACCCCCCGCGCTCGAGGAAGCCTTAGTGCGCGTCGAGAGTCTTCGAACTGCTGGTGCCCGTCGCGTGGTTGACGTCGCGGTACACGCGTGCCCGGTAGACCGCGTCGCGGCTGACCCGCATGCGACGGCTGAAGCTCGAGCGTTCCTCGCCGGCGTCTCGCAGCGGCGTGCGCGCGACGGTGGTCCAGGAGCCCGTTGACGTCTGACGCTGGAGACGGACGGTGCGCCCGTCGTGCTGTGGCGCAGCGGTGCCGTAGAAGCGCACGCGCTGGCCGGCCCTGGGAGTGCGGTCGCTCACGCGCAGCACCACCTTGATACGCACCAGCACGTCGACGTCGCCACTGGCCAGCGCCGGCGCGGCGGTCGTCACGCGATAGCGCGTGTTCTGCGCCGGGCGAACGCCGGTGAACGAGTAGTCGCCGTTGCCGGCGGTGGGCTTCGTCCCCATGGCATCGAATGCGTCCGTGAACGGGTACGGGTTCTGGTGCAAAGTGACGGTGATCGGATCCTTCGGGCCCTTCAGCTTGCCCGCGATCGTCGTGGCCTGGCCGAACGTGATCGTGGTCGGCTTCGCCGAGATCGTCAGGTTCGAGTTACCGGCGGGCGGAGCAGATGACGCTTGTGCGGCGAGTGCCGCAAACACTGGAACAACAATGGCTGTCAAGAGAACGATTCTCTTCATGTGGATACCTCCTGCACCTGTAACGCGACAGCACGGCAGTAGCAAGGAGCTATCGCGTAACAACATCCGTTGAGGGTGCGCAAGCAGCCATCTCGGTTGAGCCTGCCGTTGCGACGGCTCGATAGGTGAACCGTTGAATGCTGCGGCGGTGATGCCCTGACGAGGAAACCCGCACAGGATGCGGGTTCCAAAGTGGGCGATCCTGGACTCGAACCAGGGACCTCCTCCTTATCAGAGAGGCGCTCTGACCGACTGAGCTAATCGCCCCGCTGGCCGCCGTGACGGCCGCTCGCGATTCTAGCTAACGGCCGGTGCCGCTCCCGGAGGCATCGAGCGCCGCGCGCGCGGCCTGGATGGCCGCTTCGCCGGAGCGTGGCGCGCAGTCGCCGCCGGCCACGACCGCCGCTCGCGCGACGGCGTAGTCGTGCACCGGCGTGCCGATCTCCGCGGCGACTTCCGCCGGCCGTGCGCCCTCGATCAGGCGCAGGTGCACGTACGTGTTGTGCAGCCCCCACGGAGCGAGGCGACCAAGCCCGATCGAGCGCACGGCGGGCGTGTAACAGCGCTCGCGCCAGTCCCCCCAGTAGCTCACACCCCATCCTTCCCCGTCGTCGTAGATCACGTGCGCTGTCCCGGCGGCCGGTCGCTCTTCTTGCCAGCGGCGGAGATCGCCCGTCACGGACGGCCAGAGGGGCACGCGGCGTACCCGGTCGCCACCGCCGCGGGGTGGAACGTGCAGGTGGTCGCCGCCCACGTCGCGCCACCGCAGCGTCAGCACGTCCCTGCTGCCGAGCCCGGCATAGGCCAGCAGGGACACGATCGTCGCATCGCAGACTCCGCCGGCCGCCAGCATGCGAGCACGAACCGCCTCCACCTGAGCCACGGTCGCGAGGTTGATGCGAGTTCCTTGGGGTGCATACGGACCGCGCACCGCCCGGGCCGCACGCCTCTGCTGCTCCAGCTCACCCTGTTTTGGGCCCGCGATGTCCTGCGGCACGCGCACCAGGTCCCGTTCCGCCATCACGGAGAGCACCAGGTCGGGGCGCTCGGCCTCGAGCAGGTCTTCGGGTATCGAAGCTCGATGTGCGAACACGACTCGGCCGAACGTGTCGGGAAAGAACTTCAACAACCCGTACATGTACGAGTCGCCGAACAGGATGCACCGCGTGGGCGGCGCCACGCCGCATGTGGTGGCGATCAGCGAGCCGGTCGAGAAGACGCAGTTGTCGTACACCGGGTGTCCGGCGTTATGCACCACGCGTGCGGCGCGCACGGTTTCGGTGCGCGGGGGATCGAGCTTGCCGCCGAGGTCCATTCCGCTGACGCCGTCCATGTAGTAGATGTCGCGCTCGGTCAAGACGCGGCCCGCGACGCTGTCGGCGAGCGCCTCCAGGATCGCGCGGTATGCGATGAACGCGCCGAAGTCGGTCCAGTGCGTGCCGACGCGCTCGCACACGGGCTGCTTGCACTTGTGCGCGATCAGCTCGTCGACCGGGTAAAGCACGGACGCCGGCGATCCGCACGACTCGAGATGCTCGATCAGCTGATGGACCGGCCGGCGCGCAGCCGTGCGGTAGCGGCTGGGGAGCATCTCCGGATACACGGAGCGCGTGTCCGGGGCCACGACGAACAGGTACTGCGCACCGATCGCGGCGGCGCGCTCCATGCGGCCCTCGAGCAGCACTCGCCACTCCTCGAGCTGCGCGTCCGTCAGCTGCCGCCCGACCTGCTGACCCGGCGGCGCGGTGCCGTCGTCGATCAGGAACAGAAAGCCGTCGCGGCCTTCGAGGACCTTGTCGCGCTCGTCGACCGGCATCGCGCGGATCGTAGTCGCCGCCTGGCGGCAGCGAACGGATGAAGCGCGGCTGTGCGGCTAGGCTGCCCGGCGCGCTGCGAGCCGGCGGGCGAGCTCGCTCAGCTCGGCGAGGTCGTCGAACGGGATCTCGACGGTGCCGCCCTTGCGACCCAGGCGCACCTTCACCTCGCGGCCGAACAGGGCGGCCAGCATGTCCTCCGCCTGCCGCGTCGCCTCGAGCGCGTCGGCGCTCTGCAGCTTCGCGGCGCGGCCCTTCGCAGGCCGCGCGCCGTTGCCGCGGGCGAGCTCCTCGGTCTGGCGCACCGAGAGGCCGCGGTCGCGTGCCTCGCGTGCGACGCGACGGCGGGCGTGATGATCGGGCGCCTGCAACACCGCACGGCCGTGTCCTTCGGAGAGGGTGCCGGCCTCGAGCATCGACAGCACCTCGTCGGGGAGCTCGAGCAGGCGGACCAGGTTCGAGACGGCCACGCGGCTCTTGCCGACGCGGCGGCCGACGTCTTCCTTCGTCATGCCGAACTCGTCCACGAGGGCCGCGCAGGCGCGTGCGGACTCGACGGGGTTGAGATCCTGGCGCGCCATGTTCTCGATCACGGCGAGCTCCAGGCGCTCGCTGTCGGCGGCGCTGCGCACGACGGCCGGTATCCGATCGAGGCCGGCCAGCTGCGCGGCGCGCCAGCGGCGCTCGCCGGCGACGAGCTCGTAGCGGCCGCCCGGGAGCGGGCGAACCAGTATCGGCTGCAGCACGCCGTGCTCGCGCAGCGAGTCCGCGAGCCCGCGCAGGTCCTGCTCGTCGAACGACTTGCGCGGCTGGCTCGGGTTCGGCGTGATGTGCTCGAGCGGGATGCGATGCAGAGTCTCGTCGTCCCCTGCCGCGGTCGGCAGGATCGCGGCGAGGCCGCGGCCGATGCCGCGCTCAACCACGGCTCACGACCTCCTTCGCCAGCTCGAAGTAGGCGTCGGTGCCGGCGCAGTGAGGATCGTGATGGATCACGGGCCTGCCGTAGCTCGGCGCCTCGCCGATGCGCACGTTGCGCGGGATCACGGTCCGCAGGACGAGCCCGTCGAAGTGGCGGCGCAGCTCGTCCTCCACGTCCTGCGCCAGCTTCGTGCGGCTGTCGTACATCGTGAGGAGCATCCCCGCCACCTCGAGCCGCGGGTTCAGCTCGCGCTGGATCAGACCAAGGGTGTCGAGAAACTGCGCGAGGCCCTCGAGGGCGAGGTACTCGGCCTGCACCGGGACGAGCACCCGGTCCGCGGCCACGAGCGCGTTCACGGACAGCGGCCCCAGGGAAGGCGGGCAGTCGAGCACGATGTGGTCGAACGACTCGCGCACGGGCTGCAGCACGTCGCGGAGGCGCAGCTCCGACGAGTCCAGGCGCGGCAGCTCGACCGTCGCGCCGGCGAGGTCGGGCGTCGACGTCACGACCTGCAGCGAGGCGATCGCCGAAGGGATCGCCGCCTCCGCGACCGGGGTGTCGCCGAGCAGGCAGGTGTACGTGTTGGGCTCGTGGTCCTTCGGCAGGCCCAGCGCCACCGTGGCGTTGCACTGCGGGTCG
>Ga0075419_10001057_pt1 | contig 17798 bp, 19 predicted proteins | sample SoiMetdeltSBSDD3_FD_76900 | JGI IMG/M metagenome (GOLD analysis project Ga0075419, IMG submission 76900) | Bulk soil microbial communities from a Populus tree surrounding site in Tennessee, USA - Soil MetaG P. deltoides SBSDD3 | ecosystem: Environmental > Terrestrial > Soil > Tree plantation... | reverse complement strand
TGGGAACGTCGTTCTCTTCGGGATCCCGGCCAGGCCGGCGACGATCGACATCGCGGAGTCCCTGATCTTCAAGAACCTCACCGTCTCCGCCGTCAACGGGCGCGAGATCTGGGAGACCTGGTACACGACGCGCTGGCTGCTCGAGCACGGCGTCGTCGACCTGCGGCCGCTGATCACGGCCGAGCTGCCGCTCGAGCGCTTCGACGAGGCCTTCGCGCTCCTCGGGACCGGGGAGGCCTGCAAGATCGTCCTGCGACCGAACGGAGCCACGCCGTGAACACCGTCCTCACCGAGCAGGTCGGCGCCGAGCTCGACGGCCTGCGCGACGCCGGCACGTACAAGCGCTTCCTCACGCTCGAGTCCCCGCAGGGGCCCGTCGTGCAGATGGAGGGCCGCGGCGAGGTCATCGTGCTCTCCTCGAACAACTACCTGGGCCTGGCGGCACACCCGGAGGTCGTGCGCGCGGGCATCGAGGGGTTGGAGCGCTACGGCGCGGGCACCGCCTCGGTGCGGTTCATCTGCGGCACGTTCGCGCCCCACCACGAGCTCGAGCGCAAGCTCGCGGAGCTCTCGGGGACCGAGGCCGCGCTGACCTACGTCTCCTGCTGGAACGCGAACGAGGCCGTGATCCCGACCCTGACCGACGACACGACGGTGATTCTCACCGACGAGCTGAACCACGCGAGCATCATCGACGCGATCCGGCTCTCGCGGCCGGCGTCGAAGGTGATCTACCCGCACTCGGACATGGGCGCGCTGCGCGACGCGCTCGTCGCGGCACCGTCCGACGCCCGCAAGCTGATCGTCACCGACGGCGTGTTCTCGATGGAGGGCGACCTCGCGAAGCTCCCGGAGATCGTCGAGCTGGCGGGCGAGCACGACGCAGTCGTCGTGGTCGACGACTCGCACGGCGTCGGCGTCCTCGGCGAGACCGGTCGCGGGACGGTCGAGCACTACGGCCTCCTAGGCGAGGTGGACGTCATCACCGGGACGCTCGGGAAGGCGCTCGGCGGCGCCGCCGGCGGGTACGTGGCCTCGTCGGAGGAGGTGTGCGACCTGCTCTCGCAGCGCTCGCGCCCGCAGCTCTTCTCGAACGCGCTCCCGCCGACCGTCGCCTGCAGCGCGCTCCGCGCGGTCGAGCTGATGCTGGAGCAGCCGGAGCTGCTCGCCCGCCTGCGGGCACGCTCGAGCGCGTTCCGGGAGATGCTGGCCGGGGCGGGCTACCGGCCCCTCGACGGCGAGGCCGCGATCATCCCGATCATCGTCGGCCAGACGGCGCAGGCGATCGCCCTGTCCGAGCGCCTGCTCGACGAGGGGGTCTTCGTGACGGGCTTCGGCTTCCCGGTCGTGCCGGAGGGCACCGCGCGCATCCGCGTGCAGATGTCCGCCGCGCTCGAGCCGGAGCACCTCGAGCGGGCGATCGACGCGTTTCGGCGCGTGCGCACGGGCTGAGCGCGAGAAGGAGCTCGCCCGCGAGCGGCGAACCTCGCACCATGCCAGTCAACATCATCGGTCTCGGCCTGCTCCTCGCGGGCCTGATCTTCCTCGTCATGGGCCTCGGCTTCTGGGGCGGCGCCGTCCTCTGGATCATCGGCGTCATCTGCCTCATCGGCGGCATCGGTGCGCTCTTCATGACGTACCAGCAGCGCCGCCGTACGGCGTAGCTCGTCCACGCGCCGGTCGCCGCCACCCGTCGGGGTGGCGTCACCCTGCCGGGCACGAGTGCCCGCGCTTCGGGGATCTTCGCGCGCATTACCTCGTGAAGACGTAGTCGTCCGCCCTCGCCTGCTGGTGGCAGCTCTGACAGAGCTGCCCCCGGGCGAGGACGGTGAAGCGCGCGCTCCGGCTCGAGCGCTCGTACTCGACGTAGCGCCACCGCCCGTTCACCTTCCGCATGACCGCGAACTGGCCGACGAAGCGCGTGCCGGGCTTCACGATCGTCTTCACGACCACGGTGCCGTTCGGGAAGCGCCGTCCGACCTTGCGCTTGCTCGCATAGACGTTCTTCACGCCGGAGTGCGCGCACGGCGGCCCGCAAGTCGTGAACGGCTTGCGGTTGAGCTTCGGCCACGTCTGGTAGCCGTTCGTGTACGCGGGGAGGCCGTTCGCGCCCGTGGCCGCGATCGCGACGACGGCCGCCGAGGACGCCAGCGCGACGGCCGTGACGATGGCGACGATCCCTGCCCGCATGACGGCATCATGCGCCGCGCGGCCGGTCGACGGAAGGCCGCTGCCTGCCAGACTGTCCGTCAGCGAACGGGCCTGGTTGCGGTCGCTGTCGCCAGGGGCAAGACTGTCGGCGAGGGGTTCATGAGCACGGACATTGCGACCGGCATCCCCGAGTCCGCGGCCCGGCTTCGCCGTTCGGCGGTCGCGCGCCGGTCGAGGCGTGCGCTGGCGGTCCTCCTGCTCGGCCCGCTCACGATTCTCGCCGGGCTCGTCTGGGCCGTCGCGCAGCCGTACCGGATCGTCTTCCTCGAGCGGGCGGACCGGGGGCTGTACGACTACCTCGTCCAGCCGCCGCTCCTCGTGGGGCTCGTCGGCGTCGTGTTCGCGCTCGTCGTCGCCCCCGGGCTCGTCGAAGATCTCGAGAGCGAGGGCGATGGCTCCGAGGCCTGAGATCGCCCACTGGCTCACGGGCTCGGTCTGCCTCCTGCTCGGGCTGGTCCTCCTGTCGGAGGCACTCGTCGGCACCTCGGTGTTCCGCAGGCGCGCGTGGCGCGCCTACCTGTGGCCGGCGATCGCGCTCGGCGGGGGGGTCCTGCTGTGGGTCATCGTCGTCTTCTCGACCTTCTCGCCGATGCACCTGCTCGCCCACGCCGTCTGGGCGCAGGCTGCGATGATCGTCGGCGCCCTCCAGTTCGCGGTCGTCCGCGGCAAGCTCACGAGCCCTCGCTGGTCGCTCGTCACCTCCGGCGCGCTGTTCCTCTCGGGGCTCGCGTTCATCCTCCACGAGCAGAACCCGTGGCTCTACTCGCGCTCCGCCTTCCTGCACCACGCGATCGGCTGGGTCGTGGCCGTCGCCGCGCTCTTCCCGCTCGCCGAGGCGCTGCGGCCGCGGGCCGCCGTCTGGCGCGCCGCCTTCGCGCTCACCTTCGTCGTCGTGGCGGTCCTCCTCTACGCAGACCGCGACCTGGCCCCGATCTTCGGGCATCTCTCGGACGCGGCGACCCGATGAGGCGCACGCTTCCACTCGCGGCGCTCGCCTGCGCACTGCTTCTCCTGCCGGCCGTCGCTCGCGCGCACGCGACGCTCGTCGAGGCCGACCCTGGCACGCAGGCCCGGCTGCGGGAGGCACCCTCGCTGATCCGGCTGCGGTTCACGGAGCCGGTCACCGTCGCCGAGGGGGGCGTCCAGGTACTCGATCGGAGTGGCGCACAGCATGCGGGAGCCGCCTCCGTCTCCGGCGGCGGGCTCGTCGTCACCGCACGGCTGTCCGGGCTCGAGCGCGGCTCCTCGTACACCCTTCGCTGGCGCGTCACGAGCACCGACGGCCACTCGCCTTCCGGCGTCTACAACTTCGGCGTCGGCGTCGCTCCACCCCCGCCGACCGAGTCGGTCGGGGCGGGCGCAACGACGGTGAAGGACGACCTCGCGCGCTGGGCGCTGTTCGCCGCGCTCGCGCTCGTCCTCGGCCCGCTCGTCGTCCGGCTCGGGATCCTGCGCGGCGATGCGCCCCGTGCGCTCGAGCGCCGCTTCCACCTCCTGACCACCGTCGCGGCCTTCGCGGTGATCGACGTCGGGATCCTGGCGTTCCTCGTCCGGGCGTCGAACGCGCTGCAGCTCCCGCTCGGCGACCTGCTCTACGGGGACCTGCAACCGTTCGCCGAGAAGACCCGCTTCGGGGTCGCGTTCCTGGTGATGACCGTGGGCTTCGCCGTCGTCGCGGCGCTGCTCGCGCTGGCATGGGCGCTCGACCGCACACGGCTCCGTCTGCCCGCGCTCGCGCTCTCGCTCCTGCTTGCATCCGGGCTCTCGCTCTCCGGGCATCAGGCGACGGAGCCGAACGCGACCTGGGCGTCCGAGCTCGCCGACTGGCTCCACCTCGTCGCGGCCTGCGTCTGGGTCGGCGGCCTCGTCACGCTCGCGTTCGTCGTCTGGCCCGTCGCTCCCGCGCTCCGGCGCCGGGCGTTCCTCGGCTTCTCGCGGCTCGCGTTCGTGCTCGTCGCGGTGCTCGTCCTGGCCGGCGGGTACCTCGCGGTCGTCCGGCTTCCCGAGATCTCGGCCTTGTGGGCGACCGGCTACGGCCGACTTCTGCTCGTGAAGCTCGGGATCGTGGCCTTCGCGCTGGCCTGGGGCGGGATCCACCACCTCTTCGTCCGCCCGCGGATCGCCGCCGGGCGCGATCCGCGCGTGCGCCCGAGCCTCGTGGGGGAGACCGTTCTCGCGCTCGTCGTGCTGCTCGCCGCCGCCGCGCTGACGAACGCGTCGCCACCGCCTCCGGCCGGTGACCGGCCGTCGGTCGCGGGCCCGAGCCGGTAGAACGGCATCGTGGGTCACGGTCACGACCACGATGCGAGGCGCGTCGGGAGCGGGGGCGCGCTCGGGCTCGCACTCGCACTGACGGCCGGCTACACCGTCGTCGAGGTCGTCGCCGGCTTCCTCACGGACAGCCTCGCGCTCCTCGCCGACGCGACACACATGCTCTCCGACAACGTCTCGATCGCGCTCGCGCTCGTTGCGGTCCGGCTTGCGCGACGCCCGGCGACGCCGGACCGGACGTACGGGTTCAAGCGGGCCGAGGTGCTCGCCGCGCTCGCGAACGGCGTCACGCTCGTCGTCCTCGCGATCTGGATCCTCTACGCGGCGGTCCAGCGCTTCGGCGACCCGCCCGAGGTGCTCGGTGGGTGGATGCTCGCCGTCGGCGCCGTCGGGATCGGCGTCAACGTCGCGGCGGGCGCGGTCCTCTTCCGCGCCCGGGAGGGGAGCCTGAACGTGGAGGCCGCCTTCCGACACGTGCTCGCCGACCTCCTGGGCTCGCTCGGAGTCGTCGCCGCCGCGGTCGTGATCCTCGCCACCGGGTGGCTCGAGGCGGACGCGGTGGCGAGCATCCTGATCGCGCTGCTCGTGCTCGCGAGCTCGTGGTCGATCCTGCGGGACTCGACCTCGATCCTGCTCGAGTCGGCGCCGAAGGGCATGGATGTGCGCGCGGTCGGCGAGCGCCTCGCGCAGGCGCCGGGCGTCGTCGAGGTGCACGACCTGCACGTCTGGACGATCACGTCCGGATTCCCCGCCCTCTCCGCGCATGTCCTCGTCGGGCGCGGCGAGGACTGCCACGGCCGTCGGCGCGAGCTCGAAGCGCTCCTCCACGACGAGTTCGGGATCGAGCACACGACGCTCCAGGTCGACCACGTCAGCGACCCGGGCGGGCTCGTCGAGATCGGCCGTTTCGGCTAAGGCAGGAGCACTGCCGCCCCGAGAAGAGCGCCGCTGCGGAGACGCGCGAGCGCCTCGTTCGCGTCCTCGAGCGCGAACGTCTCGACCTCGACGCGCAGGGGGATGTCGGACGCGAGGGCAAGGAACTCGTGTCCGTCCGCGCGCGTGAGGTTCGCCACCGAGCGGACGGACCGCTCGCCCCAGAGCAGCTCGTACGGGAAGGAGGGGATGTCGCTCATGTGGATCCCGGCGCACACGACCGTCCCGCCCTTGCGGACGTGGCCGAGCGCGGCCGGGACGAGCGCGCCGACCGGCGCGAAGACGATGACGGCGTCGAGCTCCTCGGGCGGGCCTGCCGACGCGTCCCCGGCCCACGTCGCCCCGAGCGAGCGCGCGAGCTGCTGCGACTCGTCGTCGCCGGCCCGGGTGCCCGCGAAGACGCGCCGGCCCTGGGCGACGGCGACCTGGCACACGAGGTGCGCGGACGCGCCGAACCCGTACAGGCCGAGCGCCTCGCCGTCGCCGACGAGCCGGAGCGCTCGGTACCCGATCAGGCCTGCGCACAGGAGCGGCGCCGCCCGCTCGTCCGGGTACCCGTCCGGGAGGGGGAAGCAGAAACGCTCGTCCGCGACCACGAGCTCGGCGTACCCGCCGTCCACGTCGTAGCCAGTGAAGCGCGCACGGTCGCAGAAGTTCTCGCGGCCGGAGACGCAATACCGGCACTCCCCGCACACCCACCCGAGCCAGGGGACGCCTACCCGAACGCCCGACGTGAGCCGCTCGCCTCTCCCTACGACCTCGCCGACGACCTGGTGCCCCGGGACGAGCGGGAGCGCGGGCCGCTCGAGCTCACCGTCCACGATGTGCAGGTCGGTGCGGCAGACGCCGCACGCGTGAACGCGGACGAGGACCTGCCCCGGGCCAGGCTCGGGGTCGGGGAGCCTCGCGGCGCGGAGGGGCGTGCGAGCCGCGTCGAGCACCATCGCGCGCATGGGCCCATCCTGCCTCGTGCGCCGGGAGAGAATGCCGGGGTGGACGAGCCGCGCGAGATCCGCCTACGCCGCCTGGCGCGGGACGAGCTCGCCCGGGTCGGGGAGATCGACCGCACCGAGCGCATCGACGTCCTCTACCTCCAGCACGGAACTCGTCTGGAGGAGCGGCGCGGCGACTTCAGCGCCCGCGCGTGGCTCACGGAGGGTCGAGGCGAGCACTCGGTCGCAGCCCAGCAGAAGGCGCTCGAGCACTACGTCGAGGCGGGAGGGCTCGTGCTCGGGGCGTTCGACGGCGACCGGCTGGTCGGCATGGGCGTCGTGGTGCCCCACGTTCGGCCTGCGATCGCCCAACTCGCGTACCTTCATGTCAGCGACGGCTATCGCGGGCGGGGCATCGGCACGCGGCTCTCTGACGAGCTGGAGCGAATCGCTCGCAAAGCGGGCGACGCGACCATGGTCGTCTCCGCCACGCCGTCGCTCAACACCGTCCGCTTCTACCTCGGTCGCGGCTTCGAGCCGACGGCGGAGCCGCTCCCCGAGCTGTACGAGCTCGAGCCCGACGACGTGCACCTACGGAAGAAGCTGAGCTAGAGGACGACCGCCGAGCGCACCGTTCCGGCACGCTCGTGGCGGGCGACGACCCCGAGGCGTTCGCCGGCCTTCGCCTCGACGACCCACTCGACCTTCGCCCGCTCGCTCGTCGAGTGGTCGACGTTCCACCACGTCACCGAGCGGCGCTCGACGCGGCCGCCGAGCTGCCCGGCCTCCTCCCGCTCCTTCCCGCTCGCGATGCGGGCGCCGTCGGGAAGCTCGAGCGAGACCTCGAGCGGCCGCACCGCCTTCCGCTCGAGCGCCTTCTCGGACACGTTCGTCGGGAGCCAGCCCGTGTTCTCGAGGACGAGCCGGAGCCTGAACGCTCCGTTGCCGACGGGCTCGGAGTCGAACGAGCGCACCTCCAGCCTCGGCGAGACGAGCGCGAGGAAGATGGCGAAGTCGGTGTGCGGCCGCACCTCGTCCTCGAGCTTCGACAGCGGAGGGTTGAACCAGAAGCGGACGATGTCCCAGCCGCCGAGCTCGACCGGGCCGAGCTGCGGGTGCTCGAACGGGTACCAATCGACGTAGCCCTCGCCGAGCTCGTCGGCGAGCTTGATGAGCGCGAGGTCGTCGTCCGGCGAGTGCTCGCGGATCCAGTCGATGAAGTGGTAGCCCTCGAGGCCGGCCGCGCGCTGGGGGCTCCAGAACTCGGTCACCCACGCGTACGCGCCGAGGTGGTCGTAGATCCAGTCGACGTCGCCGCCCTTGATGACCATCTTCGGGTGGTACTTGAAGTCGTGGAAGATCGAGATCGCCGGGTAGCCGGTGAGCTTCGTCGCCTCCTCGCCCATCAGCGCGAACGCGCGCAGGTCGGGCACCGGGAAGTCGTCGTCCGGGTGCCCCGACCAGGGCCTCAGGTGGACGCCGGAGAACGTGTGGTAGCCGACGTACGAGGTGATGTTCTTGCGCTCGACGATCGCCTGCACGAGCGCGCGTACCTCGGGCTCGGAGGTGGGGTACGGGCCGGCGCCCTGCTGCTCGCTCTCCGGTGCCCACTCCGCGGGCCAGTTGCGGTTGAGGTCGAGACCTTCGAGCGGACGTGCGATCGGGATCGTGACGCCGTCCCAGTTCCGGATCGTGCCCTCGGGGAGGACACGGAAGAACTCGCCCTCGACGTCGTCCGGGCGCCGAGCGATCAGCAGCCGGGCATCCTCGGGATGCGTCTTCCACGACCCGTTCGAGTCGGGGACGCGCATGAAGAGGACGCGCCCGTCGCCGTCCACGTCCTCGCGATGGAGGCCGTCCTCGGGCTCCTCGCGCGGGTAGGGGCGCACGCTCGACCGGCGCCAGCGCCCGTCCGCGAGGCCCGCCTCGGCGCCGTCCGGGTTCACGCGCGGGACGACGTAGAACGTGCGCGTGTCGAGTGCGTGCGTGACCCGCTCGTCGCTCCCGTGCTCGTGGAGGAGGCGGTCGAGCAGCGTCAGCGCCGCGGTCGTGCCCGTGAACTCCATCGCGTGGATCTGGGCATGGACGAAGACCGCCGGCTTCTCCTCGGGAGGCCCGGTCTCGAGGTTGGTGACGGTGGCGAGCGCGATCTCGCGGCCCTCGTACGACTGCCCGATCGACTCGAGCCGGAGGAGCGACGGGAACTCGGCCGCCCAGGCGTCCAGCACCTCGGTCAGCGCGGCGTAGGTGTAGAAGCGGTCGAAGCGGACGCGCACCGCGTGCGACGTTACTCGACGGCCTTCCTCGCGCGCACGATGAGGCGCGCCTCCGGCGTCGGCGGCCTCGTGCCCGACCAGTCGGAGAAGCACTCGATCGTCGCAAAGCCGGCCTCGCGGAGTATCTCGACCCACTCGGTCGCGGTGTACAGGCGATGGATGAAGCGGCGTTCGATCCGCTCGCCCTCGGGTCCCACGATGACGTGCCGGGTGGAGACCTCCCCGGAGACCCAGTCCACCGTCCGCTCCTGAACGAACAGCGATCCGTCCGGGAGCCACTCCCAGGTGCGGGGAAGGAAGATCCGTGCGAGACGGTCGCGATGCATCGTCTCGAGGACGAGCGTGCCGGCCGGCCGGAGGACGCGCCTGAACTCGTGCAGGACGCCGACGTCCTCGACCCGCTCGAGGTATCCGAGCGAGCTGAAGAGGTTGAGCGCGGCGTCGAAGCTCTCGTCCGCGAACGGCAGGTCCCGGTAGTCGCCACGGACGAGCATCGGCCAGTCCGCGTCGCCCCGTAGGCGCTCGGCCTCCGCGAGCTGGACCTCCGAGCGGTCGAGACCTGTCACCAGGTAGCCGTCGGCAGCGAGGACGAGCGCGTGCCGGCCGAACCCGACGGGGCAGTCGAGCACCTCCGCGCCCGGCTCGACCCCCGCGAGCGCTATCGCGCCGCGCGCCTCCTCGCGCGTCCGCTCGTCGTCGAGGAACGGCACGTATGTCCGCAGGTACGTCTCGTCGAAGACGGCGTCCCACGGGCCCATGTCGGGCAGACTGCGGGCCATGCGCGACCTCCTCGAGTACCGGGCCGAGTTCCCGATCCTCGAGCATACGACCTACCTCGTCAGCCACTCGCTCGGGGCGATGCCACGGCGGGCGGCGGACCGGCTCGCCGAGTATGCGGGCATGTGGGCCGAGCGCGGGATCCGCTCGTGGGCCGAGGGTTGGTGGTCGACGCCCTGGACGGTCGGAGACCAGGTGGGGAGGATCGTCGGCGCGCCGCCGGGCTCGACGGTGATGCACCAGAACGTCGCGATCGCGGAGGCGGTCGCGCTCTCGTGCTTCCGCCCGGTCGACCGGGCCCGGAACCGCGTCGTCTACGAGCGCGGCAACTTCCCCTCCGTCCGCTACCTGTACCAGGCGCAGTCCGAGCTCGAGGTCGTCGTCTGCGAGGACGACGGCGAGATCCTGGAGAGGATCGACGAGCGCACGCTGCTCGTGCCGATGAGCCACGTGCTGTTCAAAGCGGCCGAGATCCAGGACGTCGAAGCCATCGTGCGCCGCGCGCACGAGGTGGGCGCCCACGTGATCCTCGACTGCTACCAGTCCGCCGGCATCGTCCCGCTCGACGTCGCCGCGCTCGGCGTCGACTTCGCCGTGGGCGGCTCGGTCAAGTGGCTCTGCGGCGGGCCGGGGAACGCGTGGCTGTACGTCAGGCCCGACCTCGCCGAGACGCTCGAGCCCAGGCTCACGGGCTGGCAGGCGCACGCGCGGCCGTTCGCGTTCGAGGAGGACCTCGAGTACGCCCCCGGCGCGGCGCGCTTCCTCACCGGGACGCCGAATCCGGCGGCGCACTACGCGGCGACCGCGGGCTACGACCTCGTCGAGGAGATCGGCGTCGCGCGCATCCGCGAGCAGTCCCTCCGCCAGACGCAGCTGCTGCTCGACCTCGCCGACGACGCGGGCTTCGAGGTGACGAGCCCGCGCAACCCGGCGCGGAGGGGCGGCACGGTGGTTGTCGCCGTGCCGGAGTTCGCCGCCGTCCATGCGGAGCTCGAGGCGCGAGGGATCCTCTGCGACTTCCGGCCCGATGCGGGGATCCGGCTCGGGCCGCACTTCTACACCTCGGACGACGAGATCCGGTTCGCGATCGGGCAGATCGTCGACATCCTCGAGAGTGGCGCCCACAAGCAGCACGCGGGCGCGGTCGCACTGCACTGACTCATGCACAGATCGGAATCCGCGAGCGCTGATTCCGATCGTGCATGAACGCCTCACGCGCGCCTGCTCCGCAGCCGCTGGGGACAGCTGGCTCGTGCCGGGCCTTGGCTCGGGAGGAGGTTACGATCGGACGCATGGCCATGCCCTCCAGCCTCGAGATCGCCCAGGGGGCGACGCTCCGCCCGATCGTCGAGGTCGCGGAGGGCGCCGGCCTCCTCCCGGAGGAGGTCGAGCCGTACGGGCGGTACAAGGCGAAGATCGATCTTTCGGTGCTCGAGCGGCTCGCCGGCCGCCCGGACGGGAAGCTCGTCAACGTCACCGCCATCACGCCCACGCCTGCCGGCGAGGGCAAGACGACCACCTCGGTCTCGCTCACGCAGGGCCTCGGGAGGTTGGGGCGGAACCCGGTCCTCTGCCTGCGGGAGGCGTCGGTCGGGCCGGTCTTCGGCGTGAAGGGAGGGGCGGCGGGCGGCGGGTACACGCAAGTGGTGCCGATGGAGGACCTCAACCTCCACTTCACGGGCGACCTGCACGCGATCACGGCCGCGAACAACCTGCTCGCCGCCATGATCGACGCGCACCTGACCCACGGGAACGAGCTCGGCATCGACCCGCTCTCCATCTCCTGGCGGCGGTGCCTGGACATCAACGACCGCAACCTGCGCAACGTGATCACGGGCCTCGGCGGGCGCGCACACGGCGCGCCTCGCGAGACCGGCTTCGACATCACCGCGGCCAGCGAGGTCATGGCGCTCGTCGCGGTCGCGCGCGACCTGGCCGACCTGCGCCGGCGGCTCGGCGCGATCACCGTCGGGCAGACCCGCGACGGACAGCCGGTGACAGCCGAGGACATCCGTGCCGCAGGCTCGCTCGCCGTGCTGCTCAAGGATGCGATCAAGCCGAACCTGGTGCAGACGCTGGAGGGCCAGCCTGCGTTCGTCCACTGCGGGCCGTTCGCGAACATCGCGCACGGGAACAACTCCCTCGTTGCCGATCGCGTCGCGCTCAAGCTCGGCGAGTACGTGATCACCGAGTCGGGGTTCGCCTCGGACATGGGCATGGAGAAGTTCTTCGACATCACCTGCCGCATCGGCGACCTGCGCCCGGACGCGGTCGTGCTCGTCGCGACGGTGCGCGCGCTCAAGCACCACGCGGGCAAGCCGGAGGGCGGGCTCGACGCGATCGAGATCGGGGCGCAGAACCTCGCGCGCCACATCGGGATCGTCAACGGCTACGGCCTGCAGGCCGTCGTCGCGGTGAACAAGTTCCCGACGGACACGCGGGAGGAGCTGGAGGCGGTGCGGAAGCTCGCCCTCGAGCACGGCGCCTACGCGGCGGCGGTGAACGAGGGGTTCGAGTTGGGCGGGGAGGGCGCGACCGAGCTCGCGGAGGCGGTCATCGAGGCGGCGGACCAGCCCTCGAGCTTCGAGCTCGCCTACCCGCTCGAGGCCCCGATCGCGGAGAAGATCCGCGCGATCGCGACGAAGGTGTACGGCGCCGACGGGGCCGAGCTGCTTCCCGCCGCGAAGCAGAAGGCTTCGGCATTCGAGCAGGCCGGCCTCGGCAACCTGCCGATCTGCATGGCGAAGACGCACCTCTCGCTCTCGCACGACCCGGCGCTGAAGAACGCGCCGACCGGCTTCACGGTGCCCGTCCGCGACCTTCGTCCGTACACCGGCGCAGGCTGGATCGTCGCCCTCTGCGGCGACATGATGACGATGCCGGGGCTCGGGAAGGCACCCGCCGCGTTCGCGATCGACATCGATGAGTCGGGCGAGACGGTCGGCCTCTTCTGAGCTCCGCGGCTAGCCTTCGACCAGTGACCGAGCCGAACACCGAGTACCTGTCCCCGGCGCAGCGCGCCGAGCTCGAGGCCGAGCTGGTCGAGCTCGAGGGCCCGCGGCGCAAGGCCGCGACCGAGGCCATCAAGCACGCCCGCGAGTTCGGCGACCTCGCCGAGAACTTCGAGTACCACGCCGCGAAGAACGAGCAGGGACTGCTCGAGCGCCGAATCCACCTCCTCCGGGAGCGCCTCCGTCACGCGGTGACGGTCGAGCACGAGACCGACGAGCACGTCGGCGTCGGCTCGATCGTGGAGATCGCTGACGACGACGGTGAGACCATGGAGGTCGAGATCTCGGCGGTCGGCGGCGTCGCCCCGGGCTCCCCGCTCGGGAGCGCCCTCATGGGCGCGACGATCGGCGACGTCGTGGACGTCGCAGCGCCGAGCGGCTCGTGGAAGGCGCGCGTGCTCGCCATCCGGCGGACCGGGTGAGCGCTCCCACGGCCGCACGGAGCTCCACGCTCGAGCTCCTCGCGTGGCTCTCGGCCCGGCCGCGGACGTACCGCGAGACGATGGACGCCTGGAGGACGAGCTGCCCGCGTCTCCCGGTCTGGGAGGACGCGCTCGCCGATGGTCTCGTGGAGGTCCGTCGCGAGGGCGCAGGCGACACGCTCGTCGCCCTCACCGCCGCCGGCAGGGCCGCGCTCGACGACGGCGCGCGCGGTGCGGTCGCGGCTCGCTGAGCTCCAGGCGAGCGAGAAAGCGCGCTTCGCCGAGACACGGCACACGGCGGTCTTCCGCGAGGCCATCCTCGAGGTCAGCTCCGTCTCCGGTACGTGACGAACGCGAACGGCGTACCGTCCTCCGAGACGCGCGCGTCCCGGGACATCTCCTCGAACGCCTCGCGATCCCAGGCGGGGAAGAACGCGTCACCCTCGGGCTCGAGATCGACTTCCGTCAGCTCGAGGTCGTCAGCGAGCGGGAGCGCCTGGTCGTAGAGGGAGGCGCCGCCGATCACGAAGACCGTCTCCGGATCGTCGAGAAGCTCGAGCGCGGTGTCGAGCGAGGCGGCCCGTTCGGCGCCGTCGGCGGTCCACACCGGGTTGCGCGTGACGACGACGTTTCGCCGCCCCGGAAGCGGCCGGAACCGGTCGGGGAGCGAATCCCAGGTCTTCCGACCCATGAGCACCGGATGCCCGGTGGTGAGCGCGCGGAACCGCGCCATGTCCTCGGGGATGTGCCAGGGGATGCCTCCCTCGCGTCCGATCACGCCGTTCCGCGCGACCGCCGCGACGATCGACAGCGTCACACCGCGACGGGTGCGCGGATCGCCGGGTGGTGCTCGTAGCCGACGACCTCGAAGTCCTCGTACTCGTACTCGAAGATCGACAGCGGCCTGCGGTGCAGCACCAGCGACGGATACGGGTACGGCTCGCGCGCGAGCTGCTCGGCGACCTGCTCGCGGTGGTTGTCGTAGACGTGGCAGTCACCGCCCGTCCAGACGAGATCGCCGACCTCGAGGTCGGACTGCTGGGCGAGCATGTGCGTGAGCAGCGCGTAGCTCGCGACGTTGAAGGGGACGCCGAGGAACACGTCGGCGCTCCGCTGGTAGAGCTGGCACGAGAGCCGGCCGTCCGAGACGTGGAACTGGAAGAACGCATGGCAGGGCTGGAGCGCCATCGCCGGGAGGTCCGCGACGTTCCAGGCGCTGACGACGATTCGGCGCGAGTCGGGCTCCTCGCGCAGCAGCCGGACGACGTTCGCGATCTGGTCGACGTGGCCGCCGTCGGGCGTCGGCCAGCTCCGCCACTGCACGCCGTACACGGGTCCGAGGTCGCCGTCCGCGTCGGCCCACTCGTCCCAGATCGTCACCCCGTGCTCCTGAAGCCAGCCGACGTTCGATTCGCCGCGGAGGAACCACAGGAGCTCGTACGCGACCGAGCGGAAGTGCACCTTCTTCGTCGTCACGAGCGGGAAGCCCTCGGACAGGTCGAAGCGCATCTGGTAGCCGAAGACGCTCACCGTCCCCGTCCCGGTGCGGTCGTGCTTCGGCACGCCCGTCGTGAAGACGTGGCGCATGAAGTCCTCGTACTGCGAGCGGACGGGACGATCGGTCACGGAGACCGACGATAGCCGCTCGCCCGGAAGCTGCTCGCCATGTTGCGGCGTGCGGGAGGACGGGTCAGGCTTCGGCCCATGCCGGAGATGCCGCGCGGAGCCGTCACCTTCCTCTTCACCGACATCGAAGGGTCGACGCGACTCGTCAAGCAGCTGCGCGAGCGCTACGGCGCCGTCCTGGCCGACCACCAGCGAATGCTGCGCGCCGTCTTCGACGCTCACGGCGGGTACGAGGTCGACACCCAGGGTGACTCGTTCTTCGTCGCGTTCGCGAGCGCTCGCGACGCTGTGCTCGCTGCGGTCGAGGGCCAGCTCGCGCTTGCGTCTCATACCTGGCCCGAGGGCGTGCAGATCAAGGTCCGGATGGGACTTCACACGGGCCAGGCGGTGGCATCCGGCGACCGGTACACGGGCCTCGCGGTCCACCGCGCCGCCAGGATCGGCGCGGCCGGTCACGGCGGGCAGATCCTCGTATCGCAGGCGACACAAACCCTGCTCGAGGACGAGGAGGAGGACCTGCACGTCTTCCTCCGCGACCTCGGCGAGCAGCGGCTCAAGGATCTCGATCGGCCGGTCCGTCTCTACCAGGCCACCGCCGACGGGCTGCCGGCCGGGTTCCCGCCGCTCCGTGGTGACGCCGACCTCGCCCAGGCGGCTGAGGCGGCGATCGCTCCGTGGCTCTCGCGGCGCCTGCGCTGGGCGATCGGCGGGCTCGCGGCGGTCGCGGCGATCGCCGTGCTTGCGGCTGTCCTCACCCTGGGGGGCGACTCGGGTGGCGGCCTGAGCGCCGTCCAGCCCAACCACGTGGGGCTGATCGATCCTCGGACGAACGAGATCGTCGCCGAGATCTCGGTCGGGCTCAGCCCGGGGCCGATCGCCGCGGGCGACGGCTCGGTCTGGGTCGGCAATGTCCAGGACCGTAACCTGACGAGGATCGATCCGGTGCAGCGCTCGGCTGCCGGGACGATCTCGCTCGAGAACCGTACGCCGACGGGGATCGCCGTCGGGCTCGACGCGGTCTGGGTTGCCCACGGCTTACGCGGCGACCTCTCCAAGGTCGATCCGCAGTTCGGGCAGGTGACGCGATCAGTCTCGGTGGGAGGCACGGCCTTCGGCAATCCGAACGGCAGTGTCGCCGCGGACGAACGGTCGGTCTGGGCCGCGTTCGGTGACTCGACGTTCGCTCGGCTCGATGCCGCGGGGAGAATCCTGGGACGGACGCTGGCCGGCTCGCAACCGGCCGGCGTCGTGGTTGCGGCCGGCTCGGTCTGGGTGACGAATGCCGGTGACTCGACGGTCCAGCGCTTCGATCAGGAGACGTTCGAGCAGGGACCGCTGAGGATGTTCAACGTCCCCGCGAGGCCGACCGGAATCATCTACGCGGAGGACACCGTGTGGGTCGCGAACGCCGGCGATGGCGTCGTGACCCGTATCGACCCGGGGTCCGGCGCAACCGACGAGATCACCGTCGAAGCGGGCCCCACCGCGCTCGTCTTCGGGGCCGACGCTGTGTGGGTGGCGAACACCGAGGCGGGCACCATCTCCCGCATCGACCCTCGGACGAACGAGGTCGTGGAGACGATCGAGATCGGCAACGCACCCGCCGGAGTTACGTTCGCGAACGGCCTCGTCTGGGTCGCGGTGCAGGCGCCCGCCACGCCCGCTACTTGAGGCAGACGGCGGTCAGGTCGAGCACGGGCCGAAGCACGATGCAACCGACGCGCTTCGAGACGAGGGTCGGCTCGTTGAGGAAGTCGACCGCAGCACCCGGTGCCTGGTCCCGCGCAAGCCGGACGTCGAGCGCCGCGTAGGCGTTGCTGCGGTCGCTGCCCTGAGGCAGACGAGCCGCCTGGCGCATCTGCCGATCGTACGAGGCCGAGGCGAAGCGGCTGAAGTTCGTGGCCCCGAGGAAGCGTCGGTCGAAGAGGAGGTTTATGTACGCGAACGGGTCGATGTAGCTCGGGCTCCAGAGGCCGAACGCCATGTCCCACTCCTCGCCCGGCGTCGCGAGCTTGTTGAAGTAGGCAGCAGTCGCGCTGTGGATGGGGATGGGCACCAGCTCCACCTCGAGCCCGATCTCCGCGAGTTGTTGCTTCACCAGCTGTGCGATCGCCATCGGGGGTGCGGCGCTGTTGACGTAGAGCTTCACCACTCGCCCACGCAGGTTTCCGTTCGCGAGCGCCCTCGCCCGCGCCAGGTTCGAGCGCTCGAGCGGGTAGACGTCCGCGTCCTTGAACCCCGGCAGGATCGACGGGAGATACTGGTCCGTGGGACGACTCACGAGCGACCCACCGGTGTTCACGAGCGCTCGCCGGTTGAGGGCGAGGTTGACCGCCTTGCGCAGGCTCGCGTTGTTGCGAAACAGCGGCCGCGACGAGTTGAACGCGAGCATCCGCAGGGTGAGCCCCCGCCTGAGGTAGAGCTGGGTTCTCTGATTGATCCCGTACTTGTCTACGAGTCCGAGAGCCGGATCGAAGTAGATGCCGGAGAGCGTATGACCCCAGTCGGCCTCCCCTCGGTCGACGCGGCGCAGCACCTCTTGCGGCGACGCAGCTCGGAGGTCGGCCTCGAAGCCGTCCACGTGGTGGGGCCGGTGTCCTCCGTAGAACCGGTTCCGCAGCAGGACGACTCGCTCGCCCCGTCGGTACTCCGCGACGAAGTACGGGCCTGCAGCAGGGACGTTTCCTACTCCTTCGGGATCGATCGGCAGCGTCGGCTTCACAGCGCAGAAGAAGGTCGAGGCCGTCCGGTGCGGAAAGTCGGGTGCGGGTCGCGCAAGCCGGACGACGAGCGTGTTCCCCCGCGCCACGACGCCGGCTGCGTGGGTGGCCTTTCCCGCCAGCACGCTCCCGGCGCCGACGATGTCGCGCACGTAGTGGACGCCCGGCGAGCTCATTGCGGGGGAGAGAGCGCGGTCGATCGCTCGTGCGAACGCGCTCGCGCGCACAGGGCTCCCATCGCTGAAGCGGAACCCGCGGCGCAGCTCGAACGTGTAGATCTTCCCGTCGCGCGAGACCGCCGGGAAGCTCGTCGCCACCTCGGGCTGCAGGCGAAATCCGGCCGGCGGCGGCTTGTCGGGATACGCCATCAGCCGCGCACATGTCGTGTCCAGCAAGGCCCAGCCCGGTGGGCTCGAGGCGAGAGCGGGATCCATGGAGTCGATCCCGGAGACCGCATTCAGGCTGACGCGGAAGATCCCACCCTCTTGCCCCAAACGAGCGGTAGACCCGAGCGCAGGGGGCTCGACCCCGATCAGGAGGACACCACCGCTCACCGTGAGGGCCGCTACGAGTGCGTGAAGGCTTCGGTGGCGCAACAAGTCTCCTTTTGCACGAACTT
>Ga0075419_10001056_pt1 | contig 17808 bp, 22 predicted proteins | sample SoiMetdeltSBSDD3_FD_76900 | JGI IMG/M metagenome (GOLD analysis project Ga0075419, IMG submission 76900) | Bulk soil microbial communities from a Populus tree surrounding site in Tennessee, USA - Soil MetaG P. deltoides SBSDD3 | ecosystem: Environmental > Terrestrial > Soil > Tree plantation... | reverse complement strand
TCAATCTTTTCTATCAGAAGCCCTAACTAACCCCAGATCAATGTAGAATTCGTCTGCTGAGTCTAGGGGCCGCCCTGCAGCAATGCCTACAGAATTGGCCTTCGGAACTACTGTAAAATATACTATTTAGATATAACAAAGAAAGAATTATCGATAGAAAGGATTGTTAAAATTATTTTGCTTATCCAAATAGCAAACTGCGAAGAATCTTTAAACTATAAAATCATCATTCGTATTTTTCTACGGCAACTAAATGTGACTACATCTTTCGTATTTATGACCCTCCATAGGTCTATATATCATACGTACTACACTATACTTGATGAGTAGGTATTGTTCAACTTTCACGCAAATATATGATTATACGATCACCGAGGTTGGACAAATATGAGTATCTCTATGTCAAATGAGTATCTAAAATGTCTCATATGCAACGAGACCCCAAACCCTGAAAGGGTCAATGCTATAATAGCGACCGCCACTTCATACGATAGCGCTCCTTTTGATCCAAAGGATCCTATCATTGTGTCTGAGACAGAAGTTTACTGCTGTACGGAATGTTATATGAGAGGCGTAGTAATGCAAGAAGATGCATTAGATAATTCATGGAGTCGAACAGTGTTTTTTATGTAAAGTGTTATTACGATGACTGGAGGCTTTTATTGTATATGTACATGTGCGCTTCAGAGTTGCCTTTATTAGTAATTATATATTTACCGCTAGGGTCTTGTTCAACCCACCCTACATCCTCCAAGATAGACACTAGAGTTGAAACATACTTTTCATTGGTATCCAAGTCATGAACTAACTTTTCAACCGTATCACCTACCACAACTATTCTCATCAAAAAATAATGCGCTAATTCTAAACCTGTAAGACTAGTAATAGTAATCCCTGTCGTGGTTTAGCATCCTGCCCACCGTTTTTACGATATACAATATTTAACCTCATGATGCAAATGTAACCGTTTCTATTATAGTTGGTGGGCAAAGATTTTTGTCTTTCCAGATCTTATTTTCTCCTTCTATTATGATGGCCAGAATAGCATTAGAACACCAGTAGACAACTTGGCCAATATTGATAATATTTATTTCAATTAACAATATTTCGAAAATGATTAGTAATATGGTGACATACTAACAATAGTGTTTTTGCATATACATGAGTATACTTGAGACACATTGGTAATCAAATACGAAGAGTGTGTGTGTGCTCCTGTAAGATGAGAACTCAACTTACATGTATTGTATGCGGCTCTTGTTGGAATTGTCACTGGAAGAATGATAAATTGTTTGGTTGTACACAAAACCTATCTGCTGAGTCCTCCCTTGATATACTAAGAGGAAAAGATAGAGCTGTCCTAAAATTAACAAGTAATGACAGAAAATTATTCCCGACTAGCATATCGAAGTCAAGTGGATATCTAGGAAATTCCTCAGTAGGTCCCAAAGAATCTCCCGACTCTAGTAGCCGTTCTTATCCCAAACTGGAACTCACTGCTATTCGTTTTCAGCTGGCAGTTTGACCTACTAATCTAGAACAGGAAATATCACAACAGGAAAGAGATCAATGCAAGTCTTTACCTGCATGAACACACTATCAGTTGTGACATCAAGCTTCGGAATCTGCTAGTCGGATAGGATATATATTGTGAAACGACTATAATAACCTTATAAAACTAATCATGCCTGAACGATATTAGTTACAACGGTAACTCTTACAGTATATCATCCTCGTTCCTACAGGCTATCAATAAAGCAAGATTGAGCTAGCTCTTTTGTATAATTACAGGAAGTTAGAGACCTCCACTTGCTTCTCTTTCGATAATTATCATACATGCCTTTTTTCATTTCTCTTAAATCATATTAGATTATGTCGTATCTTAATCGTTTCATTAAATTTTGTTAGATATTTTGAACTAGTTATTTGATACTATTCAGAGGAACATTTGCACTCATCACATCATAGCCTTGAATGCTTTGACCTCGTAAATCTAGTGTCTGTTTGCAGCTACTACAAGTTGGAGAATACGTAGTCCTTGTTCCTTCTATAGTATACTGTTTATCGCTAATACTAAGGGTCCCATTTATCGCCGAACCAGATATGTTCAACGTTCCTAATACTGAGACTGGTATAACTGACGAAGTACTATCTATTACTACTTCTCCTTGTATGCTGTATTGAGACTCGCTTACTTTCTCAACTATCCCTCTAAACTCGCATCCAAGACAGTTGATAGATGGTAAACTAAAAATTCCTCCCACCGCCTCGAACCTTGTCTCAAGTTCGGGAAGACTTTGTTCAGAAACTAAATTATGACTACTACCTGCTGCTTCGTAATATTGTGTTGATAGAAATAGATGGCATATACTGAAGGATGAGAGAAATAGTGTGAGGGCTACCATCGACGGCAATTCTTTAGCATAATATCTGTGTTATTTAGGATATTAATATTACATATGTACATACGTAAAGCACATGTTTTCTCTGAGAGAAACGGGAAAATCCCGAAAACGTTAACGAATTATAATGCATTCATAATACTGCAGATATGGATAGAATAGAAGTCTTTGCAAGTGCTTCTCTTATGATTGATCTCTTAAAGAAGGCTTACTATGATGAAATGCAAATATTTCACTAATTTTGGTACATTGGGATAAACAGGTAAGGGGTAGTTTTATGTGCACTAGCTTTCAAGACGCAAGCAATAGGCGAATTAGCACATGCTGAATTGCTTCCTAACAGAATATCTAAGCTCGGGGATAAGACTCTGGTAATCCTGCTATCTGGAAAAAACAAGGTAAAGTTGGGCCATTAGATCCTGCTAAATATCTAACACTAAGAGATGCATTAGGAAAGGGGGTTAGAATTAGAGAGAAAAGCAGTAGAGTATTACCCTAACATTGCGAAAAAAGTACTAGAATAGTGGACAGTTAGGTAAAGACCCGCGGCTGAAACCCTCAAGTTGACCCTCTGAAACTGAAACCGATAACAGAATTAGAGATTCACGCATTAGGACGGCTCGCAAGAGGTCTAAAGAAGTATAACTAAATACAGTGCGGATCCGGGTAACACCCCCTGATTAGAGTATGCTCTAAGAAAATTACTCGTGCACAAAAATAAGTCACAATAATCATCCGAAATTGTATAATGGATAATATCTAACCATACAATTTTTTCCATTACCAGAATCTCTTTAGTTCTGCTAGAAACTAAATTTATCCTCATATGTTTTCAATATTTCATATAAGAAAGTTTAAGATAGTCATTGAATCCTTGTACTCTGATCTCTAAATGGTAAAAGTTCTTCTGGCTAGTTTGTTAATCCCTATTATTTTGTTATCACTAGGTTCTGCTATGTGTATACAAATTGTTATAGCACAAACAAGTCAGGCAGATTTTACAACTTATGAGAATCCTAAGTTTGGAATAAGAGTTCAATATCCCTCAGATTGGGGAAGGCTGGATCTTTCTTTTCTAGGAGCCTCAGCAGATATTGATTTCTATCCTTTAGATGACACATCAGGAACAAAGGATGTCAGGATACAAGTTAAGGCTCTCCCCTTGCAGAATGTGACGTTGGAACAATACACTAATACACAAATTAATTCTACTCAGGGCCAAATTTTAGAATCAAATGCAACTTCTCTGGGAAATCTGCCCGCTCATGAAATAGTATTTACCAATATCGGACTAAAGACATTGCAAGTATGGACATTAAAAGACGATAAGGTATATACTATTACTTATGTAGCGGAAGAAGATGATTATGAGAAAGATTTGCAGATTGCACAGAGAATAATTGAATCGTTTGGAGTAATGAGGTAGCAACAAATTTTTCATACTACCGCCATTATGTGATCCAAGCTTATAGAATTACTCTTCTTTAGTACGTACCACGAATCGGTCAAACAAGGATACTAAGCTTATTTTTATCGCTACATTAAGATAGCTTTTACAACAAGTATCTGAGCTCGCTTGAATATTTTGATAGATCAACAAAATCGTAGAGCTTATCTGACCGTATAGATTTCGAGACAACAAAATCGTGGCATTTGTTGGTGTGTAATACCATTTGTTGCCAATGGTTATATAGTCATAGTGCGTATAATATACATGGCAACTAGAAAAGACGCAAAGGAAGAACTAACAACGACATCACACTCACAGCTACAAAAAGAACAACATCATGTGGTCGATAAAGCATTAGACGAAACAAGAGAGGTAATTAGAGTTTCAACTAGGGAGGCAGCAAAAGAAATTCCTCAATATACACAAAAATTAGGTGACATACAAGAGCAAACCATTAAGACTACAAGAGAAATCGCTGACAACTACATAGAATCACAAAAAGAATTAATTAGCATCTATCAATCAGTGTGGACTCCATTTGTAGAAAATGCAAATAGCAGATTCTGGTACTATGTGTCGATATCTCCAAAAGGATTAGCTGAGACATATGGAACAGTAGTTAGTAATTTTGCGGACAACGTAATTGCAGCTACTAGACTAACAAATAATGCAGTCTCTGCTAATATGGAGCAATTCAGTATAGCACTGCAGCAAACAAAAGAAACTTCAAAAGAACTTTCTAGGCTAGGCGTAAATGCGGCTAGGACGTTTCATGAAGCTTCGAATGATGTGATTACCAGTGGGTTCCCAACAGTAGAAACTGTACCATCATCAAGACCAACAAGAGTAAGTTAGTAAATAAAAACGGAGAATAAATCCGCATACATCATTTTTTTATTGTCTGAATTACTTATGTAAAGACCTGCCATTTAATCATGCCTTGGTATAATAAAAAATAAGGTGTTATAGCGAGCGCTATTCATTGATGATGAGAAGGATATTACTTTTACTATAAAGATCATTTTGGAGCAAACTGGATTATTTTTTGTAGACTCATTCAATGATCCGGGTTTGGCGATGAAGAGAGTTAGGCCCAATTTTTATGCTCTTATATTGATTGATATTATGATGCCAAAGATGGATAGCTTTGAGTTATACGAGCAGTTAAAGAAAATAGATCCTGACGTCAATGTGTGTTTTCTGACAGCGAGAGAGATGTACCATCATGAAGTTAGAGAGAAGTTAAACATTGTGCCTTGAATAAAGATCTATTTCTTCAAAAACCAATATTAAATGAGATTCAACTACATCATTATTTGGTTTCAATTGTTTGTCAAGTCTCATGTGACCAGATGTTCCATATATTTTGGACTAGGGTTGGAACTCTCCAATGGGGTTTTGGTTGTTTTATTTGCCATAAAAAAACGGAAAAATGATGGTAATTTAAGTCCTGGGATGTTGAGTCTCCTGCTGCAATCCTACCTTTGACAATTTAAGAAGAGGTTATAGTGAAAAATTCTAAAACCGATAGATACCTAATTAATAGTGCTAATTCGAAATAGTAGTTGGAAAGTGTAGCGCATATCGATGCAGACAGAAAAGACTACGAAATTCAAGGCCAATTACCTATACTGATTACAAATCGAATATCTAGATTGATTTACCTTTTTGACAACAGACTACTGCAATTTATTGCTTCCATTATGACTTGTGTAGCTCGTGTACCGAGATTATCTATGCAATAGTTTTCGTTCCACAATTTTGAATCCAATTTATTTTCTCTGATTAGTTCTGAGATTCTGTTTACCCCAGCTAGATAATGCATTACTGACTTCCAAGTGACTATGATCGAACAGTCATCACAAACATTGCTCTTAGCATTGGTTGCAAAGACTACATTACAAAAAATGCATTTGTTATATACCATTGATTTGCCTGTTCGTGGGGCATTAATGCCAAAATGAAGTTTGTTAAAACATGTTAAGCACAAATGCTGATTATTAGATTCCGTGCATATATGATATCGCTCATTCTTATTACACAATTCACACAATGGGCTCGTCGTTGTTTCTTCCCCTATCTCGGATGCACCTCAAGTGTTTTCCATTTGATAGTAGTTCTGTAATTGTAAAAGCAACAAATCCGATTACACTGCTACTATAGATTGCTTTATTATCTGATTATATAATTGTGCGTGCTGGTTAGCAATATCTTGCCAACTTAATTTTTTTCGAAACGATTCTACTGTATTGATATATTTCACATAATCTCGGTCTAGCATTATAAGGGCCTTTGAAAATTCGTCAGGGGAACGGCTCACAGTTATTCCTAATCCTTTCTGAGAGAATTCTTTGAAGAACTCCAAATTAGTAGCGATGAATGGAAGTCCATGAGCCAAAGCATCAAACATGACACCTGATCCAGAACTTACTGTGTAGGGCAGAATTACTGCGTCAGCCGAAGAAAACAATAAAGAGAGATCTTCTTCAGTCAGAAAATCCTTCTGCAAATTTACTACGTTCTTTTTAACAAAGTTGGGATTAAACTTCTCAGTACTATAATGATTCTTTGAGGAGTTTACTACTACAGTCCACCCTTCGGGTATGTTCATTTTCTCTATAATATCCCAACCTTTAGTAGCAGTCATAAATCCAAGTGCCAATGCTATTCGACCTGACTCAGGCAGATTGAACATTTTTCTAGCTTCGTCTTGCGAGATACTAACTGACGAAGAAGGTTCGGCACCATGCAAAATAACTTTACCTCCTCCAATCATTTTAGACATATAATTTGAGAATACTATACCAGCTTTACTCCATGCCAGTTTTTCTTTATTCAAATTGTGGAACGAGTAGTAATTAAGGAGCATCTTCCAGTATCGGATTGCATTCTTGAAAAACTTACTAAGCCTATTTCGTTCTGTTGAATCTTTGATAGACGTGATAAGACTAAGCCATTGCTTGAAAGGATAGGCTGAATGAAAGGTCGTTACTATTGGTGTCTGGCAGTATTTATAAAACAAATCAATATTTGTACTTGTTTTTCCAGGGTTTAGAGGATCGAGCTTCATTCCATATAAGGCAGGTTCATACTGAACGTGAACCAAATCTGGCTTCATTCTTTCAACTATTTCTAAAAGTATATTGGAATTTTCTGGATTTTTTGGAGAAATGCCTGAAAACTCACCGCTACCTAGCTTATTGGACACTACGTTGACTTCAAAGCCAAGCTCTCGCAAAGCCTTGGTCAAGTTAAGAGTATAACGTCCTACCCCACCTTGCATCGGTGGATATTCGGTAGAGACCATTAAAATTCGAGGCATATTAATACTACGAAGCATATACTAATCAGTATATGAATTGGTATATAAGTCTTGATATATATCCAACATAAGACTTAAATATAAATATGAATCAGTATTGTTATATGCCTACGAGATATACCGTGACAGTAACATCAGTGGGCACTAGTTCGATTATAGTCCTGCCCAAGCCAGTAGTGGATGGATTCAATTTAAGAAAGGGGGATAGATTAGAAATGACAGTAACAGATAATGGAATAAATATTCCCCTGGCGGAACAGAAAGAAGATAGAAATTAGCTTCGAGGCGGAATATCACGATTAGACGAATATCCTGTGCCCCTACGCCCATGCGGTTTCATGATTACTAATTAATATTCTGAGATTAGCAAAGTTAGCATGTCTTCTTTAATACGATAGTGTCTATCTGGGATTTTTTCCATTTCTATTGCAAGCGCTCTATCTAAATCGTTCGAATTGATAATCAGGATATTAATTCCGTTTATAGCTACCATCGCCTTACTCCAATAGGTTCTATCTAATCCGTAGTGTCATAAAAAAATAAAGGGGTACATTGTTATTGGCAATGTAGGGCATTTTACATACACTATCCAGATCTTCCAGATGTGAGATCTTTGACTTTATTTGCTAAGTCTGTTATGCAAAATTTTAGATGATGACAGGACAATGAAGAAGAAGGCGAAACATAAAACCAAACTTCGAGAACTGGAACCTCAGAATTTATCGACAAAGAACAATTCAGTTGAAGACCTAGGTATTTGCTTCTTGCAATAGTTCCAAACAAATTACTTCCACCCATTAATAACAAGGTTTAGAGTCATACAATTCAAATCATATACAGAAAAGGAATTTGTAAAAATTGCGGTAAATGTCTTAGATAGAGAAGAGAGTGTCGTTGCAGACACTGCTCTGATTATTGCAAACGGCATATTTAACAATGTGAAAAGTTCAAACATTTGGGAATGCATCAGGACAGCAAGATTTACCAGGATTGATTCTATTCAAGTTAATAAAATAATTGACATTTTTGCGAAGTTTGAAAGGGGGATAATACATTTAGTGACAAAATGAATTCATTGAGAAATTTGGAGAATTGTATTTAAAAGACCAAATTAGTTTATGAATTAATATAAATAAGGAAAAAGAGAAATGTGATACGTACTCTGCAATGTACTTTAAAATAATGAGTTACAGATAGAAGTGCGACTCCAACATCGACAAACCATTATCAATTTGTATAATTCCGGAATTTTACCAGATATTATTGCAATGCAGCTGGATATTACAAAAGATGAAGTACACAAAGTTATAAAGGAACAAGCCAGTGAAGAAGAAAGAAAATATAAAACTGTCAAACGAGCTTCAAATGCTTCTTCGGTAGGGATGTTCTATCTTGATGCAGTTATCAGTGTAGACCTGGCTATCAAACATGCTCAGTATAGTATGTGGAAAGCTCTCAAAGAAGAGGTGCCAGAATTTAATATCTCAATGATGGAAGAAGCACAGAATATTCTTGAGAAATATGCAAAATCCAAAGTTACATTTGTAATTTTACACATTGATATTGTAGGTTCGACTGAGATGTCAATGTCTCTGCCAGTTGAGAGGCTCGCAACTATAATTCAGACATTTACTCAAGAAATGTCACTTATTATAGCAGCCTATGGAGGATATGTGCTAAAGTATGTCGGAGATTCTGTTTTGGCATTCTTTCCTGTGAATTTGGAAGATAGGTATTTGCCTTGTGCTAACGCCGTAAATTGTGCTCGCTCTATGATTAAGATAATGCGTGAGGGCCTGAATCCAATTCTCAGTGAGTATGATTATCCAGAGATGGGGGTACGTGTGGGCATTGATTTAGGGGAGAATGTAGTAGTGCGGTATGGTTGGGGAGGTAGTAGTCGTGTATCGGCTGGTCAGGATAAACGGGAGATGTTCAAAAAACTGTATTTTGACATTTTAGGTTACACTATTAGCATAACAGCTAAAATGACAACATTTGCAAAGGATAATCAAATCGTAATTGGTCAGTTTGTATATGATGTACTAGATAAATCACAGAAATCTAGTTTTAAAGTTCTGCGAATTGAGCCTGATATTTGGAATTATGTCAGTAATAGTACTGGGGACATTTATACTCTGTATGGCAGTAGTATGAAGGAATAAACAGAAAAGATGCTAAATGTTGTAAAACATCTCTACTATTTCTTGGTTAGATTGCATCTATACACCGACCCCATGAATCCAAGTGTGGATGCCGATGCAGTGGCATAAAGTGTAGCTTAATTTCATTCAACCTACCTTCGGAACCATCAATTCACTTCAGAGATCAGAAATTTTAAACGTAAAGTATGTATTTTTAAAGATTAGACAGTTAAAAGAGTTGAAGCAAAAATGAAAACTTCAGTAGACCATGCTAAAGGAAAAACCAGCTCAGAAACGTTAAACAAAGCCAAGGTTAAAGTAAAAGACGCTTTAACCTAAATGTTCTCATTTTTTAGATTTTGAATATGAGATTAACTTGTCAATCATAGCTTTAATACCCGTCTAGGTGATACTATGTTGATTCTGTATAGGCAAACTTATTCTCCTCAGGAGATTCAACTTTATGGTCGAGTCTCCTGCTCAGCCAGTATGCTCTATTGTTACAAATACGAATTATTGTTAGTGAGATGACTTGACCTGTAAAACCATAACTGAGTGTAGCAATTGTGGGTACTAATCTGTGCCAGTCTCATTCCGGTAAGCCTTCTTATCTTGTAAAAGGCCTTTGGGTCGGCATGGAAATCATTTGTATTGAAGATTAAAAATTCCTTATTATCATCTAATAGATATTCAAAGCCAGAGTCCTTGTTGGAATCGAGAATATCCCATATCCATTCTTCGCATTCATCTATCGATAACAATGTTTGTGGTGATCTCATATCCAAGCTCAACCCTCATCATTACTCCAACTATACGATATGGATCTACGTCCAAAAATAGATAGAAAGATCAAAGAGGACCAGCTACTTTTCTGCCAAATGGACCTTTCGCTTCTTGTAGGTCTTGTTCCTTTTTAGAACGTATCGTGCTAATTCTAGGCCGCTCAGATATCTGGGAGTGTCTGATGTGATACCTGCTAACTTGTTGCTAACAGTGTTCAGTTCCGTGAATTGTCATCTTTCCCACCATTTTATGATATACAAGAAATTCCTCATAGATCCTGCGTGACCATCGCTATTATAGCTATGCATATCATGTTTCATTAACCAACCGAGCTTACAACTGGGTCTGCGACCTCGCCATATCTATCTAGACTTCAGTGCCGTTACCAATTTTTACAATAAAACCACAGCTCATTTCTGGTGTGAAATTACCCTTTATCAACAGACAGTTACCTGAATACATAAAATATTTACAATCTTTACACTGAAAACCGTCTGCACCTTCGTCAATAACATGGCCCTCGTCATATTCAAGTTTTCTTCCAGTCTTTTTTATGAAATCCCATGCAATATCCCCAGGGAGCATTCCGTCACCTTTAGCCGAAAAGAACTTTGAAATTCCATGGTCATTAATTTCGCCCTCGACTATATGGCATTTCTTTTCGTCGCCCAGGTTGAATTTGCACTTTATACAATACTCGTCTGGTTTCTGACTTCCCGTTATTTCATCCTGATAGTCAGCTTTTTGCTTTGATATCTTTTCTTTCGAACCTAGTACTTGGAAAAATGCAGTGTCCGGTATGGTCATATCTTGTTCTTGTTGTTGTCCAGAAGACTTGGCGATTGCAGATTCCTTTGCTCCCATATAAGATATGGGAATACATGTCATATAATTATATCAGATAATGAATCCACCTTTGTAAAGGATAAAAATCTAGCCATAGATAAAGGGGGAAAAATCTGGATACTGATTGGATATGGTAACATTTAGCCAATACACCTCAATAAATCTAGGGTCTCCCACCTATACTCTAATTGTTAACGCATTATGAAGTACTTCAAATGTTGCTGGTAGAATTCCTATAGGTTCCCCGTCTATTGCTACGGTAACATTCCTCTCCTTTGATTTAATTGAAACCTTCTTAGCCTGTTTATATAATATGTCATCTTCCTTGGAGTAGTCTCCATCTTTAAGGTTTACGAAATCATCTACCATCTTGAAACTACCCGAATTCTTCAGAATTACGAGATCTAGCAGGCCATCTGAAACGTCAGCTTTTGGGGCTGTCTTAAAACCGCCACCAAGAAATCTGCCATTAGCTATTACGGCCATTGTCATCTTTGTTCGGATTTTTTCTCGTCTATCATCCAACACGATTTCAGACATGTTGCTGACGTAACCCGGCAGAGTTACGAAAATGCTCGCTATAGTAGATAATAGACGACTTTTAATCTTATTCCTAACTTTTTTTGATCTGTCAATAATCTCCGCTCCCACTCCAATTTCAGCGGCATTGAGAAAAACACGTGTTACTAATCTTGAACTCTTGCCCTGTAGTCCGGTACTGGTTACTGTTGCAGTGATGACATCAATCTTTTTTGGTTTACTTTTTACTAAATTGTTACAACATTCATTCATATCCTGAGGTAAATCTAAAGATTTAGCCAATACGTTTCTTGTACCACTAGGAAGCAATCCCAATGTAGCCTCAGGGTTAATGGGAGTCATCAGTGGTGGTGTGGGAAACTTGGTGATGTTACCATTCTCTTGTCTAATTTTCCACCTTTTTTCCCTATTCTTCTGAGTATTTCCACTATCATGTAATGAATTTGAGATGTTGTGAGACTCTTCAAAAAATCCGTTAGCAACTTCATTTATAGTTCCATCACCACCAATTGCAACAATATTTTGAGAGCCGTTCTTTAATAACTCTCTTGTCAGCGTGGTTCCGTCACCCGATTTTTCGGTATACACAAGTATTGGTTCTTTGTCAAAAGCTTCCTTTATTCGAGCAAATTGTGTTTCCCAATCCTTGCCTGTTGAGCCACCGCTGGAAGCTGGATTTACAACTAATACTGTCTCTAAATTCTTCTGTGCAAGCCCATTTTCTGTGGGATTATGATCGTCATTGGATTTAATTATGATATTAGGATCAGCATCTTCATTAAACTTCTTATTATCCTCTTTTGCCAATCAATTATTAACACAAAAATATCTCTATTAAAGATTAGCAGGGGGGAGGTCCGGTTGCTGGCATTTTTATAGGATCATGATTTGCTACAGGTGTTATCTTCATGAACGCTAAGTGGTATTTGGGTTTGTAAGAATGCGTCTTTATGATAAAAATATCTTAAATGGCTTGTAAAAGCCCTTCCCTGTGTAGTTATTCTTGGAGGTTCAACTATGTGAATCTCTTGATTGCGACTCCATCAATGAAATTCTGGAGTGGTATCTGGTTGCCTGTTCAACTTGTTTATCTTCATATTTTCAAATAGTTCATTCATTTTTTCTCTAGATACCTCTGGGATTTCGATTATACCAATAACTTTTTTCGGTCTGCCATTTACAAAAAATGGATTATTATATTCTCTACCTCCAGCAAGAGGAACTCTTACGGCAACTTCATTGTAGGGAGCCGTACTAGACCCTCCAGTCCAAATTGTTTCTCGCCGTCTTCCTAGGTTGTCAGAAATCTTCTTTTGGAAATGGCACTGAGTTTTTATTAACTACTTTTTATTACTGAACCAGAAGCACAGGCGTATTTATTTTACTTATTATCTTTCTGGCATCACTAAATAAAGAACTTAGCCAAGAATCTAGATGTGAAGTTGTCATGACTACCATGTCATAGCGTGTGTCTTCACACGCCTTCACTACTTGATCGGCTGCATTTCCTATTTTTATTTCATAGGATATTTTATTCTTTGCACCTGCTTCTACACACATTTTTATCTTTTCTTCCATAGCATTTGCCAATCCTCCTTCCATATTGTACTTAAGGCCACTTTCAGTATCTGGTTCTTTATTTTGAGATACACTGACTGAGGTGTCTCCCATTTTCTCAATATTCTCTATTATACGCAAAATGACAATTTCTGCTCCAGATAAATTCGAAATAGAGATTGCATGATTAATTCCTTTATCTGATATTTCTTTTCCGTCGTCGGGTACTAAAATTTTGGAGTATTTGGGAATATTAGATTTAGAGATAGAATGCCGTACGTCTATATCTACTGTTCTTACATTCTGGTCTGATTTCATCAAAGATTTTAGTATAATAAATTATTTATCAGTTTGAGGGAAATTATTTGTGCTAGAGTTGATTAAGAAAATGTTAACACGCACTGATTACAATCACTACATAAATAGATTTTTGACCATACCTTCTTTTTAAATTCCCCCTTTTCCAAAATAATCTTATTTATCGTCTCGCATTTCTCACATTTGGCACCAAAATCAGTTATACTCCAAAAAGCGGCGGGTGTAAGATAATTTAGGTCACCACATTTCTTACATGAATATACGACCACACGGAGATTATCCAGAAAGTGCTTTATCAATTACGTTAACACCAGTAAATTGTCATAATACTACTTCCTTTGTCCACTATAGGTTCACTGTATGATAATCTTATATATTAGTCAAAACTCGTAGTAACCAATGAATGCAATCACAATATTAGCAATGTTGGTCATTCTCTCAGGAGCAATGCTATCCATAACTGGATTTAGTGACGTAAGTTCGGTAGTTGCACAAATGACTGGTGATAACGCAACTATGTCTGGAAATATGTCTGGCGGTAATATGACCGGTCGCATAGTGGATTGTGGTCCATCACAAGGACAAACCTGTTAATAAAAAAGAATGAAGCCTATGTCTGCTTTATCAGGCTTCTAAACTGATCTTTATTTTTCTCAATCTCTTCATTCCAGGTCTCTTCATTATATCCATGAACTTCTATACCATGCTTATTTGCATTGGCAAGAAGTTCTTCCTCTGTCTCACCAGTCATCGTATGTGTACAGACTGGATCTCCTGCGTCTTTACAATTCAGTGATAGAGTCATAATTCAATGATAAATGCACCAGGAACTATATAATGAGAGCATAACAAGGTTAATCATGTCTTTAATATGAGTCTGGACGAAGTTACACTCCCTCTAATACGACAAAAGTATCCTACAGGAGAACCCCACAAATCTGAGCCATTATGTTGAGTCTCCTGTGGTTTTTTTAGAGACAATATTCATTTCATGAAGACTGCCTCCAAATAGATTACTATGTGTTAAATAATCTAAATTTCTTCTCTTTTGATGGTTACCTCGGGTGGAGTAAAGGTTTTTTCATCTGGGACAGGCGGTTCCTTGGCCATTTCTTTTGTAACTCTTTTTGCCTCTTCGATAATAATTTGGCCAACGTATTGATCTACCCCGATTCTGTTTGAAATATCAGAAGTTGAACACTCTAGTATAGATTTAATGGTTAAAAATCCTGCGTTGTCCAGAGCACTTTTTATTCCGTCAGCCAGTTCCAATAGGTGAATGTCAGACTTCACCATTTGCTTCTTATGTATAAATCTCATATATAACTAATACTGAAATTTGTTCCAAAGGATCCTGCGGTACCAGATACAGTTTTTATTAAATGATTAATCGTCCACGAGCAAATAATTATTCATATAAGAAGTGACTTGCTATCTTTACTCGCTCTTTGAATACTTTCAACAACTTCATGACTGAAGGATTTAGAATGCACTTTTGCTATTTCTATGTCCGCAAAGTCTTGTTTACATCCAAAACAATGATACGTTATCTTCACTTATATGATGAGAAATTCATCTTGAATATAGAATATAAACTTATTACAACTTATCCTAAGGTTTCATGTATTATTGCTTACTGCTTTCCATTAACTTTTGAATGACTAGGGATTATATCGAGAAAGGCCTTCTGACCACTTGCCGATTATATGTTAGTACCAGGTTTTGAAATTATTAATATTAAAACTCAGAACGTATTATATTATATATTGTGCAAAATAGGTGATAATGGTGTTACTAGATACACCAAGAATTACACTTAACAAAGTAGATGATGCCGTTAATTGGTGTAAAAAAACAACAGCAGGGACCCACTCGCTTATGATGTATCCTGACCTGAGGACCCTAGGAAAAATATATTCGCAATATACAAAGACACAACTAGAAGATTGCAATGAGATCGTCTTGATTTTACCCTACTACGAAACTCTGGATATGGTTAAATTTGCGCTTTCTGGAGCTAGTGGCAATTACGCTATTAACGATAGATATCCTGGGATTGATGTAAGTAAATACGAAAGAGAAGGTTCTCTAATTATTATTGATTCCCTAAAGGGATACTTCTCGTCCGATGACCTAATCATTTCTCGTAATGATGACATTCCCAAAAAAGGATTGGACTTGCCTTCGTACCTTGATATCTTACTAAAACAAGCAGAAAGGAAGAGAAAGACCGGTGTTAGTGTATTATCTGACCTCGGTTCTTTTTATCATTACTATCACAAAACTAATAATGGGAACAACAAACTAATTGAATATGAAAGTTCATTGCCTAAAAGTTTCGATGGAATGGCTTTGAAAGGTTTTTGTTTATATCACCAAAAGGATTTTGAAAGTCGATTCAGCCAGAAGCAACAAGCATTATTACAAAACTGTCATAGTCTAAACTTAGATTTAGTTTCAACGGTCGGAGGACCTAGAAATCCAGTTACTTAGGTAAGCTGCTAGCTACTACTACTTGGGACAGCGATAGATTTTTTGCTCTGTAATGCAAGCAACGGAATCTTGAACATTACAATATCATCAGTCTTCTCGATGGTTACTCCGCTCATTCCCATGTCGTTGACTATTACTTGAAGCATATGTGACAAATACATTGACCACTTGATCCCCAATTCGTGAGTTACGGTGTATACTTCTGCGTCATGGTTTATGTGCTTCCTAAATGAAACGCTGGACGATTTTAACCACGACTCAAACATATCTAGAAAGGCCCTTGCATTATAATCATTTCTAAGAACCAATATCATATTCTTTACTTTTACTTTTCCGAAGAGATCAGCGATCTCGATAATATCTTTCTCTGGCAGTCTGTCCACCATCATACTTAATACAGTCTTATGGATGGGTATAATCCCTGCCTTCGGAGCATAGGCAGACCAGTCAAAATAATCTGAAAACACGTTCTGTGCAATTGAATTCATGCTCACCCCTTTCTGCTCAGCTTCAAGATTTATCCTCTCAAGCGTTTCTTTCTCTAGCCTAAAGGTTATGTTTTCCTTCTCTGTCGGCTTTTTAGCCATGGTTAAAATTATCTTGCTTTTTAATAAATTTTATTAAAATGAAAGGAATTGCACGCATTTGCAAGAATAATACCTCGCACGTGCAGGAATAGCTCATTAAATACCATACTAAATAGGGATCTTAATTGAATGTTCTTTCAGTTTCAAGTATACCTTAATCTTTAAATTACTAAATCTCGTCAGTGAAAAATCGGTTGACCCGATGAACAGCCAACAATCTCCATCCTCTAAGCAATGTATTATGGTTTTGGACGACGATTTTGACCTTTCTCAACTAGTTAAGCAAATCCTACAGAGACATCACTTTAGGAATGTTTTTGCATTTACAGATCCATTGTTGGCTTTGGAACATTTTAGAATAAATCAAAAGGATTATTCTCTCATAATATCTGATATTAGGATGCCTACAATGAATGGGTTCGAATTCGTAAGAGAGGCCAGGAAAATTAATCGAAAGGTCAAGATCTTGCTAATGACAGCATTTGAGATTGATGACAAGGAGTTTGCTAGAGTTCTTCCTAATCCAAAAATAGATGGATTGATTCGAAAGCCAGCATCGTCCAGACAGATATTGAGTGCTGTGTCAGGCATAATTAGAATCTAGAGGATAGGCATTTCCTGCTCCGACTTTATTCATGTCGAGTCTCCTGCGGCCCTTATTTCGCCCTCCTATCGTACTTGATATCTTATAATCCTGATGCAGTTCCCCCTGCGACTGTGTACGTGCTTGCTAAATACGATATTGCACACTATTCAAGGTTAAAAGTTGTTATCTAAAACCAAGCCACCTTCAATTGACTATATTATAAGGAGGATCTCCGACGAGATGACATTAGCCCTATTCAATAGTATCGCTAACTCTGACGGCAACAGATCCCTCGCCAAGTTGAGGAAATATTTAACCAAAAAGAAATATTATACTAGGATTTCCGGTTTGATGGATACCGGCCTGATTAAAAGACATTATGGTGAGTATTCTCTCACGCTATTTGGAAAGTTGGTCTATGATTCACAGATGATAATAGGCAAAGCACTAACCTATTACGGAAAATTAAAGGCAATAGAGGAAATTGAAACGTCATATGGTGCGACAATTTCAAAAGCAGAATTGGCGCAACTGATTAACGTGCTGATTGACAGCGACCAAATCAAAGACTCGCTTATGAAACCAACGAGTCCTACACGAGACTCGACTGTTCTGTCCTAATCGGTGTGCATGTTGAGTCTTCCACGGTTTTCTTAAACTCGACGAATTTTTACTCTGAGGAATACTAGCTATCAAGCAGGCCGCAAAGCAATGATGCTTCCTTTGAATATTTCAAGGTCCGCAGAATCGATCCCCATCGGAGCAACAAAGAATAGGTTG
>Ga0075419_10001053_pt1 | contig 17841 bp, 17 predicted proteins | sample SoiMetdeltSBSDD3_FD_76900 | JGI IMG/M metagenome (GOLD analysis project Ga0075419, IMG submission 76900) | Bulk soil microbial communities from a Populus tree surrounding site in Tennessee, USA - Soil MetaG P. deltoides SBSDD3 | ecosystem: Environmental > Terrestrial > Soil > Tree plantation... | reverse complement strand
CCGCGGCCGCCGTCGGCGAAGGCGTGGTGCGTCCCACCGCCGACGTTCGCCGCGACGCCGTCCGCGAGCGCGGCGTCCGCGGCCAGCAGCGTGGCGCCGACGGAGCGGCGCGCCCGTTCCACGAGCTCGGGCGACCAGGGGAGCCCGAGCGCGAGCACCTCGCGCCGCGTCAGGTCGCCCGCGGCCGCGCGGCGGAGGTACGCGGCCTCGTGCGCGAGCCCGAGCTCGTCGTCGGTCGCGCCTCGCGCGTCCGCGACGTCGATATTCGGCGACGCTTCGGCTCCCTCGCGCACGAGCCGGTACTTGCCCAGCGGGAAGCGGTGGCCCTGCGGCAGCGGGTAGGTGAAGACGTCGTGCGCGAACGCTTTCACGCCAGCGAGATTAGACTGCCCCGCGCTGTGAGCGACCGCTTCGCCGGAAAAACAGGGCTCGTCCTCGGCGTCGCCAACCGCCGCTCGATCGCCTGGGCCATCGCCCAGCGGCTCGCCGAGGGCGGCGCGACGCTCGCATTCACGTACCAGGGCGAGCGCATCGAGAAGAACGTGCGTGAGCTCGCCGAGGGTGTCTCGTCACCTCTGATCACCGAGTGCGACGTCCGTTCAGACGAGAACCTGGAGCGCGTCTTCGGTGAGGTGGGGGAGGCTTTCGGCGGCAAGCTCGACCTGCTCGTGCACTCGGTGGCCTTCGCGGACGCGCGCGACCTCGAGGGCCGGTTCACGGACACCCCGCGGGAACGCTTCTGGCTCGCGCTCGACGTCTCCGCCTACTCGCTGGTCGCGTGCTCGCGCCTCGCGGAGCCGCTGATGGAGGCGGCCGGCGGGGGGTCGATCATGACGATGACCTACCTCGGCGGGGAGCGGGCGGTGCCGCACTACAACGTCATGGGCGTCGCCAAGGCGACGCTCGACTCGTCGGTTCGCTACCTCGCGTGGGACCTTGGCCAGAAGAACATCCGCGTGAACGCCGTCTCCGCAGGCCCGGTGAGGACCCTGGCCGCGCGCTCGATCGCCGGCTTCCCGACGATGGAGGCGATCGTCGAGGAGCGTGCCCCGCTCCACCGCCCCATCGACGCGGACGACGTGGGCGAGGCGGCGGCGTTCCTCCTCTCCGACGAGGCGAAGAACATCACCGGAACGACGTTCTACGTCGACTCCGGGTATCACGCCATGGGCATGTAGCGAGCCCCTGCCGGGCTCGCGAGGTCACTCGCCTCCCATGGCCGCGTAGACGAGCTCGTAGGCCCGGATCGCATCCTTGGCCATCTGCGCTTCGCGCAGCGCGGCGTCGTCGATGCGCGCGGCGATGCCGTCGATGAATCTCCACTGAAGCACGCTGCGGCGCACCGCCCCGACCGCGTCCTCGGTGTAGGGGTAGAGGTCGAACCCGAGCCGCTCGCCGTTCTCGCCGTAGCCGGCGCGGCGGAGCTCGAGCGCGAGCTCCAGGGTCTCCATGAACGCGGTGGCCCCGACCATGTTGTCGTCGTCGAAGTCTCCCCAGCCCGAGTTTGCGTGCTGGTGGCCGAGCAGCCCCTCGGCCGCGAGCATCGCGGCGTACTCCGCGAGGCTCTCGCGATTCATGAGCAGGTGCTGCCAGTCCATGTTGACCTTGACGTTGTCCAGCCCCTGCGCGCGCAGCTTGTGGATCACGTGCAGCGTCATGCCGATGTTGCGCATGAGGATCTTCATGGCCGGCTCGGAGTTCTTGTGCTCCAGGAAGAGCAGGATCCCGCGGTCCGCACAGCGCTGCGCGGCCTCGCCAATGCCGTCCAGGAGCCACGCCCAGCTCTCCTTGTAGGGCGACTGGAAGGGGTAGTTGTAGCCCTCGATGCCCGGCCAGATGATGAAGTGCGCCCCGAGCTCCCCGGCGAAGTCGATGGCCGCGGTCGTGCGACGTCGCGCCTCGGCGCGCGTGGCCTCGTCCGGCGAGACTAGGCCGCCGCGGGCGAATTGCGGGTCGAGGTGGAGCCCCGTCGCCATGCAGTAGACGTCGTGCCCCTGAAGCGCCTCGCGCACCTCGTCCAGGTTGTCCTCGTTGAGCTCCTGGGGGTAGTGGAACTCGTAGCCGTCGATCAGGTCCCCCAGCCCGTCGATCGCTCTACGCACCCGGGCGGCAGTCGTCTCGCCCGCGTGCTCGGGCTTGTAGCCACCGGGCACGAAACGTGTCACCATCGGGCCGAGGGCCCAGATACCGAGGCTCGTCTTCAGTCCGTTGCTCATGTGCGCCAGCCTCCCCAGGATCGTGGTGGGTGCGGAGTGCGGCGGAGTGTAACGGGGTCGTTGACACCGTTGTTACATCCTGTTACGGTCGCGCTTCAATACTGATCATGTTCCTTCAGAAACGATCAGTGGGCGGGGACTGGATGCGGCACACATGAGCGAAGCGACCGCGGGCGTCGCCGACCTGGACTGGCGTTCGCGCCTCGCCGCGCTCCCTCCCGGGGCGCTCGCGCTCCGTATCGCAGTCGCCGTCGTCGTCGGTTTCGTCGCCGTCTGGGTCTCCTACAAGGCCTACGGCGACCCGCGGCAGTTCGTCATCGTCGGCCTCAACGGGCTGACGCTCGCCGGCCTCTACTTCGTCGTGGCGAGCGGCTTCACGCTCATCTTCGGGCTCATGCGTGTCGTCAACATGGCCCACGGCTCGCTGTACATGCTGGCCGGCTTCTTCGCGCTAGAGCTGCAGACGAAGCTCACCGGCGGCGAGGCGACCTCCGCCTTCGGTTCGTCCGAGGCGGGCCTGGGCGACTGGATCATTCCGCTCGTCGTCGCCTGTCTGGCCGTCGGCGTCATCGGCCTTGTCATGCAGCAGGTCTTCCTGCGCTGGAACCAGGGGCAGGACCTACGCCAGGCACTGATCACGATCGCGATCAGCATCATCATCGCCGACCAGACCCTGGCCCACTTCGGCGGTATCGCCGAGTCGCTCGCCGCGCCCGACTCCTTCCCGGAGAGCGTGCACCTCCCGTTCTCCGACCTGACGTACCCCTTCTTCCGCATCTTTGTGCTCCTGGTCGCGATAGCCCTCGGGCTCTGCCTCTGGGCGATGATCCAGCGCACGCGGTTCGGCATGATCGTGCGCGCCGGGGTCGACGACCGGCAGATGGTCTCGGCGCTCGGCATCAACATCCAGCTCGTCTTCGCCGCCGCGTTCTTCCTCGGGGCGACGCTCGCCGGGCTGGGCGGGGTGCTCGGGGGGACGATGATCTCGGTCGACAAGGCGAACGACACCCAGTACCTGCTCATCTCCCTCATCGTCGTGATCATCGGCGGGATGGGGAGCCTCGCCGGCGCGGCCATCGGGGCGCTGGCTCTCGGTCTCGTCGACTCTTTCGGCGACGTCTACCTGCCGGCCGGCTACACGAACTACTCGATCCTGCTGATCTTCGGCCTGCTCGTGCTCGTCCTTGCGGTGCGGCCGCTCGGGCTGTTCGGGAGGCCGGCGTGAACCGCTCTGCTCTGACCCCGGAACGCGCCTTGTGGTGGGGGCCGGCGCTCGTCCTCACGCTGATCCTCGTCATCGCGCCGCTCCTCTTCTCGGACTTCTATCTGAGCCAGGTGCTCACCAAGGCGCTCTGGCTTGGGATCGCCGCCGCGAGCCTGATCTTCCTCGCCGCCTACGTCGGCATGGTGTCGCTCGGCCAGGTTGCGCTTTACGGGATCGCCGGCTTCACGATGGCCAACCTCGTCGAGGCCGACGGTGGCTCGCCGATTGCGTGGAACCCGTGGCTGGCCACGCTCGTCGGCATCCTCGCCGCCGTCGGGGCAGGGCTCTTCTTCGGGGCGATCGCGAGCCGCAGCTACGGCATCTACTTCCTCATGATCACCCTCGCAATCGCGGTCCTCACCTACTACTTCTTCGGCCAGGTGACCCAGTTCTCCGGCTTCGGAGGCGTAAACAGCGTCGAGCGGCCGGCGATCGTCTCGAATCCGGTCACCGACCCCGTGAACCTCTTCTACATCGCGCTCCTGACCTCCGCGGCGGTCTACGCCTTCGTTCGCTACTTGGCGCGCACGCCGTTCGGGCTCGCGCTCCAGGGCGTCCGCGACGACCCCTCGCGGATGCGCGCGCTCGGCTACAACGTCCCGCTGCTGCGCATGCTCGCGTTCGGCCTGGGAGCCCTCATCGCGGCCTTCGCCGGGATCATCTCCGTCTGGTGGAACACGCGGATCTCGCCGGGGTCGATCGACCTCACGCGTACGATCGACGTGCTCGTGATCGCGGTGATCGGAGGGCTCTTCCGGCTCGAAGGTGCCTGGGTCGGAGCGTTCGCCTTCGCCGCCCTCGACAACTGGACCCGTGGCCTCGACGTCGTCGGCCAGCGGTTCAACACCGTCATCGGCGTGATCTTCCTCGTCATCGTCCTTCTGTCGCCGGGAGGACTGATGGGGATCTGGCAGTCGATCACCGACTTTCTCGGGCGGCGACTCGCGGGCAAGCCGCCGGCGCGGCCCTCGGCGGGTGCCCGGGCATCGGACAGTCCCCAACCGTCGTGACGCAGAAGGGAGGAGCAAACGCGCGCCAACCGCTCGATGGGAACCCCCGGTCACCGGGCGTTCGGATGGAACCGACAGGAGGAGAGGTAGGAATGAGCGTTTCCAGCGAGGGCGGGAGGGCCAGGTTCTGGGCTCTGCTCGCCGTGCTCGTGCTCGTCTTCGCGGCCACCGTCGCAGCGTGCGGCGGGGACGACGAGGGCGACGGCGAGGAGGCGGCCCCGACCGACACCGGCGCGGAGAGCGACGGCGAGGCGACGGGCGAGGCGATCAAGATCGGTGTCTTCGCGAACAATGAAGGCGCGTTCGCGCCCTTCGAAGGCCAGACCTGGGGTGGGGCGATGCTCCCCCTCATCAACCGCGGGGCAACTCCCGTCAGCGGCAACTCGGTCGACGGCGTCGAGGGCGCCACGATCGCCGGACACCCCATCGAGATCGTGTACGGCGGCTCGGACTCGACCCCTGACAAGGCGGTCGAGGAAGCCCGGCGGCTGGTCGAGCAGGAGCAGGTCGACATCCTCGTCGGGCCGCTGTCCGGAAGCGAGGGCATCGCCGTCGCCGAGTACTCGAAGGAGCAGCCGGGAGTCACGTTCGTGAACGGCATCTCGGGCGCGCAGGACACCACGCTCAAGGTCCAGTCTCCGAACTTCTTCCGCTTCCACAACGACGGAACCCAGTGGACGGCGGGGCTCGGCAACTATGCCTACAACGAGCTCGGTTGGCGCAACGTCGTCACGATCGGAGACGACTACGACTTCCCGTACTCGCAGATCGCCGGCTTCGTGGCGGAGTTCTGCTCCATCGGCGGGAACGTCACCGAGCGCCTGTGGCCGCCGCTGGGCGAGGAGGACTACTCCTCCTACATCACTCAGATCCCCGAGGACGTCGACGGCTTCTTCATGGGCGTCGGCGGGACCGGCACGGTCGCGTTCGTGAAGCAGTACGGCCAGCTTCGCGGGAACCTCGCCGACAAGATCATGGGCGGCGTCTTCATGACCGACCCGGTCATCCTCGAGGAGCTCGGCGACCAGGTCGTCGGAGTCGTGACGGCCGGCATGACGTCCGGCGACTCGCAGGAGCCCGCGTACCTCGAGTACACGTCACAGATCGAGAGCGCGTATCCGGATCTGGCAGGTACGGGCTCGAGCGTGTTCTTCTACGGCTACTACACCGCGATGGAGGCGATCGCCCAGGCGCTCGAGCAGGTCGAGGGCGACCTCTCGGACGACCACGCGGCGTTCCGCGAGGCGCTCGCGGGTCTCGAGCTCGAGGCTCCTCTCGGGCCGATCAGGCTCGACGAGAACCGCCAGGCGATCATGGACAACTTCCTCCAGCAGATCGTCGCGGATGAGACCGGCGACGGCGTCCCCGACGTCAAGACGCTGGAGACGATCCCGGAGGTCGACCAGACGTTTGCGGGTGCCTTCAGCCCGGACACGCCCTCGCCCGACCGGGAGAACCCGGCCTGCGAGGAGGGCACGCCGCCTCCGTGGACGGATCAGGGCGGAGGACGGTAGTCGACCGAGCGAGCCTGTGACCGTCGCAGCCACACAGCCCCAGAGCGCCGAGCCGATCGTCCGCCTCCGCGGCGTCGGCCGGCGCTTCGGGGGCGTTCACGCCGTCCGTGACGTCGACCTCGACGTCCAGCCCGGCGAGCGCCGTGCCCTGCTGGGCCCGAACGGCGCCGGCAAGACGACCCTGTTCAACGTCATCTCCGGCGAGTTCCCGCCGACGGCGGGCAGCGTCGAGCTCTTCGGCGGCGACGTCACGAAGACGCCCGCACGGAAGCGGGCCAAGCTCGGCCTGACACGGACGTTCCAGACGTCGCGGCTCTTCCTCGGCCTGACGGTTGAGGACAACCTCTACCTGGCCGCGTTGGGCCCACGGGGCGGGCACCTCCGCCCCGTGCGGCTCCCCGGCCGTGACGGCGCGGTTCGGGAGCGGGCCCGCGAGCTCGCCGGGCAGATCGGGCTCGAGCAGCAGCTCGGGACGCTCGTGGGCTCCCTCTCGCACGGCGAGCAGCGCCAACTCGAGCTCGGCGTGGCCCGCGCGAGCGACCCCACGATCATGATGCTCGACGAGCCGGCGGCGGGCCTCTCCCGCGGCGAGCGCGCGCTGCTGACCGAGCTCCTGCTCACGCTCGACCGGCGCATCACGCTGATCCTCATCGAGCACGACATGGACGTCGCGCTCACGGTGGCCGAGCGGGTGACCATGATGCACGACGGTCGAGTGATCGTCGAGGGCACGCCCGCCGAGATCCGCGCCAACGAACTGGTCCACGACCTCTATCTCGGAAAGCACCACTATCACGATGAGTGAGCCCGTCCTCGTCCTGGAGAAGGTCAACGCCTACTACGGGCGCGGCCACGTTCTGCAGGACGTCGGCTTCGAGATGGGGCGCGAGCCGGTCGCCGTGATCGGGCGCAACGGCATGGGCAAGACCACGCTCTGCCTGACGATCATGGGCCTGATGGACCGTGCCGAGGGCTCCGTCCGCTTCGAGGGCCAGGAGCTGATGGGACGCCCGCCCTACAAGATCTCCGGCGCCGGGATCGGCTACGTGCCTCAGGGCCGGCGCCTCTTCCCTTCGCTCTCGACCGAGGAGCATCTTGACATGCTCGGTTCCGACGGCCGCGGCCGGTGGACGAAGGAGGCCATCTGGAAGCTGTTCCCGCGCCTGGCGGAGCGCCGCAAGATCAGCGGCGCCCAGCTCTCGGGCGGAGAGCAGCAGATGCTCGCCATCGCCCGCGCGCTTCTCGGCAACCCGAGGCTCCTGATCATGGACGAGCCCTCCGAGGGGCTTGCGCCTGCGATCGTGGAGAGCCTCGTCGAGACGTGCCTGAGCCTCGTCGAGGAGGGCGTCGGGCTGCTGCTCGTCGAGCAGAACCTCGGCGTGGCGACGTCGCTCGCAGACCGGCAGCTGATCATGGTCGCGGGCGAGATCGCCACCGAGACGACCGCCGAGGCGCTCATGGGCGACCCCGATGCCCAGCAGCGCTACCTCGGCGTCACCCGAGTGGAAGGGACGGCGGCCTAGATCGTGGCCACCGTCGTTCTTCTCGGCACGCTCGACACGAAGGGGGACGAGTACGCGTTCCTGCGCTCCCTCCTGGGCGCGCAAGGCGTCGAGACGATCCTGGTCGACGCAGGCGTTCTTGGCGAGCCGCGGACCGCCCCGGACGTGAGCCGCGAGGAGGTCGCGCGGGCGGCGGGCGCCGACATCCGCGCGCTCGCGGAGGCCGGCGACCGGGGCGCGGCCGTGGAGACGATGGCGCGCGGCGCCGCCGATGTCGTGACCCGGTTGCACGCGGAAGGGCGCCTCGACGGCGTGCTCGCCCTCGGAGGCTCGGGCGGAAGCGCCATCGCCGCCGAGGCTATGCGCGCGCTCCCCGTGGGGGTTCCGAAGCTGATCGTCTCGACGATGGCCTCGGGCGACACCCGCCCGTACGTGGGCGCGACGGACGTGACGATGACGTACTCGGTCGTCGACATCGCCGGGATCAACGCCGTCTCCTCCCGCATCCTCGCCAACGCGGCGGCGGCGATGGCCGGAATGGCGACCTCGGAGCCGCCGCCCGTCGAGAGCGGGAAGCCGCTGGTCGGCGCGTCGATGTTCGGTGTCACGACCCCGTGCGTGACCGCGGCCCGAGAACGGCTCGAGGAGCTGGGCTACGAGGTGCTCGTCTTTCACGCCACCGGCACCGGCGGGCAGTCGATGGAGGCGCTCATGCGCGACGGGTTCATCACCGCCTCGCTGGACGTCACGACCACGGAGCTCGCGGACGACCTCGTCGGAGGCGTCCTCTCGGCCGGGCCGGACCGCCTCGAGGCAGCGGGCGAGCTCGGGCTTCCGCAGGTCGTCTCGCTCGGGGCACTCGACATGGTCAACTTCGGCCCGTTCGAGAGCGTGCCCGCCGAGTTCAAAGACCGCGTTCTCTACAAGCACAACCCGACGGTCACGCTGATGCGCACCACTCCGGCGGAGTGCGCCGAGCTCGGGCGCCGCATCGGGCGGAAGCTGTCGCGGGCGACGGGCCCGGTGACCCTGTTCCTCCCACTCCGCGGGGTGTCCCTGATTGCGGTCGAAGGCCAGCCCTTCCACGATCCCGACGCGGACCGAGCCCTTTTCGACGGCCTGCGCGAGACGCTCGACCCCGGCGTCGACGTCCGCGAGCTCGACGCCGACATCAACGACCCGGCCTTCGCCGACGCCATGGTGGACACGCTGCACGAGCACTACCGGGCCTGGGCGGCCGAGGGAGTGCGGGCATGACGCGCGAGCAGGCTCTCGAGCGCCTCCGCCGGCAGGTAGGGGACGGCCGGCCGATCGTCGGCGCGGGCGCGGGGACGGGACTCTCGGCGAAGTGCGCCGAGGCCGGCGGCGCCGATCTCATCATCATCTACAACTCTGGGCGCTACCGCATGGCGGGCAGGGGCTCCCTCGCGGGCCTGCTTCCCTACGGCGATGCGAATGCCATCGTCATGGAGATGGCCGGCGAGGTCCTGCCGGTCGTGGAGTCGACGCCGGTCCTCGCCGGCGTGTGCGGGACCGACCCTTTCCGGCTCATGCCGGTCTTCCTCCGGGAGCTCAAGGAGGCCGGGTTCACAGGCATCCAGAACTTCCCCACCGTCGGCCTGATCGACGGAACCTTCCGCCAGAACCTCGAGGAGACGGGCATGAGCTACGCGCTCGAGGTGGAGGTCATCCGCGCAGCGCGCGAGCTCGATCTCCTCACGTGCCCGTACATCTTCACGCCGGACGACGCCCGGGCGATGGCGGAGGCGGGAGCCGACGTGCTGGTGCCGCACATGGGCCTGACCACCGGTGGGACGATCGGCGCCGAGACCGTCAGGACGCTGGACGAGTCTGTCGAGCTCGTCCAGGCCATGCACGACGCGGCCGTGAAGATCGCGCCGGACGTGCTCGTCCTCTGCCACGGCGGCCCGATCGCGGAGCCCGACGACGCCGCCTACGTGCTCGAGCGCACGCGGGGCGTCGTCGGCTTCTTCGGCGCCTCGAGCATGGAGCGGCTGCCGGTCGAGACCGCGTTGACCGAGACGGTGCGGCGCTTCAAGGCCATCCCCATCACGAGCGCGGAAGGAGAGCGGGTGTGAACGGAAGGTTCGTCCACGAGACCGACATCGAGCGCGAGCAGCTCGACTGGGGAGGGTTGGGCTGGATCAGCCGGCCCCTCTCCACCGGCGCCCTGCAGCTCACGGTGCTCGACGTGTCGCTCGAGCCGGGGCACGGCCACGACTTTCACAAGCATCCCGAGCAGGAGGAGGTCATCGTCGTCCAGGCGGGCGAGATCGAGCAATGGCTCGAGGGTGAGAAGACCGTCCTCGGGCCCGGCGAGGCCGTGTTCATCGCGAAGGACACCGTCCACGCCTCCTTCAACACCGGGGAGGAGAGCGCGCGCCTGACCGTCGCCCTCGGCCCGTGCGCCGGTGAGGGAGGCTACGAGCTCGTGGACGTCTCCGGCGAGGCTCCCTGGAGCTCGATGCGGGCATCGTGAGCGTCGAGGCCCCCAAGACCGAGGCTCTCGCGCGCGATCTGCGGGAGCTTGTCGGCGGTGACGCTGTCGTCACCGACGGCAACCTCCTCGAGAGGTATACCGCCGACACCTACTGGAAGGCGCTCGCGGCGCGGGCGAACGGCGCACCGCTCGGCGTGCCCGACGTCGTCGTGCTGCCTGCGGACGAGGCAGGAGTCGCGTCCGTGCTGCGCTTCGCGAACGAGCGAGGGCTTCCCGTCGTGCCTCGCGGGGGCGGCTCGGGAAGCCAGGGGGGAGCCGTGCCGGTCGACGGCGGCATCCTCCTCGACCTCACGCGCCTCGACCAAATCGTCGACGTGGACGAGGAGTCGCTCACCGTCACGGCCGAGGCGGGCGTCAACGGCGAGGTGCTGGAGCAGGCGCTCAACGAGCGCGGGCTCATGCTGCCCCACTACCCTGCCTCGGTCGACCTGGCGACCGTCGGCGGCTACGTCGCCGCACGCGGCTCGGGAGTGCTCTCCACCCGCTACGGCAAGATCGAAGACCTCGTGCTCTCGCTGCGCGTGGCCCTGGCCGACGGAGGCGTGTTCGAGACGGTCGCCGTCCCCCGGCACGCAGTTGGGCCGGAGCTCACGCAGTTGTTCGTCGGCTCCGAGGGAACGCTCGGTGTGGTCACCCGCGCCACCCTGCAACTCGTTCCGCTTCCGGCGGCCCGGCGCTTCGAGGCGGTCTCGTTCGGGTCGGTGCCTGAGGGGATCACGGCCGTGCGCGCCTGCATCGCGCGCGGCCTGCGCCCCTCGGTCGTGCGCCTGTACGACGAGATCGCCACGCGCACGTCCCTCGGCCCGGTCGTCGAGCGCGAGCTCGAAGGGGTCTGCACGGTCTTCTGCTTCGAGGGAGAGCCAGCGGTTGCCGACGCCGAGGCGGAGACCTTGCTCGCTCTGGCGCGCGAGCACGGCGGGACGATTCTGGACGACGGGCTCGGCGAGACGTGGTGGCGCCGGCGGTACGAGTTCTACAAGCCACCGCACCACCCGGAGCTGCCAGCCATCTGGGGCACGCTCGAAGCCGTCGCTCCCTACGCACGGATCTACGACGTGTATCAGGCAGTGAAGCGCGCGGTCGAGGCGCCGTACGCCGAGCACGGGCTGGCGCTCAAGGCCCATTTCAGCCACTGGTATCCGTGGGGGACGATGATGTACGGCCGCTTCATCGTCCCTGACGGTGGCCCCGAGGCCATCGATCTCCACGACCGCATCTGGGACGACGCGGTGCAGGCGATGCTGGGAGCCGGCGGCGTCATGAACGACCACCACGGAGTCGGCATGAAGCTCGCGCCGTACATGCGCGCCCAGCACGGCCAGGCGCTCGACGTCCTACGCAGGATCAAGGAGGTCCTCGATCCGAACCGGATCATGAACCCTGGCAAGCTCGATCTGTAACGCAGTCGAAGCAGAGGAGGACCGAATGGCACTGAAGGTGGCGATGCACAACTGGATGCGGCCGGAGCCGATCGAGACGACGATCCGGCGGCTGGGCCGCTGCGGCTACGACGGCATCGAGATCTCGGGAGAGCCCGCGCTCTACGACGCGAAGCACGTGCGCTCCCTGCTCGACGAGAACGGGCTCGAGTGCTGGGGCTCCGTGACCCTGATGGTCGGCGGCCGCGATCTCCTGCACGAGGACCACTACGTCCGCGTCGGCAGCGTCCAGTACGTAAAGGACACGCTCGACCTGATCAAGTCCCTCGGCGGCTCCATCCTCACGGTCGTGCCCTCCACGGTTGGCAAGGTCACGCCGATGTCGACCCCCGAGCAGGAGTGGAAGTGGGCCGTGGAGAGCCTGAAGGAGTGCCAGGCACACGCCGAGAAGTGCGGCGTTCGTCTCGCTCTCGAGCCGCTCAACCGCTTCGAGACCTACTTCCTGAACCGGTGTGACCAGGCGCTCGCGCTGGCAGAGGACGTTGGCGGCGACTGCGGCGTCTGCCTCGACATCTTCCACATGAACATCGAGGAGGCTGACTGGGCCGGCGCGATCCGGGCCGCGGGCGACCAGCTGGTCGACTTCCACATCGCGGACAACAACCGCATGCCCCCCGGCCAGGGCGCCCTCGACTGGGAGCTGCTCGTGCGCACGCTCGGCGAGGTCGGCTACGACGGCTATCTCACCGTCGAGTTCGTCGCCACGGTCGACCGCAGCCGCATTTCGGAGCGGACGGAGATCGGCGACGCCTCGGAGGCGGACGCGAGCGTCGGGCTGGAGCAGTTCCTGCGCGATCACGGCACGGGCGCCGTGCCGGAGGAGCTGTACGACCGCTACGTGCAGGAGTCGATCGACTGCGTGCGCCAGGCGATGAGCGCAACCGCGCCCGCGTAGGGGAGCTTCGATGGAGCTTCCCTCCTACAACATCGCTGATCTCGCCCCGCCGGACATCAAGGCGTACTTGGGCGAAAAGGACATCGTCATGATCCCGATCGCGAGCCTGGAGCAGCACGGCCCGCACCTGCCGCTCGCGACCGACACGATCCAGGCCGACGAGATCACCCGGCGGGCAGCCGAGCGGGCGGAGGTGCTGTACACGCCCTGCGTGTGGTTCGGCTACTCGCCGCAACACATGTACGAGCCCGGCGAGGGGACCGGAACGATCACGATCCGCTCGCAGATCCTGCTCGAGATCTACCACGACGTCGCGCGCTCGCTCATCCACCACGGGTTCAACCGACTCGTGTTCGTGAACAACCACGGCTCGAACACGAAGATCATCGACCCGCTGCTCCGGCGAATCCGCTACGAGACCGGCGCCTTCGTGACGTTCTCCAAGCTGTACGCCGAGCGGTACCTCGGGCTGATCGAGCCCGTGATGGAGAACCCGCCCGAGGAAACGCCGGGCTGGCACTCGAGCGAGCTCGAGACCGCGCAGGTGATGGCGCACGACGAGAGCCTCGTGCGCATGGACCGCGCCGTGAACCAGAAGGTCGGCAGGCCGGACTGGTTCCCGGAGAGCTTCATCAAGCTGGACGGCGCGCCGGAGGTCGAGTTCCACGGGTACCAGTACTTCCTCTTCCCCACGGATCACGGCGACTTCACGCCCAGCGGGGTGATCGGCAATCCCTTCCGCGCCACGGCCGAGAAGGGCGAGCGCACCTACGAGCTCTACGCCCAGCACCTGGCCGAGGCGCTGGTGGAGTTCCAGAAGGTCCCGGTCGAGGTGCACACGCGGGAGTGGCGCGATCGGGCGTGAGTCGATGCCGGTGAGGGACGAGCCGCAGATCGCACTGATCGGAACGCTCGACACGAAGGGCGACGAAATCGCCTACGTGCGCGAGCGCCTGGACGCGCTTGGTGTCCGGCCGGTCGTCATCGACTCGGGAATCCTGGGCGAGCCCGGGACGAGCGCGGACGTCACGCGGGAGGAGGTGGCACGCGCGGCCGGCTACGAGCTGGAGGACGTTCAGTCGGCCGGCAGCCGCGGCGCGGCGGTCGAGCTGATGGAGCAGGGCGTGCGCGCGGTCTGCCTGCGCCTCTGGCTCGAAGGCCGCCTCCACGGCGTGCTCTGCCTGGGCGGGGCGGAGGGGGCTCTCCTGGGAGCCGCCGCAATGCGCGCGCTCCCCGTGGGCGTCCCGAAGCTGATCGTCACCCCGAGCGCATCGGGACGCCGCACGTTCGGCCCCTTCGTCGGCGAGAGCGACGTGCTGGTCATGCACTCGGTCGTCGACATCCTCGGCCTCAACCCGATCGCACGGGCCGTTTTCGACAACGCCGCGGCGGCGGTGGCGGGCATGGCCCGCGAGGCGGGCCGCCCGTTGCAGGATTTGAGCAGCCGGAGCGTCGGCATCACGATGCTCGGGCACACGACCCCCGCGGTGATGCGGATCCGCGCGTCCCTGGAGCAGGCGGGCCACGAGCCGGTCATCTTCCACGCGAACGGCGTCGGCGGTCCGGCCATGGAGAAGCTCATCGAAGCCGGCGCGCTGGCCGGAGTGATCGACTACACGCTCTCCGAGCTTGCGAACTCGATCCTGGACGGCCTCCACGCGACCGGGCCCGATCGGCTTCGAGTCGCGGGCGCCCGGGGCCTGCCGCAGGTGGTCGTCCCCGGCTGCGTCGATTTCTTCAACCAGGGGGCGCCGGACACGCTCCCCGCGGAGTACCAGGCCCGCAAGAGCTACTACCACAATCCGGTGGCGACGCTCGTCCGGCTCGAGCCGGACGAGATGGCCGAGCTCGGGCGCGTCGTCGCCGAGCGCCTGAACGAGGCGCGCGGGCCCGTGCGCGTCGTCGCCCCGACCCTCGGCTTCTCGCTGGCGGACGTCAAGGGAGGCGACCTCTGGTTCCCCGAGGCGGACGCAGCCTTCCTGGACGCCCTCGGCGCGTCGCTCCGCCCCGACATCCAGCTCGAGCTCGTGGACACGCACGTGAACGACCCGGAGTTCGCCGATCTCGTTGCCGAGCGGTATCTCGCCATGGCCTCGACCCCGTCGGCGACGTGAAGGGGGACGCATCGGTGCCGGCGGACCTGCGCAGAGCGAGCGTGCTCGAGCGGATCAGGCGTGACGGCGGTGCTTCGGTGGCCGAGCTCGCCCGCGACCACGGCGTGTCGCAAGTCACGATCCACCGCGACCTTGCCCGCCTCGGCGAGGACGGGCTCATCGAGCGCGTCCACGGGGGCGCTCGGCTCCCGGGCAGCGGCCCGCGCGCGCTCCGGGTGGCGACCGACTGGTCGAAGCGTCTCGAGAGCGCGGTGCTGGAGAAGCAGGTGATCGCCGAGCGCGCCGCGCAGTTCGTCGAGGACGGTTCGACCATCTTCGTCGACTCGTCGACGACCTGCCTCGTGTTCGCCCGGCACCTGGAGCGCCACTCGCCGCGCTCGCTCACCCTCGTCACCAATTCGCCGGCCATCGCCAACGAGCTGCACGCGCAATCCATCCATGTCGTCGTCACCCCGGGTGAGCTCGACCAGACCCTGCGCATGATCGGCGGCCGGTGGGCCGTCGAGTTCCTCGCCGGCCTCAACATCGAGACTGCCTTCGTTTCCGCCGGAGGCGTCACGCTCGAGAACGGGCTGACCACGACGCGGCGGGCGCTGGCCGACACCCTGAAGGCCGCCTCCGCGTCCTCGGCCAAGACGATCGGCCTGATCGACTCGTCCAAGTTCGGCCTTTCCGCCCTGCTCGCGATCACGCGCGCCGAAGAGCTCGACGCGCTCATCGCCGACGACAACGTTCCCCGCGAGACCGTCGCTGCCTATGAGGCCGGCGGCGTCAACCTCATCCTTGCCGACGGTCTTGAGACCGCTTCGACCACCGCCTAAGGAGGACACGCATGGCACGTCCCGTCACCCTCTTCACCGGCCAGTGGGCCGACCTTCCGCTCGACGAGCTCGCCGGCAAGGCCTCCGCCTGGGGCTTCGACGGCCTCGAGCTGGCGTGCTGGGGCGACCACTTCGACGTCGACGCGGCGCTCGCCGACCCCGGCTATGCCGACGGCCTCCGCGAGCTCCTCGAGCGGCACGGGCTGCAGTGCTTCGCCATCGGCACGCACCTGGTGGGGCAGGCGGTGTGCGACCCGATAGACGACCGCCACCGGGCGATCCTGCCGCCCGACGTCTGGGGAGACGGGGAGCCGGAGGGCGTGCGGCAGCGGGCGGCCGAGAAGCTGAAGGACACGGCCAGGGCGGCCGCACGGCTCGGGATCACGCAGGTCAACGGATTCACCGGCTCGAGCGTCTGGCACCTCCTCTACTCGTTCCCGCCGAACGACTTCGACGCAATCGAGGCGGGGTACCAGGACTTCGCGGACCGGTGGGGCCCGATCATCGACGTCTTCGAGGCGGAGGGGGTCCGCTACGGCCTCGAGGTGCACCCGACGGAGATCGCCTACGACTTCGTGACCACGCGCAAGACGCTGGACGCGATCGACCGGCGCGAGGGCTTCGGGATCAACTTCGACCCGAGCCACTTCGCCCACCAGTTCCTCGACTCGGCGGCGTTCGTGACCGAGTTCGCCGACCGCATCTACCACGTCCACGTCAAAGACTCACAGAAGAGCCTCGACGGTCGCAGCTCGATCCTCGGCGGCCATCTGAACTTCGGCGAGTCCGGGCGCGGCTGGGACTTCGTCTCACCGGGGCACGGCGACGTGGATTTCGAGTCGCTCTTCCGCGCCCTCAACCGAATCGGCTACGAGGGGCCGCTCTCGATCGAGTGGGAGGATGCGGGCATGGACCGGGAGTGGGGCGCCCAGGACGCGCTCGCATTCGTGCGCAGGAGTGACTTCACACCCTCCGCGTTGGCCTTCGACGCGGCCTACGAACGGAGTTGACGATGGCAGACGAGAGCGACGTCGGCTTCCTCACCATGGGCCGCGCCGGCGGCACGGGCGAGGCTCGCACGATCGGGATCGGGATGCTCGGATACGCCTTTATGGGCAAGGCGCACTCGAACGCCTACCGCAAGATCGCCTACATGACGTGGCCGCCCCCGCTGGTGCCGCGGCTCGTCGCGATCTCGGGGAGGACCGAGGAGGCGGTCGCGGAGGCCGCGCGCCGCTACGGGTTCGAGGGCTACGCGACCGATTGGCGCGAGCTGCTCGCCAACGACGAGATCGAGCTCTTCGACAACAGCGGGCCGAACGACCTGCACGCGGAGCCGACGATCGCGGCGGCCGAGGCGGGCAAGCATGTGGTCTGCGAGAAGCCGCTCGCACGCACCGCGGAGGAGAGCTACGAGGTCTGGCAGCGGGTCGCAGCGGCGGGCGTGAAGCACATGTGCGCCTTCAACTACCGCTTCGTCCCGGCCGTGCGTTTCGCCCGCGAGCTGCTCGAGGCCGGCGAGCTGGGCGACATCTACCACTTCCGGGGCCGGTACCTCCAGGAGTGGGGCGACATCGACGACCAGGTATGGCGCTTCGATCGCGCGGCGGCCGGCTCCGGAGCGCTCGGCGACCTCGGCGCGCACGTGATCGACCTCGCGCGCTACCTCGTCGGCGAGATCACGTCGGTGAGCGGGGCGACGCGGACGTTCAAGCAGGGGCGAGACGTCGACGACGCCTTCGAGTCGATCGTCGAGTTCGAGAACGGCGCGGTCGGAACGATCGAGGCCTCGCGCTTCTGCCCCGGGCGCAAGAACGCCTTCGCGTGGGAGATCAACGGGTCGAAGGGCTCGATCGCCTTCGACCTGGAGCGGCTGAACGAGCTGCAGGTGCACATCCGCGGCTCGAAGCCGGCCGACCGTGCCCAGGGCTTCCGCAGCGTGCTCGTCTCCGAGGCCGACCACCCCTTCTGGGAGCACTGGTGGCCTCACGGCCACATCATCGGCTGGGAGCATTCATTCGTGCACGAGCTCCATCACCTCCTCACGGCGATAGCGGAGAACGGGGAGGTCGCCCCGCACGGGGCGACGCTCGAGGACGGCTACCGGGCGGCCGAGATCTGCGACGCGGTCGTTCGCTCGAGCGAGTCGGGCCGGCGCGAGGAGGTCGCGTATCGCTAGCGCCCGGCTGAACCGTCTCTTTGCCGCCGACGGCCGCTGCTTCGACGTCGCCGTCGACCATGGCTTCTTCGGGGAGCCCTCCTTCCTCCAGGGGATCGAGGATCTGGAGCGGGCCGTGTCGACGCTCGTCGCGGCCGCGCCCGACGCGATCCAGCTCTCGCCCGGCCAGGCGCCCGTGCTGCAGCGGCTGCCCGGACCTCGCAAGCCCGCGCTCGTGCTGCGCACCGACGTCGCGAATGTCTACGGCCCCAGGCCTCCAGGTGTGCTCTGGAGTGAGCTGGTCGACGACGCGGTCGGCCGCGCGGTGCGGCTCGACGCCGCCTGCGTGGTCGTCAACCTGCTCTCGCTCCCCGGCGAGCCCGAGCT
>Ga0075419_10001046_pt1 | contig 17881 bp, 15 predicted proteins | sample SoiMetdeltSBSDD3_FD_76900 | JGI IMG/M metagenome (GOLD analysis project Ga0075419, IMG submission 76900) | Bulk soil microbial communities from a Populus tree surrounding site in Tennessee, USA - Soil MetaG P. deltoides SBSDD3 | ecosystem: Environmental > Terrestrial > Soil > Tree plantation... | reverse complement strand
GTAGTACCGCGTCTCAATGAGCCGGCTTTATTCTGGCTCGATGGACATTATTCGGGTGGGAAAACAGCAAGAGGTGACAAAGATTGCCCGGTACCTGAAGAATTGGATTCAATTTTAAAAAGCAACTATGCACATATTATCCTGATCGACGATGCAAGGATGTTTAACGGAACCGGTGATTATCCTGATATTCCTCAAATTGAAGGAATGATCAAATCGCGAAACAGGAGCTATCAATTGGAAGTAAAAGACGATATAATTCGATTAACCCCATTGCAATAAATGTTTACAGTAGGTACGACAAATGAAGTAACAAGGATAAAGTGGATTGAAGAAACGTTGAAAAAAATACCACCAGGTCTTACGATCCTGGACGCCGGAGCGGGCGAATCCCAATTCAGAAAGTTTTGCGGTCACCTAAAATATATTGCGCAGGATTTTGGACAATATCATGGTGATGGAGAAATTGGTTTGCAAACCGGTACCTGGGACAATTCAAAACTAGATATTGTCTCAGATATTCTTGCTATTCCGCTTCCCGATCATGCGGTTGATGCGATCATGTGTACCGAAGTACTTGAACATATACCCGATCCATTAGGTGCGATCAGGGAATTCAGCAGGCTTGTAAAACCCGGAGGATATTTACTGATCACAGCGCCGTTTGCCAGTCTTACCCATTTTGCACCCTATCATTTTGCTTCGGGGTTAAGCCGGTTTTACTATGAAAAGTATTTGCCTGAAAATGGCTTTGAAATAAGCGATCTGCAACTAAATGGAAATTTTTTTGAATATGTCGCCCAGGAAAATCGAAGAATAAAAACAATCGCTAAAAAATATGCTGGCGAGAAATTAAATTTCTTTCAAAAAGGCATTATTCACCTGAACTTGTGGATCCTTCAATCTTTATCAAAAAAAGACAAAGGCTCCGCTGAGCTTTTGTGCTACGGTATTCACGTTTTTGCAAGAAAAAAATGATCATAACTAAACTTTCAGGCGGACTAGGAAACCAAATGTTTCAGTATGCTGTAGGAAGAACGCTTGCCTATTTGAACAAGACATTTGTAAAGATCGATACCTCATCATTCCAGGAAGATAAGCTGAGAAATTTTGACCTCTTATGTTTTAATGCCGATATCAGCGTCGCGACGCAACAGGAAATTGCTAATTTGTTACCCTCTCACAATTTTGAAAAGTTGTTTCAATATTTATCGCCACGGCAAAAGAGAACCTATTATCGTGAAAAGAAATTTTCCTTCGACAGATCCGTACTTGATCTTGGAGCAAATGTTTATTTGAATGGTTATTTTCAAAGCGAGAAATATTTTTTGCCTGCTCAAAAAATAATTAGGAACGATTTTACTTTCAGAAAGGAGATGATCAAAAACGTTGAACCATTTTCAGCATCATTAAAACCCGTCACAGCAGTATCCGTTCATATTCGCAGGGGGGACATGTCTAAAAATCCGTCAACAGCAGACTATCACGGTACAGTAAGCCTGGAATACTATAATGCTGCCCTTGAGTTAATGAGAACCAGGTTATCGTCTCCCGTCTTTTACATTTTTTCCGATGATATCAGTTGGGCAAAAGAAAATTTAAAAGCCGGTAATGCTGTATATGTTTCCGGGAGTATTGCAAAAACGCACATCGAGGATCTTTACCTGATGAGTAAATGCAGGCATAATATTATTGCGAATAGCAGCTTTAGCTGGTGGGGCGCCTGGCTCAATGATAACCCGGATAAAATTGTTGTTGCTCCAAAAAACTGGTTCAATAAAGGACCGAAAGATACGCAGGACCTGGTACCTGCGAGCTGGATAAAAATTTAGTCAGATCATTCTTCCCCGATCACCTGTAAAAAATAGTCCATCGCTTTTTTCTTTCTTTCGTCCAGCAAATAGTTCATGTGCAGCGTATAGTATTTTTTCAGATCATAGAGATCAAAATGTTGCGATGCAACGATCTCGTCGATATGTGTTAATCCCACAGCATTTGCGTCATTTAATTTTTGTAAAAGATCTCCGGGCAATTCTTTACTGCTAACCCAAACGGCAAATACAAATGGCTGACCAGTGATCTTTTTCCATTCAGCTCCCAGGTCATAAAAAAAGGTGGAAAGCTTTCTTTGTTCAAATGCACGATCACCAATAACAAGACCTGCAGTTGTTCCGCTAATTTTTTTCCGGTAATCCTCATCAGTCGCATTGATGATCTCAGGATGTATTCCCCAGTATTCCCGCATTATCCATTTTAATAGTTCAACCGAAGTACGGCTTTGATAGTCCAGGTACACTTTCTCAATTTGATCCAATGGTACTTCACTAAACAGGCAAACTGAGGCTGCTTCACCATCTGTGCCGATACAGTAATCGCCTGATAAATGCCACTCTTTTAAGTCCGGTATTGCTGCAACAGGTATTAATCCCAGGTCGATCTCATCGTGTTTCAGCAATTCGGCGAGTCTTGCAGGATTATCTTCAATTAATTCAATATGTGAAGCGACAGGTTCCAGCTTCAATCCATAGATCAGGGGCCTTGTATTAAGATAACTAACTATTCCAACCCTTATCTTATTACCCCCATTTCCTAAAGGGGCGTCAGTATCATTCTTTATTACAGTCAATGTCTTTTATCTTTGCCGAGCAAATGTACTCTGTTGCAGCCAGAAACTGCAAATGATGATGTTAAACCAAAAACAAGAAACAAGAATCTAAGGATGGAACTAACAAAACTTTCAGCTATCTCTCCAATTGATGGGCGTTATCGTAAGCAAGTACAGCATCTTGACGAATATTTTTCAGAATATGCCCTGATGAAATACCGTGTGCTCATTGAAATTGAGTATTTTCTTTTTTTGTCCGATAAAAAGTTTTTTCCGTTGTCAAAAAAAGCAGCCAGGCACCTGCGAAAGATGGCGGATGAGTTTGGCCCCGAGGATGCGCAGGAAATAAAGCAAATTGAATACACTACCAACCATGATGTAAAGGCCGTAGAATATTTTCTGAAAAATGCGTTGGCCAAAGGCGGTGCTAAAGAAGCAAAGGAATGGATCCATTTCGGATTAACCTCCCAGGATATAAACAACACGGCCATCCCTCTTTTTTGGAAGCACGCAGTTGAGTATGAATATCTCCCTTTCTTATTAAATCTCAACAAGCAATTAAAAATACTTGCATCCGGCTGGATGGACATTCCAATGCTTGCCCATACTCATGGCCAGCCCGCCAGCCCCACCAAATTGGGAAAAGAAATAATGGTTTTTGTTGAAAGGATCGAACACCAGGTAGAACAATTCATCAATATCCCTTTCAGTGCAAAATTTGGCGGCGCTACCGGGAACTTCAATGCACATTATGTGGCATATCCAAAAGTTGACTGGATAAAATTGGCAAATGAATTCGTAGAAAAAACCCTGGGGCTTACAAGGATGCAGTTTACCACGCAAATAGAACACTACGATAATCTTGCTGCTCATTTTGATTGCATGAAAAGGATCAATAATATACTCATTGATTTTTGTCGTGATGTGTGGACGTATATTTCACTTGATTATTTTAAGCAAAAGGTAAATAAAGACGAAATAGGCTCATCAGCGATGCCGCATAAAGTTAACCCTATCGATTTTGAAAATGCTGAAGGAAATTTTGGAATGGCCAATGCCATCTTTGAACATTTATCTTCAAAACTCCCCATATCAAGATTGCAACGGGACCTTACTGACTCAACAGTGCTCCGGAATATCGGGGTTCCCTTTGCACATACCTTGATCGGATTTAAGTCAATTGAAAAAGGACTTGGTAAACTCATCATCAATGATGGCATGATACACCAACAACTCGAAGATAACTGGGCGGTGGTGGCAGAAGCCGTGCAAACCATTTTGCGAAGAGAGAATTATCCAAATCCATACGAAGCATTAAAAGAATTAACAAGAGGCAATGCCTATATCGATAAAAAATCCATCCATCATTTTATTGACAACCTGAAAATAGATGGCTCTGTTAAAAAAGAGTTGAAAAAGATCACACCGCATAATTATACGGGCACAAATCCCAAAATTTCCTAAACACCTCCTGGTATTGATTTTTTTCCTGCAGCACGAGTTTCGATCAGACAGCGCCCCTCATCTTATAGCTGATAAATCTCAATAACTCCTTATCCCCTTCCTGTTTTGTCCCATCCGGTACAAACCCGTTTTTCAATAACACCTTATGTGAAGCTACGTTATCTTTTTCCGCTATTGCATAGATATGATCAGCATCGGTATTCAGAAAGTAAAAATTCAATCCTTCCTTTGTCAATTCAGAAGCATATCCTTTGCCCCAATGTTGTTTTAAGAATGCATATCCTAACTGGATATCGTTTGTTCCCTCGATAGGGATGATCGCAAAAGAACCAACAGTTGATCCCGAAACTTTGTCATGCACTGCCCACCTTCCCATCAATGGGTTTGTTTTATATGTTTCAATGTTTTGTTTCAAAAATTCGTCACACTCTTCCCTGCTTTTTGGTGCACGGATATATCGCATCACTTCCTCATCGCCATTGATCAGGAAGAAATTTTCAGCATCTGTTTCAAAAACATATTGTCTTACGATTAACCGATCTGTCTGAAATATGATATTACCTTCCATTGTTGAACTATTAATTATAAATAAATAATTATTAATTCTTATGAACTTCACTTGAAAAATGAAACGCTATGGCCGGGTTATTATTTCTTTCCGTGTTAAGGAACCACTCACTCTGTGCCAGGTAAACAAGATGGCCATCTTTATCGATGCCTGTGTTTGCCTGTTTGAATCGTGTAAACTCCTCCAGTTTTCTCGGGTCCTCACTTGTTATCCAGCAGGCTTTATAAAAAGGAAGCGTATTAAACTGTACAGACGCTCCGTATTCCTGTAACAGCCTGTATTGAATCACTTCAAATTGAAGTTCACCAACACAACCGATGATCTTTTTATGCCCTCCATGTTGTGTAAATAATTGAGCAACTCCCTCATCGGTCAGCTGCAACAGTCCTTTCTCGAGTTGTTTGGTCTTCATGGGGTCTTTATTGACCACTTCCTTAAATATCTCAGGAGAAAATGTAGGGATACCCGTGAAATAAAAATTCTCTCCTTCTGTAAGCGTATCGCCGATTTTGAAATTTCCCGTATCAAACAAACCCACTACATCGCCGGGATATGCATCTTCAACAATACTTTTTTCTCTTGCCAAAAATGAATAGGGGTTGCTGAACCGGATATCTTTATCCAATCGAACATGATGATAATACTTATTGCGCTCAAACCTCCCGCTGCAGATTCTCATAAATGCGATCCGATCACGATGCTTGGGATCAAGATTAGCATGTATTTTAAAAACAAAGCCGCTTAACTTTTCTTCGTCGGGGCAAACCACCCTTGCGGACGTGGGACGGCATTGTGGTATGGGAGCAATCCGGATAAATGTGTCAAGCAGTTCCTTTACGCCGAAGTTGTTGATAGCGCTTCCGAAAAATACAGGCGCCACGTTAGCTTTTAAATATTCATCAGCATTCAAAATGCCATGGACTCCATCAACCAACTCAACATCTTCACGCAGTATCGCAGCATCTTTTTCTCCAATCTTTTCGTCCACCATTTTATCATCGAGATCATCCACTGCAAAGAGGTCTTCATCACTTCCCTTTGTGTTTGCAGTAAACAATCGCAGGCTTTTATCATGAAGATTATACACACCTTTGAATTCTTTACCGCTATTGATCGGCCATGTCATCGGGTGCAAATGGATCGATAACTCTTTTTCAATTTCTTCAAGCAGGTCAAAACGGTTCTTACCATCACGGTCCATCTTATTGATGAAAACGATCACCGGTGTATCGCGCATCCGGCAAACTTCCATCAGCTTACGGGTTTGCTCTTCCACACCATTTACGCTATCTATAACGAGTATTACGCTGTCTACGGCGGTCAGTGTACGGTAAGTATCTTCAGCAAAATCTTTGTGACCAGGGGTATCAAGCAGATTGATCAAAATGTTTTGGTACTCAAAGGTCATCACCGAAGTAGCCACGGAGATACCACGTTGTCTTTCGATCTCCATAAAATCGCTCGTCGCAAATTTTTTGATCTTGTTGCTCTTCACCGCGCCTGCCACCTGTATGGCACCGCCAAACAACAACAACTTTTCTGTCAATGTCGTTTTACCCGCATCCGGGTGACTGATGATGGCAAATGTTCTGCGTTTATTTATTTCGTTCTGGTATTTCATTGAGTGGTCAAATTTGTCATAAAAGTCACATTAGTCAAATCAAGGGGTCACCAATTTGACCTGTTGACATTATTTGACTTTTATGACTTTTAAAGTCCGCAAAGGTAAGCGAATCGTTTGAAGTTTGATGTTCGTCATTGCGAAGCCAACAGGGTTCAGTGCAACTTAAAACACGGTGAAGTCGGCTGAAGCAATCTCATTGATGAAGGAAGTAATGAGGTGTTCAACAGTATGCGACTATCATGCTTTTCTTGCACAGTTTACCCAGACATCGAGCATAGCGACATGGGAGGGCCCTCTTGCGCTGTATAAACCCAATAGCTATGGGGTTTGTTCTGCATGGCTGATTAGAATTGTAATGTTGAACGGAGCGTCGCAAGGGACGTTTAATCGAAGTTCCAAAAGCTGGTTAACAAAGCAACATCATCGCTATTTCCCACTAATCAAAAAATAATCCTGATAACCCCGGTTCTTTTTACATTTGCTTATGCGTCGCACGATCGAGATCGTTTTTAGCAGCCTCAAAATGGCGTTGCAGGAGTTATGGAAAAACAAACTCCGCACCTTTCTTTCTTTATTTGGTATCACCATCGGCATCTTTTGCATTATTGGTGTAATGGCTACACTTGGTAGCCTCGAACATAATATTCAGAATGAGATAAAATCATTTGGTACCAATACCATTTATGTTGACAAATGGGATTATAGCGCTGGCGGTGACGGGCAATATCCCTGGTGGAAGTTTGTAAAAAGGCCTGCACCCAAATATGAGCAGCTTGAACAGATCATGCAGCGTACACCAAGTGCAAAGTATGCAGCGTTCAAGATCGATCGTTCTGCAGATCTCGAGTATGAAGACAATGCTCTAAAAGATGTCGTGCTGTATGGTTTTAGTGATGATTTTAGTAATATTCAGCCTGTGGATATAAGATATGGCAGATACCTTTCTTTGGCCGAGTTCCAGCAAGGAACGAATGCAGCGGTGGTAGGTAATGAGGTTGCTGAGCAACTCTTTCTAAGTGCTGAAAGAGCCGTTGGCAAAATTGTTACGGCGCGAGGTAAGAAACTGATCATTGTGGGAGTGATCAAAAAGCAAGGTAACCAAATGCTGGGCGGATGGCAACTGGACCAGGCAGTAGTGATGCCATATCGTTTTGGAAGAACTTTAATGGATGAAAGAAATGCACAACCATTAATCCTCGTGCAGGGTTTGGATAATATCACCAATGAAGTATTAAAAGATGACCTGAAAGGCGCGATGCGTGCCATTAATAAATTAAGTCCGACGCAGGAAGATAATTTTACTTTGAATGATGTGAATGAATGGAGTAAAGCATTTGAACAGGCGTTCTCGGGTATCAATATGGGCGGCATGGTTATCGGTGGCATTAGTCTTATTGTAGGTCTGTTTGGTGTAGCCAATATAATGTTCGTAAGTGTAAAGGAACGTACCGGTCAGATCGGCTTGAAAAAAGCGATCGGCGCAAAGAGCCGTATCATACTTACTGAGTTCTTACTTGAAGCCGCGTTTCTTTGTCTTATTGGCGGGCTGATAGGGTTGGCGCTGGTTTTTGGCCTCACAAAAATTTTATCCGGCGCTTTTAATTTCCCAATCTATATTTCGACAACGAATCTTATCTGGGCAATTGGGATCTGTTTTGTGGTTGGTGTTCTCGCCGGTATTATTCCGGCTGTGATTGCTTCAAGGATGAATCCTGTTGTTGCTATCAGATCGAAGTAAGACCCCCTGTCCCCCTAAAGGGGAGACTTAGATCGTTTCAACCTGTTTTCCAATAATTATTCTTAATAAATGTAATAGGAGGAAATACATTTGTATAATTTATGTCTACACCGTTTAAAGAAAATTACAATTCAAGTTCCCCGTTTAGCGGGACTGGGAGCGCCATTACCATTTTAGCAATTGAAAGTAGTTGTGACGAAACCTCGGCGGCTGTTTGCCGCGATGGAAAGATTTTATCCAATATAATAGCCGGCCAAAAAGTACATGAACAATACGGTGGTGTTGTGCCAGAACTTGCAAGCCGTGCTCATATCCAAAACATTATTCCTGTAGTCACCAGTGCCATGCAGACTGCCGGCTGCGAACTGCAGACAGTCGACTGTATAGCATTCACTCAATCCCCCGGGCTTATCGGTTCGCTATTGGTAGGAGCACAATTTGCAAAATCATTGGCGCTGTCATTGAATAAACCATTGATCGCTGTGCATCACATGCAGGCCCATGTGCTGGCAAACCTCATCGATGATCCAAAACCTTCCTTCCCGTTTTTATGTTTGACAGTAAGCGGGGGACATACCCAAATAGTATTATGTGATTCGCCAACTAAAATGAAAGTGATCGGGGAAACCATAGATGATGCAGCGGGCGAAGCGTTTGATAAAACAGCAAAATTGTTGGGTCTTCCCTACCCCGGTGGCCCATTAATAGATAAATATGCAAAAGATGGAAATGCAAATCGTTTTCAATTTCCCGAGCCACAAGTTCCAGGGTTTGATTTTAGTTTTAGCGGATTAAAAACTTCAATACTTTATTTTTTACAGAATGCTGGCAGGAGTCATGTTTACAAAGAGGAGTTTTTAGCAACAGAAAAAGAGAAGCAGGATTTTATTAATGAGAATTTGAACGATCTCTGCGCTTCCGTTCAGCAAAGGATCATCACTGTTTTGCTTAATAAATTAAAAAGAGCATCTGTCGAAACAGGCATTAAGGATATTTGTATTGCCGGTGGTGTGTCAGCCAACAGTGGTTTACGCAAAGCATTTGAAGAAATGGGAAAGAAATATAAATGGAACACTTTTATTCCCGCCTTTCAATATTGCACTGATAATGCCGGCATGATCGCTATCACCGCTTACCATAAATTCCTGGCAAAACAATTCAGTGACCTTAGTGTGAGCGCCTCAGCGAGGGCTGAATGGTAAACTGGTTGCTCTCTTCGGGTTACTTTTACCAATGACCAGCAACTAACAAGCAGCAACTAATAACCAGGAACTGTGGCAAATACCTACTTTCAATTCAAACAATTCACTATTCACCAGGATCGTTGCGCGATGAAGGTGACGACAGATGCTTGTTTGTTTGGGGCCTGGGTAGCGGGTGCAGTCGAACGTCAGCAGTCGGCAGTCGCCAGTGTACTTGATATTGGAACAGGTAGTGGCTTGCTTGCACTAATGCTTGCTCAAAAGACCAGCGGAGAAATTGATTGCGTAGAAATAGATGAAAATGCAGCAAAACAAGCGCGGGAAAATGCAAATGCCTCACCATGGAAAGGACGCATATTCGTATTGCCGGGTGATGCAAAGACTATGATTGAAACTTTTTCTAAAGATTTTAATATTATTATCAGCAACCCCCCGTTTTATGAGAAGGAATTAAGGTCATCAAGTACCACTAAAAACATAGCCCATCACAGCGAGAGCCTCACGCTTGACGAACTATTAAACATAATCAAAAATTACCTCACACAAGATGGATCGTTCTTTTTATTACTGCCTTACAAACGAAATGAAGAGATAAAGAAACTCTTTCGGGATCATCAATTGCATATCGCCGAAATGATCTTTGTTCGGCAATCGGTAAAGCATGACTATTTCCGCATCATGATAAAGGGTAAGTTACATCAGCGGGAAGGGGAAGAAACTATCTTTGATGAAATGTCCATTTGGGATGATCAGCAACAATATACTCCGGCATTTAAGGGGCTATTACAAGATTACTATCTGCACTTATAATGCTGACTAAAATCATTCTTTGCCGGTACCCAAATCATCTTCTGCTTGAGTGAGGAAAATTAATTTTAAACCACAATCAACTTGCGAAATTTGGGCAGAAACGAGCATTGACAATTGACAAACTGTTTTGGGATTTGATGTGTTCGTAAGAATACATCATTGTACCATAACCACATTATTAAAAACTTAAAACAGTTTTTATGAAAAAGAATTTGTCAATTATTTCTTTCATCGTTCTTTTATTGTCCGCAACGCTCCTTGGTTGTTCAAAAGAGGTGCCGGTAACAAACAAGCAGAATGCTATCGCCACAACAAATATTGATCTTAAGGGCACTACTGGCTCAGCCCGGTACGATCCGCTCAAATTGGGCAGCATCAGTGGTGTCCTCAACCCTGTTCCAATCAAAGCGGCTATCAAAGCTTATAACGATCATTTCATATCCGAAGAAGTTATTATGAATGAAAATGGTTCATTTGTCATTCAGAATTTGCCGCCAGATCCATATCATTTACTTATCAGGTATGTGCCGGTTAATTATTCGGGTTATTTGGTATTCGAAGTTTACAAAATAAAAGTAGAAGCCGGTAATGATACAATATTAGGGGTGATCAGTTTACCGGAATAACCAAGTATCGACGCAGGATCATGAACATTGATCCTGCTTTTTTATGGATTATCCTTTTGCATAGTCAGAAAGATAATCATAATGGTGAGTCAGTTTGCCATCTTTGACAATAATAGCTTTTTCGATAATCGGTGAGCTATCACCGACCAGGTCTTCCAGCACATGTTTGATCAACTGTTCCCCAAAGTATCTGGAAGCATCTCTTGGTAATTCATTTGGTAAATTGCCAACGGCCATAATATCTATTGAATTGTGCAAATAGGGCGCTGTCTTTTCCATTGTTGTTCTGTCAATGCCATACACAGGGTCTTCAATGGTTTGATCACCCAGGTTGATCGGCACCGAGCCTCCTTTATCATCTGTAATATCGGCAATGGTCCGTATGATAAATGTATCGGCCTTTACATCTTCTTTTTCAAAAAGTCTTGGAACGTTTTTATCCCAATAAACACCATTCAATAAAATATCCGTTTGCTCTGCATAAGGCAAGAACTGGCACTCGTACAATTCGGGACGTTCATGAAACTCCAATCTTTTATAACGACTGCCATCTTTGCGTTGATAGAGGTCCGCCCCTTTTAATTGCGTATACACAGGGTAAGCAAATCGACGTACCAAATAATCATCAGGTTCCACTTCATGAATACCCATCAGGTTCATGATCTCAAGAATACCGTGCGCTACCCGTCCCGAACCGGTAACGGCGATCTTTACATTTGGCAATCGCATTCCAAAATACGTATGGATCAGTTCCCGGAAACTTCGTTGTTTGTAAACACGATCAAGTTTATACAAACAAGTCCTGTTTCCATACGCCATCATTCCATTATGAGCACCAACCACGCCGGCAAAAAAACCAAAGCCAATGATGCGTTGTCCATCCTCATGCTCCAGGCATTCATAATCGATCAGCGTAATTTTTTTGTCGATAATTGCCTGCAACATTTGTTGATTCTGTGGCTGTTTCTTTTTTACATGGGAGAAGAACATATAGGTTTTACCGGGCAGCAATTGATCTATGGGAACTTCCTTAATGCCAAGTAAAATATCACAATCACTCACCTCTTCGTTTACCTGTACGCCTGCATGCTGATATTCCCTGTCGGTAAAACAACGTACAGCAGAGCTTTGTACGATGATCTCAACATCCGAACTGTTCCTGTGTATCCATTTGCATTGTGCAGGCGTTAACGCAACGCGGTTATCACCGGGTATCTTTCCTTCTTTTATAAGGCCGATTTTTATCATAAAGCAACCGAAAAATTAAATGTGGCGCAAAGTTGCCGGATATAAATGATTAAAACAAACTGCAATCGGATTATTTCACGGTTAAAAGCCGAAGCATGGTAATCATTGAAATAATAAATGCATAGAGGTATAATGAACGTGGATTGAATTTTTCTTTTACCAATGAAATAAACGAAATAGCAGGAAGACCGAATACGCAAGCACCATCGCTACAGAAAGCATTTCAAATAATGCTCCAGGCAAGGCAAACTTGTAAACGTTGATTGAATTGCCGATATAATAAAACAACGCAACCAGGCTGGACATACCACGACCTTTGGTTACCGGTTATAATATTATGCTATGATTTCTTTTTATCCGCCCGGCGCTTGATCCACCAACCCAAAAAACCAAACAATGAAACTAATATAGGCACACTTACTGCCGGATTATCTGTGAGGTAATTTATAAACCGGCGAACAATATTCCTGTCAATCTGGATCTCTATATGAATGGTTTTGTCATCGAACTTATTTGTCGTACCATCCTCCTTTTCTGCAACAATTTTGAGAATAAGTTCTGTAACCTTTTTATCAGTCGCTGTTTTTATAGCCCAACGCCAGCGGTTTCCGTCAATCGTATCAATTATTTGCTTATTAGAATTGTGCACCGGTGTGATCGAAAAGTCATTTGCAGGGTCGATGAGTTCTATAGAAAGGGTTTTGTACCAAATAACATTCGTGATGTTAATTGCCACTGAATCGCCATCACCTATTGATTGCTCGTCTACGATTACCTGGAGGGTATCTCTAACCCGGCTTTGTTGATTCCTGATCAGTACATATACATTGATATTCTTTGATTCGCCACGAAACATTTTGACAGGATAGGAATAACCAAGTGTTGCCGTCTTCCGCGTCGCAGGTTGTTCATTTGTTGTTGAAGGAGCCGCATCTGTACTGGAGGGAATAACATCGATTGGCCTTAACAATGTATCGATTGATACGTTAGTCCTGGGGATCGCATCCGTGCTGGCGGGGGCAACATCTGTTGTTGAAGATGTTTCTGTTGTTGCTGGTGAACCATCAGTGGCTGTTTCAACTTTCTCACTGTTACAGGAATTGCAAAAACCAACTGTAAATATCAAGCCAATGATAATGATCGAATGTAACCCCCGGTTTGTAATGCAATGATCCATTATATTGGATTTACATAAAGTGACTGGATACTTTTAAAACTACACTTGATATTCACAAAAGTCAATCCCCCTTTGGAGGTATTTATTGAACGCTAAAATTTCAGAATGATTTAAAACTTAAAATTCCATGTTACAGCAGGAAGTATCGGAAAAAGAGACACCTGTCTTGCTTCTACTCTCAATGTGCCGTCATACGGGCTCCCGGTTTGATCGAAGTAAATAAAATAAGGATTGAAACGACTATAAACATTGTAAATACTGAATACCCAGCTACTCTGTATTTTTCTTTTTTTCTTTGGAACAGGAGTATATGTTGCTGCAAGATCGAGACGATGATATGCTGCAAGACGATATTGGTTGACACGGCTGTATTCCTGCGTGAGTACTCCTTCAACAATATAAAATCGTTCAGGCAGCGTTGTTGCTGCGCCGGTGCCATATACGAACACAGCACCCAACCTCCATTTCTGCCCGGCTTCATAATTAGCTACAATACTCATGTCATGCCGGCGATCATAACGCGCAGGATATTTTTCGCCGTTGTTCAATTGCCTGAATTTTCTTTGCGTCCATGAGAGTGTATAACCGATCCACCCATTCAATTTTCCTCTTGTTTTATTTACAAAAAACTCGGCGCCATAACTCCAGCCATTACCAAAGACAAATTCATCTTCGGGATCTTTTAAAGATGGCGTATACCCTTCCGCATATTCGATCTGGTTTTTCATGTCCTTGTAATAAACTTCAACGGATGTCTCATATTTATTGTCAGCAAAGTTTTTAAATAGACCAATCGTGTATTGCCAGCTTATCTGTGGCTTTACAATATAAGTGCTGGGCAGCCAGAGGTCGGTCGGTAATGTGCTCCCGGCATTACTTACCAAATGAATATATTGATAATTGCGATTGACCGCTGCCTTCACAGATGTTTCATCATTCAATGCATAGCGAATAGTAACGCGGGGCTCAAAACCGCCATACGTTTTTACCGCCTCAAAGTTTTTGTAGACCGTGCTGTCAAGTTTATTGCCGTCAACATCCCTGGCATATTTTGTATACGGCCCGATTTGTGTGAATGCACTCCAGCGTATCCCGTAGTTGATTTTTACTTTATCGGTCAGTTCCCAATCATCCTGCACATATAATGCAAACTCGCTTGCATATTTTACACTTTCATTGTTTGGTGTGAAGATGATCGAATCCTGCCTGCCGGAAAGAATATTGGGAACAAATTTGTGATAAGTATATAAACCACCGAACTTGATCTTATGCTGCGGTACCGGGTAATAATCAAAGTCCGTTTTTAGATTCAGATCGCGGATACCGGAAGCAAGTGAAAGCTCAAAATTATTTTGTGCAGCCTCAAATTTGAATTTATAATCGTTGAAAACAGCGGTCGTGTTTGCAAATAACCGTTTATTAAAAACATGGTTCCAGCGAAGTGTGGCAGTACTGTTGCCCCACGGAATATTTGAGCGGAAAGAACGCTTTACATTATTAAAATCAAAAACATCACGGCCAAAATAACCACTGATGTATAAACGATCTTTCTCCGAGAATTTATAATTCACTTTTGCATTCAGATCATAGAAAAAATAACCGGAGCCATAAAAATCACTTGTCTTTTTAATAAAAGGTTTGGCAAGCACGTCAACATAAGTTCTGCGGGCCGATATTATAAAGGAAGCCTTCTCTCCGCCTGACCTCACAGGTCGGGCGGATAATTTGATTGGCCCTTGAATTGACAGTCTTGAAGCGATCAGGCCAATTCCTCCATCTACCTGGAACTTGTTCAGGTTGCCATCTTTCATGGCAACATCAAGAACTGATGAAAGACGCCCGCCATATTGAGCAGGCATCCCACCTTTTATTAATGATGTGTTCTTTATGGCATCAGAATTAAAAATAGAGAAGAAACCGAAAAGGTGACCGGTATTGTACACCACCGCATCATCAAGCATAATAAGATTCTGATCCGGCCCGCCCCCGCGAACATAAAACCCGGCATTACCCTCACCTGCATTCCTCACACCAGGCAATAATTGTATTGCTTTCAAAATATCAATCTCGCCCATGAATGCAGGAATGTTTTTTATACGGGATGTTGAAAGATCGATCCTGCCCATTTCGGCATTTTTCACGTTCGCATCGCGCCGGCGGTTCGCGTAAACCACCACCTCTGTTATCGATGAAGTTTTTGGAACAAGATCGAAATTGACAGACTTGTCAGCATCAAAGACGAGCCCGACGACCTTTGGTCTGTAGGAAACATGGGTGATGCTCAAAAGGTACGAACCCGAATCAAGCGTTATCGAATAGAATCCATATTGATTGCTGGTGACTCCCCTCGCCTGGCCATTGATATTAATAGTAGCTCCAATTATCAGTTCACCTGACAAACTATCGCGAACGTAACCATTCAATGTGATTTTTCCTGAAGAACCAGGTTGCCTGTTTTGTGCGAAAACAAGCATTGGGATAAGACTTAATAAGACAGTTACAGTTCTTCTAAACATATATCCATTAACGACAAACTATTTTTCCGCTGCAGGCTTGCCAAAGTTTATAGAATCTCTGGTTGTACCACAGGTAAGCATGGCTCTGCCATATTTCGGATCATGAAGTCCAAGATACGGGTTGCGACGGTTCTTTGTTTCCCCGTCAGCACTTAACCAATACGCAGAAGATTCATAATTATTCAATGCCATCGGACATTCCTGGTAATACACTTTTGCCGCATCATATTTTACTATTCTCAACAGGTCATACAATTGCTGGGAAAGAGAATTAAGATCCTCTCTTTTTTCTTTAAGCGAATTATCGGCCTGCATACCGGCTATTTCAGCTTTAATATTTTCCCACTGTGACTGAACCGTTGGATAAATGGCGCTATCTTTTTCCATTTCCTGGATACGAATACTATCAACTGAAATCCTAAACTCAGCTAATGTAGTATTGACCTTTGCAGTGTCCCAATTCACAAATGCTTCGGTAAGCTGATAATAGGAAGCCATTGCATTATTCATCGATTCATTAAAGCTATCGGTATGTTCACTCACCGTTAATCCCGAAGGCGTTATTTTCGGATCTGTGTCGCGCTTTTTGCCAAAGAGTCCAAAATACCAGGCACCGATCAATGCCACTACCAGCAATAAGACAACGATCAAAATTCTCTTCATAAGAAATTAAAAATTTCTGCAAAGATAATTGGCGCGACCCGTAAGGCGTAATCAATTATTTTTGTGAATGGTCAATGGTGAATGGTGAATTGGGCGGTGAAAATGAGAGGTTTGAACGGTAGATGAGTTTGTAACCATTTAATCATTATACCATGTTTTTAAAATTAAACCATTAAAAACTTGATATTTACCATGTGTCAGGGCAATTTGTACAAGAATGTTACAGGTCAACCAAAAGCTTGCCTGCAGAAGAAAAGTTCGGGATGATTACGCAGATCAGAAGAGCGGCATTATCCGTTCATCTTAATATCGCTGAAGGAGCATCCCGAAAATCAGAAACTGAAAGAAGACGATATTATAAAGTAGCTCGTGGTTCAGTTATCTAAATAGATGCCGCATTGGATATTGCAGCGGATCTTGATTATTTGAAAGGAATAAAAACTGAATCACTTGGTGAAGGGCTGGTCAAATGTTTTAAAATACTAACGGATTGATCGATCCAAAAAAATGAATGTTCAATATTCACCATTGACCATTCACCATTGACGAAAAATGCTCGCTGGTTTAACAAATCTCACCTTCGAATTCGGCGCCCGTACCCTTGTCCGGGATGCTACCTGGCATATACAGCCCGGAGAAAGGATCGGGCTGATCGGGTATAATGGCACAGGCAAATCAACGATCTTAAAATTATTTGTTGGCGAATACACTCCGTCCGCTGGGGTTGTTGAGAGAAGCCGGAATACGTCTATTGGTTATTTGCACCAGGACCTTCTTAGCTTTGATACGAACGATTCGATTTTTGAAGTTGCATTAAGCGCATTTGAAAAAATATTATTACTGGAAAAAGAAATTGAAGAGCTCGGTCGACGTTTAGAAAAAGATCATGATGATAAATTACTTCATGACTATACCGACAAACTCCATGAATTAGAAACTTTAGGCGGCTACAATATTCATCATAAAACCGAAGAGATATTACAAGGGCTTGGCTTTGCTAACGCAGACCTGAAAAGGCCTTATAAAGAATTCAGTGGCGGATGGAGAATGAGAGTGTTGCTGGCAAAAATGATCTTGCAGCAACCGGATCTGTTATTGCTGGATGAACCTACCAACCATCTTGATCTGCCATCAATCGAATGGCTGGAAAGATACTTACAGAACTATCCGGGAGCCGTGGTTATTGTTAGCCACGATAAATATTTCCTGAACCGCATGGTAACAAAGATCGTTGAGCTTTATCAACAGGAATTGCATATCTATTCCGGCAATTATGATTTCTATGAAAAAGAAAAAGCATCGAGAATGGAGTTGCAGCAAAAAGCTTACGATAATCAACAGGATTATATTCGTCAGAATGAAAGATTGGTCGAACGGTTCAGGGCTAAAGCAAGTAAGGCTGCCATGGCCCAAAGTTTAATGAAGAAATTGGAAAAGCTCGATCGTATCGAAGAACCCGAATTAGAAAGGCCAAATATCAAGATCAATTTCAGAGTAGACAAAACTCCGGGTAAAGTGTTAGTAGAGCTGAATCACCTTTCAAAATCATTTGGCGATAACCTGGTTCTTAAAAATAGTGCTGCAGAAATTGAAAGAGGTGATAAGATCGCCCTGATCGGCGCGAATGGAAAAGGAAAATC
>Ga0075419_10001044_pt1 | contig 17899 bp, 14 predicted proteins | sample SoiMetdeltSBSDD3_FD_76900 | JGI IMG/M metagenome (GOLD analysis project Ga0075419, IMG submission 76900) | Bulk soil microbial communities from a Populus tree surrounding site in Tennessee, USA - Soil MetaG P. deltoides SBSDD3 | ecosystem: Environmental > Terrestrial > Soil > Tree plantation... | reverse complement strand
CGTTCCAATGGGAGCCTGTGAAAACAGCGCATGGGCTGCTGTTAGTTCAGTCACGCCGTTCTTCACTCGCAATTGTTTCCGGAGTTCCTCTTCCGTGCCGGTTCTCTCGATCGCGACTGCCGCCGGCGCGGCCTTAACCATCGGCATCACTTCGGTCTTTCCCGCCCCCCTTGCCGCTAGTGCTGACAAGGCAAACCCGCTCATGCACAATAGTGTCCATGCCATTATTGAGCGCATCAGATAACACCTCCGACAACAGCTGCAGTTTGTACCAGCCTATCTTGCGGCACCATTACTCAGGCGGATTCATTTCCGGATTCCACGCGACTTCCCACAGATGCCCGTCAGGATCCTGGAACGAGCCGGTGTAACCACCCCAAAACTCTGCGTGAGGCGGATCGGTAATCATTGCTCCGGCGCGCTGGGCTTGACCGATGACCGCATCGACTTCCGCTTTGCTGCCGACATTGTGTCCGAGAGAGAATTCGCTAGCGCTGCGAGGTCCCAGCGGAACCTTGGCCTCATGGGCGAGATCCTTCCGAGCCCAGATCGCCAGTTTCTGGCCGTTCGTCAGGTGAAAGAAGGCGACGGCTCCGTGTTCATACTCAGTTCCGACGATTCCTCTGGTAGGAAAACCCAACCCATCGCGATAGAACCGTAGTGAGCGGTCAAGATCGTCAACGCCGATTGTGATGATCGAGACGCGTGGCTTCACGCAATCCTCCAGCCGCTGGCAGCTGTGGATAGGCTACGAGCCACTGACCGTGGTGTCAACGGAGTATCCATTGCGATTCGAATGGGGTGAGCGGTCCGCAAAATCAGGAAAAGGTTTAGCCACCGGGGTGCGATCCCGGCGATTTTCGGTGCGGCGGCTCCGGCTGCTCAAAGAGTAATCTCGCGCCCGGCTTGAAGGTCACGTAGTACCAGATCCATTCCGACATCACACGAAGGCGGCTGCGAACACCGATGAGAAAAAAAATGTGGACAATGCACCAGAGCAGCCAGGCCAGCAGTCCTGAGACATGAAGGCGGCCGATTTGTGCCACCGCCTTCGCCCTCCCAATGGTCGCGAGCATCCCTCGGTCAGCGTAGATAAACGGCGGGCGAGCGCTCGGAGCCACCCCCTGTTCGATCAACTGGGCCACGAAGCTACCCTGCTGCATTGCGACGGGAGCCAGCCCTGGCAATGCTTTTCCGTCCTGCCCCCGACAATTAGCCGCATCGCCGATGACGAAGATCCATGGATCGCCAGGCACGGTGAGATCCGGGTTAACCATCACCCGACCCATGCCATCTTGGGCCGCCTCCAGCGTATCAAGGAGACGAGAAGCTCTGTTTCCTGCCGCCCAGATAATACCGTCCGAGCGGATAAGGTCCTGTCCTATCCTCACGCCCTCTCCATCGACGGCGCTTACGAGACTGTTGAGCCTAATGGTCACCCCCATCCGTGACAAGGCCGCCTCGGCTTTGGCTGAAAGATTTGGACTGAACCCGGGTAGAATGCGCGGACCGCCCTCAACGAGCAACACGCAGAGATCATCGAGCCGCAAGTTGGGAAAATCGGGGCCCATAGCCTTTCGTCCGATCTCTGCCAGCGCGCCAGCCAGTTCCACGCCCGTGGGGCCGCCACCGACGATCACAAACGTGAGCGGTTCATGCTTACCTGTCGAGACGAGCCGGCGTTCCGCTTCTTCAAAAGCCGACAGCATTTTTTGGCGTAGTCTTACGGCATCGGTCATGGTCTTGAGCCCGGGAGCAAATTCTTCCCACTCGTCGTGGCCGAAATAGGCATGACGTGAACCAGGCGCCACGATGAGGACATCGAACGTGGCGGGCGGGCTCTCACGCAAACAGATCGAGCGACCAGCACGGTCGATCTTCAGGACTTCATCCATCACGATACGAACGTTGCGCTGTGAGCGAAAAACGGTGCGCAAAGGCCACGCAATATCACTCGGCGACAAGGCAGCGGTCGCCACCTGATAGAGCAGCGGTTGGAACAGGTGATGATTCGTGCGGTCAATGAGCACGACGTCGGCGCGTCGAAGTGATTGGGCGGCTGTTAGCCCGCCGAACCCGCCTCCGATGATGACGATCCGCTTGTGATCCATTGCTGTGACCTCAGGCAAGCGCTAAATCCTGCGTTCCTCAGGTCGAGGGAAGCTGCAGGCCCACGGAAAAGGTCGCACGAAAGCCGTTGGCTGCCGGCATGGGACTGAGGAGAAGCTGTTCTCCTCCGCGCCGGAAAATGCGGTCATCCTGGTTTCGACCGACGCGAGCTCCCTTCTCGGCATAGGGCGGATCTGCAAAGATCCGATCCGACAGCGCGTCCTGAAAATACATTTGAGTCGTAAGCTCGAAACTCTTGCTCGTGTGTGGCGCCGTGCGAATCTTGAGATGGATGTGTACCGTGCGACCAGGATACCAGCCCGGATAAATGGTGAGGAACCGTGCCTCCCCTCCTGGATCCGAAATCTGGTACCCGCGCAGAAACTGTTGCCCGATCGTTGAGAAGCCGGGATCCTTCACATCTGAGTAGACACCCTGCGCATCGCAATGCCAGATATCGACCTGCGCACCGGCCAGTGGCTGGCATTGCCCTTTCTCAACTCGGGAGAGCGCTACCGTTAATCCCAACGGCGTTCCGGGTTTGACCTTACCAGTCTTGGGATCGGAACGGATATCCGAGCGATTCAATCGCTCATCGACGAAATACGGTCCTTCAGTCTGCGCCGGGCGAAACACGCAAGCAGGATCTGCCCCGCCGATAGCACGGAGGGAAACAGGGATTCCGGCGATGACGCACGCTACAGAACCGCCCAACAGCCGCAGTGCATCACGGCGAGACAGGAGACTGCCCATGGTCAGGTCATCGGACATGATCCATTCCTCCGCTCAACGGCAATCATTTGAGCGACAAGGGCGACACAGGATCGATGCTGTTGATAGCCACTGATCCAAGTGTGAACAGGTCGATGCGGCGCTTTCAAGGAATAAAGTTTGGCTGTCTTGCCCGATCGAAACCGCTGGCGAGCGAGGAGTCCGGCAGTATTCAAGGCCCAAGCAGGAAATTCAACTGCTTATACTCTGTAACCTTTGCGCCAACCGCCGCGACTAAGAACAGAAGGAAGAAGAGGTGCACCTTGGACCAGAGGGCAGTGGTATTATGAGCCACGTTGCATTTGCCGTCGACATGCAGGCACTGCCCGGATGGCATCGGTCGATGACCGACGACTCGTTGCCTGTGGTCAAGCCTAGACAAGAAGAACGCGAGCTTCTACGCCGCATCAAGCAAGGCGAGATCGAGCGCTACGCCGATCTGATCGACCTTCACCAACGCCACGTCATTCGTATCGTGGGGCGACGAGTGCCGTCGGATCGGGTCGAGGAAATTGTCCATGATGTCTTCGTGAAAGCCTATGTCAATCTCGGACAGTTTTCTGAATCGGTTTCATTCGATCATTGGTTGGCTGGCATCGCGATCCGAACCTGTTACGACTTTTGGAGAGACAGAGCTCGCCATGCTGTGCCTGTCAGCTCCTTGACCGAGGAGCACCACCGTTGGATCGAGCAGACACTTTCCGCACAATCAGACGCACAATTTCGGCGCCAGGCTGAAACCCGCGACGCAGCTGAAGTGTTGGAATGGGCGCTCCAGCGGCTCTCCCCTGAAAATCGTGCCGTCCTGACCCTCGTGCACCTTGACGGTTATTCGGTTCGTGAGGCCGCGCAGTTGTTAGGTTGGACCCTCGTCAACGTGAAGGTGCGAGCACATCGGGCCCGTCAGGCCCTGCGCAACCTCTTACGACACACATCACCCGGGAGTGCGTCATGAATGAGCATACTGACATTGACGTTCATAAACTTGAGCGTGCCCTCACGGACAGCTATCGCTCACGGTCGTCCTATGAGATCGACGTCACTCGGCAAGTCATGCGCGATGTCCGTCAATTGGATATAGAACGAAGGGGATGGACGCCGCCGGCTATGCTCGATCAGTTGATTTGGCGAACGGCGACGCGTGCGGCGGCGGTCGTGCTGATTGCAGCCCTGTTGACCGTCGGCTTGTTTCGGTCACAGTCGGACGGTCCTGCTTTCATAGGAGAAGACTTCGAGTCGGCTCCCTTCTTCGAAGATTGACAGCCAGGAGGATCCATGGGATCTCGACGCAAATTATGGGCGGGCCTCATCATCCTGTTCGGCGCCGGAGCGCTGACCGGAATGGTCGCAGGGTATGTGTATAGTCATGCCGAACGAACGACCCGAAGCGAGCAAGGGCCGGCCGCTCATCACGAACGGATCATGAAACGCCTGACCCAGGACCTGTCGCTGACCGCGCAGCAACAAACTGAGATCGAGCCCATCGTCACCCGAGCCCATGTGGCGGTTCTCGAGTTACGGTTTGCGCATCAAGCTGAAGTCGAACAGATCCTGGCCAAGGGTATGACGGAGATCAAGACGAAGCTCTCTGCGTCGCAGCAGACCGGCTTGGACAAGATGTACAAGGAATTGGAGCAGCGGTGGCAGGCCTCACGCCACTATCTAGCGGTCCAAAAACAGACGCTCACATCGCAATAATCTGAGGGACTGGAAGCAGACCATGGCTGAATCGATGCACTTTGCGACCACCGTTAAGCGATGGGTGTTCGGGCTGGCCGCAGCCTCCCTGCTCGCTTTGGGCGGGTATGCACTGTTAGCAAAATCGGGCGAAGAACCGTCGCGCGCCGGCCAGATACCCGGCGCCGCGCGCGCGATGCCGGTGCAGGTAGCCGCGGCACGCATCGGCGACATTGGCATTTATCTCAACGGGCTCGGCTCGGTTGCACCCTTGAACACCGTGAATGTGAAAAGCCGGGTGGATGGTCAGCTGATGAAAGTGCTGTTCCAGGAAGGCCAACTCGTCCGAAGCGGCGACCTATTGGCGCAGATTGACCCGCGACCCTTCGAGGTGCAGTTAATCCAGGCCGAGGGCCAAATGGTGCGCGACCTGGCGCAGTTAAGAAATGCGCGTCTGGACTACGAACGATACAAGGGACTGTACGAACAGGGCTTTGTTCCGAAGCAGCAGTTGGATACTCAGGAGGCCATCGTCCGTCAGTCGGAAGGCATCGTCAAAGCCGATCAGGGACAAATCGACAATGCGAAGCTTCAATTGGCCTATAGCCGCATCACCGCTCCCATTAACGGCCGCGTCGGTTTGCGGCAGGTCGATCCCGGCAATATGGTCCGCGCCAACGACACCAATGGCCTTCTAGTCATTACACAACTCACACCCATTGCGGTGATCTTCACGATTCCAGAGGATAGTCTGCCGGCCGTGCTCGAACGGCTCAACGCCGGTCAGCAACTGACCGTAGACGCATTCGATCGCGAGCACAAGAAACAACTGGCCACCGGTACCCTGCTGACGGTCGACAACCAGATTGATCCGAATACGGGAACCGTGCGGCTTAAAGCCGTGTTTCCGAACGAGGACGGCGCTCTGTTTCCCAACCAGTTCGTCAACGCGCGCCTGTTGTTGGACGTCAAACGTGGAACGACGCTCGTCCCGTCTGCTGCCGTCCAACGAGGTCCCCAGGGCACGTTCGTCTTTGTGGTGAAGGGAGACCAAACCGTCGGCGTGCGGGCGATTACGGTCGGCGTCGCTCATGGAGAGGAATCGTCCGTTGAATCGGGTCTGGTTCCCGACGACCTTGTGGTCGTGGACGGGGCAGAAAAGCTTCGAGAGGGAACCAAAGTCGAAATCCGGGCGCCGCGCGACGCGCCTCCGCCCGCCGGGCTGGCGCCGACCGGAGGGGATGAGCCGCGTAAAGGAAGCCGCTCGTGAACCCATCCCGCCTCTTTATTCTGCGTCCTGTAGCGACAACCCTGTCAATGGCCGCCATCTTCCTTGGCGGATTCATCGCGTACAGGCTGTTGCCGGTATCTGCGCTACCGCAAGTCGATTATCCGACCATTCAGGTGGCCACATTCTATCCCGGCGCGAGTCCAGATGTGATGGCTTCGTCCGTCACCGCCCCTCTTGAACGCTATTTCGGGCAGATGCCGGGATTGACGCAGATGACCTCCACAAGTTCCAGCGGCAGTTCGGTGGTGACGTTGCAATTCAGTCTCGACCTCGACCTGGATGTCGCCGAACAGGGCGTACAGGCCGGCATCAACGCGGCCTCTACATTTCTGCCGCGGGATCTTCCCAGCCCGCCGGTCTACAGCAAGGTCAACCCGGCCGACGCGCCAATTCTGACACTGGCGCTGACGTCGGAGACGCTGCCTCTATCGGAGGTGGAGGATTTTGCGGAAACCAGGTTTGCTCAGAAAATTTCGCAAATGTCCGGCGTGGGTCGTGTGACCATCAGCGGCGGCCAGCGGCCGGCGGTGCGCATCCAAGCCAACCCGACGACGTTGGCAGCCTACGGGCTGACCCTCGAAGACCTGCGCATCGCCCTGGCGGCCGCCAACGTGAACCAAGCGAAAGGCGCATTCGACGGCCCGCGGCGGGCCTCGATCATCAATGCGACGGATCAACTCATGGTCAGTGCCGACTACCGCCCGCTGATCGTGTCGTATCGCAACGGGGCTCCGGTGCACCTGTCCGACGTCGCGGACGTCATCGATGATGTCGAGAATGTCAAGCAGGCAGCCTGGATGAACGACGTCCCGGCAGTCATCGTCAACATTCAGCGTCAACCTGGCGCAAACGTCATCGAGGTGGCAGACCGCATTAAAACTTTGCTTCCTCAGCTTCAAAGTGCATTGCCATCGTCGGTGCATGTGACCGTGCTGACCGACCGCACGACCTCAATCAGGGCGTCCGTTCGGGACGTGCAGTTCGAATTGATGTTAGCCGTCGCCCTCGTGATCCTCGTGATCTTTCTTTTTCTCCGAACCCTATCCGCGACGGTCATTCCTGCGGCGGCCGTTCCGCTCTCCCTGGTCGGGACGTTCGGGCTCATGTACCTGATGGGGTTCAGCCTGAACAACCTCACGCTGATGGCCCTCACCATTTCCACGGGTTTTGTCGTGGACGATGCGATCGTGATGATCGAAAACATCGCCCGCTACATCGAGAAGGGGGATCCGCCGTTCCAGGCCGCACTCAAAGGTTCGCAACAGATCGCTTTCACCGTGCTTTCGTTGACCATCTCGCTCATCGCCGTGCTGATTCCGCTGTTGTTCATGGGGGATGTCGTCGGGCGGTTGTTCCGCGAGTTTGCCATCACCCTGAGCGTCACAATCCTGATCTCGGCCGTGGTGTCGTTGACGCTGACCCCGATGATGTGCGCCAGACTCCTACGACACAGACGTCCGACCGAGCAAGGTGCGTTCTACCGACATACCCAGCGGCTGCTCGATCGGGTCATTGCGGGCTATGGAAGGTCGCTACGATGGGTGCTGAATCATCAGCAGGCCACGCTGACCGTAGCGGTAGGCACGCTGATGCTGACCGTCCTGCTCTACGTCGTGATCCCAAAGGGCTTTTTCCCCGTTCAGGATACCGGTGTGATCCTGGGCATTACCGAAGCACCGCAGACGATTTCATTCGCCGCCATGCGGGATCGGCAGCGGGCAGTGGCCAGGGCGGTACTCGAGGATCCGGCCGTTGAAAGCCTATCCTCGTTTATTGGCGTTGATGGTATCAACACGACGCTCAACAGTGGGCGGATTCAAATCAATCTCAAGCCCCTCAAAGAGAGAAAGCTGAGCGCAAGCGACATCGTACAGCGCCTCCAGTCCCAGGTTGCGGGCGGTGGAGGGATCATGTTGTTTCTGCAGCCGGTGCAGGACCTCACGGTCGAGAATCGCGTGAGTCGCACGCAATATCAATACACGCTTGAAGATGCGGATCCGGAGGAACTGAACCGGTGGGCGCCCGCCTTAGTCGAGTCCTTGCAGGCACTTCCCGAGCTGCGCGACGTGAGCAGTGATCAGCAGAACCATGGCTTAGCCGCCATGGTGAATATCGATCGGAATACGGCCTTCCGCCTGGGAATCACTCCCCAGTTGATCACCGATGCCCTCTATGATGCGTTCGGTCAGCGCCAAGTCTCCACCATGTTTACGCAGCTCAATCAGTATCGAGTCATTCTGGAAGTGATGCCGGAGTTCCAAAAAGGGCCGCAGGCCATGCAATTCATTGGCGTGCGCTCGTTCGGCGGCGGACAGGTTCCGTTAAGCGTCTTCACGACCGTGACGGAAATCACGGCGCCGCTCACTGTCAATCGTCAAGCGCAATTCCCTGCGGTCACGCTGTCCTTCAATCTCGCGCCAAGGACGTCGCTCGGTGAAGCGGTCAAAGCCATCGAGCGGGTCACGCGAAAGGTCGGCATGCCGCCTAGCATCCGCGGCAGTTTCCAGGGTACGGCCCAGGCTTTCCGTGCTTCACTGGCGAACGAACCACTGCTGATTCTGGCAGCGCTGATGACGGTGTACATCGTGCTCGGCATCCTCTATGAAAGCTACATCCATCCGCTCACGATCCTCTCAACGCTGCCGTCAGCGGGCGTCGGTGCGCTACTGGCGCTCATGGTATTCGACACTGAATTCAGCATTATTGCCCTGATCGGCATCATTCTCTTGATCGGCATTGTGAAGAAGAACGCCATCATGATAATCGACTTCGCGTTGGAAGCGGAGCGGAAGGAGGCGAAGCGTCCGGCGGAAGCGATCTATGAGGCCTGTGTGTTGCGCTTCCGACCGATTATGATGACAACGATGGCGGCCATGTTGGGGGCCTTGCCCTTAGCCATGGGAACAGGGGTTGGATCGGAACTGCGACGTCCCCTCGGCATTGCGATTGTCGGCGGGCTAATCCTCAGCCAGTTGCTGACGCTTTACACGACGCCGGTCGTCTATCTCGCGTTCGATCGCTTGGCTCGACGCGTTCGCGCCGGAACATCTCAGGCGCCGATCTCAGAGGCGCTCGGCACCGGGCCGACATGAACATCTCCGCACCATTCATCCGACGTCCGGTCGCCACGACGTTGCTCACGGTTGGCGTCACGCTCGTCGGACTCATCGCCTTCCGGTTGCTGCCGGTTGCTGCCCTGCCGCAAGTGGAATTTCCCACGATCGGCGTCCAGGCGGGTCTGCCCGGCGCAAGTCCGGAAACGATGGCGAGCTCGGTCGCGGCTCCGCTGGAACGTCAGTTGACCCGGATAGCCGGCGTGACGGAAATGACCTCATCGAGCACGCTCGGCTCGACCAGCATCACGTTGCAGTTCGAACTGAACCGCGACATCGACGGAGCTGCCCGCGATGTCCAGGCCGCAATCAATGCCGCCCGTGCCGATCTGCCGGCCAACCTTCCGTCAAATCCAAGTTACTGGAAGAACAATCCGGCCGATGCGCCCATTCTCCTTCTCTCGCTAACCTCCGACATCGTGGACCGCGGTGTGATGTACGATGCCGCTTCGAGTATTTTGCAGCAAAAGCTCTCGCAGATCGAGGGTGTCGGCAGGGTGTACGTGGGAGGAGGATCTCTTCCGGCCATTCGCGTGGATCTCAATCCCACGGCGCTAAACAAGTACGGCATCGGATTCGGCGACGTCCGTCGCATGCTGAGCGCCACAAACGTGAGGCGGCCGACAGGGCACCTGACTGACGGGGCGCAAACCTGGGAAATTCGGACCAATGATCAGCTCCACAAGGCGGACGACTACTTACCCCTCGTCGTCGCCTATCGGGATGGACGGGCGGTGCGACTGTCGGACATTGCGACGGTGGAGACGTCGGTTGAGGATTTGCGGAATATGGGCATGGCCAACATGACGCCCGCTGTACTTGTGATGGTCTATCGGCAGCCCGGTGCGAACATGATCGAGACGGTTGATCGCATTCGCGCGGTGTTGCCTCAACTGGAGGCCTCAATTCCAGGCACCATCAAGCTCTCTCTCTTCAGCGACCGGACAGGAGTCACCCGGGCGTCGCTGCACGAGGTCGAGCGGACACTGGCTATCTCGGTCCTGCTCGTAATCTTGGTCGTGTTTGTCTTTCTCCGGGACGTACGTGCGAGTCTTATTCCCTCTGTCGCGGTGCCGGTCTCGCTCATCAGCACCTTTGGCGTGATGTACCTTCTCGGATACAGTCTCGACAACCTCTCGCTCATGGCGCTTACGATCGCAACCGGATTCGTCGTCGACGACGCGATTGTCGTGCTGGAGAACATCAGCCGGTACCGGGAGCAGGGGATGCACATGCTGCAGGCCGCGCTGCGCGGTGCGCAAGAGATCACGTTCACAGTGCTGTCGATGACACTGTCGCTCGTCGCCGTGTTTCTTCCCATTTTGCTCATGGGAGGCATGATGGGCCGGATGTTCCGCGAGTTTGCCGTCACGCTTTCAGTGGCGATACTCGTCTCGCTCGTTGTGTCGCTGACCACGACGCCCGTGATGTGCGCGCTGTTATTGAAGCCGCCCCGCCCCGGACCGCACGGAAGGTGGTATCGAATCAGCGAAGGGATATTTGAGGGCATGCGGGAAAGATATGCCGGGACCCTCGCGTGGGTCTTGCGACATCCCCGCATCATGCTCGGGCTCACATTGGCGACCATGGGGCTCAGCGGCTATCTTTATACAGTCGTGCCGAAAGGTTTTTTCCCACAGCAGGACACCGGCCGCATTTCCGGACGGATTCAGGCTGCGGAAGACATTTCTTTTCAGGCGATGCGCCAGAAACTCACCGAGATTGTGGAGATTATCCGAAGTGATCCGGCCGTGGAGTCCGTCACCGCGTTCAGCGGCGGAGGTACAAACAACGTAGGCCGCTCGTTTGTCTCCCTGAAGCCCCTGCTGGAGCGCAAGGTTACCACCGACGAGGTGATAGCCAGACTGCGTCCCAAACTCGCCAAGATTCCCGGCGCTTCGACATATCTGCAGACCATCCAGGATTTGAGAATCGGAGGCCGGGCGAGCAGCGCCCAGTACCAGTACACACTTCAGAGCGTTGACCTCGCTGAACTCAACACCTGGGCACCGCGCGTCGAGCAACAACTTCGCACGCTTCCTGAGATCGCCGACGTCAACAGCGACCAGCAGGACAAGGGCCTGCAATCCCTGGTGGTGTTCGATCGCAGCACCGCCTCCCGACTCGGCATCAGCCCCCAGCTCATTGACGACACGCTGTACGACGCGTTCGGTCAGCGGCTGGTTTCAGTCATGTACAGACCCTTGAACCAGTACCACGTCGTGATGGAAGCCGCCCCTCAGTACTGGCAGAACCCGGCAACGCTCCACGATATCTATGTGCGCTCGCCGAGCGGTGCCCAAGTCCCTTTGAGCGCGGTGGCGCGCTATGAACCCACCTCGACATTACTCGCGGTAAACCATCAGGGGCAGTTTCCAGCGGTCACGCTTTCGTTCAATATGGTGCCGGGAATCTCACTGGGTCAGGCGGTGGCGGCGATTGAGCGCGAGCTTCAGCAGATGGCTCTGCCCGCCGGCATTCGGGGCAGCTTTCAGGGAACGGCCAGAGCGTTCCAGGCCTCGTCGGACAACCAGGTATGGTTGATCCTGGCGGCGCTCCTCACGGTCTATATCGTGCTCGGGATTCTGTACGAGAGCTACATACATCCAATCACAATCCTCTCTACGTTGCCGTCCGCCGGTGTGGGCGCGCTCCTCGCGCTGCTCCTGTTTCGAACGGAACTGAGCGTGATTGCGATGGTCGCCATCATTCTGCTCATCGGCATCGTAAAAAAGAATGCCATTCTGATGATTGATTTCGCATTGGAGGCGGAGCGGAAAGAAGGCAAGGGACCGGCGGAAGCGATCTATGAAGCCTGCCTCCTGCGCTTCCGGCCGATCATGATGACGACGATGGCTGCGCTTTTTGGGGCCTTGCCGCTGGCGCTTGGCACCGGCGTCGGCTCCGAGCTACGCCGTCCGCTCGGCATTGCCATTGTCGGAGGTCTCTTGGTGAGCCAGCTTCTCACACTCTATACGACTCCGGTGGTGTATCTTTACCTAGACCGCATGCGCCTGCGTTTCATGAGAAGAATGCATCGATCAATCGAACCCAGTGCACTCCCGCACTAGCGTGCGTGCTGACGCTGACCTCATCTCATCAGCTCCATTCCGCTATTGACAGTCGTCATCAGTCTCCGTAGGCTGCCCAGAGTCTGAACGCATGATGTCCCGGCTTTCGACTTCCCAACGGATTTCGACTGTTTTTCTGGCCGTCACGGTTCTAACCGGCTGCCCACGGGTCTTGTATTTGGATTATCATCCATCCGCTTCGATCACGGGAAGCGGACCAGTCCGGGTTGATACCTTCATTTATGCAGGTCACCCCACAGGGCTGATGAAGCAAAAGGAAGTCGAATCCGGTGGCTATGATCCGGAACGGCTGTTCCTTTCGCAGGACATCGGCGAATTTTTCGCCCACGCGCTCCGGGAGGAACTGACGTCAGCAGGCTATGAGACCAGCCCCGACTCGACCCGAGCCGTCTCGGGAACCATCGAACAGTTCTTCCTCGATTATGTCGGCGGCCAGGAGCAGCGGTTCCAAATACAGACGCTCTTCCAGGTGTCGCGTGAGGGCGGTCCTCCGTTCACGACATCCTGTCGATCGGAGCGGCAACAAGCCAAGGACTGGATGAAAAGCGGTTCACTGATCGAACACGGCGTTCGCGACTGTATTGAAGCGTTCGTCAAAGAGGCGCAATCTGCGGGCGCGCTGTAGTTGTCCTGAGACGAGCATGGCGTCACGGGGGCTCAATGCCAGGATTTGAATACATCGGCGAAGAAGAGCATCGGCAAGTGCTCGAGGTCATGACGTCCGGCGTCTTGATGCGCTATGGATTTGATGGCCCTCGAAAGGGGCAATGGAAATGCCGTGAGCTCGAACAAAACCTGGCCGCGCGTTTCGGAACCCGGCGTGCGCATGTGTGTTCCAGTGGTACCTCCGCTCTCAGTACGGCTTTGGCCGTGTGTGGAGTCGGTGCCGGCGATGAGGTCATCCTTCCTCCCTTCACGTTTGTTGCCGATCTTGAAACGGTGCTACTGGCCGGCGCCGTACCCGTGTTCGCGGAAATCGACGAGACGCTTTGTCTTGATCCCCGTTCGATCGCGGCGGCGATGACCCCTAGAACGAAAGCGGTGCTGGTCGTGCACATGTGTGGGGCAATGGCCAGGATTGACGCGATCATGGACTTGTGCCGAGCCCACCACGTGACCCTCATTGAGGACGCGGCACAGGCAGCCGGCGCAACGTTCCATGGGAAAGCGTTGGGAACCTTCGGCAGGGTCGGCTGCTTATCCTTCGACTATGTGAAAACGATCACCTGCGGGGAAGGTGGAGCAGTCCTCACCGACGACGAGGAGGTCTATCGCTTGGCACAGGCCTATACTGACCATGGGCATGATCATGTTGGTGCCGATCGAGGTGCCGATGGACATCCGCATATCGGCACGAACTTTCGGCTCAGCGAACTGCATGCGGCGGTTGGTGTGGCGCAGCTGGCGAGACTCGACGCTATCCTGGAGGTCCAACGCCGTCATAAAGCCATGCTGAAGGAGGGGTTGGCCGGCATTCGAGGTCTTCAGTTCCGTGAACTGCCCGATCCCGCGGGGGATTCAGCCAGCTTTCTGAGTCTGCTGTTGCCATCTGAGCACGATGCCCGACAGGCGGCCAAAGCTCTCGCAGAGGCCGGCGTCGACGGCTGCTTCTATTGGTACGACAACAACTGGCACTACCACCGGAAATGGGACCATATCAAAGCATTCACATCTCCGGGCCGTCTGGCCATCGACCGCTTCGGGTACGGCAGCGATCTCACCAAAATCTCCCTGCCGCAATCCGACGCAGTGATCGGTCGGACAATCTCCATGCTGATTAAACTGCGGTGGACCGAGGAGCAGGTGCGTGATAGACTCGCTCGGATGAAATCCGTGCTGGGTTGAACTCCGCCCCGTTCGTCCAATTGAGCCGCCCATGAACGTCGCCATCATCGTCCCGGCCCGTATCGGGTCCACGCGGTTTCCGAAGAAACTCCTTCACCGGATCAAGGACAAACCGGTGATCGTCTGGACCGCCGACCGCATCAAGAAAGAAGCGCCAGGCCTCCCGCTCTACTTTGCGGTGGATCATGAATCTTTGGCGGACGTGCTCCGCAGGGACGGTTATGAAGCGATCATGACGGATCCGGCCCACACCTGCGGCACCGACCGGATTGCCGAGGCCAATCGTCGGCTCAAGGCCAAGTATGTCATCAACGTACAGGCCGACGAGCCGCTGGTGACCGGTGGGCAGATTCGTCAACTGGTCGAGCTTATTCAAGCTCATACAGAGATGGCGACCTTGGGAACGCCTGTGCGATATGACAAGGATTACCGCAATCCGAACCACGTTAAACTGGTCTGTGACGAGAAGGGCTATGCGGTATATTTTTCACGTGCACCGATCCCGTATCTACGCGACACTCACGGGGCATTCGACGCAGAGGTGGCGGCCGGCATTCCGGTCCTCATTCATCTCGGCCTCTATGCTTACACGGCATCCTTTTTGGAACTTTTCTGTACGCTTGCGCCCGGCAAGCTGGAACAGGTCGAGAAGCTCGAGATGCTGCGGGCAATGGAACGCGGGCACCGGATAAAGGTCGGGGTCACCAAGGAAACGTTGGTCGAGATCGATACGCCCGAGCAGGCCGTGGAATTTGAACAGGTGGTGACCGAGCGATTTCCCGCTCATTAATCCACGCTCGCTCGTTCCACAACCAAGAGAAGGGACGATCATGTATCGGAATCTGCGCCTGGTCCCCCAGCTCATCTACGGACGAGGCAGCATTAATCAGCTCGGCGACATTCTGACCAAGCAACGCACCGACGCCGGGTCGCCTGTCGTCTTCCTGATCGACGCGGTGCACGAAAAACGAGCGTTCATTCAGAAACTGCCGCTGCGCGCCAACGACTTGGTCATCTTCGTAGACGTCGGAACGGAGCCTAAAACCCAATACGTGGATGAGCTCACCGAACGAATCAAGGCGTTTTCAAACCGGCAGCCGGATGCAATTGTTGGGATCGGAGGCGGCAGTGCCATGGATCTGGCGAAGTCCGTCTCCATCATGTCGACCAATCCAGGTTCGGCAGCGGACTATCAGGGCTGGGACCTGGTGAAGTATCCGGCGATTTATCATCTCGGCATTCCGACGTTGGCCGGAAGTGGCGCGGAGGTGTCCCGCACGGCGGTCCTTACGGGACCCGTTAAGAAGCTCGGTATTAATTCTGATTTTACCCCCTTCGATCAAATCATCATGGACCCGGATTTGATCGCGACCGTTCCGCCAAACCAGCGCTTTTTCACCGCAATGGATTGCTACATTCACTCATGCGAATCCCTGCAGGGCACATTCATCAACGAATTTAGCCGGGCCTTTGCCGAAAGTGCCCGGAACATGTGCCGCGATGTGTTTCTCAGCGACTGCGAGGATGTCGTCGCGGACGAACGCTTGATGGTGGCCTCCTATTTTGGAGGTCTCAGCATCGCCTACTCACAGGTTGGCATCTGCCATGCGCTGTCCTACGGACTATCCTATGTGCTGGGTGTGCGTCATGGCGTAGGCAATTGTATCGTCTTCAACCAGCTTAAAGAATATTATGGGCAGGATGTGCGAGAGTTTCAGCAGATGATCCGTCGGAACCGGATCGATCTGCCGTCCGGGGTGACCAAGGGAATCGACGAAGCCGGCATGAATAGGATGATCGATACGGCGCTGGGGCTCGAACCGTTGTGGAAGAATGCCCTAGGAGACGATTGGAAGCAACGGATCAGCCGGGACAAGATTCGCTCGCTATATGTGAGGATGTAAGAGATCGAGCCAGCCCCCGGGGCGGCCACCTCCGCCTTCCAAAGGCGGTCCCACCTGTGAACATTCTTATCGTCAAGACCAGTGCCATCGGAGACGTCATCCATACCCTTCCCTCTCTCTGGTCCCTTCGCGCGCACTTTCCCAACGCGCAGATCACCTGGCTGGTGGAGGAATCGGCAGCTGAGCTCCTGTTCGGACATCCCGCCTTGAACCGGGTGCTGGTCGCACGCCGCAAAACCTGGCTCAAGGACGCGCGTTCCGGACGCCTGTCCGGCGCGCTCCGTGGTGTCTTAGAATTCATCCGCGAGTTGCGCGATACACGATACGATCTCATTATCGACTTTCAGGGCCTCATCAAGAGTGCCGTTTGGGTGGCGTTGGCCAAAGGCGGTCGCAAGGTGGGGTTTGGTCGTGGGATGGAACACGCCGAACACAGTTATCTGGTTCTGAACGAACCGCTCCCCGCCGTGGACATGAATCTCCATGCCATTGACCGGAGCCTTCTCCTCCTGAAAGGCATCGGTGTTCCTGCCGCTGACCTTCGCTACACAGTCCCTGTGTCGGCTGCACAGGAATCCGAAGCCGTGGATTTGCTACTCACCGTCGGCGTACATGAGGGCGATCGCCTGGTCGCCATCAATCCGATGGGCCGCTGGCCGACCAAGTTATGGGAGCCTGCTTCGTTCGCTGCGCTGGCCGATCGTCTCCAGCGGGAAGGTCTTTGCATCGTCTTTACGGGAGGCCTCCACGATCAGACGGCTCTGGATGAGATATGCCGCTTGATGACAAGCCGGAGTCGACGGCTCGACGGCAAAACGAGTCTCAATACCCTCGCTGCGATTTACCGGCGAGCAGAAGTCCTCGTGACAACGGACAGCGGCCCCATGCATTTGGCTGCCGCAGTTGGCACGTCCGTTGTTGCGCTCTTCGGACCAACAGCGCCTTGGCGAACAGGTCCCTATGGCCCAACCCATACCGTGCTGCGAGCCGATGTGAGTTGTAGCCCCTGCTTCAAGAAACAGTGTTCGACCACCGTCTATGAAGAGCGGGCCTGCATGAAGCGCTTAACCGTGGAGGAGGTCACGCGCGCAGTGCTGGATAAAATTGCGGCCCCGCCGCTCGCCGCCTCGAAGTGACGCCGCACGATCCCGATATCAGCCGGCATGAATGGATACTCCTCAGACTGTACCGTGCACTCTTGACCGCCGGGGTCATCCTGTTCGTGATCTGTGTCCCGCTCTGGGTGTTCAATTCGAAGCGCCGCCAGACGCTGTTCAAACGCTTAGGATGGCAACAGTATCCCCGACTCCAGCCGTCTCGCCGGAAGCCGGTCTGGGTCCATGCCGTCTCAATCGGGGAGCTCCTGTCGGCTGCCAGCCTCATCGAAAGCCTCCGGCGCGAAACCGGGGAGCGTCCGTTGTACCTCTCTGTTTCGACACTGTCGGCATTCGCCCTCGCCACCGAACGATTCAGCCAATCCTGCGACGGATGCTTCTATTTTCCTTACGACGTGCCATTTGCCGTGAACCGGTGTCTCGAGAGGATCAACCCAGCGCTGATCGTGTTCATTGAAACCGATATATGGCCTGGATTCCTCGCCGATGTTCGTCGCAACGCGGTCTCCTGCTTGCTCGTGAATGGACGATTGTCCCCTGAATCGTTCCGCACATATCGCGCCGTCTCAGCCCTGTTTAAGCCGGCGTTCAATACCTTTTGCTCGATCTACCCCCAGTCGCCGGGCGAAGCGGATCGGTTTCTCGCGCTCGGGACCGAGCCGCACCGGCTTCGGACCCCGGGCAATCTCAAATTCGACGCTACTCCGCCGATCCCTGACGACGCCCTACTGAACGCACTCCGAAAGGAGTTGCATATCCGTCCTCATTCACCCGTCCTCATCGCCGGAAGCACGCATTCGGGCGAGGAAGAGATTCTACGGTCCTGTTTTTTTCGGCTGCGACGCAAATGCCCGGATCTCAGACTCATCCTGGTGCCTCGACATCCTGGAAGGGGTTCACAGATCCTCAAGTTGTTTCAGGACGACGGCGTCGATGCCGCACTCTTCTCCCAGTTGAACCGCTCAACACCGGTGATCGTCGT
>Ga0075419_10001041_pt1 | contig 17932 bp, 18 predicted proteins | sample SoiMetdeltSBSDD3_FD_76900 | JGI IMG/M metagenome (GOLD analysis project Ga0075419, IMG submission 76900) | Bulk soil microbial communities from a Populus tree surrounding site in Tennessee, USA - Soil MetaG P. deltoides SBSDD3 | ecosystem: Environmental > Terrestrial > Soil > Tree plantation... | reverse complement strand
GCTTTGCGGGCGGAGCTGACGACGTATGCGCGCGCGGTCATGGCGGAGCTGGGCGGCGTACTGGCCGCGGCCACCGTGGCACTGGTCCTCCCGCCGGCGTACACGGCGCCGCGAGTGGCCGGGTACGCGGCAACGATCGCGCCCGCGCTGGCCCGGGCGCGACCGCCCACGCCTGCGTCGCCGATCGTCGCTCCCGACGTACGGCCGAGCCCGAGTTCCGTTGCCGGCGCTCGGCCGGTCCCGGGCGCCGCTCCCGCCGTGCGGCCGCCCGTCCCGGGTGGTGCCGGTTCCGGCGTGCGACCGCCCGCCCCGGGTGGAGCTGGTTCCGCACGTCCCGGGTTGGTGCCTCGCCCGCCCGGCGGCGTGATCGGCGCCCCGCCCGGTACCGGTCCACGGCCGGTCTCGCGGGTGAACCCCGTCGGCGGTGTGCACTCCGGCGGCCAGCCGCTGGTCCCTGTTCCCGCGCAGCCCCGCCAGACCACCGCCCCTATCGCCCGCACGAGATCGGCTGGTCCACGGCCCGCGCCGGCGGCCGCCTTCCGTACGGCTGACGGGCACCTGGTCTCGGTACGGACGGCGCGGCAACGGGAACCGTCCACCACGATCGGCGTTATCGAGCCGCCCGCACCGCCCGAGGAGCATCATCCGGGTCCGGTCATCGGCGGCCCGCGCTAGATCTTGGAGATTTACCGTCGCTAGCGCGGGCCGCGCCGCGTGCGGCGCGGCCCGGCTGGAGTCGCCTCCGGTTGCGGACCAGGGAGACGTCTCTCCGTCAACCTATGACATCTTAATGCATCAGGCAATAGCTGGGCAGAAATTGCTACGCCCTGGGGCTTGAGGTTCGGTCGGTCGGCATGGTCAGATATCCCTGCGGATCAGGGAGTTTGCGATCATGCCAGTCTCGAAGACACAGAAGATCATCGACGACTACACCGAAAAGATCGAGTCCGGTGAGCTGCGGCCCGGCGACAAGTTGCCGAGCGCCTCCCAGCTCCGGTTGGAGTACGGCGTTTCGATCACGGTCGTGCGGTACGCGGTGGGCTGGCTCAAGGCGGCCAACCTGGCGGTCGGCGTCCCCGGCGTCGGCGTTTTCGTGGCCGACGAGCCCGGGAACGAGCCGCCGGCCAAGAAGAGCACGGGCACGTCGCGCCGACCGACCAAGGCGGCCGACCGGAAGAAAACGCGCTAGCGGTACCCGTTCCGCTCATACGTCAACGAGAACGCGCCTTCGTTGCCGAAGTAGCTGGACACCAACTTGGCCGGGTCCGTCGCGAGCAACCCGCGCGGCAGGTCCGAGCCGTCGTCGCCGTCGTCCCAGCCCCACGGCGCGTTGGCCGCGTTGTCCTGACCGTTGTCGCCGCGGAACGTGCCGAACGACGCGAACGTCAGCGAGTCCGCGCGGTGCGCCCACAGGCCACCGGTGGCGAACACGTCCACCAACCGGTACGCCACCGAGCGGTCGTTGCCGTTCGACGGCACCTCACCCGCGCCGGCCGCGGACGGGAAGTAGACCACGCCGTCGTTACCGGGGAACGAGCCGCCGTTCCACGCGAAGCAGCCGTGCCCCTTGGCCTCCTGCCGCGTCGTCGGCCGTACGACGCCGTCGACCGTCTGCAGGAGCAGCGGTCCGTCCACTGTCTCCCGACCGGAGGTGTACGGCGAGCCGGCCGGCACGTACGAGTAGAAGTTGCCGTGCGCCACGGTCACCATCGCCTCGAGCGCCCCATGAGCAGACCCGTCCCGCCGGACGGTCAGCAGTACACCCTCCATGTCGTTCTCGTGTGTGACCAACCCGAACGGGTCGAACTCTGTCCAGTCCCGCGGGTGGTAGAAGCCGTACATCAGGAACCAGTGGGTGCTCGTGGCAACCACCGAGTAGTAGACCGAGCCGACCAGCCGGGAGACCGTGTCGTCCTGGCTCTCCCAGTTGTTCCGCGCGTTCCAGTCGCCGTCATAGTCCACAGTGGTCAGATAGTCGGCGTCGTAGTCGGAGGAGTCGGTGTCCTGGTAGTGCACGGGCGCCCAGCGCACGGCGAGCTCCAGATCGGATGCCGCAACGGCTTTAGACGGCATCGCGAGCACGCCGAGCAGCAGGGCGGCCACTCCCACCACACCACGCAAGAGGGGTCTCATGCCCCCGCAGCGTAGGGGACAACGATGAACATAAATAGTCAGCGAAGTAGCGCTGCGGCCCGTTCCGCGAGACTGCGGGCGTACGCCTCGCTTCCGCTGGTGCGGATCGTCGAAACCGTGTCCCCGACCCGGATCACGACCAGGTAGCTCACGAACGGCGTGGGCGCGATCGTCTCCTCCTCGTAGTAGTACTGGGACAGCTTCACCAGCAACGAATCGTCTCCGGCGAACCCGGTATCCACGACCTCGTACACCGACGGCGCCACGTCCGGCGGAGGCGTCGACGACGCGCACAGCGCCAATACCGACCGCACGTCGGCGAGGTTGCGGGCGCCCCAGCCGTCGGCGAAGAAGTCGACGTGCTGCGTAACCGTGTCGTTCGACTTCGCCCATGTCACCGTCGCCATTCGCGGCCGGTGCCGGAGCGACTCGTACCGGCCCGGGACGTAGGCGGGACACGCGTCCGCCCACGTCCAGATGTCCGAACCCTCGAACGCGTCTCCGGAGATTTCGCGCCAGTCCCCGGGCCCGAGGTCCTCGCGGCGGAGCAGCGCGTTGGACGGTACCAGCGTGGGCTCGATCTTCCCCGACGGCGTCACCGACACCGGCGCCGCGGACGATGAGGTCGACGGCGGCGGCGAAACCACCGGCGGCTCCGGCGGGCCGGCGACGCTCGCCAGCATCCCGACTCCGGCGCCGGCAACGGCGAGCACGGCCGTGCTGGCCGTCAACGCCTGGCGGTGCGCGCGCTGGCGGCCGCGCCGGCGGACCAGCTCCGCAGGGGCGAACGGTGCCGGCGGCTGCTGCCCGCGAAGCTCCTCGAAGAGCAGCTCAATTGACATGGGAATCCTCCGCAACGGAGCGGGAGAGAAGTATCGCGAGAGCGCGGCGTCCGCGCGACAAGCGGGCCTTGACGGTGCCGACCGGCACCCCGGTCTCCTGGGCCACGTCGGCCACGGACAGGTCGCACAGGTGGTACAGCACGATCGCCACCCGCTGCTCGACGGGCAGCCGGGCGAGTGCCGCTACCAGAGCGACGTGGCCGGGTCCGGGCCGGGCACCGCGGGCGGCGGGCCATGTCGCCGGTGGGCCACCAATCGGTTTCGGGTACGCCGCCAGCGGCTGACCGCGATCCGCCGGGCCACCGTGCGGACCCACGCCTCCGGATCGGCGTACTCCGAGACCGTCGACCAGCGTTGCCACGCCCGTGCGTACGCCTCGTGTATCACGTCCTGCGCCTCGGCCGCGTTGCCGGTCAACGCGTACACGCACGCGTAGAGCCGTTGCTGGGACGCGCGGTAGAAGGCGTCGAACGCGTCTGTGTCTGACACGTCCCTTGTCACGCCTGAGTCCGGCGTCCGGTTGCACGGCAGGTACCCTCACCTGTCGTGCGCACCCGATTCGTGCTCGCCTCGGCCAGTCCAGCCCGGCTCACCTTGCTCGCCAACGCCGGTATCGTCGCCGAGGTCGTGGTCTCCGGCGTCGACGAGTCCACTGTGGAGTCCACGGACGCGAAGACGCTCAGCCTGACGCTGGCCCGGCTCAAGGCCCGGACGGTCGCGAGCCGCCTGACGACCGCGGGTCCGACGCTCGTGCTGGGTTGTGACTCGGTACTCGCAATGGACCACGAGATCCTCGGCAAGCCGGTCGACGCGGACGAGGCGGTGCGGCGCTGGCGGGCGATGCGCGGGCGGGCCGGCGTGCTGCATACCGGCCACTGCCTCATCGGGAGTGCCGAGACGGCCGAGGCGGTAGCGAGCACGACCGTCCACTTTGCTGAGATCAGCGACGCGGAGATCGACGCGTACGTCGCGACCGGTGAGCCGCTGCGGGTGGCCGGAGCGTTCACCATCGACGGACTAGGCGGCCCGTTCGTCGAGCGCATCGACGGCGATCCAGGTACGGTCATCGGCCTGTCCCTGCCGCTCCTGCGGCACCTGCTCCACGAACTCGGGCTGCGGATCACGGACCTCTGGGCGACCCACTGACCTCAGCGAGTACGCGAGCAGTGCGGCGGCTGCGAGCAGCACCGGTACGAGGAGGAACGCCGGGTGCGGTCCGACGCGATCCGCGATCGACCCGAGCGCCAGCGGCGCGACTCCGAAGCAGACCGCGAGGCCGTACGACGCCCGGGCGGAAGCCAGGTCCTCGAGCCCCGGCGCGGTACGCAGGGCCAGCGAGATGCCGAGCGGGAAGTGCATCGCGTTGCCCAGCCCCAGCACGACGAGCCCGGCGGTAGCGAGCCAACCCGAGGTGGCGAACCAGAAGGTGGCGAATCCCACGGCACTGACTCCAAGCGCCGCGACGAGGAACGGCACCGCCGGCACACGCAAAGCTAAACGGCTACCGAGGAGCCGGCCGGCGAACATGCCGGCCACGATGCCCGCGACCGCGGCGGCGGCCTGGCCGGACGCCATACCGGCGTGGCCGCGCAGCACCTCGACCGCCCACAGCGACAGGCACACCTCGACCGAACCGGTGACGCTGATGAGGATCCAGGCCACCCAGTAGCGGGACGGGAGTCGGCCGGTGGTACGAGGGGCATCGGTCGAGGGACCCGACGGTAGGCGTACCCCCAAGAAGACGGTGAGGAGCGCGACGAGCGCGACCACGACCACCAGACCGGGGCGCCAGCCGAAGCCGGCACCGACAGACAGACCGACGACCAGCGGGGCCAGTACGCCCATGCCGACGCAGACGGCGTTCGCCTCGGTGATCGCGGCCGGGCCGGCCGGACCGTGTAACTCGGAGAGGGCCGGGACGATTCCGGACAGCAGCGTGATGCCGAACGCCGCGGTGACGAATGTGGCCCCGACGGTCAGCGGTACCGACCGCATGAGGCAGAGCAACGCAACGCCGGCGGCCATGCCGTACAGACCGACCCACATCGCGGTACCGCGACCGTAGCGGCGCGCGAGGATCGGGAAGAGCGCGCCGCCGACGAGGGCACCGGCCGCGATCCCGGTGCCGTGCAGGCTCGCTACGCGCAGGCTGACGCCCTGCTCGTCGCGCAGCAGGGGCACGACCGGGCCGAAGCCGTAGAGGAAGTACCCGAAGATGCCCAGCTGCGCGTAGATCAGCCAGGTAGCACGGTCACGGACGACGCGGGGCACTCCCCGACGCTAGACCGCGCCGGGGAGTGCCCAACCCCCGATGAGAGCAAGCTCACCGCGCGCCGCCCGCCGCCGGCCCACCCGCGTTGATCATGAAGTTGGTGACTCGACACGCCGCCGAACCACCAACTAACTTCATGATCAACGCAAGGGGTCGCGCACGGGGTCACGGGCGGCGGTGCCGTCAGCGGACGCTGCGGGCGAAGGAGCGGGCCGCCCAGCCGAGCGATACCGCGGCGAGGACGGCGATGATGAGCAGCGCCTTCCAGACCGCGCTGTTGCCGGGGTCGCCGGCGAACAGCGCCCGGCTCGCGTCGACGCCCCAGGCGAACGGGTTCCAGTCGGCGACCCGCTGCAGCCACATCGGCGCGAGCGCCAGCGGCAGCAGGATGCCGGACAGCAGCAGGATCGGCTGGGCGACGCCGTTCATCAGCGGGGCGAGCGCGTCTTCACTGCGCAGCTTCAGCGCGAGCGCGTTGGACAGCGCGGACAGCATCAGCCCGATCAGGCCGAGCAGCAGGAACGCGAGCATCAGGTCACCGAGCTGCACGGTCAAGCCGAACGGGATGGCCAGCAACGTGATGAGCGCGGCCTGGAAGAACAGCGTGACCACGTCGCGCAGGGACCGGCCGAGCATCAGGGCCAGCCGGCTCACCGGGGTGACCCGGCTGCGTTCGATGACGCCCGCGCGCAGCTCGGCGATCAGGCCGAAGCCCACGAACATCGAGCCGAACATCGCCAGCATCACGAGCAGACCGGGGATGAAGATGCGGTACGCCTCGGCGTTGGTCGATACCCCGAGCGCCGGCTTGAGCAGCGGGCCGAAGAGAAACAGGAAGTACAGCGGCTGGACGATACCGATGACGACCCAGACCGGGTTTCGGATCACCAGCAGGATCTGCCGCTGGAAGATCAACCAGGTGTCTCGCAACAGTTTCATCTCAGCTCTCCCGCAACGATCGGCCGGTCTTGGCGAGGAACACGTCGTCGAGGCTGGGCCGGTGCAGCTCGATGGCGCCGAGCGCGATACCGGCGCCGTCCAGGGTGCGCAGGATCTGCGGGATCGCGGTCGGACCCGAGTCCACGAACAGCCGCACGCCGCCCTCGTCGAGCGTCTCCAGCTTGTTCACGTACGCCTCCGCGTCCAACAGCTCGGCCGCCGTCGCGGTGGCCCCGTTGACCCCGACGGTCACCACGTCCCCAGCGATGTCCCGCTTCAGGTCGTCCGGCGTACCCTCGGCGACGATCTCGCCGTAGTCGATGATGGCGACCCGGTCGCAGAGCGCGTCCGCCTCCTCGAGGTAGTGCGTGGTGATGAAGACGGTCATACCCTCCGTACGCAGCCGCCGGATCTCGTCCCACATGTGGGCCCGGCTCTGTGGGTCGAGCCCGGTGGTCGGCTCGTCCAGGAACACCACCCGCGGCTCGTGGATGATGCCGAGCGCGATGTCGACCCGGCGGCGCTGGCCGCCCGAGTACGTCTTGCATTTGCGGTCGCCGTACTCCGCGAGCTGGAACGCGTCGAGTGCCCGGGCCGCGCGCCGCTGCGCCTCGGCCTTGCTGATGCCGTACATCCGGGCGTGCAGCACGAGCTCCTCGCGGGCCGTCACCTCGTCCCAGGTGCTCCCGCCCTGCGCGACGTACCCGATGCGTCGGCGCACCTCGCCCGGGTTGCGGCGCAGATCGACACCGGCGACCGTGGCGTCCCCACCGTCCGGCTCGATCAGCGTCGCCAGCATGCGCAGTGTCGTGGTCTTGCCCGCGCCGTTCGGCCCGAGAAAGCCGAAGATCTCGCCCTCCCGTACCGAGAGGTCGACCCCGCGGACCGCTTCGACGGTCTTCTTCGTCCGACCGTCGCGGGACCGGAACGACTTCCGCAGTCCCTTGGTCTCGATCATCATGCGGACCACTCTAACGCGACATGTCGCGAGCGGTCAACTTTGAATATTGCTTGAGACTGAGTCCCCTCAGGCGCCTGGACCTCCGGTCGGCGCGGCCTACGACTCTGTGGGTAGCTCCTTGGCCTCGACCCGGTCCGCGACCCGGTCGCACCACTCCACCTCGGCTTCCATCCGGACGATGCCGAGCCGGAAGACCTCGGCCACGTGTGGCGGCCGGTCGCGGTCGACCCAGCCCTCTTCCAGACCGCTCGTCAGGTACGCGATCTGCGACCGCAACTGCTGAGCGCGGGTGCGCAGGGCGGCCGCCGCCTCGCGACGCGGCAGGGCCGGCAGGAACGAGAACGCCGCCAGGAACGGGTCCACCGGCTGCCGGTACTCCCACCAGAACTCCCGCAGCAGTTCCTGGAAGACCATCTCGCCTTTGTCGGTGATCTCGTACATGGTTCGGGCCGGGCGAGCGCCGACCTGCTCGGTACCGGCTTCGCGCAGCAGCCCTTCCTCGGTCAGCTTCTTGAGCGCGTGGTAGATCGAGCCCGGCGCGACGTTCGCCCATTCGTCGGCGTTCCAGCTCAGCAGCTCGCGGCGCACGTCGTAGCCGTGGACAGGCTGGGTCAACCGGACCAGCCCTAGGATCAGAAGTCGAGTGGCGGACACAGCACAAGCGTAATAGCCAAAGTTGACTAACGCCGCTGACCGGTGGTGTGAAGGAGCGTCGGACGTGCGCAAGGTACTCATCGCCAACCGCGGCGAGATCGCTGTCCGGGTCATCCGCGCGTGCCGGGACGCCGGCCTCGGCAGCGTAGCGGTGTACGCCGACTCCGATCGGTCCGCCCTGCACGCCGTGCTGGCCGACGAGGCGTACGCGCTCGGCGGCGACACCGCGACCGACACGTACCTGCGGATCGACAAGCTGATCGACGCCGCCGCGAAGGCGGGCGCCGACGCGGTGCACCCCGGCTACGGCTTCCTCGCCGAGAACGCCGACTTCGCCCGGGCCGTCCTCGACGCCGGCCTGACCTGGATCGGGCCGACACCCGAGGCCATCGAGGCGCTGGGCGACAAGGTGACCGCTCGATCGATCGCCGCGCGGGCCGGAGCGCCGCTGGTGCCCGGGACCCCCGATCCGGTCTCCGGGCCCGACGAGATCGTGGCGTTCGCGAACGAGCACGGCCTTCCGGTGGCCATCAAGGCCGCCTTCGGCGGCGGCGGCCGCGGGCTCAAGGTGGCCCGCACCCTCGAGGAGATACCGGCGATGTTCGAGTCGGCCACCCGCGAGGCGGTCGCCGCGTTCGGCCGTGGCGAGTGCTTCGTCGAGCGGTATCTGGACACCCCCCGGCACGTCGAGGCGCAGGTGCTCGCCGACCGGCACGGCAACGTGGTAGTGGTCGGCACGCGGGACTGCTCGCTACAGCGCCGGCACCAGAAGCTCGTCGAGGAGGCGCCGGCGCCGTTCCTGACCGACGACGCCCGCGCCACGATCCACGAGGCGGCGAAGGCGATCTGCCGCGAGGCCGGCTACCACGGCGCGGGTACGGTCGAGTTCCTCGTCGGCCGCGACGGCACGGTCTCGTTCCTCGAGGTCAACACTCGGCTGCAGGTGGAGCATCCGGTCACCGAGGAGACCGCGGGCATCGACCTCGTCCGCGAGCAGTTCCGCATCGCCGCGGGCGAGAAGCTGCGTCTGGAAGCGGATCCCGCACCGCGCGGGCATTCCATCGAGTTCCGCATCAACGGCGAGGACCCGGGCCGCGGCTTCCTGCCCGCGCCCGGTGTGGTTACCGCTCTGCGCCTACCGTCCGGCCCGGGCGTACGGGTCGACACCGGCGTCGAAGCGGGCAGCGTCATCGGCGGCAACTTCGACTCGTTGCTGGCCAAGGTGATCGTCACCGGTGAGACGCGTACCGAGGCGCTGGAACGCGCCCGCCGCGCGCTCGACGAGATGGTCGTGGAGGGCATCGCCACCGTGCTGCCGTTCCACCGGCTCGTCGTGCGCGATCCGTCCTTTGTGGACGATTTCACGGTACACACCCGGTGGATCGAGACCGAGTGGACCGGGTCGGTGCCGCCGTTCGCCGGCGCCGAAGCGCCCGCCGAGGCCGAGGAGCGCGAGACCGTCGTGGTCGAGGTGGGTGGCAAGCGGCTGGAGGTCTCGCTTCCCGCCGGCTTCTCCGGGGGTACCGGGACCCGCCCGCGCCCGCGCCGGTCCGGTGGCTCGGGGCGGACCGCCGCGGCCGCCGGTGGCGACGCGCTGACGTCCCCCATGCAGGGCACGATCGTGAAGATCGCGGTAGCCGAGGGCGACACGGTGGCCGAGGGCGCCCTCGTCGTCGTGCTCGAGGCGATGAAGATGGAACAGCCCCTCAACGCGCACAAGGCCGGTGTGGTCACCGGCCTTGCCGCAGCCGTCGGCGCCGTGGTCTCCGCGGGCGCCGTGATCTGCTCGATCACCTAGTCATACGAGCCACCATTTCTCCTTGATCGACGGACTGGTGGCTGCCGTCGCGGAGACGGACCGACACGGTGCCCGCGGCGGCTTCGGCCGCGCCGATCACGGCGACGTACGGGACCCTTCGGTGGGCTCGGATGCGGGCGCCGAGTGAGCCCTCCACGTCCATCTCCGCCCGGAGCCCCGCGTCGACACAACGATCGGCGAACACACGTGCTGCTTCCACCTGATCGTCACCCACGGGGAGGACGGCGACCTGCACGGGGGCGTACCAGGCCGGAAACGCTCCATTGTGGACCTCGATGAGGTGACCGAAGAGCCGCTCCATGCTGCCCACGAGACTGCGGTGTACGACCACCGGCCGCTCCCGCCGGCCATCTTTGTCCACATAGGACAGATCGAACCGCTCCGCGAGGTGGAAGTCGACCTGGACGGTGGCCAGGGTCGACTCCCGCCCGGCCGAGTCCACGATCTGCGCGTCGATCTTCGGTCCGTAGAACGCCGCCTCCCCAGCTACCTCCACATAGGACACTCCCGCGGCGTCGAGGGCCGCCCGCAGTACGCCCTCGGCGCGGCTCCACAGCTCCGGGTCGTCGACGTATTTGCCACCCTGACCGCGCAGCGACAGCCGGTAGCTGTCGATCTGGACGCCCAGCGCCTCGTGCGCCCTGCCCATGAGGTTCAGTACCTCGGCCACCTCGTCCACGGCGTGCTCGGGAGCGCAGAAGTTGTGGGAGTCGTTGAGCGAGATGGACCGGACCCGGGAGAGTCCACCGAGGACGCCCGAGCGCTCGGCCCGGTACATCCCGCCCAGCTCGGCCACCCGTACCGGCAGCTCGCGCCACGACCGTTGCCTGGCCCGGTACACCAGCGCGTGGTGGGGGCACAGGCTCGGCCGCAGGACGAACTCGTCGTCGGAGGACAGCGCCATCGTCGGGAACATGTCCTCGGCGAAGTGGTCGAGGTGCCCGGACTTCCGGTACAGGTCGCTCTTGCCGAGCGGTGGCGAGTACACGTGCTGGTACCCGGCCCGTCGCTCGAGGTCGTAGAGGTAGCTCTCGATCGCGTGGCGGGCCGCAGCGCCGGCCGGTAGCCAGATCGGCAGGCCGGCGCCGACGAGCGGATCGGAACAGAACAGCTCGAGCTCGCGCCCGAGTTTGCGATGGTCGATCATTGTTGCCTCCAGGCTCTGGACGAAGCCCGAGGCGACACGAGCCCCGAGGCGGTGTCGCCCCGGGGCTCGCGAAAGTCAGACGTAGGTCAGCGCCGTCGCCGCCGGGGTGTGCCCGGCGTCGTCGTGCTCCGCAGGTAGGCGCTGTCCATGCGGGCCACGCTAGCGCACCGGCCGCGGCGCGGGCGCGTGATTTCCCGCGGTTACCCCGCCTCGTGCAGCATCAGCTGGCGGGCCGCCTCGGCGAGCGAGCCGGACAGCGAGGGGTAGATCGTGATGGTGTGTGCCACCTGGTCCACCGTGAGGTGGTTCTCGATGGCGAGACTGATCGGCAGGATCAGCTCGCTCGCCTTCGGCGCGACGATGACACCGCCGACGACCAGGCCGGAGGCGGGGCGGCAGAACAGCTTGACGAACCCGTCGCGCAGTCCGGCCATCTTCGCTCGGGCGTTGCCGGACAGCGGAAGCATGATCTGCCGGGCCGGTACCCGACCGGAGTCCACATCGGACTGTGAGATGCCCACCGTAGCCAGCTCGGGATCGGTGAAGACGTTCGCGGCCACGGTCGACAGGCGCAGCGGCGAGACCGCCTCGCCGATCGAGTGCCACATCGCGATGCGGCCCTGCATCGCGGCGACGCTCGCCAGCGGCAGGACGCCGGTGCAGTCGCCGGCGGCGTAGATGCCGGGTACGTTCGTCCGGCTCACCCGGTCGACCGTCACGTGTCCGCTGTCGGCAACGGCAACGCCGTACTCGGATAGCCCCAACCCCGCGGTGTTCGGCGCCGAGCCGACCGCGATGAGCGCGTGGGACGCGGCCACGGTCCGCCCGTCGGTGAGCTCGACCTCGACGCCGTCCGCGGTCCGGCGGACCGCGCCCGCCCGCGAGTTGGCCAGGATCGTCATGCCGCGCGCCCGGAAGACCGACTCGATGGCCATGGCCGCGTCCGGGTCCTCGTGCGGCATGACCCGGTCGCGGCTGGACACCAGCGTCACCGTGACGCCCATGGCCAGGTAGGCGCTCGCGAACTCCGCGCCGGTCACCCCGGACCCGATGACGATCAGGTGCTCCGGAAGCTCGGGAAGGTCGTACAGCTGCCGCCAGTCCAGGATCCGCTCGCCGTCCGGCCGGGCGTCGGGCAGGACCCGGGGGGTCGCGCCGGTGGCGACGAGGACGGTCGAGGCATCGATGTTGTACGGAGTGTCACTGTCAGCCGGTGTCACGACCACCTGGTGGTTGTGACCGAGAGTATCCTCTCCCAACCGCGCCGTGCCGTTGACGACGTTCACTCCCGCCTTGATCAACTTGGCGAGAATGTCGCCGGACTGCGCCGCGGCGAGCCGCTTGACCCGGCGATGCACGGCCGGCGCGTCGACCGTCACCGCGGACAACCCGCCGGAGTGCACCCCGAACTCCTCGGTATCCCGGTAGCCCGTCACCACGTCGGAACTGGCGATGAAGGTCTTGGATGGTACGCAGTCGTGCAGCACACAGGCCCCGCCCGCCCCCTCGGCCTCGATCACGGTGACGTCCGCGTCGAGTTGGGCGGCGACCAGTGCCGCCTCGTACCCGGCTGGGCCGCCACCGATGATCACTATGCGTCTCACCGCAACTTTTCTCCCTGCCCAAATGCGCCCGACACGCTCGGTCGTATTCTCCACTACGCCCCGGCCGGGCTATCGTCATCGCCGTGCGTCTCTACGCAGCGTATGGCTCGAACCTCGACCCGGCTCGCATGCGGGCCTACTGTCCGCATTCGCCGATGATCGGCACCGGGTGGCTCGAGGGCTGGCGGCTGACCTTCGCCGGCGAGGACGAGCTGGGCTGGGAGGGCGCCGTCACCACGATCGTCGAGTCGCCCGGCGACCGGGTCTTCGTCGCGCTCTACGACGTGCATCCCTGGGACGCCGCCCAGCTGGACGAGGTCGAAGGGGTGACCGCGGAGACGTACCGCAAGCTGCATGTCCGGGTCGCCACATTGGACGGTGACGTGACCGCGTGGGTGTACGTGTTCACCGGCTACGAGGGCGGGATGCCCACGTCGTGGTACCTGTCCGAGATCGCCAACGCGGCAGAGAAGGCCGGCGCGCCCGACGACTACGTCGCCGAGCTGCGAGCGCGCCCGACGCGGACCGTCAACCCCTGACCCGGTCAGCCCGTCACGGCCGGGAACTCGCCGGTCGGCTCGCGCACCGTGGCCACGGCCGACTTCAGCAGTCCCACCAGCTCGGTCCGCTCGTCGACGGACAGCGCCCGGTACCCCTGGCCGGCCATGCGGTCGGTCAGCGCCTCCGCCCACACCCGCCGGCGGACCAGCGGAGCGAGCACCGGATACGGTGGCTGCCAGCCGTATGCGATCGCGCCCGCCTCGCCGTCCGGACTCGCGATGATCGCCTCGAGCGGCGTGAGTCCGCTGCACCGCACGGCCACGAGATGCGCGCCGCCGCGGTGCTCCCGCAACAAGTGCAGCAGTACCGCCGCCCGCGAGCCCGGTTCGTCGTCCGGCACGGGCATCGCCCGCCACGCCGCGAACAGCGGCAAACCCGCCGAGTCGGCCGCCAGCACGACCCGTTCCATCAGGTCGACGAACCGCGCCAGCCGCGGCATGTCACCGAGCTTCTCCCGGCCCCAACGACAGCACTCGTCGAGGCTGTACCCGGCGATCTGGTCCGGCCGGGCCACCCGCCGGGCGGACTCCCACCCGTCGTGCACCGCCTCCGGCGCGATGAAGCCCAGGGCCGCGGCGACCGTGTCGGACCGCACGTCCCCTAGCGCTCCCCCGCGCCCGGCCACGTGGAACGCCCACCCCGTCAGACCCAGCTCCCGCGCCCGGCGCAGCGTCTTCGGACACGTCCCGAACGCACCCCCGAGCTTGTTCACGGCCGCCTTCGCGGCCTCCGCGGTCTGCTCCGGGGTCACCCTTGAGATTCTGTCGTGCGGCCGCTCGCGCGTCAGCCAGTACGCCGGTCCTTGCCGCGTGTCACATCGAGCTCGGCCAGTACCGCTTCTGCCGCACCCACGCGCCGGACGGCGGTGCTGACCGTCCTTTCGGCGGTCTTACGGGCTAGTTTGCGCCGGCTCAGTTCCTCGTCGGCCGCCGCCCGGAGTTGCTGCGCCTCCGCCAGCGCCGCGTCTGCTTCTTCGAGGACGCGGACGCCGTCGTGCTCGGCCTCCTCCGCCCGCGCGAGGTCCGCCCGCGCCTTCTCTTCCTCGGTACGCGCCGCGGCCAGTTCCCGCTCGATGATGCGCTTCTCGGGTACCTCCTCTGCCGAGCGGCGCTCCACGTTGGACGGAGCCGGGTCCGCCACGACCCGCAGCTGCGGGCGGGGGACCTCGCCGATCCCGGAGTACTCGATCGTCTTCACCAGCCGGCCGGAGCTCACCAACTCGGCCGCCTCGGGTGAGGCCAGCGCGGCGGTGAGGGTCTCCTCGACCTCGGCGAGCGGCAGCTTGGCGCGCTTCAATGCCGGGTTGGCCGCGACGGCGAGTGTGCGCGCCTGCGCCACCAGCGCCCCGACCACTTCCCGCCGCTGGGTGGCCAGCTCCCGCAGCTCGGCGCCGCGCAGATCCCGCTGGGCCGAGCGCATGGCGGCCGCCAGCTCACCCAGCTCCTCGACGAGTTCGGGCTTCTCGATGGCCAGCAGGTTCACCAACCACGCGGCGATCGTCGGCTTGCGCAGCTTGGCGATCGCCTTGGCGCGCTCGGTGTCACCGGCTTCCTTGGCGGCCGCCACCGCCGCGTCCCGGGCCGCGATGAAGCCGTCCGGCGATCCGGTGTACAGCCGGTCGGTGAGCTGGGCGGGCAGGCCGTCCATGCCTCATTATCCCGCGTCGATTGTGGTACCGGCCGCGAGGCGCGCGTAGTCGCAACCGGACAGCCTGCTCATGTTGGCGTCGGTCACTTTCAACCCGACTTCGCTGAGCAGGAAGTCGTGCAGGGCGTACGCCCGCCGCGGCGCCACCATCCGGACGAAGTCCACCGACTCCGACAGCTTCAGCCACGGTCCACTTATCGGCACGAACAGCGTGTCCACCTGCGCGCCCTCCGGTACGTCGAACGAGTCCCCCGGGTGGTACACGGAGTCCTCCACGAGGAACCCGAGGTTCACCACCCGTTGCACGAACGGGTGGATGACGGCGTGCCAGCCTCCGTACGCCCGTACCGAGAACCCGGCCGCGCTGAACGAGTCGCCAGACTCCACTGTGGTCACCGCGCCGGCCAGTTCGGTGAGCTGGGCGGCTACGTCCGGATGCGTATGGACGGTCACCGACGGCCGCTTGCTCAGCGCGTCGGCCAGCTTGCCGGCATCCAGGTGATCCATGTGCTCGTGCGTGATGAGTACGGCGTCCACGCCGTCGAGCGCCTCCGGCTCGGTGAAGGCGCCGGGGTCGATGACGAGGACCGCGCCGTCCCGCTCGATCCGCAAGCAGGCGTGGGTGTACTTGGTCAGCCGCATGGAAGTCTCCTTCGCGACACAACTGTGACGTCCTTCCCCAGAGTCTGCCGGAACCGGATCACCCCCGCTTCACGTCCCACCGCTGCGTCTCGACTCAGGGAGGTTCACATGAAGACACGGAACATGTTGGTAGTGGTCGGCGTCGGGGTGGCCCTGACGATCAGCGGATGCAGCGCCAGCTCGGAGTCGGGTACCGGAAGCGCCGACCAGCGGGCTCCAGCCGCCGCCGCCGAGGCGCCGGCCCAGGGGGCGACAGGGGCGGCGGCGTACGACGCCAATGCCCAGCCCGGCGGCGCTCCTCCGGGCGGCGCGCCGGCCGCACCGCAGCGGATCGACACGCGTTCGATCATCTACACCGGGGACATCACGGTACGGGTCGAGAAGGTCGACCAGGCCGCCACTCAGGCGACGACGGTCGCCGAGACCGCGGGCGGGTTCGTGGGCTCCGACAAACGTACGATCAACGACGACCGCTCCGAGGTACACCTGCAGTTGCGGGTACCGGCGGAGAAGTTCACCTCGACGCTCGACGCCCTGGCCAAACTCGGTACCGAGGAAGCCCGCTCGACGAGCACCGAAGACGTCACCGAGGCGATCGTGGACGTCGACGCCCGGATCGAGTCGCAGAAGGCCAGCGTGACGCGTACCCGAGCCCTGCTCGCGCAGGCCCGCAACCTCGGCGAGATCGTGTCGATCGAGGCCGAGCTGGCCAAGCGCGAGGCTGAACTGGCCTCGCTCGAGGCCCGCAAGCGGCGGCTGGCCGACCTGACCTCGCTGTCGACGCTGACCGTGCACCTGCTCGGCCCGGACGCCGAGGCGCCCACCACACCGGCGCCGAAGGACCCGAGCTTCCTCGACGGCCTGGAGGCGGGCTGGCACGCGTTCCTCGGCGCGATGAACGTCCTGCTCGTGGTGCTCGGCTACCTGCTGCCGTTCGCCGTCGTCCTCGGCCTGCCGATCTTCGTGCTGGTCTGGTTCGCCCGCCGGCGCCGCCCACAGCTGGCCACTCCACAAGGCGCCCCACCCGCGGTCAACGTGCCGGCCGCTCCTCCGGTCACCCCGCGCGGCTGACGCTCGCGCCAGCCCGGTTGATCATGAAGTTGGTGGTCCGACCCGCCGTCGAACCACCAACTAACTTCATGATCAACCGAGTGAGGGGGGCCTTAGAACGCGCCGGCTGACAGGGCTCCGAGGGCGGTGTGGACCATGACGCGGACGCCGTACCCGATCGCCCGCTCGTCGACGTCGAACCCGGACTGGTGGATGTCCATCCGCACGTCGGAGCCGGGAATGCCGGTACCGAGCCGGATCATCGCGCCGGGCACGTGGTCGAGGTAGAACGCGAAGTCCTCGCCGCCCATGCTGATCTCGGCCTCGACGACCCGGTCGGGGCCGAGCGCGGCACCGGCCGCACCGGCGATGACCGCGGTAGCCAGCCGGTCGTTGATCACCGGCGGAACGCCCCGGGTGTACTTCACGTCGACCTTGGCGCCGGTACCGGCCACGACATCCTTGATCAGCTTGCTGACCAGATCGGGCGCCTCCCGCCAGGCCTCGCGGTTGAGCACCCGCACGGTGCCCTTCACAACGCCCTCGATCGGGATCGCGTTGTACGCCTCACCGGCGTGCGCCACGCCCCACACCATCGAGACGCCGGCCCGCGGGTCGACCCGCCGGTCGAGCAGCGACGGAACGTCCACGATCACCCGACCGAGCGCGTGGACGAGGTCGGCGGTCAGGTGGGGACGGGCCGTGTGGCCACCCTGCCCGGTCAGCCGTACCTCGACCGTGTCGGCCGCGGCGGTGAACGCACCGGACCGCACGCCGACCAGGCCCGCCGGGAACTGCGGCGCGCAGTGCAGCGCGAAGATGGCGGCGACGTCCTTCAGCCCGCCGGCCGCGATCACCTCGGGCGAGCCCGACGGTATCTGCTCCTCGGCCGGCTGGAAGATCAGCCGTACCCGGCCGGGCAGCTCGTTGCGGTCGTCCAGCTGCGCGAGCGCGAGGCCGACCCCGAGCAGGATCGTCGTGTGCACGTCGTGCCCGCAGGCGTGCGCCGCACCATCCACAGTGGACCGGTATGGCACGTCCTTCGTATCCGGCAGCGGTAGCGCGTCGAGGTCTGCCCGGAGCGCGATCACCCGGTCACCCTTGCCGACGTCGCAGATGACGCCGTTGCCCTTGGGCAGGAAGCGCGGGCTCAGGCCGGCCACGGCGAGTTCGCGGGCGACCAGCGCGGCGGTCTCGAACTCCTGGTGCGAAAGTTCCGGATGAGCATGAATGTGACGGCGTACGGCGACCAGTTCGGCGCCCCTCGCTGCGAGCCATCGGTCGAGGTGACCGGGCAGCGGGTCGGCCCCAGGGGGAGTCTCGGGCCACGACGATGTCAGCGGGCTGCTCTGCGGCAGCGTCAACGCACTCGTCACGTCACATTCTCGATCTGCGTGGGGGGAGATTGACTCGGACAGCCTAGACCCGAAACGGTGACGCTGCGCAACATCATTCTGGTGATGATCGAGTCGCGCTGCGTCACGTAACCCCTGGTAGGAGCTATTTTCACCGGGCGGGGGGCCGATGCGCCGGTGTTCAACCGATGTCATCTGCCCCACACCTCCTACAACGGGTGACGGTCGCGGTTAGTTATGAACGCGCGACGGACGCTTCGTCCGTCATCTTCATTGGTACGACTCCGACGCCGCTCGCGGATTGGT
>Ga0075419_10001038_pt1 | contig 17954 bp, 12 predicted proteins | sample SoiMetdeltSBSDD3_FD_76900 | JGI IMG/M metagenome (GOLD analysis project Ga0075419, IMG submission 76900) | Bulk soil microbial communities from a Populus tree surrounding site in Tennessee, USA - Soil MetaG P. deltoides SBSDD3 | ecosystem: Environmental > Terrestrial > Soil > Tree plantation... | reverse complement strand
ATAAAAAGATCAAATAATAATTTGTTTGCAAATATTGAATGGAATTGTCATTAGCTAAAGGCCATTCTTTTGGCACCGTGGCTTTCTTGAGTAAATAGCATAAGATTATTATTACAATGATTTCATTGTCCCGTAACACAAAAAGTTTTTTTCAAACAGGGTGGCGAGGAGCCAGGCACCGTTTGGTGGTTGCTAAAGTAAGCCGGTCCGTCGGGCTTCAATAAGACAAAAAGATCGATGTTACCTCCGGGTATCGGCCGGAACTATTTTTCTTGTTTGCGGCAGGAATAGAACTATAAAGACCAGGCCCGAAGCAGGATTTTTTCATTTTACGTTCATCTCTTATCTTTAAACCAATAATAAAAAACTTATCCTTTGCTTCATGTCTGACACCATCACTTACCAATATAAATCTGCATCCACTTTATTAAAATCGGGAGATAAGGACGAATTATTTCTGGCCAAATACAGTGAAATTGAAAAAAAAGAAGTACCATGTTTTTTCTGGGGGAAACTTACCGACCCTTATACTACAGCAAGATGTTTGATAGCACTTTCCAACACAGTGCAATCAAGTTTCAATTTATCGCCTTTTGAATTCGCTAAGTTAAAAGACCCGGTTGTTACAGCGGGAAACGGTAAAATTCGTTTCGAAGGTTTTTCTCATTGTGCCGGCGTATATGCAAGGGTAGATGTTCTTCCGGATGGGCATGACGGCGAATTCCCGGAAAATGGAACTACGAACGTGGATTTTAATCAACCGATGATCTCTGCATTAAGCCGCATCAGCAGAAATGAAAGCGTAGTATTATCAGTCGGCAAAAAAGATGTGTCGCTTTCACAAGGCAATGAAAAGATCGTAGAACGAAAGGTACCATTACCTGTAAAATGGATCAAAGGTTTGGCTACCGTTCAGATATTTATGTCACAGGCTGAAAAAGGATTTTTATTTAACCGCACACAGGCATTGCAATTATTTCAAACATTACCAAAGGGTAATTTGAAAGCTGATTATTACCTGATAGTTCGTGGAAACAAGCCCATATTCTCAGCTATGAAATCGATAAATGCAGTCTGCATTGGCGGTTTGCACAGGCTCAGGTTACTTGAACCGTTGATTCCTTTTGCAGATAAATTACAAGTATTCCCTCATCCGGATATGCAATCAACAACCTGGCAACTTTATTTTGGGAGTATCCGCTTCAGTTTATCACTTTCACGTGATGCATGGCGTGGTTTTTCCGGTGAGGGCGCCGCATTGGAATCTTTGATCGAAGATGTGCCGGACACCTGGATAGATGCGGTAGATAAATACTCCTATGCCAATCAGGAATTCAATCCTGCGTTATTAGCCGTTAATGAAGGAGTGGCTTTAGAGAAAGTTGACAATATCACGGGTCGTTTATCTGCTATGGGGTTGTTGGGTTATGATGTCGACGAGAATCATTTTTTCTACAGGCGGCTTCCATTCAAACTCAGCAGGATCCTTAGTTTGAATCCGCGAATGAAGGATGCCGAAAAGCTGTTGGCCGAAAATAAAGTTGACATCATCTCCAGAACTGATAACCGCGTCGAGGCAAGGGTTGCCGGTAGCGGTGTCAATCACACTGTTATTTTAGAAGGAGAAAAAGAACGATGTACCTGTACCTGGTTCAGTCGTCACCAGGGGGAACGTGGTTTGTGCAAACATGTCTTGGCAGTAAAAAAGAAATTATCAAATTAATTGCCGCCCTATGACAATTGAAGAACAATTCGTGGAGATCATCACAAAGCAAAAGAGTGATCACCTTGCTTCGTTTCTTAAAGTGCTGTCTCCTGAACAAAAGAAATTACTGACGCCATCGATAAAGAAGCTGTCAAAAGAATATTCAGAGTATGGAAATATAGGAGGCAACAGGTGGGGGCATATTAAAGGAACCGATCGTCAGCGGAAAATGCTGCAATGCGCTTCTTTTGTTTGTCTTAATCGTGCGGATTATGAAAAGTCGCCGAGTCCTGTTTGGTTTATTGACCAGGAAAACCTGAAACATATAATCGACTGGTATGTGCCCGATTGGTTCAGTGATTATGTAAACAAGACAGCCAGCCGTGAATTTTTTTCACTGGAATATGATTGGATCATCGAACTAACAAACAAAGGGGCGTTACGACCATCTAGGGAATTATTGGTAAAATCGATGCCCCAAATGATATTTGAAAAAAATGATCGGGAATGGAAATACAAGCCGGAAAATCTTTTAACCCATCCTGTCACCCTACAAGAACATATCTGGTATTTATTTGAGCTGGAATCCAATTTGCACTACAGTGACCGGTTCGTGCATTTTGGTAGCGATGTAAACAAAGACACACTCGGATGGAAACAGATATTTATTACTTACTCTAATGAAGGCAGGATCGAAAGGAAACGCTTACTAAAAGAATCGCTTCTTGCTTCTAATAAAAGTTTCAATAAAATACTTTCCGGCTGGTTCGCCCAATTATTTACCGATCTGCAGCCTGCAACAGAAGAATTATTGAGTTTACAAAAAGAGATATTCAGCATTTTAAATTCACCTCATAGTAAAGTCGTGAATACAGCGCTGCAGTTGATCAAGAAAATAGCTGCGGAAAAAAACTGGGACCTTCACGGCTTTCTGGATGCCGCACCTGTGTTACTTACCTCTGCCACAAAAGCAACCGTGGCATCCGCAATAATGATACTGGAGAAAGTTGCAAAAAAACATAAGGAGCATTCACAAGTCATTTCTAAGCTTATTTGCCAGGTTTTCTTGCATGCTGATGATGAGTTACAAACTAAGGCTGCAAAATTGATCCTGGCTCATGCGGGACCGGAAACTGAAAATATCCGCGAGGAATTGCGTGTATTCAGCACATCGATGTTGACCTCAGCAAAAAAGATTCTAGCTGAATTCATTTCCGCTCCAGTCGCATCCGGGGAACAGCAAGATAAACCTGATGGGCCAGGCGAAATAACGGCAGTTGCACTTACTCCCATTCCACAAATTGAAACAATAGACGATCTGGTTTTTCTTATCAGCCAGGCTTTTGATAATAACGAAACCTGGCATCTTGAACAAGTAGTTTCTGAATTAATAAGATTTCATCCACGTTTGCATCCCGATGATTTTATTCGATTTCAGCCGGCTTTTCAACGTGCGTTAAACCTGGCAAGTAAAGGATTAAGATCGAATATGGGTTACCTCGAACAATTGCTTGCGATGTTCATTATCGATTATGGAAATTACCTGGTACGAAAATTTCCAGGGGTAAGCGATAGCATCAATAACATATACAAAAAATATGACAACAAGGCTGGTGAAAACGTTCAAAGCTGGACAGTATCCCCCGAAAATTCATCGTACACGGCGGAGTGGAGTGTTTACAGCAAGATTACCGCTTATGAACCGCATAAACATTTATTGGTAACAGCGCTGAATAAAATCATGAAAGGTGATGATCTTCCTTTTCTATCTGTTCCCACCCATACGCCCGGGTGGATAATGCCTGAGACTTTTATTGATCGTTTAAGTATGTATCAGCAAAACAACAGGGAGCCGGATAATATCGATTTCCAGGTTGCTATTTCAAGATGTTATTTAATGGATACTGAAGCCGTGTATAACTATGCAGGCGGGAAGCTGTCTGGTGAATATTTGCATCTTGTACGATTTTTACTCGATAAAAATTCACAGCCGGAAGGGGACTTTTTGCACAGAGCTGCATGGATGGCCGCTTCACTGAGCAAAAAAGAAAAAAAAGTTTACCCGCAATTTGAAAACTTCTCTTATTACAAAAAGCCATTTAATAATTACACAGCGCAGCTTCGCTGGGATACTGTCGATGAAGAATATACGTATGAACGGTATGATTATAATGCAAAGAAAAATGTTGAGCTAAAGGACAGACGCAAACTCTTACGTGTTTTTAAAGAACAAGGAGAAAAAAAACAATCGGGGATCAGGAAATTATTCTCCGGTTTGATGACTGCACCCAAAGATGATCCCACCTTACTATATGACCTGCTTTTGATAAAGGTCCGTTACTTTTCCTCTGAACATAATGATATAAAAAGGATCATACTAATGACGCCAAACAATCCGGAACCGATATTAACCGATATTATTATGTGTTGCCTGGATGCCCCGATTTTTGTAGGAGAATCGGACAAAAAATTAATGATTGCCACGTTACAAGTTTTACATGAAATATGGAGTGATCCGGGTGAGATGTCACATCTCGCTATTGGTGCCTGCATGATAAGTTCGGATAAGACGGTGGCGAATATTGCAGGCGAGATATGGATAAATGCGGTAACGAACGATCAAATTAGCAATGAGAAATTAGGTGAAGTGATCGGTCTTCATGAACGAATAGAATTTGCACCTTTGAAAAGATTTACCGACCTGGTAACCCAACAACTATTCAGGATCTCTGACAAACACAACAGGGCTTTGCAGACAGTTGTAGAAAATATTCTGAAACGACTGCCCGAAAAACCCATCACTAACCTGAAAAAACTATTGGAGGTTTATATTGAACTAGTAGCGGCGAATAATTCACCCGTTGCAGATACTGTAATACTTGATAAGCTGGAAAGCTGGAAGAAAACAACCAGTCTTCAAAAAGCAGCGGACGTCCTGTTAAATAGCAAAAATGTTTGGGTTTAAATTTTCTTATACTTAAAAGTTACAATGGAAGACATAAATAAAAAAAGCTCGCTGTTTGTTATCGTAAATTCTTTCCCGCGATCATAATCGGATAATATAGCTGTGATGAAGCGGCAAAAGATTTTATGCTTAACATCCCGTTTCTGAGCTTGTATTCTTTTTCAAAGTATGCTGACATAAAAGGATCGAAAGCAGGTATCCGGACGATATTTTGACCGTTCTTTTCATGAACCACAAAGTGTTTCTATGATTGATGTGTACAAAATGCTGCGATGTAAAATGACAGATCCGTCACTTCTTTAAATCAAAAACAACCTTTGCGTTCTTTTGCTCAGTGGATGAAATAAAAACCTGGTAACGGTTGTTTGCGGTTGTAATGATCATCACGGAAGTATTGGGTGGGATAGAACCTAAATTTTCAGCGACCATGATTATTTCATGATGAGGTTGGGACGGATCTATGGCTATAGTGACGGGAATCGGTTTCTGAGAAAGGCGCATATGCGATCTTATCAATGTATTGTTGTGATAGATACTGACCGTATCTCCATCTATTTCACCATTATCATAGAGTTCAATTTTGATCTCACCGGCTTCCGTCTCAATTTTCCGGGCTAGCGCATTTTCCCTTGTCTTTAATACCAACGGAGGCGGAGGAAAAATTTTCTGATTCTGTTTTAAAACCGAAGTTGCTTTTGAAATTGTATCATTTTTCGGTCTGATCACTTGTGCTGCCTCAACTTCTTTCTTTGGTGGCGTGGTAGTTTTTTTTGGTACTTGATTTGGAGTAGTCGAAGGTTTTGTGGTAACCGCAGGCTTGGTTTGTGTTGATTTTGGAGTGGTGGTTACCGGTGGAGTTTGCTTCACACATTCACGGAATGTAATATCATCCACTGCAAAATCATTTCCACAACCTCTGGGATTGTTATCGATCATCGTTAACATCAATGTGGAAGTTGAAGCAGGCGTCGTAAAAAGAGCACCATGTTTTATCCATCGTGGCTCCGGAAATCTTGGTAGCTCACCTGTAACAATATTTGCGACGATGGATCCCTCCATTGTTTCTAAGCGGATACTGAGACGAGGCAGTAATGGATACGGGCATTTGTTTGTGGGCTTGCAAAGGTTCATTAGCCACACACCCAGTTCATAAACAGTGCTGCTCTTCAATCCGGGAACAGGCATCTTTAAAAACATACCCTGGTCTGCGTTTACCAACAGCATATTACCATCAGCATCACCCGTAGTATGATCCTCTGTGATCGTATGCCAATCGTCATTAAAGCAAGCACTGGTATAAGAAACGAATGCATAATGTCCATCGCTGGGGCATGAGTGGTGGACCCGCCTGAAATTATAAAGATCACCCGTATTCGGGTCAGCTACATTGCCGCTGCCAAAATGTATGGTAACCTTTGGTGGTTGAAGTATACAATTTGCCTGTTGCGCTTTCGATATGAAAGTCACGAATAGAATAATAAATATGAAACCAAACTTCTTCAACTTCTCATACACTTTACACTTAAAGCTACTATAAAATGAGAGTATTCTTCTAATGATAGTATGAGTGGTAGAAAAAATTAACAAAGGCGGAAACGGCCGGCTTCTACATTTTAGACCAGCCGAATAAAACCATTGATCAAACTTCTATCTTGCTTTTTTTATCCCGGTTTGATTTCGATACCTTAGTAAAAATTGTGATGTATGAAGTCGGGGCCGATAATTCTGATCGAAGACGATGAAGATGACAAAGGAATTTTCCTGGATATTCTTAAAGAGCTTCAGGTTCCCAATCCTGTAATATGGTTTCAAAACTGTGATGATGCCTTTACTTATTTGAAAGAAACAACCGAACAGCCTTTTGTTATCTTTTGTGATCTGAATCTCCCGGGGCTACCGGGCTTAGAATACAAGCGGAAAATTGACGAGGATAAGGCTCTGCGGAAAAAAAGTATTCCTTTTGTTTTTTGTTCTACAACTGCTGATCAGCACACGGTGAATAAAGCCTATACGCAAATGACCGTCCAGGGTTTTTTTCAAAAACCAAATTCTTATAGCGAGCACAAGAAGATGATCAAGTTAATTATGGACTATTGGGACCTTTGCAGGCATCCTAACTCAAAATAGGTTTATTCGAAACAATGATGTGTACTGCCGAAAATGATTTATGATCATCACACCCGACAGATAACTTCGCCTCATACTTACAACGCAGAAAAAATCTATTTAACAAACATTTGCCTCCTTAAAAAAAATGCTTGTTCAGCTCTTTGTTATTTTTAGCAATGATCACCCGGCCAATAGTGACTGCCTTAATCTTATTCACGCTTTGCAGCGAAATCAATGCCCAGGCTACGGTAAAAGGAAAAATATATGAAGCTGAAACTGATTCGGCGATAAGTGCTGCGAATATTTATAATCTTACTACAAAACTGTCTGTCCGCTCGGACGCCAACGGCAATTATTCAATTGCAGCAACAGAAGGGGAACAGCTTGTTTTCTCAATGGTGGGATTCAAACCTGATACTGTCATAGTAAGTTATTCCATGTTACTCATACAGCATGATGTGACATTGTATAAACAGGTTGTTACTCTAAAACCCGTTACAGTCACCAGCAGCTACCAGGCGGATTCATTGGCCCGGCGGAATTATTATAGTCATATGTATGAAAAATTGCCCGGTGTTACCGGCCGCAACACTCCCTCACATGGATTTGGTGTTGTATTGAGTCCTCTAAGTTATTTTTCCCGTGAAGCCCGTCAAAAACGCCAGTTAAAAAAACGGTTAATTAAAGAAGAGCAGGAATACTATGTTGACCGCTCATTTCCCATACAATGGGTAGAAAAGGTAACACAGTTGCATGGTGACTCTTTATATCGATTTATGTATCGTTACCGCCCCAGCTATTCATTTTGCAGAAAAACCAGCAGGGAACAAATGTTGCTTTATATAAATGAAAAATTAAAAGAGTTTAAAAGACCTTAGCGCGTTATATGGTAATTTAAAAAAACTGTTCCTGTATCATACCTCCTTAAATCAACTAGATGTAAATGTCGATAATCACGCAAGTCCGTAAAAAGAGTTCTGCCGCCACCAATTACAACCGGGCATAGCTGGATATGATATTCGTCTACCAAGTTCTCTTTCATCAGGGATTGGGCCAATGAAATGCTTCCCCATAACACCAAGTTTTTTCCCGGTAAGGATTTGAGTTCTCTGATGGCTTCCACAGCATCGCCATTTATTATCTCCACCGGGGGCCATTTACCCCAGGGAGCTTTGCTAAGTGTATTTGAAAAAACGATCTTTTTTGTTTCATTTAATTTATCAGCGATCACTTCTTTATCGGTAGTGGCGGTTGGCCAAAACTCAACAAAGAGCTCATATGTTTTCCGGCCCAATAAAATGGTATCAATCGTTTCAAGGAATTTTAACTGATCTGCATCGGAATATTTATTTTGTTCAGGTGTCAGATTTGTAAAGAAATCCAATTTGCCGTTTTTATCGGCAACATAACCATCCAGCGATACCCATTCTTCTAGTATTAGCTTTCTCATGAATTTTTTTTCAAAGCTAGCATTGTTCCAGCTATGGCGATGCCGCTATGTGTCTCCTGGCGTGAAACAACAGGTTTCAATGGCAATTCAAAATGATAAGCTGGTGAAAGAGCGGAGTTGCCTTAAACTCCATAGAGTCGAACAGATTCAAAATTATTGAATGAACCCCCTGTCCCCCTAAAGGGGAGACTTAGGTTGTAGAGCTTTAAACTCTGTTGGAGTCGAACAGATTCAAAGCTTTTGAAAGGTCTTTTCTTATGATTTATATTCAACTCCTACGGAGTTGGAATAACTCATGAATTTTGTTTTCTATAAATATTTGTCTCCTACGGAGACATTGGAAAACCTTTTGAATGGCAATTCAAAGCAATTGGATGATCAATAGGAGGGGAGTTGTCTTAAACTCCGTATAGGAGTCGAACAGATTCAAAGCTTTTAAAAGGTCTTTTTTTATGATTTATATTCAACTCCTACGGAGTTGGAATACCTCATGAATTAATTGTTTTCTATAAATATTTGTCTCCTACGGAGACATTGGAACTCGTTTTCAATGGCAATTCAAAACAATAGGATGATTAATAAAAGGGGAGTTGTCTTAAACTCGGTAGGAGTTTAATATTTATAGAAAAAAGGGTGAATCGGGAACCGACTCCTACGGAGTCGAACAGGTTCAAAGTTTTGAAATCTCTTTTTTTATGATTTATATTCAACTCCTACGTAGTTGGAATAACTCATGAATTAATTGTTTCTATAAATATTTGTCTCCTACGGAGACATTGGAGCTCGTTTTCAATGGCAATTCAAAACAATAGGTTAATTAATAAGAGCGGTGTTGACTTAAACTCCTACGGAGTTTAATATTTATAGAAAAAGGCTTGAATCGGGAACCGACTCCGTAGGCGTCGAACAGGTTCAAAGTTTTTAAAAGCTGGCAACAGGCAGTATCGCAGTCTGGATTACCTGGAAACACCACGAGCCCGGGAAGCGTTAATGTTACCTAACTTAGCAGTAATTAATTTGACCTTATGCAATTCTTTGTTGAAGAAAACTCAGTGGTAAGAAAAATATGGGGAAAGAGCGATACCGTGCTCTTTATTTTTGCGGGCGCCTCCGCTGAATTTGCCCTTAATAAAGCTGTGGACTGGCTTTATTTTACCGGCAAGCTTCCTGCCGATCCAATAGGCAGGTTGTTCTCCACCGTAAGCTATGCAAAAAGGATCATTTTTGCTCCCTTAGACCAAGCTCATAAAGCAATCGATACCATGCGGCAAATACATAGTGCCGTGGAAAAAAACCGTGGCTCGTCCATACCTGATTGGGCATACCGCGATGTACTGTTTATGCTGATTTATTATTCGATCGCATCATACGAATTGCTCGACAAAAAATTGAGCGACCAGGAAAAGGAAGAAGTTTTCAATGTCTTTTATCGTGTCGGCGCCAGGATGGGATTGAAAGATTTGCCACTTACTTATATCGAATGGCTGCCTGTAAGAGAAGCCCATTTAATGCAAGACCTGCAAAAGAGTGTTTATACCGCCGATCTTTTTAAACAATATAAAAAGCATCTTGGTGCCATGCGATTTAAGGTGTTGTTAGAAGCTCAGAAATTAGTGGTACCGTACCGCGTAAAAGAGTTGTTGGACTTTAGCGATTTTTCTTTGCTTACTCCTGTAGTGCCGGTGTATAAGGTCAGCAAGCTGATGAAAATGGATTGGCTGTTGAAAAACATTTTATTCCCTCCTGATATTAAAGATCAGATAAACGAGCTTGATGTAAACCGGCGTTGATCACGAAAGCAAGCAAGAATAGTTTTACAGCTTGCTTATTATTTTTTGCATGCTCTTTAACGTTCTCACTTCCTTAATACTTACAAGATAAGATCCGGAAGGGAGTGATGATAAATCAAACACATTGTCTTTGTTGGAGGTTTTTCGACTTAACAATTCCACACCAGCTATGTTGAATATTTTTATTTCAATATTTTTTAATTCAGTATTCTGAACTATTAAAGTGCCTGTTGCCGGGTTGGGAAATATTTTAATGTTACCCAGGGTCACGGGATTTATACCTGTGATCAAATAAGAATATGGTGATGAAAGATTGCTCGTACAGCCATTAGCTGTTACACTTACTGCATAGTTTCCGGATTGGGTTGGTGTATAAGTATTTTGCACAGCGCCAGGGATAGGCACGTTATTAAAATACCATTGATTTCCAGTTGACGACGATGATAACAGTGTGCTTCCATTTAAGGTTATAGTGGGTGTCGCCATTGGCGCCGTCAAAAAACTGATTGAACTGCTGTAATAATAACTGCCACGAAAGAATATCTTCACCCTCGCCATATAATTTGTACCCGGAGAAAGCCCTGAAAGCGTTGCACTCACTTTTAAAATGGTGTCATTTACTGTAAATGGTGTTGCGCTAACTGCATTGGTGAAACTGGTGATTCCATATTGGAACCAGATACTGTCGACCTTGCTGTAAGTGGCCGAAACTAGCGCAGAAAGCTTGGTACCGCAACTTGTAAGCGAATCAAAACGTAAGGAGTCGATCTCAAAGGTCTTAATACTTCTTTTGAGAATGGTGCCATAAATTCCGTACAGGTATAATGTAGAGTCAGCAATGTCGATACCGGTCAAATCCCATGGTGGGTTGCCATGAAGTGTCCAGGTGGTACCGCCATTTCTTGTGCGATAAACTTCATTATCACTCGTAACAAAACCAATCTTCGCATCAAAAAACCTTACTTGCTGCAAATTACCCGGTATATTGGGATTGGTCGGATCGATATGCAACTGTGTCCACGTTTGCCCGCTGTCAGATGTTTTTATGATATAGCTTTGATCGCCTGCCGCGTAGCCTGTTGCCGCATTTGAAAACCAGACAGATTTCAATTGCTGGATTGCAGGTATAGAAAGTTGATTCCACGTTCTGCCGCTATCTATTGTTTTATAAACGTAATATCCGGTAATGCCATAGCCTGTTTTCTCATTTGTAAAGAACAGATCGCGAAAATATGGTTCGCCAAAGTTTGCAGCAAGGTACTGGGTAGTCCACGTTTCACCTGCGTTTACCGAACGCAATATTTTTCTGCCATACGCGCCATCCGTGCTCATGTATATAGTCTGTCCGATAGTAAAGGCATCAAAAACATCATCATTGTATAAGATATTGAGCGGAATTTCCTGCCAATTGTTCCCGCCATTAAATGTCTTAAAAACTTTGACCGGTGTTCCTCCTGAGATCGCTATGCCAGTGTCAACACTAAAGAAATGAAGGTACCTGAAGGTGCCGGTTGTTGAAAGACTATTCAACTGGGTCCAGCCTGCTGCAGTAGTTGTTTTTTTGAAAATATTCTGCCAGGTAGCTGCAAAGCCGACCGAGTCATTGATGACATCAAGCGCCGCAATATTATTATACGTAGCAGCATAAGGGATCCATGTAACACCACCATCCGTTGTTTTGAGAATGCTGCCTCTATGACCTACTAAAAAACCATTAGAAGTATTGGAGAAAGCAGCGCCATAGAAACCCGATGCATTTATCGGAACAAGATTCGTCCCGGTCCAGGTGACTCCATTATCTGTAGAACGATAAACTGCACCACCTTCACCCGAAGCGATGATCGTATTTAAATCGACAAACTCTATGAACTTGATTTCCATTCCAACCTGTGACGCCGATGCCGTCCAATGCAATCCGCCATCAGTCGTTCTCCAGAATTTGTTTTGCGCAAAAAGAAGTCCATGGGTTTGATTATAAAATTTCAGGCAAGAACCTCCACCCGGTGCCGTACTATCCGGTACTGTCCATGTCTGTCCGCCATTCGTGGTTCTATACACGTGGTTATAACTGGTGGCAACACCCACATTGGCATTAAACATCCAGGTTGATTTTAAAATGATATCAGGGTTAATTAAACTCCATGTAGCGCCTCTGTCAGTACTTTTTAAAATGTGCGATGGATTCGCAGGAAAGATGCTGGTAAGAATAATGGTATCACGGCTAAGGATCTGCACATTGAAACCTTCCTGCTGAGTTACTGAACGCTTTTCCCAGGTCTGTCCCAGGTCTTTGCTGATATAAACAGAAGCAAAAGCGGTGACTACCATTGTGGAATCCTTATACGCTATATTGCGACCAAAGGGGAAATTTTCCTGGATGGTCCATGAAGCACCTTGATTATTGGTGCGAATAAGATCCCCGTTTAAATTAATTATAAAACTTTTTTGAGCGTCTAAGGATACAACCCCATTATTAAAAGACCCGGAAGGCTGCGGATTTGACCATTGCCATTGTGCTGATGAAGATGAATAAATAAAGAGTAGCAGGATTAGCTGATAAGGTTTCATGATGTAAAAAAAGTGAAAATATCCTGATTCCAATGCATGCCAATAAATATTTTTTAACATGCTATTGTCTCCCGCCAAAAGCCGGTGATTGGCATTAAAACTTTTTATTGTACTGTCTTATGAAACTTTGATAAGTTTCGCATTCCTCAACAATTTGTTTATAATAATTCCGATCGATCCCTCTTTTTTCTGCCAGCTTATAATCGACGGAGTACTCAACCATGGCGGATTCATCGCCTTTTACCAATTTCATATAGAATTGATAATTGGCATTGCAATTTCTCGACATAAAAAAACACAACGCAGCTAATTGTTTGTCCTTTGTAACCCTAATGGCCAGGTCGTAATAGCGCTGTGCTTGCAGGCATCCATAGTAATCGTCATGGAATAGTGTTTTTTTCGGAGGCTCATGCCAGGGATAGGGTTCGTTAATAGACCACCATTGTTTTACCATGAGCCAGTTTTTTCCAAAATAGGTCATGTTATACCAGGCATTGGCTAATTGGAAATAACATTCCGCCGTTTTGCTTTTATCCCTTCTGGCCAGATCTTCAAGGCGGATCATTTCTTCCACCACTTGTTTCTTGTTCAATGATCGTTTATCCTCTTTGGTAACCGGATGGGCGCGGTAGAAATTTAAATAAAAAGGATTCCCCTTAATGTAATATTCATACGGTTGCTGCTTCCAGAGCGAGTCAGGCAGTTGTTTCAAGATCGAATAAGCATCACGTAACCGGTGCTGGCGCAGGTACCAGCTGGCAAGACAATCCAGAAGTTTGTTGCGATCCCAAAGTAGTGCAGTCGGATTTTCTTCATACCAATCATAATTTTCCAGTGGTGAATGGATCTGTTTCCCACACACAAACCGTTCAAATGAAGTTTTGTCTTTCTTATCAAAAATTCTTAGCAGCTCATAAAAGTCTTCTTCATTTGCCCGCTCTTCAATTTCCTGGTAAACTGTTTTATAACTGTCGATGGGCAGATCACCATATGCCCTGTTGGTTTTGCTTAATAATAATAATCCCCTCACCTTATCTCCACGGTTGAGCATTTTTCTTGCTGTGTACAGGATCAATTGATCTTTCATGATTCCGGGATCATAAACACCAAGCTTTTTATCAGGTGTTTTTATAATGCTCATGAATTGGGATTCGGCATTTTATCAAATCCATTTTCCAGGTCGAGCAAATAACGGTTAATTGCTATTTGTGTTTTTACATTTTGTGGAAGATTTTTTTGCCGGTCGGCTTCTGTAAGATGAGCGGATGAACTTTCATATTCCTTATTCAACATGTCTAAATGTGCAGCATAAAGATGTAGCAATGCTTTCTGTTTGTAGCTGCTGGTGATCATTGCATGGAGAAAACCAGAAAGCTCTTTTGAATACACTTTATCGTTACGGTAATTGAGAGCAGCATTATCCAGGTAATCATAGTTGCTCCAATAATCATCGCCATAAACCGCAGGAGTGGGAAATTCCGTTATCTTATTAGTGAGTAACCAGTCTTCTACTTTGTTGATTTCCCTCAGCAATAAAAAAGGCAATTCTTTATACTGCGACTCCGCTGCATAAATTTCTTTGATCATGTCGAGGCTTCGGCCGGGACAGTTAAAGATCTTCATGGCCCGGACAACATTTTTTTCATGTGTATTCTTTGCAAGTTTTATTGTTTCATCTGCGTTTTCATTTTCAAAACGCACAAGACACATTGTTCTGTTATATTCACCCATGTCAAACACTTTTGAAAGCAGGTAGTCGCCCTGAGGGCCAGGATAGCTTAAGGCTATTTGATATAACGCTGCGGCTTTGACCCAGCTTTTTGTTTTAACAGGAGCAATCCACGTATCATAAATGTTCTCCGCTTCTTTTGATCTTGCATTGAAATTTAATAACCGTACCAATTGAAATGCAGTTCTCAGCTTAATAAAAGGATCATTGGTGGCAGACCGAAGTTTTTTCAATTCACCCATCACACTTGTTACTGATGACTTTGGATGATTTTGTTCATCCCATGGATCAGGATAAGCTGTGATCTGCTCTATCTTTTTACTTAACTGCATGTATTCATACAATTCTGTTTGATCTGGCTGAAGCAGGAAATTCATCAGACTATTTTGCTTTCCCAATTTTTTTTGTTCCTCAAAGAATACCTGCGGCGGTGTACCATTGAGTAAGCTGTCAATATCTTTTCTAGAAGCTTTGTGTCCTGTTATTTCATACCATTCATTAATATTTTGTTCAACGTGTGGCTGTGTCCCGGCATACAGATCGGCTTTATACAAATAACTGCTGGCAAAATAAAACGGTGTGAGGTCAGGTTCATTAACGATATCAGGTTGCAGCAACCAAAAACGATATTCGCCCGGGTAAATATAAAAGCCACAGGCATCGGCTACCTTACGCGGAGGCAATAGTATGATGCTAATGCAAAGAAGAATATACTTTATCAATGGTTTCATAACTATATCGTTGAAATTCTTTTTCTGAAAGTTCAAATAGTGATATAGTGAAAGAATCAGTGTTGATCGCTTTTTTTGCCATCGTCACTGCTTCCGCCAGATCTTTTTCATCAATGGCTTCAGCTTTGATCTCATCTCCCGGGCGAAGAAATAGGTCTCTGTAGACAGTATCCCTGGTCACGCTGTAACGATGATCGCCCGTCGGTTTTAAAAAAGTAGCATGTATAAGGTCCTGTTCGGTCAGTTCGTTTTCTATCTGGTAAAATTGTTTATTGCGATAAACAATGCACCATGACCATGCAGGTAATACAAGATCGAGTGGGAGGGGATAGGTTTTCACAGAATTGAAATATGCTTTTGCTTTATTGCTTTCAAATATTGAATTATGATTGCCGTATTGTTTGGGATCGGAGATATTATAAACCATTAATATGCCCCTGTCAACCGGGGGCACCCCGGTTTTATCAGGATGTTTGAATTGGTGAAGGCGCACCGTAACCGTAAGTTGGACCTCATAGGGCAACAATCTTTTTACTTCCCTCAAAAAATTAAAATACTTCCTTTTCGTTGTGGCCGTCCAGTCGCAGTCAAACTGGATTTCTTTTGGAGTTATAGCTCCTTTGTAAGATGTAAGATCATGTCTTTCTTCATAATCCTTATCTAATGCATCGTATGCAGGTAAACATCTTCTTACCAAACGTGTTGCCAGTAAAGGGATCTCGAAAGAATCAATACGTTCGAATGTTTTGTTTGTGATGAACACCACAGGAACTAATTCCCGCGGGGATCCTTTGTAACTTTCCAAAGCGCTGTTGGTTAATTGAAGTTCATTATCAATGATCGGGATGGCTCCCTGCGAGTCACTCCAATCCACGTCCATTAAATGAACATATAATTTTTGAATACCATGTTGCTTTAAAAATTTCTCTTCGCCTTCAGTTACATCATTCATGCGCCAGAAATAATAGCCACGGGTTATGTTCTTCGAAGATTTTTTAGAACATGAAAAAAAGAAAGAAGCAATCAATAAAAAAAGGCAGAGGCTTCGGAAACTGTCCATACAGGACATTCGCAATTTTAGAGGCGAATTGATAGTCTAAATTTATATCCTTTATGGAAGTGCAGGAAGGCGCTAATGTTAAATCGGATTTAATAAAAATGAAATGTATCAAGGGCTTTCTGCCGTGCCGGCGTCAACACCGATAGCCGCGGAAGTATTATAGTTCTCCGCGACAACAGTAAAAAGATCGATATCGGGAAAACTACCAAGCAAACTAAAGGCATGTTTTATTAATTCAGTTGGGATGCGACCGGTAAGATGTCTTAAACGGGCTTCGTTATCCGGAAAAACATCAAATATCCCATATATATTGCCCGGCATCTGGAATGCAAACCATGCTGATGTTTGCTCTTCATCAATAGCAAAAGATTCCGCATCTTTTAAAAATTTCTCTACTTCTAATTCATGACCTTCTTTCGCTTTAAAGGTTAGGAATATTCCCTTTGTATTTGGCTGTGGCAACAGATGGTTGGAAGGGAGTTTGCTTCCCAGAATCTCGATCTCTTTAATGTCTGGTGCATTATCAAAAAGATCATTTGCTACCAGTGCTTTTGCGACATCACCCGTCAGATGGAGATCCCTGCTTACCTTATCGGGGAATACGTCGAATATCCCATAGTCCGAACGACCAAACCGGACGGCAAACCAGGCATTGGTCCCGGGTTCCTGCTGTACTAAGGGGATAGCGGAAGATAAAAATGCTTCTGTTTCTTTATCTCTTTTATGTTTGACATCTAATCGAACGAATAAGGCTTTTGTAATCATATCATGGTGTTTAAGAACAAGCAACAATTATTATACCTGAACAACACCGACAACGAGTAGCGTCATTGAACTTCCATTATGTCAAGATTATGTGAAAACAAATGTTTCACTTAGACTTGCAATGCAACGATTTTACAACGACTGGTGTCAGGCGACAAAAGAATGGTATGAATAATAGAAAATTTCATGGAACGGGAGTTGCTCTTGTAGTACTCGTCTTATTGCTCGGTTTTTATTCATGTAAGAAAGACGTGGACATGCCAACATTTCGCTATTATGAAGTAGGATTTAACGGCAATCCTGTAGAATGGAGGGATAGCTCCTTTGTTGTGGCTACAAGCAATGCTGCTTTGATTGAAGAACTTGAAGCACAATTGGCTCTACCTGTTGCACAACGTAAGATCGTGACTGGTGCACTTGTGGCGGGAAGCGGTGGATATAATAAGAACGCTTCGCACCAGTTCCAATGGCATTTCAAAGAAGATAATTGGCAACTTACTGAACTAAGCGCTGAAATTTATGATGGCAGACCCTATAGTGATATCGATAATGATATAGACTACTGGATGAACACCTTAAAAAGATTTGCGCCCTGGGGTTCTTATATCAAAAAGGAAATTCCAAAGCCATAATGCTACCAAATCATTTATTTCGATTGTGAAGTACCATTAATGCCAAACAAGTCATATGGCTTCTTGTTAAACTGATCATTAAATAACCAGGCTGTAAGGAAAACGAATGCGACAAATGCAAACACAACAAGCAGTTGAACACCGGATGTTTTTTGAATATCCTGTTTTGATCTTAGATCACAAATCTCACCGGGGCATTTCTGTGGTTTTTCTTTAAAAAACAGCGGGTAAAATTTACACCCGAGGCAGATGCCAAATGCAGTTTCAAAGAACAGGAACAGCAAGCAGACAAAACAGGTAATACCCGTTATCGGGCTATATGAATTAACTATCACGATAAAAATGAACATAGTGGCTGAGAGTACCACACCAATTGTCCATGCAAACTTCTTTGGCTGCGCGCCCACATATTCGGGCACCTGGTTATGCACGATCAAACGACCCAGTATT
>Ga0075419_10001037_pt1 | contig 17958 bp, 14 predicted proteins | sample SoiMetdeltSBSDD3_FD_76900 | JGI IMG/M metagenome (GOLD analysis project Ga0075419, IMG submission 76900) | Bulk soil microbial communities from a Populus tree surrounding site in Tennessee, USA - Soil MetaG P. deltoides SBSDD3 | ecosystem: Environmental > Terrestrial > Soil > Tree plantation... | reverse complement strand
GCGGTTCCACCTGCACGAGCCGTTCCCCGACTTCATGGCGTTCTACGGCACGCTCGCGACCGCGTCGAGCTGGATCGTGCCCAAGAAATACGTCGAGAAAGTCGGCGACGACGGATTCAAGAACCAGCCGGTCGGGCTCGGCCCGTACAAGTTCGTGAGCAGCACCCCGGGCATCGAGATCGTCCTGGAAGCCAATGAGGGCTACTGGCGCAAGGTGCCGTCGGTGAAGCGCCTGGTCTTGAAGAGCGTCCCGGAGGCGACCACGCGGGCCGCGATGCTCAAGAAGGGCGAGGTCGACGTCGCGTACCTGCTGGACGCGCCGGCCGCGCTCGAGCTCAAGCGAGACCCGAACATTCGTCTGGCGTTCTCGGGCGCGATCGGGATCCACTTCCTCGACTTCTTCGATCAGTGGGATCCGAAATCGCCGTGGCACGACAAGCGCGTGCGGCTCGCCGCGATCACGGCCGTCGATCTGCGCTCGCTGAACGAAGCCGAGAACCTGGGCGCGTCGCGGCTGACCGGAAGCCTCGTGCCGCGGAAGTTCGAGTTCGCCCTGCCGCTCGAACCCTATCCCCACGACCCGGCGAGGGCCAAGAAGCTCCTGGCCGAGGCCGGGTATCCCAACGGCTTCGACGCCGGCGATCTCTATCCGTATCCGCCGTACTTCTCGATGGGCGAGGCGGTGGCCACGAATCTCGCGGCGATCGGGATCAAGACTCGCATGGTCACGATGGAGCGCGCGGCCTTCCAGAGCGCCTGGCTAACGAAGAAGCTCAAGGGAATCTGTGTCTGTATCCACGCGATCTACGGCAATGCGGCGTCGCGCATGGCCGAGTTCGTGCCGAGCGACGGCGCGTTCGCGCGCGGCGCCGACCCCGACGTCGACGCGCTGTTCAAGCAGCAGGCGCGGGAGAGCGACCGCAAGAAGCGGGAGCAGATGCTGAGCCAGATCCAGCAGCTGCTGTACGAGCGCGTACGGTTCGGACCGATGTGGGAATACATCTGGCCGAGCGGGATCGGGTCGCGCGTCGGCGACGCCATGCTCTTGAAGATCGACCCGTATCCCTGGTCGGCGCCCTACGAAGACGTAACGCTGAAGAAGTAGGAGGCTCGGAGGGGGCCGTCGAGGCCCCCTTCGGCTTTAGCTGCGGAGCGCGTCGCGCAGCTCGCGCGTGAGGACCTCGACGGTCCCGCGCGTGCCGCCGGCGAGCTTCAGCTTCCACTCGCCCTCGGTCTCGAACCGCCGGTCGCGCAGCCGCTCACCCCAGGGCTTGATGGCCTCGCGAATCGCGTTGAGATCGAACGGATCGCGACGCAGCTCGCGGGCCCGCGCCATCACGTCGGGCGCCGCGCGGATGAACGCGCGCAGCGCCGCGCCGGTCTTGATCGAGTACTTCCGGCCCGCCCACGCGGTCGGGAACGTGGTCGAGAGCGCCTTGATGTAGTTCAGGAAGAAACGCTTGGCGCCGCCGCGGAGCGCCTGGAGCTGGCTGGAGCTGCCGACCTTCTCGACGGTCTCGAGGAAGTCGACGATCTCCTCGGCCAGCGGCGCCTGACTGACGCGTCCGCGGCCCGTCCCGAGCATCTTGATCTCGCCGTGCAGCGGCGAGGTGTCGTCCTCGTTGAGCGAGCGGATCACGTCGTGCGCGAGCGCCTGGTTCGCGTCCGGGTACAGCTTGCGGCCGGCCAGGCTGATGATGTGCGAGGGGTTCAGGCGCGTGTGCTTGGCGTTGATCGTGACGAAGAGCTCGACGATCTGACGCGCGTCGAGCGAGTCGAACAGCACCGCCGGCACCTCGATGGTCATGTTCTCGCCGGCCTGCGAGAGCGCGTGCAGAGCGAGCAGGCGATGCTGGCCGTCGAGCACCCTCAGGACCCCGTGCTCTTCCGGAATTTGCAGCAACCCCAGGTCGTGCTGGCCCGCTACCGGCGTGAACGTGAAGCGCTTCTCCGAGGTGATGATGACCGCGCCGGGAATGGCCGGCAGGGTCGCCGCGTCCTTGCACTCGCGGTAGTAGGCCACGAGCTCGTCGATCTTCCGGCGGATGACTGGGCGCTGGTAGGCCGACTCGCTCTCGCCGATCCGCTTCTCGAGCGAGTCCCAGTTGACGCGGGAGCGGTTCATCCGGGTTTTCTTCGGAGGCTCGTTCTGGGGACCGCCGGCGTAGCCGAGGACCTCGAACTTGACTAAACGGTCGATATCCTTGGCGGAAAGGCCGGCCTGGTAGAATTCGACGCCGAACTGCTTCACACGGCGCGTCGGGACGGTAATCATGGGTTTAGAAGCATAGCCGATCCCACAAACCCTTGTCAACAGAGGGGTTTTCAGGCATATGGGCACCTGAAGTTCCGGTAAGATCGTTCCCGTGAGCGGTCCGGCCATAGCGCTCGTCGTGTGCGCCGCCGTTTTGCACGCGATCTGGAACGCGCTGGCCAAGCGCGCCGAGAACCAGTTCGCGTTTCTCTGGTCGTCGGTCTCGGTGGCGGCCTTGCTCTTGCTCCCTCTCGGCCTCTCGCGCCTGCCTGGAGAGCCATCGCCGAGTTCGGGACTGCCGTTCGTTGCCGCAAGCATAGGCATCCACGCGGTCTACTTCTGGGCGCTGAGCCGCTCGTACCGCTACGGCGACTTCTCCCGCGTCTATCCGATGGCGCGCGGGCTCGGCGTCGCGCTCGTTCCGTTGTTCGCGCTGCCGCTGTTCGGCGAGCGACTGTCGTGGCTGGGCTCGCTCGGGATCGGGCTGGTCGTCGTCGGCATCGCGGGGCTCAGCCGGAATCCAGCGGCGGTGCGCTCGGCGCGCGGCTGGCTCGGCGCCGGGACGGTGTGGGCGATCGTGACTGGGCTGACGATCGCGAGCTACTCGCTCGTGGACAAGGCCGGCGTCGCGCGCTTGCACCCGATGCCCTACATCGCGCTCATGGGGCTCGGGCTCAGCGTGGTCCTCTGCCCCATCGTGCTCGCCGATCGGCACGCGCTCGTGAACGAGTGGCGCCGCCGCTGGCGGACGATCCTCGTGGCCTCGGCGATGAACCTGACCAGTTACCTGCTCGTGCTCTTCGCGTTCCGGCTCTCGAAGGTGGGCTACGTCGTGGCGTCGCGCGAGCTGTCGATCCTGTTCTCGGCGTTCATCGGCAGCCTCTGGCTCGGCGAGGGTCGGCTGGCGCCGCGACTCGCGGGCGCGTCGGTCGTGCTCGCGGGCGTCGTCTGCGTCGCCCTCGCGCGCGACTAGATCGCAGGCGGCCCGGCTTGCGCGAGCGCTACTTGAAGCCGAACGTTTCGGTCGCGAGACCCGCGATGTGGCGGCCGATCGCCAACGAGGCGGTGGCGCCCGGTGAGGGCGCATTGAGCACGTGGATCGCGTCGGCCTCGGCGACGATCCGGAAGTCGTCGACGAGCGAGCCGTCGGGGCTCACCGCCTGGGCGCGCACACCGGCACCGCCGCGCGTGACGTCTTCTGGACGCAGCGCCGGCACGAGCCGCTGGAGCGCCGTCACGAACGCGTTCTTGCTGAGCGAGCGGTACATCTCGTAACTGCCGGTGCGCCAGTACTTGCGCGCCATCTGCCAGAAGCCGGAATACGTCAAGGTGCCCGCGAGCTCGCCCGGCCTCACCGTGCCGAACCGGTAGCCCTCGCGCGCAAAGGCCAGCACCGCGTTCGGCCCCGCCTCGACCTCGCCGTGCACCGTGCGCGTCAGATGCACGCCGAGGAACGGAAACTCCGGATCCGGTACCGGATAGATGAGCCCGCGGACGATGTCCTGACGCTCGGGCCGGATCATGTAGTACTCGCCGCGGAACGGAATGATGCGCAGGTCGACCCGCGCGCCGGCCATCCGAGCGACCACGTCCGAATAGAGCCCGGCGCAGTTCACGATCCGCGTCGCGGGCACGGCGCCGCCCGGCGTGACGAGCTCGATCTTGCCGGCGCGCCGCTTGATCGCGGTCACCTGCGCGTTCGTCTGGATCGTCACGCCGCGAGCCGTCAGCTCGCGCGTCATCGCCACGCAGACTTCCTTGTAGTCGACGATCGCGGTCGAGGGCGACCGGATCGCGCGAATCGCGTTCGCGTGCGGCTCGATCTCGCGAAGCTGGCCCGGGTCGATCATCTCCACCGGCACGCCGTTGGCGACGCCGCGCTCGTAGAGCGTCTGCAGCCGCGGCAGCTCGGCCTGCTCGGTCGCGACGATCACCTTGCCGACGTGATCGACGCGGATCCCGTGCTTGCCGCAGAAGTCGAGCATGAGGCCCTTGCCCTCGACGCAGAGCTTGGCCTTGTAGGAGCCCGGCTTGTAGTAGATGCCGGAGTGGATGACGCCCGAGTTGTTGCCGGTCTGGTGCGTGGCGAGCTTGGCTTCCTTCTCGAGCACGACGAGCCGCGCCTTCGGCGCGCGCTCGCTCAGGGCCCGCGCGGTCGCCAGGCCGACAATGCCGCCGCCGATGATCGCGATGTCGTAGGAGTTTTCCATGGCCCACCATTGATAGAATCTGGCACGACCGCTGTCAAGCGCCGAACCTGAACCACTCCGGAGGGACAAACCGTGGCGGGAAAGTACTTCGAGGAGCTCGAAATCGGACAAACCTACCGGCACCAGCCCGGACGCACGGTGACCGAGGCGGACAACGTGTGGTTCTCTTGTCTCACGATGAACCCCCAGTCGCTCCACGTCGATTTTCACGCAGCCGAGAAGGCGGAGTTCGGCAAGCCGCTCGTGAACAGCCTCTTCACGCTCGGCGTCGCGGTCGGGCTCTCGGTCGGTGAGACCACGCTCGGCACCACCGTGGGCAATCTCGGCTTCGAGAAGGTCGAGTTCCCGAAGCCCGTCTTCCACGGCGACACGATCTATTCCGAGACGGAAGTCGTCGACAAGCGCGAGTCGCGCTCGCGGCCGCAGTGGGGCATCGTCACCTTCGTGCATCGCGCGCTCAACCAGCGCGGCGAGGTCGTGATGGTGGCGCGCCGCAACGCGATGATGCGCAAGAAGGGCGCCTGACGTGGCGCGCCGGCGGCGGTCGCTCCACTTCGTGCCAGGCGGCAACGAGCGGATGCTCGCCAAGGCGCTCACCTTGCCGGCCGACGGTCTGATCCTCGACCTCGAAGACGCAGTCGCGCCCGACCGCAAAGCGGCGACGCGCGGCGTCGTCGGCGAATGGCTCACGCGCGATTTCGGCGGGCGCGAGCGCTGGGTGCGGATGAATCCGATCGCGACCGGGCTCGGCCAGGCCGACCTCGAGGCGACGATGGCCTCGCGGCCCGACGGCTACGTGGTGCCCAAGCCCGGCAGCGCCGCCGACATCCGCCAGATCGTGCGGATCCTGGACCGGCTCGAGCAGCACCACGGAATCCCGAACGGCGCCACCCGGCTCGTGCTGATCGCGACCGAGACGGCCGAAGGGCTCTTGAACATCCGCGAGATCGCGGCGGCGACGCCGCGAACGGTCGCGATCTCCTGGGGCATCGAGGACCTCGGCGCCTCGATGGGGCTCGGCCGCGTGCGTGACGCCGAAAACCGCTACATGGACATCCCGCGCTACGCGCGCGTCATGTGCTCGGTGGTCGCCTCGGCGACCGGCGTCGACGCGATCGACACGGTCTTCACGGACATCGCGGATCTCGAGGGTCTCCGGCGCGAATGCGACGAAGGGGTGGCGATGGGCTTCACCGGCAAGATCTCGATCCATCCCAACCAGATCGCGGTGATCAACGAGGCCTTCACGCCCGCGAAGGAAGCAGTCGACGAGGCGCGTCAGCTCGTCCTCCTGTTCGACGAGCACGCGCGGCGCGGCGTCTACGCGTTCACGTTCAAGGGCCAGATGGTGGATGCTCCGCACCTCGCGCGCGCGAAGAAGCTCCTGGCGCGAGCGGGCGGGGAGTGAGCCGGGCGCCCGAGGGCGGCTCGTCGAGGGCCGACGGCGACCTGCGCACGGCTTGAGATGCGGGCGCTCGTCCTGACCGTTCCGTCGCCGGTCGAGACGGCGCCGCTTCGTCTCGAGGAGCGGCCCACACCGTCGCCTGGAGCGGGCGAGGTGCTCGTACGCGTCAGCGCGTGCGGCGTGTGCCGAACCGATCTGCACATCGTCGAGGGCGAGCTGCCGCCGATGCGGCCGTCGATCGTGCCGGGTCATCAGGTCGTCGGGCGCGTCGAGCGCGCCGGTCCGAACGCGCACCGCTTCCGGCCCGGAGACCGCGTTGGCGTCGCCTGGCTTCGCGCCACGTGCGGCGCGTGCGAGTCGTGCCGCGCGGGCCGCGAGAACCTCTGCGAGCGCGCCGAGTTCACCGGCTATCACGCCGACGGCGGATTCGCCGACTACGCGATCGTCGACGAGCGCTTCGCGTACGCGATTCCGCCCGTGTTCGGCGACGCCGAGGCGGCGCCGCTCCTCTGCGCCGGCATCATCGGCTATCGCGCCCTCAAGCTCGCCGAGGTGAGGCCGGGCGGCCGGCTCGGCGTCTACGGCTTCGGCGCCTCCGCCCACGTGACAGTGCAGGTCGCGCGCGCCCGCGGCATCGAGGTCTTCGTCTGCACGCGCGAAGAGTCGCACCGGGAACTCGCCCGGCGGCTCGGCGCGGCGTGGGTCGGCGGCATCGGCGACGCGCTGCCCGCCAGGATGAACGGCGCCATCCTGTTCGCGCCGGCCGGCGAGCTGGTGCCGGTCGCGCTCCAAAGCCTCGCGCGGGGCGGCACCCTGGCGCTGGCCGGCATCTACATGTCGCCGGTGCCGCCGCTCGACTACGCGCGCGATCTCTTCTACGAGCGCACGGTCCGCAGCGTCACCGCGAACACCCGCGCCGACGGCGAGGAGCTCCTGACGGAAGCCGCCCGCATTCCGATTCGAACCGCGACGACGACGTTTCCGCTCGAGGATGCCAACCGGGCGCTGAGCCTGCTCAAACGCGGGAAATTCGCCGGTGCGGGAGTTCTCTTGACCGGTGAGGGTTCTCGCGTATGATCACCGAACATTTGACGGAGGCTCATCGATGAGCGACCACGACGACCTTCTGCGCCGAGCTGGTCAGGTCCTTCCCGGAGGCATTCTGGGCAGCCATCGCAGCGGACCCGGGCTCGAGTTCGTCGTCAAGGAAGGCAAGGGCGGCTATCTCTACGACATGGCGGGGCGGCGGTATCTCGACTACCTGCTAGGCTCCGGCCCGATGCTGCTCGGCCACGCGCATCCCGCGGTCGTCGAGGCCGTCGAGCGCCAGATGGCGCGCGGCACGTCGTACTTCCTGCTGAACGAGCCGGCGATCCAGCTCGCCGAAGAGATCGTCAAGGCGGTCCCGTGCGCCGAGCAGGTGCGGTACACCTCGAGCGGGTCGGAGGCGACCTTCTTCGCGCTCCGCGTCGCCCGCGCCTACCGCAAGCGCGACAAGATCATGAAGTTCGAGGGCGGCTTCCACGGCACGCACGACTACGCGCTGATGAGCGTCGTACCGCGCTCGCCCAAGGCGTTTCCCGCGCCGATGATGGATTCGGCCGGCGTGCCGCATGCGATCGAGGCCGAGGTGCTGATCGCCCCGTACAACGATCTGGCGACGGCCGAGGCGTTGATCGCGGCGCATCACGGCGAGCTCGCCGCGGTTCTGATCGAGCCCTACCAGCGGACGATCGTTCCCGCGCCGGGGTTTCTGGCCGGCCTCCGCGCCGCGACCAAGCGCTACGGCGTGCCGCTGATCTTCGACGAGATCGTGACCGGGTTCCGCTTCGCCTACGGCGGCGCCCAGGAATACTACGGCGTCGTCCCCGACCTCGCCGCGTACGGCAAGGTCGTCGCCGGCGGATTTCCGCTGGCGTGCATCGCAGGGCCCAAGGAGATCATGCGGCACTTCGACGCGGCACTCGAGGGCACGCCGGACTACGTCTGGCAGGCCGGCACCTTCAACGGCAACGCGATCGCGTGCGCGGCGGGCCTGGCGACGCTCGCCGAGCTGCGTAAGCCGGGCATGTACCAGCGCCTGTTCAAGACCGGCACCCGCCTTCGCGAAGGCCTGGCCGCCGCCGCGCGCAAGCACGGCGTGCCTGCGCAGGTCAGCGGCGAGCCGCCGGTGTTCGACATATTCTTCACCGACCGTGAAGTCGTGGACTATCGCGCGACCCTGACCGCGGATCGCGACCGGATCAAGGCCTTCAACCAGGAGCTGGTCCGCCGCAAGGTCGTCAAGGCCGTGAACAAGATCTACGTGTCGCTCGCCCATACCGACAACGACGTCGACGAAACGCTGGACATATTCGACCAGGCGCTCGGGGTCATCGCTGCCGGCGCGTGAGGTCGCGGAGACATCCATGAATCTCAGCCGACGACATCTGCTCAAGCTGGGCGGCGCGGCCCTCGCGGGCGCGTCGATGGCCCCGGCTGTCGCGCGGGCCCAGACGCCCAAGCGCGGCGGAACCCTCGCGATCCGAACCTGGGATCCGCCGCACTTCGACCCGTTCCAGACGATCTCCTACAAAACGCATATCGCGCTCAGCTTCACGCACAGCCGGCTCTTGAAGCACAAGGCCGGGCCGAGCGTCGTGCCCGGAACGTTTCCGGTCGAGGGCGATCTGGCCGAGTCGTGGACGCAGCCGAACGAGACGACGTACGTCTTCAAGCTCCGCCGCGGCGTGAAGTGGCACAACAAGCCGCCGGTCAACGGGCGCGAGCTGACGGCCGACGACGTCGTGTTCAGCGTGAACCACTTCCTGACGGTGAAGGGCAACGCCAACGCGTACATGCTCAAGGCGGTCGACAAGGTCGAAGCGACCGACAAGTACACGGTGAAGTTCACGTTGAAGGAGCCGTTCGTCTGGTTCCTCGACATGATCTCCAACCCGCACGCGGTCGCGATCGTCGCCAAGGAAGTCGTCGAGAAGTACGGCGACCTCAAGAAGCCCGAGTCGGTTATCGGCACCGGGCCGTGGATGCTCGACTCGTACCGCCCGAACGTCGGGCTCAGCTACGTGCGCAACCCGAATTACTTCATCCAGGGGTTGCCGTACATCGATCGCGTCGAGGCGACGGTGGACGAGGACAACGCGTCCCGGATGGCGGCCTTCCTGAGCGGTAAGTACGATCTCGGCTGGGAATTTCCTGGGACGGTCAACCGCGTCGACTGGGTGCAGATCAAGGACACGCTCAAACAGAAGCGCCCGAAGCTCCAGACCGTCGAGTTCCCGTCGCCGGTGATGAGCCACATCTCGATGCGAACGGATCAGAAGCCGTTCAGCGACGTACGGGTCCGCCAGGCGATGTCGATGGCGATCGACCGTAAGGCCATCATCGAGGCGGTGCTCGAGGGCGTCGGCGCGATGAACCCGGCTGTGCCGGCCGCGTTGAAGGAGTGGTCGATCCCGTTCGACAAGCTCGGCGAGGGCGCGAAATACTATAAGTACGATCCGGCCGAGGCCAAGAAGCTCCTGGCCGCCGCCGGCTACCCCAACGGATTCCCCGGCACGATGTGCTTCACGACCTACGGCTCGACGATCCTGGTCGACACGATGCAGCTCGTGCAGAAGGACCTCAAGAACGTCGGCATCGACGTCAAGATCGACCAGAAGGAGTACGGCGCATACATCGCGACCTGCTTCTACGGCAAGTTCGACTCGATGACGTTCGGTCCGCAGACGGGATTCCTCGAGCCGGACAACTTCCTCTTCGGCCAGTACTTCCCGGAGGAGCTGAAGAACCAGAGTCACATCAACGACCCGGTCGTGGCCGACATGCTGAAGAACCAGCGGCGCACGGCTGATCCCGCCAAGCGGCGCGAGATCATCTACGACATCCAGCGGCACCTGGCCAAGCAGCAGTACTACGTCCAGATGCCGTCCGGTATCTACATCGCGGTGTGGGAAGGCGCTGTCAAGAACTACGGCCCGAACATGGGCTATGACTACGGCGGGCGTCTCATGGCCGCCTGGCTCGATCGCTAGCCGCGTGTCCGGCCGCCCGTGCTGAGGCGGTATCTCGTCAAGCGGCTGCTGATCGCGATCCCGTCGCTGTTGATCGCGTCGCTGATCGTCTTTACGCTGCCGCGGCTCATCCCGGGCGACGTGGTCGTGCTGATGCTCCAGGAGAAGGCGTACGCGAAGGACCTGGATGAGCTGCGCGCCAAGCTCGGCCTCGACCGGCCGCTGCCCGTTCAGTACGTCGAGTGGCTCGGCAAGGTCGCCCGCGGTGATCTCGGTGAATCGCTCTGGACCAAGCGGCCGGTCATCGACGAGATCGGCCAGCGCCTGCCGGTCACGTTCGAGCTCGCGATCTTCGGCCTCTGCTTCGCGCTCCTGATCGCGATTCCCGTCGGGATCATCTCGGCGGCGCGACAGGACACGCTCAGCGACTATCTCGCGCGGAGCCTGGCGATCCTCGGACTCTCGGTCCCGGCGTTCTGGCTGGCAACGTTGCTGATCGTGTTGCCTGCGATCTGGTGGGGCTGGCGTCCGGTTACGGGCTTCGTGGAGTTCTCCAAGGATCCGTTCGGCCACGTGACGCAGCTGCTCCTGCCCGCCGCGATCCTCGGCATCGCAACCGGCGCGGCGCTCATGCGGCTCACCCGCGGCATGCTGCTCGAAGTGCTGCGGCAGGACTACGTGCGCACCGCCTGGGCGAAGGGGCTTGCCGAGGGCGTGATCGTGATGAAGCACGGGCTCAGGAACGCGGTCATCCCCGTGGTGACCCTGCTCGGAACCCAGCTGCCGCAGATCATCGGCGGCACCGTCATCATCGAGACCGTGTTCGGCCTGCCCGGCATGAGCCGCTTCCTGTTCGACGCGATCAACCAGCGCGACTACCCGGTGATCCAGGGGGTCAACCTGGTCGTCGTCTCGCTGATCGTCGCGATCAACCTGACGGTGGACGCGCTCTACGCGGTCCTCGACCCGCGGATCCGGTACTAGGCGGCAGGCTGGTGTGAGCACGCGAGTCGAGAGTCCCGAGCAGGTTGCCCCGGCGGCGGCGAGCGCCCGCTCGCGCGGCGTCGGCGTCCAGACCCTGCGCGCGCTCGGGCTGTTCGCGCGGCGCAAGCCGCTCGGCGCCCTCGGCGCCGTGATCGTCGGCGCGCTCCTGGTGATGGCCCTGTTCGCCGAGCAGATCGCGCCGTACGGCTACGACGACACGATTCGCGGCGCGCGGATGCGGCCGCCGTCGACCGCGCACTGGCTCGGCACCGACAATCTCTCCCGCGACATGTGGAGCCGCATCGTCTACGGCGCGCGGGTGTCGGTCACGGTCGGCTTCGCGACGGTCGCGCTGGCGGTCGTCCTGGCCACGACGATCGGCGTCTCCAGCGGGTACTTCGGCGGCGCGTACGACCTGGTGGTCCAGCGCGTGGTCGACGCGTGGCTTTCGTTTCCGTATCTCGTCATCGTGCTGTCGGTCATGGCGGTCCTCGGTCCCGGGCTCCTCAACGTCGTGCTCTCGCTCGCCATCATCATCGCGGCCGTGAACTCGCGCGTGATCCGCGGAGCCACGATCGCGATCGCGCAGGGGACGTACGTCGAAGCGGCGCGGGCGCTGGGCTGCGGGCACATACGGATCTTGGTGCGCCACATCCTGCCCAACGTGATCGCGACGATCATCATCCTGGCCACGATCGGGCTCGGCGCCGCGATCCTCGCCGAGTCGGGGCTCTCGTTCCTCGGATTCGGCGTGCCGCCGCCGTATCCGGCCTGGGGCGCGATGCTGTCGGGGTCGGGCCGCACGTACATGTTCCGCGCACCCTGGATGGCGATCTGGCCCGGCATCGCGATCTCGCTGGCGGTCTTCGGGTTCAACATGCTCGGCGACGCGCTCCGCGACGTCCTCGATCCTCGCCTGCGCGGCCGATAGCCGGGCCGCCGCCCCCAGGCGCTTGACGCGTCGGCGCCGCGGGGGTACAGAGAAGGTACGGCGACGTGACCTGGTGTCGCGCGCCGTCGTGGGCCCACGCAAATCCAGGAGGTGTGGATGGAGCAAACACCACCGGACTTGATAGCCGCGCCACACGGAGCCTGCTAGCGGCTCCGAGCGGCGCCCACAAGTTGTGATCAACACATTCCCGGCGCAAGTCGGGACGCGCAGCCAGGTCTGCGCAACACGAAAAGGGGATGCCGTGGGCGGGCTTGTCTCGCCCACGCCCCCGATACTCCCCATACCGCGAGAAAGAACGCGCCCGCGTGCCCTCTGATCTGTTTCTCGCGGCGTCCGGTTGGCCGAGCCCAACACTCGCCCAGGTCGTGCCGCCGTCGTGCGCGCGCGAGGTGTCCGCCGCGCCGTCCTTCGCTGTCGACGGAGACGACCTGGTGGCGACATTTCCGGAATTTAGCCCACGGCAGCCCGCGCACCGTCTGGTCCCGGCCCTCAGCGCCCTCGGCGAAAGCCCCCGAGGGTTTCGCTTCGAGCTTTCCGCGTTCGCGCGGGGCTCGTGGTCGCCCTGGGTCGCCGGCGCGACCATCGGAGACGCGCGATTCGCGTTCCTGGCCTCGAGCGCCGCGCCGCTGGTCTGCGAGATCGACGAGTTCGTCGCAAGCGCGCCGGCCGAACGCGTGCGGCTGGCGTTGCGCGCGCGCGTCGGCGACGCCGGGGCCGCTCCGACACAGTGGTGTGTGTCGCTTTCGGCGTGGAGCCCGGGGTCAGACGAGCTGCCCGGCGTCGATGGGCCGCGCCTGTCCGTCCCGGCGTTCAGCCAGATGGAAGAAGATCCGGCGCTCCGCCATCGCGTGTGCTCGCCGACGTGCGTGGCGATGGTCATGGCCTACTACGGCGCGCCGGTCCCGGTGGCCGAGCTCGCCCGCGAGATGCTTCAGCCCGAGCTCGATCTGTACGGCGTCTGGCCCGCCGCGATCCGCGCGGCGAGTCGTCGCGGTCTCGGCGGTTACCTCCTGCGCTTCCCGGATTGGGCCGCGGCCGCGTGGTGCCTCGAGCGCGGCATGCCCGTGATCGCGTCGCTCCGCTACGGCGCCGGCGAGCTCCGCGGCGCCGCGATCGAGCAGACGACGGGCCATCTGGTGGTGCTGACCGGCTGTGCCGGAGGCGAGGTCTTCGTCAACGATCCGGCTGCGCCGCGGTCCACCGAGGTCGCGCGTCGCTACCGGCTCGACGAGCTTCGCCGGGTCTGGCTGGCGCGGTCGGGTGTGGGCTACGTGCTGTTCGCGCCGACCCGGCGGCCGCGCGGCGCAGGAGACTCCGCGGCCCCGTGACGAATTGGGCGCGCGAGCGGGTGCGATACAATGCGCGAGTCATGCGTTTCCGACTGACCGTGAGCGTGCTGATCGTCGCGCTCGCCACGGGCGCGTGCGGGACCGACACCCGCGAGTGGATGAAGCTCGATCAGACGTACACGACCGAGGAATTCCGGCGCGACTACAAGCAGTGCACGATCAAGGGCAAGCTCGACGACGACTGCATGAAGGCGCGCGGATGGACCGCCGTGACGCCGCCGAAGCTCGAGCAGAAGAAGGACGACCCGCTCTCGCAGCCCGCCGGCCGCTCGCCGCGCCGTTATTGACGCGCGCGACCGCTCAGCGCCGCCCGCCCGTCCCCGCGTGGTCAGCCAGGCGCGCGGCGATCTGCCGCACGCGCTCCAGCTCATCGGCGTCGCCGGTGCGCGACGCGAGCCCCTCGGCCACGCGCATGCACTGCTCGACCGTCGAGTGGTCGCCCAGCGCGCCGAACGCCTCGGCCGCGTGGAGCACGCCGTTGAGCGAGCGCTGCTGCCGCGCGCGAAAGAACGCGATCCAGTACGTCTCGCGCGCGCGCGCGGCGGCGTCGCGGGCGAGCCCCGGAAATGCGCCGAGCCGCAGCGAGGCGTTGGCGACGGTCAGGAGGCCGAGCCAGCCGGGATGGCTGAGCGCCGACGAATAGGCCTGGCGCCACGCGCGGACCGATTCGCCGGGATCGTTGCTGGTGAGCGCCTGGTCCATGGCCTGGATGTGCGCGGTCCATGGGCCGAGCGTCTCGATCTTTCCAAACATCGGGCGTACCATCACCGAACCTCCGTTGTGCCGTCCGCCGTACACGCTCGCGGTGCGCTTTTCGGTTGCTCGAAGCTCATCGACGTATCCTCCGTGTGAAATAAGTCACCTCGCTATGGGGTCAAGCCCCGGTAGTTGCTTTCCTGGGCATCAGCGGCCCAGCGCTCCGTGAACGCTCGGACGTACTCCTTGGCCTGCGGATCGGGTGAGCGCGCCGCGACCCGGCGCGCGACGTGAATGCACTGCTCGACGACGTCGCGGTCGCCGAGATCGGCGAAGCGCTCCGCGGTGCGCAGCACGCCCTCGACCGAGCCTTCGGCCCGCGCGCGGAACAAAGCCGTGAGATAGGCCTGACGGGCCTTCGCGACTGAGATGGCCCCGAACCCGGCCCGCGCGCCGAGAGCTCGATAGGTGTCACCCGTGGCGACCATCCCTTGCCAATGCCGGCTCTTCAAAGCGGCGACGTATGCCTCCCGCCACAGCCGCTCGGCGGTGGGGAGGTCGCCTCGCGCCATGGCCTCCTCGACTGCGAGCAGCCGTGCCTGCCAGCGGACCTGAACATCGGTTCCGATGGCGTGGTCGGCGACTACGGTCGGGACGGTCGCCACGATCGGAATCAGCCCGAGTGTCGAGACGATCGCTGGGAGAGACCAGCAAAGCCAGCGGCTCGACCACAGGTCATTCATGACTGCCTCCATGCGCACCACATAAGGCAAGGCCGATACCATCCGGAAATCGCCGTTGAAATAGGTGGTTACACGGCAGTCTGACCGGTCACGCGGTGGGCGACTGGTCAAGAGTTGAACACCGTACTGACCGGCGGGTAAGATGGCGGAACCATGAAGCACCTGGCGGAGCTGCTCGGGAAAAGCCCGGGCATCGAGGCCGTCCGCGAGAAGATCACGCGGCTCCTCGCGAGGCAGCAAGATGCTCGTCGTCTTCCGCCGGTGCTCATCGAAGGCGAGACGGGTACGGGCAAGGGGCTCTTGGCCCGCGCCATCCATCGTGCGGGGCCCCGTCCGGACGGGCCGTTCGTCGACGTCAACTGCGCCGCAATTCCGGAAACTCTGCTCGAGGCGGAGATGTTCGGCTTCGAGCGTGGCGCTTTCACCGACGCGCGGCGGTCGAAGCCCGGCCTGCTTCAGACCGCCAACCGCGGCACGATCTTCCTGGACGAGGTCGGCCTCCTCTCCGAAGGGCTGCAGGCGAAGCTGCTCAAGGTGCTCGAGGAGCGGACCGTGCGCCGGCTGGGGAGCACACGCGACGAGGCGATCGACGTCTGGATCCTCACCGCGACCAACGAGGATCTGAAGTCGGCGATCCACGGGCGGCGCTTCCGCGAGGACCTGTATCACCGTCTGGCGGTGCTGATGCTCTCGCTGCCGCCGCTGCGCGAGCGCGGCGCCGACATCATGATGCTCGCGCAGCACTACCTGGGTCGCGCGTGCGCCGACTACGGCGTCTCGGCCAAGACGCTCGACGCCGACGCGGAGGCGGCGCTCACCGCCTATGCGTGGCCGGGCAACGTGCGCGAGCTCGCCAACCTGATGGAGCGCGTCGCGCTGCTCTCGTCGGATCCGGCCGTGACGGCGGCGGCGCTCGGGCTGCCCGCGGGCGCATCGGCGAAGGCGCCGCCCGCGTCCCCGCCGAGCGGTGGGCCGGGGAGCTCGCTCGACGACGCCGTGCGCGATCGCGTCATCGAAGTGCTGGCGCAAACCGACTGGAACATCTCGCGAACGGCGGCGCTGCTCGGCATCTCACGCAACACGCTGCGCGCCCGCATCGAGAAATATGGCCTGCGCCCCGGTGAAGCGCCGACGCCACCGCCGCCGAAATCCGAGAGACGCCCGCCGCGGCGCGCCGAGGCTCCGCCGGTCGTTCCCGAGGAAGCGCCGGCGCCGCCGGTCACGCCGGTCTCCCCGCCGGCCGAAGCGCCTCTCGAGTGGGAGCGCCGGCGCGTCACGATGCTGCGAGCCTCGCTGCTGGCGCCGTCGGCGCCCGAGGCGCTGCTCGAGACGAATCGGGCGCTCGAGCTGCTACTCGACAAGGTACGGAGCTTCGATGGGACGATCGAAGGGCGCGGGCCGACGGGGATCGCGGCCGCGTTCGGTCTGGATCCCGCCGAGGACACGCCGAGCCGCGCCGCGCACGCGGCCATGGCGATGGTCAACGCGGTCACGCGCGCGCGTCAGGAGGCCGGAGCCGGGCCCGCGATCAAGGTGGCCGTCCACACGAGCCAGATGCTCGTCGGCCGCGGCGCCGGCGCGCCCGAGCTCGATCTGGAGGGCAAGCAGGCGGCGTTGGTCGTGCTCAACGCCCTGGTCGAGCGCGGCGGCGCCGACAGCGTGATGGTCAGCGAGGCCACGGCGCCGTTCCTCACTCGCGGGTTCGAGTTCCTCGAGCTGCGCGGCGAGGAGTTCGCGCGCGGCCGCGCCTACGCCCTGCTCGGGCGCGGCCGGACCGGGCCCGGCTACGAAGGCCGCGCCTCGACATTCGTCGGGCGCAACCGCGAGCTGGAGCTCCTGTCGAGCCGTCTGGAATCGGCCGTGCGCGGCCGCGGTCAGATCGTCGGAATCAGCGGCGAGGCCGGCATCGGCAAGTCGCGGCTGATCTACGAGTTCCGCGACAGCCTGGTCGGCAAGGCCGTGACGTGCCTCGTGGGCCATTGCCATTCCCACGGCACGGCCGTGCCCTATCTCCCGATTCTCGACGTGCTCCGAGCGGCGTGCGGCGTCACCGAGAGCGACGCGCCGGCGGTGGCGGCGGACAAGGTACGCACGACCTTGATCGAAGCGGGCATGGACCTGTTCGACACCGCGCCCTATCTCTTGCATCTACTCGACATCGAGCACGATGCGGAGCGCTTCGCCGCGCTCACGCCGGACGCGACGAAGGCGCGGATCTTCGAGACCTTGCGTCAGCTGACACTCAAGCGCAGCCGGCAGGGACCGCTCGTCATCGTTGTCGAGGATCTGCACTGGATCGACAGCACCTCGGAGGAGTACCTGGCCGGCCTCGCGGAGATTCTTCCGGGCGCGCGCCTGTTGCTCGTGTGCACGCACCGGGGCGGATACCGACCGTCGTGGATCGAGAAATCGTACGCGACGCAGGTGGCCCTGCAGCCGCTCGCGCCTGAGGAGAGCCTGCGCATCGTGCGATCCGTCCTCGGCCGGGAGCAGGCCGCCGATTCGCTCTACGAGCTCATCGTCGCCAAGGCCGAGGGCAATCCGTTCTTCGTCGAGGAGCTGGCGCGGACCGTCCGCGAGCAGATCGGCGGCACCTCGCCGATGACGGTGCCCGATACGGTCGAGGAGGTGCTCGGCGGTCGCATCGACCGGCTGCCCGCCGAGGAGCGGCGGCTGCTCGAGGTCGCGGCGGTAGTCGGCAAGGACGTGGCGTTCCCCGTGGTCCACGCAGTCGCCGGTCTGTCGCAAGAGGCGCTCACGCGGGCCTTCGAGCGCCTCAAGAGCTCCGAGTTCCTCTACGAGACGAGCCCGGGGCCCGAGATCGAGTACACGTTCAAGCACACACTGACCCACGAGGTCGCGTACGGCCGGCTCCTGGCCGAGCCGCGCCGCACCCTGCACGCGCGCATCACCGACGCGATCGAGCGCCTGTACCCCACGCGGCTCGTCGACCACGTCGAGCGTCTGGCGTATCACGCGTTCGAGGGCGAGGCGTGGGCGAAGGCTCACACGTACCTGCACCAGGCCGGCACGAAGGCCTATACGCGCTGCGCGCACCAGGAGGCGGCGGCGTGCTTCGATCGCGCGCTGTCGGCCCTCTCGCGGCTGCCGGACAGCCGGGAGCGCGCCGAGCGGACGGTCGATCTCCGGTTCGATCTGCGCAACACGCTCCAGCCGCTCGGTGAGTTCGGACGAATTCTCGAGTCTCTTCACGAGGCCGAGGCGCTATCGCGGAGCCTCGGCGACCAGCGGCGCCTGGGCGAGGCCTCGGCGTACCTGACGGACTACTTCCGGCTGATGGGAGACCAGGCGCGCGCCATCGAGTACGGCCAGCAGGCGCTGTCGATCGCGG
>Ga0075419_10001034_pt1 | contig 17970 bp, 13 predicted proteins | sample SoiMetdeltSBSDD3_FD_76900 | JGI IMG/M metagenome (GOLD analysis project Ga0075419, IMG submission 76900) | Bulk soil microbial communities from a Populus tree surrounding site in Tennessee, USA - Soil MetaG P. deltoides SBSDD3 | ecosystem: Environmental > Terrestrial > Soil > Tree plantation... | reverse complement strand
ACCTAACAAAAACGCAGAATATTCCGTTAAATTCGTACACCGTTATCTTCGTATTGTTTTCCCATTTCGATCCCCATTCTTTTTTGCAAGCGCGGCTGTAATCCGAAACAGCGCCCGACAACATAAAGAGAAAAAATGTTAGTGCGACCAAGAAAATGACCGGATGCTTGTCTAGAAATGTTGAAAACTTTTTTAGCCACGATGATCGCATAGAGTATTTATAAAAGTGGTCGCGTAGTAATTCGCTGTAGCGCTGGTATCCGACTTCCTCGATTAGCCTCAAGCGCTCGGCGGGATCATCCCAATTGATGCTCATGGCCGTCGCTCCCCGCGAAGTTTTGCAATTTGCACATCGATTTCGCCGGGCGCCGAGTGGAGCGTTTTATTTTTCTGGCCCGTCAGTTCATTGGCGATCTGCAACAGCCGCTCGCGATCGTGACGGGTGACGCCGAAAACGGTGTGTAGCGTGATCGCTCTATGCAGCAGGTTGAGCTGTGCCAGTGCTTGCGACGTGTTTTGTATCATGGCGCGGCCTCAGTACGTCGATACCCACTGTGCTGTGACGGCGAGCAGGTTTTTAAAATTGCGGCCGCTCGTCGCTTGCTTGATGTAGGTGTCTATCTCGTCTTGCTCGACGCCAGCGGAGCGCATGGCCTTGATGGTGCGGCCCAAGATGGCAAGCGGGTTGTCCTGAGTAAAAAGCCGGACTTTGATGTCCGGAAATTTGATCAATCCGATCATGTCCCCGTTTTCAATTTTGCAATTTTGATTTCGATTTCACTGATCGCTTCGCTTAGTGTTTGATGTTTGGTGCCAGTCAAGTTGCTGGTCATCTGCAAAAGCTGATCGCGCACGTCCGGATTGGCACCGAAGGCTTGGTAGTAGCGGATCGTTCGATGAGCGATGCCAAGCTGGTAAAGCAGGTGCCGTTCATTCATGGTTGGCCCCCGACCAATGCTTTGCGGATTGATCTACAATTTTCGCCAGTGTCCGGCTTGTTCGCTTCCGCCAATGATTTGTTGCTTCAAGCCTATCGTGTTCGGCGTCCAGCCCTGAGGGTAATGATTTTTTTTCAAGGCCGGATAGCGCCGCCCGCAGCGAGCGATATTTGGTGCCGGTCAACTCACGGGCGGATTGCAACAGCTGGGCGCGCCTATCCGGTTCCATACTCTCAAGGGGCTGATAAGCGCGGATCGCACCGTGAAGCACGGCAAGCCGGTGAAGTATTTTTGGTTCATGCATGGCTGTGCCCCGCCGCACCCGGTTTATCGGTTTGCTGAAAACGCGGCTTGTGAATCCATGCCAATGATTTGTTGGTAAAGGACCCCCGTCTATGCGGCGCGGCGCGGATGCCGCGAGCGATTTCAAATCCGGCACCTTTTCACGCGCTGGCAAAGATCACCAGTTTTTTGGCCAAGTATCGCAAGACGCTGTTGATGACACGCGTTAAAAACGTGGCGATGAAAGTGCAACGTGATCAAACGCAACGACCCGATGCTCGCGCCGTAGTGTTTGGCTTATTTGCCATCATCGTAATTTGTGCGGCAATTTTGGCTGGCACTTACCTTTGGTAGCACATGGGGCGGCAAGCTGTTATCGCGATTGGCATCATCGCCATGATGATAGCCATCTTGTTTTTTGCCACCCAACTTGGGCGCTTACGCCTAGCGCGGGCCGTTGGTGAGTTTTCTGTTGCAACCCTATCGGTGGAGTAGCAGCGAGCGGCAGCTCGCCGATGCTGGCCGTTTTGCAAGATTGCCCGATTGTTTACCCCATTGTTTACCCCGGCGCGTTTTTTCCACCCCGGTCGACGTACAAAATTTTCAACAAGTCATTGCGCCGCAGGCACAAGTGAAATCCGCCGCCGAATTTTGTCGCTCTACCCCCAAAAGCAGACATGTGCGGTGCAGCTAGGGATGTCCGCTTTGGGCCAAAAGCAGACATGAGCACTTTTTAATACAGCCCAAACTCGGTAGTTCGTTGTCCGAAGAACGCTCCGTGCGTCAGCTAGTGAGCCTAGTCCGTCTGACCTGCTTTCCCGATTTGGCGGTAATAACGAATCGCCCCTGGATGGAGCGGCAGAAACGAGTTGCGATCGATGTTGGCGGGAACGGTCGCTGCCGCCGCGGCATGCGCCTCCATCATTTCCTCATGGTTCTCGAAAACGGTTCTGACCACGTTGTAAACGAGGTCATCTGGCAAATCCGCATGTGCGACGACGAAATTGTAGAGGCCAAGCGTCTGGTAATGCCGCAGCAGCGACGGGTAGGTCCCGGCGGGAATGCGCGAAGGAGTCAATTCCGGCATCGCCAAGCGCAGTGCAGCGATCTGTTCCGCGCCAAACGCGATATACCGGATTTTATCCTTCGCCTCGAGTTCGACAAACGAAGGAAACGGCACACCGGCACCGACCGCGAGCACGTCGAGCGTGCGCTGGTGTACTTGCGCTGCGAGCTCTGCCCAATCCCCGAAAACCAGGTTCACTGGAGTTTTCAATGTCTGGAAGAACTGTGGAAAATAGGCTGCCGACGTGCCGCCGCGCGGGCCCACACCAACCCGCTTGCCAGCCATTTCGGCGATCGATCGAATGCCGGACTCCGGCAGAACCAAGAATTGAAACGGCGTATCGTACATTGGGAGGATGGCTCGCATCGAACGAGCCGGCCTTTTGCCCTCCCAAACGCCAGTACCATTCCATGCTTGGAGCGCTATTCCGATTGTAACGAAGCCGAGCTTTGCCTCGCCCGTCTCGAGCAATTCAATATTCTGTGCGGGTCCCTCGGTGGCCAGTCTTACAACCGGAAGGTCGAGGGCCCGGGTCAATATCTTTGCCAAACCCTCGCCGTAGACATAGTAGGTCCCACCAGGCGATGCGGTCCCGATGAGGAGTTGCTCCGGCCAGTTGGGCTGGCCGGAGCGTAACGATGTCGGGCAGAAGAGGGCCGCCGCCACAACGATTGCAAGCCGAAGCCAATGGGCCTTCATGAGTTGCCTCCGATCTGCGTGTCTCAGGCGGGCATTACTTTTTCTGGTGCGTCCGCTTCGAGATCTGTCTCGCGATTAAGGTGCTCGCGCATTCGCTCTTCGTCGAGTGCGTTTTCCCATTTCGCCACAACGATGGTGGCCACGCCATTTCCAATGAGATTGGTGAGCGCGCGTGCCTCCGACATGAAGCGGTCAATTCCCAGGATGAGGGCGATGCTGGCGACTGGGATTGAGCCGACCGAAGCCAGCGTCGCTGCGAGCACGATAAAGCCGCTTCCGGTAACACCTGCTGCTCCTTTCGACGTCAGAAGCAGGACCCCGATGATGCCTAGCTGCTGCCACAGCGTGAGCTCGGTGTTGGTTGCCTGCGCCAGAAAGATTGCCGCCATCGTCAGGTAGATGCAGGTCCCATCCAGGTTGAACGAATAGCCGGTGGGAATGACGAGGCCGACGACCGACTCCTTGCATCCCAGATTCTCGAGCTTGTTGATCATGCGCGGCAACACCGATTCGGAAGATGAGGTGCCGAGGACGATCAAAAGCTCTTCTTTAATGTACTTGATGAACTTCCAGATGCTAAAGCCTGCCAGCCGGGCGATACCACCAAGCACAACAAAGATGAAGATGAGGCAGGTTATGTAGAAAGCTGCCATAAGCTTGCCGAGCAAGAGCAGCGTGCCGACGCCGTACTTGCCAATGGTGAACGCCATCGCGCCGAAGGCTCCGATCGGCGCAACCTTCATGACGATTCCGACGACGTTAAACAGTATATGTGAAACGGCATCGATAAAGTTGAGGACCGGCTTGCCGCGCTCACCAAGCATGGAGAGCCCAAAAGCGAACAGGACTGAGAAAAATAGAACCTGCAGAATTTCGCCTTCAGCGAAGGCGCCGACGACCGTGTTGGGTACGATGTGAAAGAGAAAGTCGACGGTGCTCTGCTGGCCTGCTTTGCTCGTGTAAGCCTGGATCGACTTGGGATCGATGGTCTTGAGATCGGCGTTCGTGCCGGCACCAGGTTGCAGCACATTGACGACCACGAGCCCCACGATGAGTGCCAGCGTCGTGACGACCTCGAAATAGATCAGTGCCTTGAGGCCAACGCGTCCGACCTTCTTCAGATCCTCCATGCTGGCAATGCCATGGACGACCGTGCAGAAAATGATCGGAGCAATAAGCATTTTAATCAACTTGATGAAACCGTCACCGAGCGGCTTCATCTGTTCTCCGAGCTGCGGATAGAAGTAACCCAGCAGGACACCAAAAACGATTGCGGTGAGCACCTGGGCGTAGAGATGCGTATAGAACGGCTTGCGTGGTGCAGCCGCCGTAGTCGCTGTGCTCGCCTGCATGACGTTCTCCCTAGTGGCTCTGGTGTCGATGCTCCTGCCTCTGTCGGGCAGTTCCGTCGCGCGCTGGTATGGACCGTACGCGCTGTTCTTCCCGTGATGCTGCCACACTGGTGAACAAGAATGGAGTCATCTCCATGGTTGACGTCGCGAGTGAAAACTGCACCCGGGGGATTTAACGGATATCCGACCAACGATGCCTGAGCCATAAGGCCGGATGTCATTCGGCTGCGGTTACGGCGCAAAAATTGCGCCCATGCGCAATGATTTTCTGCAGCCGCACCGCTGTGTATTCCAGGCTTTTGCAAGAACCGTGCTGGGCCGGTCGGCGCGCCCAAATGAAAACGCGCAATCGGGCAACGCCTTTCTTCCTTGATTGCGTCTCGATTGGCGCGGATCATGCGGTGACGGCCGTAACAACAAAAATCAGCAAAACGCCGGGGAGGCACCAATGGACGCCAGGACGGATCAGGATACCGTAGAAACAGGAGAATGGATCGATTCACTCCGGGCTGTGCTGCACTATCGTGGTTCCGATCGCGCCAAATTTCTGCTGGAGCGTTTGACCGCCGAGGCGCAGGGCGCCGGTGTCGCGCCCGCTTTCGCTCTAAACACCCCTTACGTGAATACGATCCCTCCGGAACGCGAAGAACGCGCGAATTGGGATCGCGACCTGGAGCACCGCATCCGCTCAATCATCCGGTGGAACGCCGTTGCAATCATTCTTCGGGCCAACAAGAAATCGTCCGAGCTCGGCGGCCATATCGCGAGTTTCCAGTCCGCGGCCACGCTCTATGACATCGGCTTTGGCCACTTCTGGCGGGCCCCATCGGAACAGCACGGCGGTGACCTCATTTACATGCAGGGACATTCGGCACCGGGAATCTATGCCCGCGCCTTTATCGAGGGGCGGCTCAGCGAGCAGCAGCTCCAGAACTTTCGCCAGGAAGCTAACGGGCCCGGCCTCTCGTCCTATCCGCATCCGTGGCTGATGCCGGACTTCTGGCAATTCCCCACAGTGTCGATGGGACTTGGTCCGCTGATGGCGATCTATCAGGCGCGGTTCCTCAAATATCTGCACGGACGCGGGATCGCCGACACCGCAGCCCGAAAAGTGTGGGCCTTCATGGGCGACGGCGAAATGGATGAACCGGAGTCGCTGGGCGCGGTGTCGCTCGCCGGACGGGAGCGGCTCGACAACCTTATCTTCGTCATCAACTGCAATTTGCAGCGTCTCGATGGGCCGGTGCGTGGCAATGGCAAGATCGTGCAGGAACTTGAGGGCATTTTCCGCGGCGCCGGCTGGAATGTGATCAAGGTGTTGTGGGGCTCAGGCTGGGATCAACTGCTTGTCAAGGATGCCTCCGGCCTCCTGCGCCAACGCATGGAGGAATGTGTCGACGGCGAATACCAGGATTTCAAATCGAAAAATGGCGCCTATGTGCGCCAGCAGTTCTTCGGAAAGTACCCCGAGACCGCCGCACTGGTGAAGGACTGGAGCGATGATGACATTTGGGCGCTCCGGCGGGGCGGTCACGATCCGGTCAAGGTCTACGCCGCTTACGCAGCAGCGACCAAACATGTCGGTCAACCGACCGTGATCCTCGCAAAGACGGTGAAGGGATATGGCATGGGCGAGGCCGGCGAAGGCCAGATGATTACCCATCAGCAGAAAAAGATGGGGCTCGAGGCGCTGCGCAAATTCCGTGATCGTTTTTCGATTCCGGTGTCTGACGAAAAGCTCGAAGAGATTCCATTCCTGACGCTCGCCGAAGGCAGTCCCGAAAAGAAGTATTTACAGCAGCGACGTCAGCAGCTGGGTGGGCAATTGCCGCAACGCCGGCAAAAATCTGCATCGCTTGCCGTGCCTCCGCTATCCGCGTTCGCTGCGCAGCTTGGCAGCACCGAAGAGCGCGAGATTTCGACCACCATGGCCTTCGTGCGCATCCTGAGCACGCTTCTGCGCGACAAGGCGATCGGCAAGTTCATCGTTCCGATCGTGCCGGATGAATCGCGCACCTTCGGGATGGAGGGAATGTTCCGCCAGCTTGGCATCTTCTCGCAGGTCGGCCAGCTCTATAAGCCGCAGGACGCCGATCAGCTCATGTTCTACCGCGAGGACAAGTCAGGCCAGATGCTTCAGGAAGGCATCAACGAGGCTGGCGCGATGTCGTCATGGATCGCCGCGGCTACATCCTACAGCACGAGCAACGTGCCGATGATCCCCTTCTATATCTACTACTCGATGTTCGGGTTGCAGCGCGTAGGCGATCTGGCCTGGGCGGCGGGCGACATGCGCTGCCGCGGATTCCTTCTAGGCGGTACCGCCGGTCGAACCACCCTCAACGGCGAAGGACTGCAGCACGAGGATGGCCATAGTCACTTGCTCGCCGCCACCATTCCCAACTGCGTTTCGTACGATCCGACCTATGCTTACGAGGTCGCAGTCATCGTCCAGGATGGATTGCGACGCATGTTCAAGGATCAGGAGGACGTCTACTACTACGTCACGCTGATGAACGAGAACTATTCCCACCCCGCAATGCCGAAGGGCGCTGAAGAGGGAATCCGGCGTGGAATGTATCTCCTGCGCGATGCTGGGAAGAAAAAAGGACCGCGCGTACAGCTGCTCGGTTGCGGCACAATCCTGCGCGAGGTGATTGCGGGGGCGGACTTGCTGGAGCAGGATTTCGGCGTGCTCGCGGATATCTGGAGCTGTCCGAGTTTCAACGAGCTACGTCGCGACGGCTTGCACGCGGAACGCTGGAGCCTGCTGCACCCCGCGCAGGCTCCCCGCAAGAGCTATGTCGCTGAATGCCTTGAACCCCGGCAAGGCCCGATCATCGCGGTCACGGACTACATGCGGGCCTTCGCGGACCAAATCCGGCCTTACGTGCCTCGGCGCTACGTCTGTCTCGGCACCGACGGCTTCGGCCGCAGCGACTATCGCGTGGCCCTGCGCAAGTTCTTTGAAGTAGACCGTCACTACACGGCAATCGCGGCCCTCAAAGCGCTGGCTGACGAAGGCGCTCTGCCCAAGACAAAAGTCGCCGCTGCGATCAAAAAGTACGGCATCGAGACCGAAAAACCCGCGCCATGGAAAACATGAAAGAGGTGAACAGACGCGGATTAGATTGACGCGCAACAGTACTCACCGGCTGAGGCAATGTAATGAGTCAACTAACGCAGGTGCGGGTACCCGATATCGGCGACTTCACGGATGTCCCGATCATCGAGATTCAGGTGAAGCCAGGTGACCGCGTAGCTGCCGAGGCACCGCTTATCACCCTGGAATCGGACAAAGCGTCGATGGAGGTCCCTTCCCCCTCCGCGGGGATCGTCAAGACGCTTGCCGTCAAGCTTGGCGACAAGGTGAGTGAAGGAACGCCGATCCTTACTCTTGAAGTCGACGGTGCTCCCGTCGCGGCGGAAGCGGCGAAGCCCGCAGTATCCGCGCCTCCGGCGCCGACAAGCGCTCCCGCTGGCGTTGCCGAGGTGCGTGTTCCCGACATCGGCGATTTTAAGGATGTGCCAATCATCGAGGTCATGGTGGAGCCGGGCGACACGATCAAGCCGGAACAGCCGCTCGTTACGCTGGAATCGGACAAAGCGTCCATGGAAGTGCCATCGCCGCTCGGCGGCGTAGTGGCCGACCTAAAGGTCAAGCTTGGCGATCGCGTCAGCGAAGGTACCGTCATTCTTACGCTTGTGACCGACGCTGTAGCCGCGCAGGCGCGTCCGGCTCCGCAGCCCGTGCCGTCGCCGGTCGCCGCCGAACTGCGGGTCGCACCCGCGCCTGCGCCTGCGCCGACCCAGCCGAGCGTGCCGGATTCAGCGTTCGATATTCCCTACGCGGGACCATCGGTGCGCAAACGCGCGCGAGAGCGCGGCATCGACCTGCGTCAGGTCAAGGGCAGCGGCCCGCGCGGCCGTATCCTGCCCGCGGACCTTGAAACCTTCACCACACCTTCCACAGCGGCCGCTGCGCCGAGCGTCCAAGCATACACGACCGGAGCGGGTCTCGGCCTGCTGCCGTGGCCGAAAGTCGATTTCGCCAAATTTGGACCGATCGAAACCAAGCCGCTCTCCCGCATCAAGAAAATCTCAGGCGCGAATTTGCATCGCAACTGGGTGATGATCCCGCATGTCACAAATCATGACGAAGCTGACATCACCGAGCTTGAGGAATTCCGTATGAAGCTGAACAAAGAGATCGAGAAATCCGGCGTTCGGGTCAGCATGCTTGCTTTCATGATCAAGGCGGCGGTGTCGTCCTTGAGGAAATTCCCGGAATTCAACGCGTCCCTTGATGGCGACAATCTCGTCCTCAAGAGATATTTTCACATCGGCTTTGCAGCCGATACCCCGCAAGGGCTTGTGGTCCCCGTCATTCGAGATGCCGACAAGAAGGGCGTGATCGACGTTGCGAAAGAAATGGGCGAGCTGGCAAAGCTTGCCCGCGACGGCAAGCTCAAGCCCGATCAGATGCAAGGCGGGACGTTTACGATTTCCAGCCTCGGCGGAATTGGCGGCACTTATTTCACGCCAATCATCAACGCGCCCGAAGTCGCCATCATGGGCGCCTGCAGGTCGTTCCATAAGATGGTCTGGGACGGCAAGCAGGCGACGCCGCGCCTGATCCAGCCGCTGTCGCTCTCCTGGGATCACCGCGTGATCGATGGCGCAGCGGCGGCGCGCTTCAATGCCCACTTCGCAAGCCTGCTGGCCGACATGCGGCGGGCCCTCGTCTAGAGGTCATGAACGATGGCAAACCTGATCGACGTGAAAATTCCCGATATCGGCGACTTCAAGGACGTGCCGATCATCGAGGTGCTGGTCAAGGCGGGCGATCGCGTGAAGACCGAAGACCCGTTGATTACGTTGGAATCCGATAAAGCCTCGATGGATGTGCCTTCCCCGGTCGACGGCGTCGTGAAGGAACTCAAGGTCAAGGTCGGCGAGCGGGTTTCCGAGGGATCGCTTATTCTCATCGCCGAAGCCGAGGCCGCGCCCGCGGGCGTGGCGCCACGGGAAAAAGTCAAGGGGGGCGGACATTCGACCGGGGAAGGCGCACCGGTTGCCGACTACGGCGCACCCTCCGGAATTTACGAAACGATCGAGGTGCGGGTTCCCGATATCGGCGACTTCAAGGACGTGCCGATCATCGAGGTGTCGGTGAAAAACGGCGACAAGGTCAAGCCGGAAGACCCCCTGATCACACTTGAGTCCGACAAGGCTTCAATGGAAGTGCCCTCCCCGTCCGCCGGAACGGTCAGAGAGGTTAAGGCAAAAGTCGGCGACAAGGTCAGCGAAGGCAGCTTGATCCTGACGCTTGAAACAGGCGTGACAGGCGCCGCGCCTTCCGCGACGCGGGGAGCGCAACCGACCCCCGCGCGGCCCGCGCCGATGGCAGCGCGGCATGATGGGGGAGCCGACGTCGAATGCGACATGTTGGTGCTGGGGGCGGGTCCGGGCGGCTATTCAGCCGCGTTCCGCTCCGCCGATCTCGGCATGAGCACGGTCCTGGTGGAGCGCTATTCGACGCTCGGCGGCGTGTGTCTCAATGTTGGCTGCATACCGTCGAAGGCATTGCTGCACACCGCCGCGGTGATCGATGAAGTGAAGGGAATGGCGGCGCACGGCATCGCCTATTCGTCGCCGGAGATCGACCTCGCGAAACTGCGCACCCACAAGGAAAAGGTCGTCGGCAAATTGACCGGCGGGCTTGCCGGAATGGCCAAGACGCGCAAGGTCACCGTGCTGGAGGGTATCGGCAGGTTTCTCGATCCCCATCACCTCGAGGTCGCGCCGAAAAACGGCGCGGGCCGACGGGTGGTGAAGTTCGACAAGGCGATCATCGCCGCCGGCTCGCAGGCGATCAAGCTGCCTTTCATGCCGAACGATCCGCGCGTCGTCGATTCAACCGGCGCTCTCGAGCTTCGGCAGATCCCGAAATCAATGCTGGTTATCGGCGGCGGAATCATCGGGCTCGAGATGGCAACGGTTTACTCGACATTGGGCACGCGCGTTGACGTCGTCGAAATGCTCGATGGCCTGATGACCGGCGCCGACCGCGATCTGGTGAAAGTTTGGGAAAAGAAGAACGCGGGCCGCTTTGACCGGGTCATGCTGAAGACAAGGACGGTATCGGCGGAGGCGACGCCGGACGGCATCAAGGTGGGGTTCGAGGGCGAAAAGGCGCCGGCAAAGCCCCAGCTCTACGACATGGTGCTGGTGGCGGTTGGGCGCAGTCCGAATGGAAAGTCACTCGACGCCGAAAAGGCGGGTGTTGCAGTCGGTGAAAGGGGGTTCATTCCGGTCGATAAGCAGATGCGCACCAACATGCCTCACATTTTCGCCATCGGCGACATCGTCGGTCAGCCTATGCTCGCCCACAAGGCTGTGCACGAAGCGCATGTTGCGGCGGAAACAGCCGCCGGCAAGAACGCCTTGTTCGAGGCGCGGCAAATCCCATCGGTTGCCTATACGGATCCTGAGGTCGCGTGGGCGGGCGTCACCGAAGACCAATGCAAAGCACAGGGCATCAAGTACGGCAAATCGGTTTTTCCGTGGGCCGCTTCCGGCCGGGCCATTGCCAATGGCCGCGACGAGGGTTTCACCAAGCTTTTATTCGATGAGTCGAACCACCGCGTTCTTGGCGGAGGCATCGTGGGGACCCATGCCGGAGACCTGATCGGCGAAATCTGCCTCGCGGTCGAGATGGGTTGTGATCCAATCGACATCGGCAAGACCATCCATCCCCATCCCACCTTGTGCGAATCGATCGGGATGGCTGCGGAAGTATTCGAAGGCGTGTGCACCGACCTGCCTCCGATGAAAAAGAGATAACGCATTCCGCTTGTGCGGTGGTGCGAGCGAGTGGGAGGAAGCCAATGGAAGAACAACTGCGCCGTGATGCGTTGGAGTATCACCGGCTTCCGACATTTGGAAAGGTTTCCGTCACTCCGACCAAAAGCCTGGTCAATCAGCGCGACCTCGCGCTCGCATATTCGCCAGGCGTCGCCTATGCGTGTCTTGCGATCAAAGACGACCCGCATGAGGCGGCTACCCTTACCTCCCGCGCCAATCTGGTCGCGGTAATCACCAATGGCTCCGCCGTGCTCGGGCTCGGCAATATCGGCGCACTGGCCGGCAAGCCGGTAATGGAAGGCAAGGCTTGCCTGTTCAAGAAATTCGCCGGCATCGACGTATTCGACATCGAAATCGACGAAAGCGACCCGGACAAAATTGTTGACATCGTTGCCAGCCTCGAACCGACCTTCGGCGGGATCAACCTTGAGGACATCAAGGCCCCGGAATGCTTCTACATCGAGCGCGCATTGCGGCAACGCATGAAAATTCCAGTCTTCCACGACGACCAGCACGGCACTGCGATTATTGCCGCGGCGGCCGTGCTCAACGGTCTGAAGCTGGTCGGGAAGGATATCCGCAACGTCAAGCTCGCGTGCTCGGGAGCGGGCGCGGCAGCGATCGCCTGTCTTGACCAGCTCGTCAGCCTCGGATTGCGGCCCGAAAACATCCTGGTTACCGATGCCAAAGGCGTCGTGTACGAAGGCCGGGCAGAGGGGATGGACCCGATCAAGGCGCGGTATGCCAGACCTACGTCGGCTCGCACGCTTGGGGAAATCATTGACGGAGCCGATATCTTTCTCGGTTTGTCAGCGGGCGGTGTCCTCAAGCCGGACATGGTCAAGAGGATGGCGCGAGATCCATTGATCCTGGCGCTGGCAAACCCAACACCCGAAATCATGCCGGAAGATGCCAAGGCGGTCAGGCCGGATGCGATCATCGCGACCGGCCGTTCCGATTATCCAAATCAAGTGAACAATGTCCTGTGTTTCCCATTTCTGTTTCGCGGCGCACTCGACGTCGGGGCGACGTCGATCAACGAAGAAATGAAATCGGCAGCTGTACGCGCCATTGCCGACTTGGCGCACGCAGAGATCTCCGACGTCGTTGCGACAGCCTATGGAGGCCAACGACTCGGGTTCGGGCCCAACTATCTGATACCGACACCTTTCGATCCGCGCCTCATTGAGCGCATAGCGCCGGCCGTTGCCAAAGCTGCAATGGAGAGTGGTGTAGCCACGCGGCCGCTGACGGATCTCGAAGCCTATCGCCAGCGCATGGCGCGTTTCATGTATCAGTCCGGAGCCAGCATGGAGCCGGTATTCGCCGCGGCAAAAATCGCGCGCAAACAGGTGGCATTTGCCGAAGGTGAGGATGACCGCGTCTTGCGGGCCGCTCAGATCATCATCGATGAAGGTCTCGCAAGGCCGGTGCTTGTCGGTCGCGCGGACGTGATTGCCAAACGTATCCAGAGCTTGGGCTTGCGGCTCAATCCCGTCAGCGATTGTGAAGTCGTCAACTTCGAGAGCGACAGCCGCTACGATGGGGCTTGGCGAGAATATTACCAGTTAGTGCGGCGCGAGGGCGTGACGCAGGCCTTGGCCAGCGAGGCCATGCGCAACCGCTCGACCTTGATCGCTGCAATGCTGCTGCGTCGCGGCGATGTCGATTCCATGCTGTGCGGCACTTCGGGCGCCTTCTACGATCATCTCAGTTACGTCCGCCAGGTGATCGGGCTGTGCGAAGGCGTCCACACATTCGGGACGATGAACCTGATTATCCTCGGCGGACGGCAAATTTTCATCTGCGACACCTATGTCAATCGCGATCCGACATCGGAGCAACTTGCCGAGCTGACCTTGCTCGCCGCCGAGGAGGTGCGCCGCTTTGGCCTCATGCCGAGTGTGGCCTTGCTTTCGCACTCGAGCTTCGGAAGCACGGATTCGCCATCGGCACAAAAGATGCGCGATGCCCTTGCGCTCATCCAGCGGATGGCCCCGGATCTTGCGGTCGAAGGGGAAATGCATGGCGATGCAGCGCTTTCCAAGCGGATTCTCGACCGCGTCTTCCCGGATTCGAACCTGAAGAGCGACGCCAATCTGCTGATCATGCCGAATCTGGATGCCGGGAATATTGCGTACAACCTGCTTCGCGTCGGCGCAGGGGGCGGCATCACGGTCGGCCCGATTCTTCTGGGTGCCGCCAAGCCCGCGCACATCCTCACGCAAACAGCGACTGTGCGAGGCATTCTCAACATGACGGCCCTGGCCGCCGTTGATTGCGGCCATACGGGCGTCCGTGCGATGACGAGGATTGCTGCAGAGTGATGTCGGACCCGAGCAATGACGACCGAGAGCTCCAACCCTCATCAAATCATCGTTGTCGGCGGAGGCGCCAGCGGGCTCGAGCTGGCGACGCAGCTCGGCGATAAGCTGGGTCGACGCAAGCTCGCAGACGTCACGCTGATCGACAAATCGCGTACTCACCTGTGGAAGCCGCTCCTGCATGAGATCGCGGCCGGAAGCATGGATTTTGCCGTGCACGAGATCGACTACCTCGCGCAAGCGCATTGGCACAACTTCCACTACCGCATTGGCGAGATGATCGGCCTAGATCGACAGCGGCGCGAAGTTCAGCTGGCCGCCTACATCGACGAGGAAGGCCATGAGGTGACCCCACAGCGGACTTTTCGTTACGACACGCTCATCATTGCCGTTGGCAGCCAAAGCAACGATTTCGGCACGCCGGGCGTGCGAGAGCATGCAATCTCTCTCGATACGCCAGACCAGGCCAAGCGCTTCCACGGCCGGCTTGTGAACGCCTACATTCGTGGGCACGCGCAGTCGCAACCTTTGCGGCCCGAGCAGCTCCAGATCGCAATCATCGGGGCAGGCGCCACGGGCGCGGAGCTGGCGGCGGAACTGCACTACACGACGCGTCAGCTTGTCGCGTATGGCCTCGATCGGATCGATCCTGAGAAGGACATCCAGATCAATCTCATCGAAGCTGCCGATCGCATCCTCCCAGCGCTCCCGCAACGTCTTTCGGACGCCGCCTTGAAGCTGCTGAAGAATCTCGGCGTGCAGGTTCACATTTCATCGAAGGTTGCTGAGGTGAGCGCAAGTGGAGTGAGGCTGGCGAACGGCAGCCTCATCCCTGCCGAGCTCGTGGTCTGGGCGGCTGGCGTCAAGGCGCCCGACGTACTTGCGAATCTTGATGGCCTCGAGAGCACCGGCAGCAACCAGCTCGTCATAACGGAGACGCTGCAGACGACGCGCGACGAAAACATATTCGTCATCGGCGACTGTGCCGCCTGCAAATGGGCGGATCATCCTGGCCGTTATGTCCCGCCGCGCGCCCAGGCGGCGCACCAGCAAGCCGCACACCTCGTTAGGCAAGTGAAGCGACGACTGGCCGGCAACCCGCTGCAGCCCTGGCACTATCGCGATTTCGGTTCGCTGGTTTCGCTCGGCGAGTATTCGACGGTTGGCACCCTGATGGGAGGACTGGTGGGCCGCAACCTCTGGGTCGAGGGACTGTTCGCGCGCCTTATGTACCGCTCGCTTTACAAGATGCATGAGTACGCGCTGCACGGCCCCACTAAGGTGGCGCTCGATACTCTAGCGCGCTTGATTACGCGCCGCACCGAGCCGCACGTAAAGCTGCATTAAGGCGCATGGAAACGTCCAACACACATACCATGTCCGATGACCGCTTTCAGTCTGATTCCGATGGAGCGGTAAGCGCAAATTGCTTGCACTATTGCGCAGTCAGGGCAGCAAATTCAATCGCGTGCGAAATGAAGGGCGATGAGATCGCGACTCCGAGCGCCAACATATAGAAGACAAGCCAGAGCGTAGCATTGATTCTGCATCGTTGGCGCGTTCTGTACCTTGCCAGTCCGAAGACCTTTGGCCAGCCCTAATGTTTGTAGGCACGATGGTCTCCGTTTTGCACTGGTGGCGCCCATTTTCTTAAGGTGCTGGTACAGTTGGCGGCGGTTCTGACTCGGCTGACGATGCCGAGCGTTGTACCGACCGACAGCTGATAGCCGCCTGACCGACAGCAAGCTTGAAGAAGAGTTTGATTTTTCTTTGAGATGCGCCTGATTTTTCGCTGGGCTAGATGTCCGCTTTGGGTCAAAATCAGACATGAGAGCCGCAAAACGTCATGTCTGCTTTACCCCCAATAGCGACCGCGAAAGCGAATTCCCGCAAAAGGTCATGTCCGCTTCGCCTCCGAAAGCGGACGTGTGCGGCGCAAACCGTCATGTCTGCTTTGGGCCAAAAGCGGACTTAACCATTGTGCACTCAGCGGCTACCTCTGTTGCAACTAAGCGGTCAGTGTGCCTTGGGTGGAATAACCGCAGAACCCATCCAGTCCTTTGGGAGAATGTCCACGACTAAAACGCGGAGAGGCAAACTCGTCTTATTCTCCGCAGTATGCGCGAGGTTGCCTGTTTCAAAATAGTAGTCTCCGGTTTTGTAGATCGTTGCTTGCCCCCCTTCAGTGAACGTGAGCTCGCCGGATATTACATATCGAACCCCCGGTCCGACGTGGTGATGCACTCCAAGGTAGGCTCCTGGCTCGAGCGTGAATTCGGTGGCTCTTATTTTGAATTTGCCGTTCAGCTCAGTAGGTGGCCAAAAAGAACCTCATCGAGTTTGATCACCGACGTGATGCCTCGTACCTCCACTTTTTCTTGAGCAGCTGAGCGATCCGCTCCGCCAAATAGCGCCACGACCGGCAACAGCAATAATGTGATGCGCATCATCGCCCTCTCCATAGCAGTAGCAAGGCGTATCTACCGTTCTGGAAACCATAAGAGCTTATGGGACCAGCCAGATAATGTCCGCTTGGGGTCATTAGCGGACATATGCAGTGCAAAAAGCCATGTCCGCTTTACCCCCAATAGCGACATCGATTGCGTTTTTCCGCATGTCCGCTTGAAGCGGACAACGTAGCTAATTTCATCAGCCGGTTGGCTTGATCTGACGCGAAACGATTTTGGCAATTTCTATATCATCGCCATTAGCTCGCTTGCCAAGACCTTCCACGACACCGGCTCGATCCTGCATTTCGCGATTCTGGCTCATCTTCCACTTTCCTTCCAGCCGGGTGATGGCAAAGCGGAACCCCACGATGCCGCGCAACATAACCTCGATGTAATTTTTGGGCGCGTCCGATGGCGTCCACGGCCTGGCTTCATTGCGCTCCTGTTGAGCGGTGAGTTCAGTCACATGCTGGAGTAGCCAGTCCTTGTCCTTCATTATTTCGAGGCGACCGTAGGCGTGAACGACCGCGAAATTCCAGGTCGGCACCGCCTTTCCGTGTTGGGCTTTGGAGGGATACCAGTTGGGGCTGATGTAACCTTGGGGTCCCTGAAATATCATCAGCGTCTCGTTGCCATCGGCGAGATCCTTGCAATGCGGATTAGGGCGCGCGAGATGGCATTCAATGACACCGTATGGTCCGTCGTTTTTGAGCACGGTCGGTAGGTGACTTGCGTAGAGGCCAGCCGAGCCTCCGGATACGAGCGTGGCAAAAGGCCTGGCACGCATCAGGGCATGCATTTGCGACACATCCTCGACGCGAAATTGATCAGGCAGGTACACGATATCACCGTGAGCTGAGGCCGGGCGCAGGGCATCTTAACGCGAATTGGTCCCGGTCGGGACCATACCCAGCGAAGGGTCCAAAGCAGACAGTTGCGCGGGCCGTCACCTGTAATGTTCGCTTTAACTCCAAAGCGGAGATTAGACGGCAATTGTAAAGTCCGCCAAATGCCAGACGACTCCGTCGGGTTGGTAAGTCGCTGGACAATATGGGGTAACAAAATGAGTGTACGGCGGTTGGTAAGCTCAGGATCGCGGTTCGAGCCGGAGATAGGATTTTCTCGCGCAGTGCGAGTGGGTGCGCATATCTCGGTCGCGGGGACAGCTCCAATCTCTGCAACGGGCGGAAATGCCGCGTTAGGAGACGTCTACGGACAGACCAAACGATGTCTGGAAATCATCGATGCGGCTATCGTCGAAGCCGGAGGAACCCTTCAAGACGTCACCAGAACGCGCGTGATGCTTCTCGATATGACAACGTGGCGTGAAGCAGCACGTGCGCACGGAGAATTTTTCGGGGCGATCCGCCCGGCGTCCACTTTCGTCCAGGTGTCTCGTTTTATCGATCCGCAATGGCTCGTGGAGATTGAAGCCGACGCTATCGTGCCTTAGCGGCATGACAGCCGGCGAAAAGATTTGGACCGCGGTCCAACTCGGACCACGCGATGTCCGCTTTGGGTCATAAGCAGACATGTGCGCTGCAAAACGTCATGTCCGCTTTACCCCCGAAAGCGACCGCGAAAGCGGATTTCCGCTCGCAGCCCCTACAGAAACTGGACACAGTTCTAGCTAAGCCTTGCCAGCGGCGGGCTATTGCCCGTCGTTCCAGACATTCTGCGGCCGCTCGCATCGTAAGCGGGTGGCCGTAGACCGGCTCTTCAATAGACAATACATAGCGGTGAGCCATGTCCGCTTTGAGTCAAAAGCAGACATTGAGCATGTCAAACGTCATGTCCACTTTGCCCCAGACATGTGCAGTGCAACTAGCGATGTCCGCTTTGGGCCAATAGCGGACATTCTACCGTTCACTCTATCACCTCGGTTGTGATTTGTTCGCCTGCGAGCGCGATTGGCGATTAGTACGCAATTAGTACGAATGTCAGCGGTGATCAAAAACCATCTGCTCAGATGCGATGTGGCGTATAGTTGGT
>Ga0075419_10001032_pt1 | contig 17974 bp, 10 predicted proteins | sample SoiMetdeltSBSDD3_FD_76900 | JGI IMG/M metagenome (GOLD analysis project Ga0075419, IMG submission 76900) | Bulk soil microbial communities from a Populus tree surrounding site in Tennessee, USA - Soil MetaG P. deltoides SBSDD3 | ecosystem: Environmental > Terrestrial > Soil > Tree plantation... | reverse complement strand
TGATATAAATAACAAATTCGGTGATTGTTCCTAAGGTCATCTCCCCGGGATAGTTGATATAATAATATCCGCCGATCATGATAGTGAGCAACGTGCTTAAGCCAATAAGTAAGGCCATTGCCGGGAAGTACAATGATTCAACTTTTGAAAGACCGATCGCATTTTTTTTGTATTCTTCGCTGTTCTTTTCAAAAAAACCCAGCATGGCCTTTTCTTGCACAAATGATTTAATAACTCTTATCCCAGAATAAGATTCCTGTGCATTTGTTGTAAGGTTCGCAAGCAACGCCTGTATCTTTTCACTTTTTTTATTGATAATACTATTTACGAAATAGATAGTGATAGCAAGTAATGGCAGGGGCGACAAGACGTAAAGTGTCAGCATTTTGTTAGCCTGTATCATAAAAAAGAGGCTGAGGGAGATAAGCGCTACCAGGTTAATAAGGTACATGATCGCAGGACCGGTGAACATTCTCACCCGTGCTACATCTTCGGACATGCGGCTCATCAGGTCGCCGGTACTATGTGTTTTGTAAAATGTTGTATCGAGTTTCTGGTAATGCTGAAACACTTCGTTCTTCTGATCAAATTCGATATGACGGCTCATAACAATTATCGTCTGACGCATCAGGAACATAAAAAAGCCGCGTAATAAGGCAAGCAGGAGTATGACAATACCGCAAAGAATAACAACCTTTGCCACCTCGGTATTCCCAGAAAAGCTTGTTTCGATCCAGTTAATGAATTTCAAAACCAGAAGATCATATTGCCGGCCTGATTCATCAACTCCCGGTGAAACGACATTATTTGCCTCATCGAGGCTTCTCTGCACAAAATCAATGATAAAACTGGTGACCTGCGGAGCAAGAACAGCAAAATAGTTGGAAATAATGATAAATAACGCGCCTATGCCAAGCCTCACTCTATACTTCCAGAAATACTTGTTTAGCGCCCTGAGATGTTTCATTCAATGCAAAAATAAGTTTATGTAACAATCCGGATGTTATTCACTGATTACCGCACATAAAAATATTTGTAAAAAAAAGCGGGATTTGGGACTGAAAATCATTATCAGGCTGTAGAAAAATCATTTCCTGTTAAAATCATCCTGCAAACGAACAATATCATCTTCATCGCTTGGGTTTGATTCATCGATATGCTGCCATATTTCTGCAACAATGCCCCACCCGTCCATACCAATAAGCCGGTGACGCATGCCGGTAGGAAGCTTTATGACGTCACCATTTTTTAAAACATGGATGTGAGTTTGTTCATCGGTATCACTTGTGGCTACACTTACCTTGTCGCTAATGCACTTCCATATTTCGGCGCGGCGGTCATGATATTGCCAGCTCAATCTTTTATTAGGCGCAACGATCAGTATTTTTGGACTAAGCTTATTGGTGATCTTTATTTCATTTAGGTTTTCTTCAGGAAAAAAATGTTTTGCAAACTGAGTAGCCTGTGCTTCATCAATCACATAAAACCCACCCCAGGGGCGTGATTCATCTTTATTTACAATTGTAAAATTTGATTCGCCAAGAAGGGAAGCTACTTTCTTAAAAACCTGTTCTTTGTTTTCCATAATATTGAAATGGCAAGATAATAAAAAGAGGGCATCCCTTTTTTACACGAGCAATCTTGGAAGCTATCAGGATTGCTTCATCAATTCAAAGCTGTCATCACTATATGCTTTGGGGTGAATAGGCCTCTCCAAAGTAAAATTCCAAAGTTCTTTTTACCTCAATCTAAATACCATCCCAATTCTTATATCAAGCATTCGCAAAGGGCTGGTATATAATTCTGCCACCTGGTGTTCATGAATCATTTGTGTTGAGATATTCACAAATTGAATGTTCAGTGGTTCCCCCTTTGGTGCCGGCATAGGATTGTTTGGATCGGTTTCCATATATGATTGAATATTTTTTGTATTGATATAATTTATTTTTCCACCTTTTATTTTATTTATTGAAACGTCTATTATGGTCTTTCCCTGCTGTGCTTTTTTGGAAAATAAATTCAGGTCCACCTGGAGACCGCCACCATATGTTCCAAAAAATGTATGATCCTTTATAATGTTTTTCCTTTCGAGTGCTTCACAGCTGGAAGCGTCTTCCGGATCTTCAACGACCACATTACTAAAGAAATTTGTGTACCCGGCCTTTGTAATTATGTAGGGAATTACGTTCCCTTTGTCCAACACGTTAGCCCTTAATATAACACTGCCATTAAAAACATTACTCGTATAAATAACATCGGTTTTAATACCTGATCCGTCAGAAAAGCGCAGATCCTGTTCTTTCGTAATATAGGCGTAGTTGCCGATACCAAGTTCAGCCCCAACAATGAACCTGTTACAATTCTTGCTCACAGGGTGTAATATGGAAACATTCAAGCTGTGCACAGCACCAATGTTATCACCCATTTCTCCTTGTGGTATCGATAATGAGTAAGCAGTGCCTAATTTGAATTGTGCATTTAAAACCACGAATGAGAATAATATGACGGTGAGGGCGTAGATTTTTTTCATAAACAGAGTTTTAATGGTGAGGAGTTTCAGATTCTTTTGAGAAGTTAAGAAAAGTAGAGGGCAAAAAGTGCAGCGCCGATGGATTTAAACAAAAATTTATAACAGAAATGGGTCACCACTATTGTGGCTATTATCAATTCGGGGGGGACAATGATCGTGATGATCTTGAACAGTAAACACTAAGATTGGGAAATTAATTATTCATCTCTTTATAAAGCCCATATTCAAGACCTCTTAATTCAGCAAGCCCTCTTAATCTTCCAATAGCAGAATAACCCGGATAGGTTTTCTTTTTCAGGTCGTCAAGCATTTGATGCCCGTGATCGGGACGCATAGGGATCGAGATATTTCTTCGCTTTTGTATTTGGACCACTTCTTTTACAACTTCATACATATCTGTATCACCGGCAAGATGATCAGCTTCATAAAAATTTCCTTCGCTATCACGTTTGGTGTTTCTTAAATGAAGGAAATGCACATGATCACCAAAACGTCTTAGCATTTTTGGAATATCGTTGTCAGCTCTTGCACCAAAGCTTCCTGTACAAAAACAAAAACCATTTGCTGGTGATGGAACTGCTTCGATCATATCCGCAGCATCCTGCTCGGTGCTCATAATTCTTGGTAAACCGAGAACCGAGTATGGAGGATCGTCGGGGTGAATTGCCATCTTTACACCGCACTCTTCAGCCACTGGCACCACCTGCTTCAAAAAATAAAATAAATGTTCTTTTAATTTTTTTGGATTGATTCCTTCATACTTCTTTAGTTCCCTCAATATTATTTCAGGAGTAAATGAATCGTCACTGCCCGGCAAGCCAAGCATCATATTCGAATACAACTTTTGCTTTTGCGCTGCCGATAATTCTTCATTTCGCTTGTTTGCTTTTGCCAGCTCAGCAGCGGAATAATCTTTTTCAGCCCCCGGTCTTTTTAATAAGTAAAGATCAAAAACCAAATAATCAGCACGGTTAAAATAAAGTGCCGTGCTTTTATCGGGCATTTCGTATTGCGTGTCCGTACGCAGCCAATCGAGTATTGGCATAAAGTTGTAGGTGACCACTTTCAAACCACAGGCTCCCACATTGCGAATGCTCTGGTTATAGTTTTCGATATGTTGCAGGTAATTTCCACTTTGTCTTTTTATATCATCGCTTACAGGAAGACTCTCGATAACTGTCCAGGTCATGCCCGCCGCTTCGATCATCGCTTTGCGTTTTTCAATTTCTTCAATGGTCCACACGTCACCAACCGGAATATGATGCAAAGCGGTAACAACACCTGCACACCCTGCCTGGCGAATATCCCAAAGACTTACCACATCACTGGGACCGAACCATCGCATTGTTTGATGCATTAACATCGCGTACCGTTTTTATAAATGTAAAAATATTATGAACTGAGCATTCTTCATTCTTAAAAAAATAATCAATAATTATTAATTAATAATTATTGATTATTTGCACAAGATAGAGCACTTGCCACTATCCGGTGAAGTATAAATAAATTGCAATGATCGCGAGGATCAGCAATACAGAAAGGATCACATCTTTCGCATTCCAGCTTGCACGATTCTCCATTCTGTCTTCCGGGGTTAATGTCGAGAACGTTAAGCCGCTGATCTTTGCATAATCCGGTGGCTTTGTTGCATAACTTACTACCAGGAATACAATAATGCAAACGATAGTAATTAAAAGGCTATAGTATTGGAAGAAAGTATTATTGATTATCCAAAGGAATGAACCTTCTTCATAAGGCTTGCCTCCCAATTTTACCGGTGTATCTATAATAAGCCTGATCAATCCCATTATAAACCCTGTGATCAGCGTTGCTAAGCAACCCGGACCATTTACGCGTTTCATAAATACTCCAAAGAAGAAAACAACAAATATGGGTGGCGCTAAATAGGCCTGTATACCTTGCAAATAATCATACAATCCTTTTGCTCCCTGTATCACAGGTATCCAAAGTAACCCTATTATTACCATTACAACTGTAGCAATACGACCTATACGTACCAATTGAGCTTGTGTTGCTTTTGGTCTGAGCTTTGAATAAAAATCCATCGTGAACAAGGATGAAGAAGCATTAAAAACACCAGCTAATGCACTCATTAATGCTGCCAGCAATCCTGCAACCACAATGCCTCTTACACCAACAGGAAGTACATGCGTCACTAACATGGCGAATGCTCCTTGTGCCGCCTCACGGTTCACATTTCCATTTGCATCTATCAAACGCTGTTGTATATCAGCGTTAATTCCGCTTTTGGCCAATGCAAAACAAATCATACCCGGGATGATGAAAAGAAAAACAGGAGTAAGTTTTAGAAAGCCTGCAAAAATGCTACCTCTTCTTGCTTCTTTATCATTCTTTGCTCCTAAAATACGCTGCACGATATACTGATCAGTACACCAATACCACAAACCAATGATCGGAGCACAGAACAACATAGCGGGCCAAGGATATCTGTCATTAAAATACCAAGCTTGTCTTCCAGCCTCTTTTACCGGGGCCCATGTGCTTTCCACGCCTTCCGGAACAACAGGTTTCCATAAATTAAACATTTCGCTGCCACATATTTCTCTCAGTCTATCCCATCCACCCAATGCTTTTAAACCGTAATAGGTGACCAGGAGAGCTCCAATGATTTTTACAAATGTTTGAAGTGTTTCAGTATAAACAACCGCTCTTAATCCGCCAATAATTGTGTAGATACCGGTTAAAATAATAAGCAGAATAGAACCGATCCAGAATGAATCCATGCCCCAGAAGTTTACATCCGGCAATAGTGCACGGAAAACAACACCGCCTGCAAAAATACCAACCGCAATTTTAGTAAGGATATATGCAAACAATGAAATCAGCGACAAAACTGTTCTTGCTTTTGGAGTGAATCTTCTTTCCAAAAACTCCGGCATGGTAAACACTTTTGATCGCATAAAGAAAGGACCCATCACCCATCCTAATACCAATAAACACCACGCATGCAATTCATAGTGGGCTAATGCAACACCATCCGTTGCGCCCGAGCCCGCCAAACCAACCAAATGTTCCGAACCAATATTGGAAGCAAAAATGGAGGCACCAACAACAAACCAACCCAAATGCCGACCGGCCAAAAAATAATCATCTGCAGATGTTTTGTCCTTCTTTTTTACAGCCCACCAGGAAATGCCGGCGATAACCGCGAAGTATAATAGAATAATGATCCAATCGAGCGCCGTTAGATAGCTATTCATAGCAGTTGTTTTGGTTTAGAAATTATTGATTAAATAAATCTGTTGATAATATTTTCAAGATATTCCTGCTTGCCGCTTTTCATTACCGGCTCGCCATTTTCAATAGCATAGGCTCTCAGGTCTTCTAAAGATAGCTTTCCTTCTTCAAACTCTTTTCCTTTACCGGTGTCGAATGTAGCATATCTTTCTTTTCTTATCTTTTTATAATCAGATTTATTTAAAACATTATCTGCGGTGATCAATGCTCTTGCAAAAGCATCCATGCCGCCGATATGTGCATGGAACAGGTCCTCTGCATCGGTAGAATTGCGACGGATCTTTGCATCAAAGTTTATTCCCCCGCCTTTAAAACCTCCTGCTTCTAAAATTACCAGCATGGCTTCTGTCAATTCATTTATATCATTTGGGAATTGATCCGTATCCCAGCCATTTTGATAATCGCCGCGATTGGCATCAATACTTCCAAGTAAGCCCGCATCAGCAGCCACCTGTAATTCATGGGTAAATGTGTGACCCGCCAAGGTCGCATGATTCACTTCTACGTTCAATTTAAAATCATCAAGCAGATCATATTGGCGGAAAAAACCAATTACTGTTTCGCAATCATAATCGTATTGGTGTTTGCTTGGTTCGCAAGGTTTGGGTTCAATAAAAAATGTGCCTTTAAACCCATTTTGTCTTGCATAGTCTCTTGCAGTTTGCAGGAATCTTGCCAGATGTTCTTTTTCTCTTTTCATGTTTGTATTGAGCAAGCTCATATAACCTTCTCTCCCGCCCCAGAAAACATAATTCTCACCGCCAAGTGCAATCGTTGCATCTAATGCCGCTTTTACCTGTGCTGCTCCATGAGACAACACATGGAAATCAGGATTGGTGGCGGCACCATTCATATATCTTCTGTTCGAGAAAAGATTGGCAGTTCCCCAAAGCAATTTAACACCGCTTGCTGCCTGTTTTATATTCAGATAATCTGTGATCGCTTTTAATCTTCGTTCATTTTCTTTCACATCATTTGTATAATCGATCACGTCCACGTCGTGAAAGCAATAATACGGCAACCCAAGTTTTGTGATGAATTCAAATGCAGCATCTGCTTTGTCTTTTGCTCTTTCAATTGGATCTGATTTTTCATACCAGGGAAATAAATGTGTAGGTTCACCAAACGGATCGGCACCACTGCCATTGAAGCTATGCCAGTACGCACACGCAAATCTCAAATGCTCTTTCATCGATTTACCGGCTACAATTTTATTTTCATCATACCAGCGAAATGCAAAAGGATTATCTGAACCGGGTCCTTCAAATTCTATTTTACTAATACCCTTAAAAATTTCTTTCGTTTGAGTTAATGGTGTCATATTCTTTTAATTACTTGTTAGAAAATCGACTTTCGTACGCTTATTGTTCAACAAAGGTCGTTACACTATTTGGCGGCAATATATGGGTAAAACTATTATTGGCAGCAGCGATCTTTACACCCTGCTCTGCATTTTTTGAAACTGTGGTCGTGTACGGCATCACTTCAGTGATCGTTGCATCCTGTACGGTGATCTTTTGATTTATGTTACTGGCACCTGTATTGATAGCAACGATTATCTTTTTACTGCCATTCTTATATGCAGAAATTAATACCTCTGACCTGGTATTGACAGAAGTACCAAGCCGAACAGAACCAGGTTTAATAAAGCGGGCAAATTGTGAAATGACAAAACCTCTTTTTGTGACCAGCCCATCCTGGCCGATAGGACCATAAAATCTTTTTCCATACCACCAGACATATGCATTGAAATTTGCTTTTGTCAGGCAATCGTGGATCTCAACACCAGTATTTACGTTTGCGGTATAACTGGTATTTGTATCCAGATGCTCCGTCATCCATACTTCTTTGTTCAGGCTTTTTGCCACTGCATTTTCAACAATACCGCCGCCATAAATATGGCCGCATACTATGTCCAGGTTGGCTGCTGCACCTGCATCATTTAAGATTGTATTTGTATAAGTGAGATTATTATTGAAAGATTCCGGAGCCATCAATTTTGTACTGGTGAGCAAATGCCCATGACTTTTTATAAAATTCCTCATGGCATCTGCTGACCAATCGCAACTTTCATAGTTAACCGATATGTCAGGTTCATTTTGAACCGATACAGCATATAAAGACGCTCCATTAGCCGACATATAATTTGCAAAATCATTTAAATATTTTGCATAAGCGGCACCACTATCAGGAATGAGTGAGCCCCCAATAATGTTATTGTTCGTTTTCATATTGGCAGGTGGGCTCCATGGACTGGCAATTATCCTGGCCCCTAATGGAATAACTGTTTTTGCATGATTCAACTCCACCGAACGCCACGCATTATCAGTCGCTACTCTTATCCTCAATATGTTCAATCCGACCTGTCCATTATCGGAACCAAAAAGCCTGGTAAATTCTTCGCTTGTGTATGCGGAAGTATTTGGAGGAGCAAAGACGGTAGCACAACCAAAGCCCTGGATCACTTGTTTGTTATCAGCTGCAAGAACTGTTACTTGTGCGTCTACTGTATTTGTATTGCCCCCGTTATTATTATTGTTGTTATTATTTTCTTTTGAACAGTATGCCAGCAAAACGGGCCCTAAAAAAAGAAGTGAGTATTTTAGAAACGATATCGGTTTCATCGAAACGAGATTTATTGATCTATTTACTTTTATTTCTATCGCGGCCGATTTTAATCCAGCTGATGATGCTGTAATTCTTATTGCTCCGGGTACAGCTTTTTGCGAACGCACAATCACTAATAATAATCCGAAATAGGCTTCACGTTCTTTAGATGCAAACGAAACAAGACTTTGAGTCATGTTCCCTGTATCAAGAAAATATCTCATGGGTTTGACAATCTATTAAAAAGAGAGGTGAGAACACCCCTCCTTTTACTGCTTGCGTGATAACTAATGCTTAGGTCAGCCTTTTTGAATCTGTTTTTATAATATTAATTCAATATCAATATCCTGGATTTTGAGGGAATGGCGGCCCCTCGGTAACACGGTCAATTTGAGTTTGGGGAATTGGTCTTAACATATGAAAATCCTTAATATAGGTAGCGGCTTCGGGATTCCAGGCTTTCACCCTTGTAACCAAAGAACGAGTACGTACCAGGTCGTGCCACCTTTGCCACTCTCCAAACAACTCACGGCTACGTTCATTAAGAATATAATCTATACCCATTGAAGTTAAATCTGCCAATGTATTTGCGGTCATAGCTGTTGCTGATGCAGCATTTTGGGCCGGTGTATTTGTTTTTCTATATGCAGCTCTTTGTCTAACTACATTAAGCATGGCGGCAGCAGTTGGTAAGTCTCCAGATTTAAAATATGCTTCGGCTGCAATTAAATAAACCTCAGAAAAACGATATAACACACAAGGCCTAGTCGAAGGATCATTAAAATTTGCTCCTCTGCTCGGGTCCATAAATTTTTTCAAAGCCGGGAAAATGGCGTTGTTCCATAAACGCGGCGGTACAACTATACCTTTGAATGGTCTTGTTCCTACAAATTGAGGTGCTCCCGTAACATCAAAATCGGGCATCCAGACAGCGGTATCAACTCCAATAGTCGTAGTAAAACCAATACCTCTGGTGTTATTTGTCGCGGTAGCACTATTGGTAATAGAAGTATTGGAAATATATACTGTATAAAAAGAATTAGCAAACCTGGAATCGTCATTTCTTTGAGTAAAAGCCCCGTCAAGAAAATAGGTTTTGCCTGCATTCGGTCCGCTTGGCCATTTGTAATAATTAGGACACATACGAATATAAGGACGGCCATAATATGAATCTCGAATCATGCCAGAGGTACCACTATTAACAATAGCGCCCGATGAATTTATGTATGAGTTGACTCCGCTGTTATTAGGATAATTCCAATTGGTAAACCATGGACTAAGGTTTTGAGCAGCTCCGCCACTTGCACCAGCTCCAACACTGTAATACCCATATTTTGGGTCTAATACGTGATCGCTTACAAACATCGTTTCTTTCCCATAATCATTAGCCGGTACAAAAGCATCACCAAAGTCTTGCCATAAATCTAAACCATAAGTTGTTTTATTAGCGATTATATTAGCAGAAAGAGTTGCTGCAGTGGTAAAATCAGATGCGGTGTTATTTAACCACCCCCTTGTTAAATATGCTTTTGCTAAGAGAAATTGAGCAACTGGTTTTGTGGCTGCTTTGCCAAGAAAAGGAGCTGTAACTGTATTGGGTAAATCATTCGCTGCTTCTGTTAAATCTTGTATTATTAACGAATAAATACTGTCGACTGAGGATCTACGGTCAGCTTGGGAGGGAACGGTAATGAAGGTGGTGTGATAAGGCACCGGCCCATAAGTTTGCACCAAATAGAAATACCAAAAAGCTCTCAGGAATTTTGCCTGAGCGAGGTATCTTTTTTTCGTAATTGAATCAACATTTATTCCTTGCCCATATTGCAGCACTCCATTCAATGTGTTTATATCCTGAAATGCTACTGCCCAAGCAGCTCCGAAATTAGTAGCATTAAGGCCATTGTAAGTACAAATAATTGAGTTGCCGCTTTGACCCATCAAAAATTCATCCGTACCCGCCTGCATTTCATTAGTAAACCCTTCTGTGCCCCATTGTCCTCTTATATCATTATATACACCTGCAATTCCACCTAAAACACCGGAAGGACTAGTAAAGAAAGAGGGTACAATTTGAGCTTGCGGATGTTCTTCCAAAATTTTTTTGCAGCCCATACTAACAAAAGCCAACGTGGCTAAAATTAATTTATACTTCACGTGTTTATCTTTCATACTAATATTATTAAAAGTTTAAAATTTAAAGTTTACTCCAAAAGTAAATTGCCTCGTGGATGGATTATTAAGATCCACACTGATTTGTCTGGTCGGCGCACCAGGATCACTTGTACCAGTTGGTGATAATTGTGTACTATTGTATGCATTCCCTTCCGGATCAGTACCGAAACCATCTCTTACAAAAGGTGAATAAATAATAAATGGATTTGTAGCATTTACATACACTCTTGCAGAGCTAATTCCGATTTTACCAAAAATTTTACCAGGAATTTCATAACCAAGGTTTATGCTTCTGCACTTAATAAATGATCCGTCCTGATAACCCAAAACAGAACCAAAATAGGCAACTGCGCTACCAGCATCAGGTGCTGGAAAATCGTGGGTAGGATTAGTGCGGGTCCAGTAGTTAATCTTTATTTGGTTTACACGGCTTTGATTAAAGAACGCAAAACCTCCACTTCCTGTAGAGTTACCAGTAAGATATGGAACAACGAGTTTCATACCCATTCTTGCATAAACAACTATTGACATGTCAAAACCTTTGTAGCTAAATCTGTTGGTAATTCCTCCTTCCCATCCTGGTTGGAAATTTCCCAAAATTTGCCTGTCTGCGGCAGTAATTCTATTATCTCCATTTAAATCCTGAACACGTATTTGCCCGGGGAATTGAACCGGTGAAGTTTGTTGTGCAATAATACCTTTTGCAGAATCCTCAGTTTGCCATATCCCTAATTTCTTATAATCATATATCACAGTTAACGGTTCTCCTACAAACCAACCATTGCCGGGAATAGATTTTTCAGTCGGAGTAGTCAATTGAGTAATTTTTTCTCTGTTAAAGAAATAAATCAGGTCTACGCTCCAACTAAAACCAGCTTTATTTTGAAAAATATTTCCACTAAGCGTAATTTCTAACCCTTTACCTTCTGTTTTACCTAGATTTTTCAGGGTAGAGTTGGCCCCATTACTTTGAGGAAGTAATACGGACAATAAGATATCTTTTGTTTTTTGATGATAATAGTCGATGCTACCGGTAATCCTACTCTTTAGTATTGCGAATTCAAGACCGACGTCAACTTGGGAGGTAGATTGCCAACTTAGATTTGTAGCAGGCAGGCTCGTTACTGTGTAAGCCAATTGTTGACCGGCAGTACCCGTTCCAAAATTATAATATCCGGCCGATAATGCCCCAAGTGTTGAATAAGGACCGACATTTCTATTACCTGAAACACCCCATCCTCCTCTTAACTTAAGGTTAGAAATAAATGAAATATTCTTCATAAAGCTTTCTTCAGAAACAGCCCAACCCAAGCCTATAGCTGGATAAGTGAACCACTGATGGCCAGGAGATAAAGTTGATGAGCCATCACGTCTTACTGTGGCCGTCAACAAGTAGCGATTTTTATATGAATAATTTAAGCGTCCCATATAAGAAACTAATCCTTGTTCGGTGAAACTGCCACTTGCAGTAGGAGTTCCACTCGCCAATGCAAAATTAGAACTGCCTATATAATCAGCAGGAACTCCGGTCACATTCATACTGCTCCCTTTTGAATGGTCTTTAGTCACCTCAAACAAGCCTGTAAAGCCAATTCTATGGTTTTGGGCAATTACTTTATCATAGTATAAAAGGTGTTGCAAATTATAATTCCAAAATTCAGTGTTACTTACCGATGCATTTGATGATGACTGCACTGTTGCAGTATTGACGTAAGTAAGGGGGCCTGAGTAACCATCAAAAGCAGATTGGCTATAATTTAGACCAGCATTAAACCTGTACCTTAATCCTTCAATAATCCTAACTTCTGCATACACACTATTAAAAGTCCTTAATGATCTGCTTCTTGATAGTATAGAATTAGCTTTTGTTATCAATGTTAAAGGGCTTACTTGGGCAGCATCAATCGAACCCGCGGCCGGATTTATATTCACAGTACCATCTGAATTGTAAGGAGCAGCCAATGGCGTTAATCTCACCAAACCTCCCGGTACGCCTCCTCCGCCGGGATTATTTGTATACGTAACAGTATTCAGGCTATTCACACCAATTTTTACTCTTTTACCAATTCTTTGATCTAATGTCAAACGCAAGTTTCCGCGATCAAATCTTTGATTTGGAATGATTCCCGTTTCTCTAAAAAATCCAGTGCCTAATGAATATTGAGTTGCGTCAGTACCTCCTTGTACACCTAACTGATGGTTTGTAGTATAGCCATGTTGAAAAATTAATTTTTGCCAATCGGTTGATATGCCAGCAGCCAGAGCGTCTTTTTCCACCTGAGTAAGCAAATAGGACGAAGTACCTGGGCTGGTAGATGATGATCGGTTATAAGTAGCCGCATCTTGCTTAAATTGGGCATACTCAGGACCGCTGAATATCTTGTATTGGTCCAAAATAGATGTTACTGAATAATAGCCATCGTAACTAATTACTGGTTTCCCAACTTTTCCACGTTTGGTAGTGATTAATATAACTCCACCGGCACCTCGTGAGCCATATATGGCCGTTGCGGATGCGTCTTTTAAAATATCCATGCTAACAATATCGTCAGGATTCAAATCATTCAAACCGCCGTATGGAATTCCATCTACGACAAATAAGGGACCATCTAACGCATCGCTTGCACCTGAATTGGTAGTCAAAGTTCGGTTGCCCCGAATACGAATCTGAGGAATGGATCCGATGGAACTACTATTATTAACTATTGAAACACCCGCTACGCGGCCTTTAAGTTGTGAAACAACATTAGGTGCCGGAACTTCTTTCAATGTGGTTCCTGTTACCGAAGCAATTGAACCAGTCACATCTTTTCTCCTTGTGGTACCATAGCCTGTTACCACCACCTCACCAAGAGTTTTATCCAGAGCGGTTAGTGTAATGTTCAAAGATGATTGGTTATTTACTTTCACTTCTTTGTTTGCAAAATCAACTGCTGTTATTACCAGTGTTGCATTACCCGGCGCTGTAATCTGGAATTCACCCGTATCATTACATGTAGTTCCGCTCGTTGTGCCTTTTACAACCACGGAGGCACCGGGCACGGGCTGCCCATCATCTTTGACAACCTTCCCTTTAATAGTAATATTTTGCGCCAATGCGCCTGCAGAAAATAACAGCAATGAAAATATAATCAGCATATTCTTCATTGACTGTACTATCAACTTCTGCATCCGGATTTCTAAATAAGCAGTTTTTTTCATAATTATTAATTTGGCAATTGAATTGATATAATAAATGAGAATTGCATAACGAAGAATCTTCATCGTTTTCAGGCATCAGTCTGCCAGGTGTTCCCATGGATTTTCTTTAAGAAACTGATAGTGAAAGTTGATAGTAAGCCGCTACACAACGAAACATGCAAACGCATGAAAGAAGATTGATGTGATCTTATTTTTCTCATACAGCAATAAAGAGTTGTTGTGGACTTTCGCGTAAACCTGCAATCGTAAATCCGTGCCTTGGTAAAACGAATATAGGGTAAATTTTTAAAATTGCAACCGATTGCAATTTTTTTTTCGAAAAATGCTGCTTTTATTTGTACTCGCAATCGAGCACCATGTCAATCCAAAAGGAAATAACGATCTACGATATTGCCAAACATTTGAAAATTTCGGCTACTACGGTAAGCCGTGGGTTAAAAAATCATCCTACGATAAATAAGAATACGCGAAAGAAAATCGCAGACACCGCTAAAGAATTAGGCTACCGTTCAAACACTTTTGCAAGCAGCCTCAGGAGTAAAAGAACACACACCATTGGTGTAATTGTTCCGCGTCTCAACAGTAATTTTATGTCTTCGGTGCTCGCCGGAATGGAAGATGCAGCGAGCCGCGAACATTATAACCTGATCATCACTCAATCCCTGGAGAAACGAGAAAAGGAAAAGGCCAATGCCCACACCATGTATAATAAAAGAGTGGATGGCCTGTTGATCTCTCTGGCATATGACACTGAAAATATAAATCATCTCCAGCCATTTTTTTCAAAAGGAATACCCGTGGTTTTTTTTGACAGAACCTTTCCGCACAGTGAAAGTACAAGCATACTGATTGACAATTTTAAGGCAGCATATGATGTAACGAAACACTTACTGGAACAGGGTTGTAGACGAATCATGCACCTGGGCGGTAACATGCTGCGTGATGTGTATTCAGAGCGTTTAAGAGGTTATAAAAAAGCCCTCCAGGATCATAACATAGCGTTTAGTGAAAAGTTGATTTATATAAGTAATCTTAATGAGGATGCGGGTGCCGAAGCGGCCAAACATATTTTGAAAATGAACCCTTCATTGAGACCGGACGGAGTTTTCGCAGCGAACGATACCGTTGCGGTGCATTGTATGATACAGTTGAAAACAGCAGGTATCAGGATACCAGAAGATATCGCGTTTGCAGGTTTTAATAACGATCCGATCAGCAAAGTGGTCGAACCCAACTTAACGACAGTTAATTATTCAGGTTACCAGGTCGGTGAGGTTGCTGTTATGAATCTCATTGATCATCTGAAAGGATTGTCGAGTACAAAAACTACCAATAGCATTATTTTGCGCGCCGACCTTATCATTCGTGAATCTTCTTTAAAAAACAAATCTGCTTAATTGTTTTTTATGTCATTTTTTTTGCGATTTTTATGCAACCGATTGCACCATGAAGCCAAAAAAAGAAGTTACGATCTATGATATAGCGCAGAAGCTTGACTTATCGTCCGCTACTGTGAGCCGTGCTTTAAAGGATCATCCTGCGATCAATAAGAACACAAAAAAGAAGATACAAGAGGCCGCCAGAGAACTTGGGTACAGGCATAATACATTTGCCAGTAATCTTCGCAAACAAAGAACAAATACCATCGGCGTTATTGTTCACGAATTGAATTCTAATTTTATTACATCCGTACTGGCTGGTATAGAAAAAATAACAGCTGAAGCAGGATATGATCTGATCATCGCACACTCTTCAGAAAGTTTTATAAAAGAGTCTGCCAATGCACTGAACTTATTTCATAAGAGAGTGGATGGGTTGATCGCTTCGCTTGCCTTCGATACACAGGGTCTTGATCACTATAAATCCTTTTATGAAAAATCTATCCCGGTTATTTTCTTTGACCGCGTAGAAGAAAACAGTGACAGCACCAAGGTCATCATCGATAATTATAAATGCGGTTACCAGGCAACCGAACATCTTATTGACCAGGGATGTAAAAGGATCGTGTTAGTGACTGCGAATCTGAAACGAAATGTATATGCCCAGCGTCACAAAGGATACAAGGATGCGTTGTATGATAACAATATTCCTTTCAATGAAAACTACGTTTTGATAAAAGATCTGAGTGAGCAATGTGGCATTGAGGCGGCTTTAGAAATTTTGAAAATGAAGCCACTTCCCGATGGCGCTTTTATTACCAATGATTTCTCAGCCGCTGTATGTATGCAAACGTTGAAGGAATATGGAATAATGATCCCTGATGACATTGCGATCGTTGGTTTTAATAATGATGCTATCGGTAAAATTGTAGAACCGCAATTAACTACCATAGATTATCCGGGAATGGATATGGGAGAAATTGCAGCGAGAAACCTCATCAATCACCTGAAAGGATTAGCGAATATAAAACACACACAAACCATAGTGATCAGGTCGGATCTAGTTATTAGAAAATCATCTATAAAGAAAAGGCCACATTACTAGGCTGTGCCGGTATCATAATGAAAAAGGGATTGTTTATCATATGCATATTAACTGCTTCACTAATAAAAGCTGAAGATGGTTATGATCTTTGGCTCCGGTACAAACCTGTTGAAAATAAACTACTGCTTCAATCCTATCGCTCATTTTTGAAGGATATTTCGGTATCCGGCAACTCTGCGACAATTCAGATTATCAGGAATGAATTACTAAAAGCGTCAAGAGGAATGCTTGCTCAAATTCCCGTATTCAATGCAACGGGCAATAAAGGATTGATCATAGGAAACAATAAGAAAGAAAAAAAGAATGTTGCCTTTGGACAGGAAGGCTTCGCAATAAATTCAGCGACCTTAGCCGGCAAACCGGTTATTAATATAGAAGCAAATACGGATATCGGTTTACTATATGGAGTTTTTCATTTGATACGCCTGATACAAACTGAACAACCAATTAGCGCTTTGAATATGATTTCGCAGCCTAAATTAAAATTGAGACTGCTGAATCACTGGGATAATCTTAACAGGACTGTTGAAAGAGGCTATGCAGGATTTTCTATCTGGAACTGGCATACCTTACCCGGCTATATCGATAAACGTTATATCGATTATGCCAGAACAAATGCTTCGATCGGTATTAATGGAACCGTATTAACCAATGTGAATGCAAACGCAGTGATTCTTACGGGACCCTATTTAGAGAAGGTAAAAGCTTTGGCCGATGTATTTCGTCCCTATGGTATTAAAGTGTATCTCACGGCAAGATTCAGTGCCCCGATAGAAATTGGAAGATTAAGATCTGCCGATCCTTTAAATGATAGTGTACAAAATTGGTGGAAGGAGAAAATAAAAGAAATATATTCGGTCATCCCTGATTTTGGCGGTTTCCTGGTAAAAGCCAATAGTGAAGGACAACCCGGGCCGCAGGATTACAAAAGGAATCACGCTGATGGTGCCAATATGCTGGCTGATGCCGTGGCTCCTTTTGGGGGCATTGTGATGTGGAGAGCCTTTGTATACAATCCGGAATCAAATGACCGGTTTAAACAAGCTTATGAAGAATTCAAGCCGCTTGATGGAAAATTCAGAAACAATGTTTTGGTGCAGGTAAAGAATGGCCCAATAGATTTTCAACCAAGAGAACCCTACTCTCCTCTTTTCGGCGCCATGCATCATACACCATTAATGATGGAATTTCAATTGACGCAGGAATACCTGGGACAGGGAACTCACTTAGTTTATGAAGCACCATTGTTCAAGGAAGTGCTGAATGCTGATACTTATTCAAAGGGTGAAGGTTCTACTGTAGCAAAAGTTGTTGATGGGTCTCTTGATAATTTTTCATTGAATGGAATGGCCGGTGTAAGCAATATTGGTAATGATATCAACTGGTGTGGTCATCCATTTGCGCAAGCCAATTGGTATACACTGGGAAGATTGAGTTGGGACCATCACCTGACATCAGAACAAATTTCCGAAGAATGGATCAAACAGACTTTTTCGAAGGATAAGAAAACTATCGGCGTCATAAGAAATATCATGTTACATTCTCATGAAGCATTGGTAAACTACATGACCCCCATCGGGCTTACTCACATTATGTATAATGGCCATCACTATGGTCCAATGCCATGGGGAAATACATTGAACCGGCCGGATTGGAACCCGGTTTATTATCATAAAGCAGATTCATTTGGTATTGGTTTCG